>Ga0265319_1000084_pt1 | contig 73879 bp, 65 predicted proteins | sample 4824metaG_FD_192443 | JGI IMG/M metagenome (GOLD analysis project Ga0265319, IMG submission 192443) | Rhizosphere microbial communities from Carex aquatilis grown in University of Washington, Seatle, WA, United States - 4-8-24 metaG | ecosystem: Host-associated > Plants > Roots > Rhizosphere >... | reverse complement strand
CGGCGACGCCGGCGGGGTTCGCATCACCGTCGACTGCCCGGACCTCTGCCCGCGGTTCACCGCTCGCGTGTTCGAGGACGTCGCCATCGGAGAGTCGCCGCTCTGGCTGCGCGCCCGCCTCCTCGCGGCGGGCATGCGTCCGATATCGAACGTCGTCGACATCACGAACTACGCGATGCTCCTGACGGGCCAGCCGCTTCACGCGTTCGACCTCGACCAGGTCGCGGGCGGGGAGCTGACGGTTCGCCGCGCGGGTGCCGGCGAGTCGCTCGTCACGCTCGACGGCCAGCGGCGCGAGCTCGATCGCGACCTGGTCGTGATCGACGATGCGGACGGCCCGACCTCGATCGCCGCGATCATGGGCGGCGCGCGCTCGGAGGTCTCCACCACAACGACGCGGGTGCTACTCGAGGCGGCGAACTGGGACGGCGCGAACATCCAGCGCAGCGCGCTACGCCTCGGGCTGCGCAGCGAGGCCTCGGCGCGCTTCGAGAAGGGCCTGTCTCCCGGACAGACGCTGGAGGGACTCGCCGTCGCCACGAAGCTCCTGGTCGATCTCACCGGTGCGCGAGTCCTGCCGGGGACGATCGACATCGGCGGCCCGGGCCCTGACCCCGAACCGATCGCGCTCTCGCCCGAGCACGTCAACCGTCTGCTCGGCAGCGACATCGCGCCCGAGCGCCAGCGGGAGATCCTCGAGGCGCTCGAGTTCACTGTTACCGCGAAGGCCGGCGCGCTAGCCGTGACGGCGCCGCATTTTCGCCGCCGTGACGTCACACGTCCGGTCGACCTGATCGAGGAGATCGCGCGGATCGACGGCCTCGATCGCCTCCCGGCCACCCTGCCACCGCGCAACGGCGCCGCGGGGCGCCTCACGCACGCTCAGCGGCTCCGCCGCCGCGCGGAGGACGCGCTCGCCGCGCGCGGACTCGACGAGGTTGTCGGCTGGAGCTTTGCCGACCCGGCGCTGCTCGACCGCCTGCGGCTCCCTTCCGATCACCCGATGCGAGACGTCGTCGCGGTCGAGAACCCACTCTCGCAGGCACTGTCGATCATGCGCCCGACGCTGCTCGGGTCGCTGCTCGACGTGGCCCGTCACAACGTCTCGCGCGACGCCGGCGACATTCGCATCTTCGAATCAGGCACGGTCTACCGCGCCGCCGACGTCCTGGCCGCCGAGCATCACGGCCTCGCCGTACTGCTGAGCGGCTCAGCCTCCACTTCGTGGCGCGGCGGGCCACGCGAGCCTGCCGACTTCTTCGCGGCGAAAGCGCTGCTCGAAGCGGTGCTGGCCGTGGCCGGCGTCGAGCCAGAGCTCGAGCGCACAGACGCGCCCTTCCTGCATCCCGGCCGCAGCGCTGCGGTGATGGTGGCGCAGACGCGTATCGGCCTGATCGGCGAGGTCCATCCCGCGGTCGCCGCGGAGTGGCAGCTCGACGCCGCCACGTTCTGGGCGATCGATCTCGGTCGGCTCGCGGCAGCGTCCACGGAGACAACGACCTTCAGCCAGTTCTCGATCTTCCCCGCGGTCCGGGAGGACCTCGCGATCGTCGTCGCAGACGACGTCGCGAGCGCCGACCTCATCGCGACGCTTCGCGCGGCCGCCGGCCCCGAGCTCGAATCGGTCGAGCTCTTCGACGTCTACAGCGGCGAGCAGATCGAACGCGGTCACAGGTCGCTCGCCCTCCACCTGCAGTTCCGTGCTCCCGACCGCACCCTGACCGACGACGAGGTCGCCGCCCACCGCACACGGATCGCAAAGGCGCTCGCTGACAAACATGGCGGTGAGCTTCGTGCCTAGCGTGCTCGTCGCCGGCGCGAGCGGCTACGCCGGGGCCCTCGCCGCAAGGCTCATCCACCGCCATCCGGAGTTCGAGCTGGCGGCCATCACCTCCCGCAGCGAGGCGGGCCGGCCGCTCTCCGACGTCTATCCCCATCATCGCGTCCCGCTCGTGATGGAGGAGCTCGACCTTGACCGCCCTGCCGGGATCGATGCCGCGATCGTCGCCTACCCGCACGGCGCTGCCGCTCCGCTGGTCGCGGACCTGCTCGACCGCGGCGTGCGAGTCGTCGACCTCTCAGCCGACTTTCGCCTGCGCGACCAGGCGGCCTACGAGCGCTGGTACGTCACGCACTCGCATCCCGACCTGATCGAGCGCGCCGTCTACGGCCTGACCGAGCTGAACCGCGAGGCGATCGCGGGGGCCGATCTGGTCGCCTGTCCTGGCTGTTTCCCGACCGCCGCGATCCTCGCGCTCGCCCCGCTTGCCTCCGCGGAGCTGATCGCCGACGTCGTCATCGACGCCAAGACCGGCGTCTCGGGAGCCGGTCGCGGCCTGCGTGAGGACACCCAGTTCGTCGCCGTCGACGAGAACGTGCGTCCCTACGGGGTCGGTGAGCACCGCCACATGCCGGAGATCGACCAGGAGCTCGCCAAGCTCGGAGCGCCGATCATCGCCGCGTTCACGCCGCACCTCGTGCCGCTCGACCAGGGCGAGCTCGTGTCCTGCTACGTGACGACGACCCGTCCGATCGGGCAGGGCGAGCTTGACGAGTGGTACGCGGAGGCCTACGGCGGAGAACAGTTCATCGACCTCGTAAGCCGCCCGCCCGGCGTTCGCGACGTCCGCGAGACGAACATCTGCGCCATTCACGCGCATGGCGACGAGCGCACCGGCAAGGTCTTCGTCTTCGCCGCGATCGACAACCTTTGGAAGGGGACCTCGTCGCAGGCAGTCGCGAACCTGAACCTGATGTTCGGACTGCCCGAGGGGCTGGGGATCTCGTGAGCGGCTTCTTCGACTCGCGCTGGGTGAGCGCGCCCCCGTTCGTATCGGAGCACGACGACCCCGGCCTGCTCGCTCCCGGCTTCGTCGCGGCCGCGCTCCACGCCGGCCTGAAGCCCGACGGCGCGCTCGATGTCGGCGTGCTCACCTGCACGACCCCGGGCGTCGCGAGCGCTGCGCGCTTCTGCGACTCGGGCGTCCTGGCCGCGCCGGTGCTCGTCAACCAGCAGGAGGTTGATCTGGCGGCGATCCGCGCCGTCGTAGCGAACTCCGGATGCGCCAACGCAGCGACCGGGGAGGACGGCCTCGCCCAGGCACGCCTCATCCAGTCCGGCGCGGCCAACGCGCTCGGGCTCGAGCCGAGTCAGGTCGCGGTGGCGTCGACCGGCGTGATCGGCGTGCAGCTCCCCGGCGCGCGGATCGCCGACGCCCTGATGGGGATCGGTCCCACCCTCGACAATGCTCGCGGCGGCGACTTCGCGCAGGCGATCCGCACCACCGACGCGATCGACAAGCGAGCGTCGCTCTCGGTCGAGCTGCCGTCCGGAACCGTCGCGCTCAGCGCGCAGTGCAAGGGCGCGGGGATGATCTCCCCCCATTTCGCCACCATGCTCTGCTTTGTGCAGACCGACGCCGCCCTCAGCGCCGAGCGCGCCGACGTTCTCCTCGGAGCGGCGGTCGCGGGCTCATTCAACCGCGTCTCGGTCGACGGCCAGCTCTCGACAAACGACACCGCGATCCTCATCGCGAGCGGCGCGAGTGATGTGCAGATCAAGCCTGACAGCGACGACGAGCGCCAGTTCGCGGCAGCCCTCGACGCGCTCCTACGCCAGCTCGCGATCCTGATGGTGCGGGACGGCGAGGGGGCCAAGCGTGTCGGACGAGTCGTCGTGAGCGGCGGCAACGATGGCGACACTGAAGCGGTCGCCTGCGCCATCGCCAACTCACCCCTCGTCAAGACCGCCCTCAACGGCGGCGACCCCAACTGGGGCCGCATAGCCCAAGCCATCGGCGGAACGCTTCGCGGGCGAGCGCCGCTCCAGTTCGACATCCACATCGAAGGCATCGGCGTCTGCAAGCAAGGAGCCGCAACCCCACACGACCCAAACCGGCTCGCCCAAGCCGTGCAGAACGCGGAGGTGCAGTACTCGGTGGACCTGCCCGGAACGGGCAGCGTCAGCGAGTACCTCTTTTCCGACCTCTCCCACAACTACGTGACGATCAACGCGGAGTACACGACATGACCCCCCAGAACACCCCGACCGGCGATGTCGCGACGCTCCTCGAAGCACTGCCCTACATCCGCGAGTTCCACGGCGCGACGGTCGTCATCAAGTACGGCGGCGCCGCGATGGACGACCCCAAGCTGCGTGAGGAGTTCGCGCGCGACGTCGTCCTGCTCAAGTACGTCGGCATGAACCCGATCGTCGTCCACGGCGGCGGGCCCGACATCACCGCCTACATGAACCGGCTCGACATGCCCGTCGAGTTCGTCGGCGGCCTGCGCGTCTCCAATGAGGCGACGGTTGAGGTCGCGAAGATGGTGCTCGTCGGGAAGCTCAACAGCGACATCGTCCTTCGGATCGGCCGCCACGGCCAGCCGGCCGTCGGCCTCTCCGGTGACGACGCCGGTCTCTTCCGCTGCTCGCGGCGCGCCGCGCCCGGTGGGGAGGACATCGGCTGGGTCGGTCAGATCGACGCCGTCGACCCCGGCGTGATCAACCACGTCGCGAGCGACTACATCCCCGTGATCGCAGCAGTCGGTGCCGACGCGGACGGCAACTCCTACAACGTCAACGCCGACGAGGCGGCGGCTGCGATCGCCGTCGCCCTCGACGCCAAGCGCGCGATCTTCCTGACCGACGTGCGCGGCTGGCTGCGCGACCCCGCGGACCCGCAGAGCCTGATCTCCCAAACCACGGTCGCCGAGGTCCGCAAGGCGCTGCCGAAGATCGACGGCGGCATGCGCCCCAAGCTCGAGGCCTGCGTTGCCGCGGTCGCCGGCGGTGTCGGCGCAGCGCAGATCATCGACGGACGCCTCGAACATTCGCTCCTGCTCGAGCTCTTCACCGACGCCGGGCGCGGCACGCAGGTGACGCCGTGACGAGTCGGCAGTCGGCTTCGCCGACTCCGCTCGTCCGGCAGCGGGTGGAACCGTGCGCCTGGAGTGCCGTGACGACCGAATCTACGGTGCGGGGCGCGGTCGCGGCTACGCTGCTGGGTCGGTGACGTCGTGGGTCTGGTTGACGCCGACGCGTTTCTGACGCCGAACTATGCTCGGTTTCCGGTCGATTTCGCGCGTGGGGAGGGGGCGCGGCTTTGGGACTCCGATGGCGTCGAATACCTCGACTTCCTGGCCGGGATCTCGGTCTCGAGCGTGGGGCATTGCCATCCGGCGGTGCTCGCCGCGATTCGTGAGCAGGCCGGCCGGCTGATCCACATCGGCAACCTCTATTACACGGAGCCGATGATCCGGCTCGCGCAACGGCTGTCGGAGTGCTCGCTTGGGGGCAAGGTCTTCTTCACGAACTCCGGTACCGAGACCGTCGAGGCGGCGCTCAAGCTCGCACGCAAGGCGCGCCAGGGCGGCACGATCGTCTCGTTCCACGGCGCCTTCCACGGCCGTACCTACGGGTCGCTCTCGGCCACAGCGCAGGAGTCCAAGCAGGCTCCGTTCGCGCCGCTGGTCGGTGGATTTGTCGCGGTGGCGCCGGACGTCGGCTCGCTTCGCGCGGTCGTCGATGACGCGACCGCGGCGGTGATCCTAGAGCCGATCCAAGGCGAGACCGGCGTCCATCCGCTGAGCGACGAGCTGCTCCACGAGGCCCGCGTCCTGTGCGACCGCCACGGCGCGACGCTGATCTTCGACGAGATCCAGACCGGTCTCGGCCGAACGGGGACCCGTTGGGCATACGAGCGCGTGGGGGTCGTTCCCGATCTCCTCTGTACGGCCAAGGCCCTCGGCGGCGGCCTTCCGATCGGTGCGCTCATCACCGGCGAGCGGCTCGCAGACACGTTCGCGCCCGGCGATCACGGCTCGACGTTCGCGGGCGGGCCCGTCGTCTGCGCCGCCGCGCTCGCGGCGCTCGACGTGTTGCTGGACGACGCGCTGCTGCACCGCGTCGACGAGCTGGGCGAGCTGCTGCGCTCCGCCCTCGCCGAGCTCCCGCACGTCGTCGAGGTCCGCGGACGCGGCCTGATGATCGCCTTCGACCTCGACGTCGGCGCCGGGGATCTCGTCCGCCGCCTGCTGCTCGAGCAGCGGCTAGTCGTCGGCACAACAGGCCCGAGCACCGTTCGCCTGCTGCCGCCGCTCATCATCGACGAAGCGCAGGCACGCGACGCGCTCGGGCGGATCGCCGGCATCCTCGCCGCCGCCTAGATGATCCGCGAACTGCAAGACGGGTACGAGCTGGACGACGACCGCCGCCGGATCGATGTCGACGTCGTCCATCGCTTCCTCTCCGAAGACGCCTACTGGGCGCTCGGCCGCTCACACGCCGACGTCCTCGCCGCGATCGAGGGCTCCCAGCGCGTCGTCGGGCTCTACCACGCCGGCGCACTCGTCGGCTTCGCGCGCGTGGTGACCGACAAGGCGATCTTCGCGATGCTCGCCGATGTCTTCATCCTGCCCGAGCATCGCGGTCGCGGGCTCGGTCTCGAGCTCGTCCGCGAGACCGTCGATCGCGGGCCGTACCGCAACCTCGCCTGGTGGCTTGCCACCACCGGCGCTCACGGCCTCTACGCGAAGGTCGGTTTCACCGACGAGATCGCGCCGACCACCACGATGCGCCGTGCCCGTCGCGCCGATTCGGGCAGCGGCAACTAGGCTGCCGGTGCAGCGATGAGCGACGACGCCTTTCCACCTCGCACCGCCAGCTACGAAGCCGACCCCGAACAGGTCGGCCGTGTCCTGCTGCTCTACTCGGGCGGCCTCGATACGAGCGTGATGCTCCGGTGGATCCAGGAGCGCTACGACGCCGAGGTCGTCACGCTGACCGTCAACCTCGGCCAGCCCGGCGAGGACTACGAGGTGATCGAGGGCAAGGCCCGCCAGATCGGCGCCGTCGAGTGCCACCTAGTCGATGCGCGGGAGGAGTTCGCGCTCGAGTACGTGGCTCCGGCGATCAAGGCCAACGCCCTCTACGGCGGCGGCTACCCACTCTTCACCGCCCTCGGCCGGCCGCTCATCGCGAAGCTCGCCGTCGAGTACGCGCGCCGCTCCGGTTGCGACACGATCGCCCACGGCTGCACCGGGAAGGGCAACGACCAGGTTCGGATCGAGGCGACCGTCGCGACGCTGGCGCCGGAGCTGAAGGTGATCGCCCCCGTGCGCAGCTGGGCGATGGGCCGCGACGAGGAGGTCGCCTACGCGCGCGAGCACGGCATTCCGGTCAAGGGCGGCTCGGAGCAGGCGCCCTACTCGATCGACGACAACCTCTGGGGCCGCTCATCCGAGGGGCGCTGGATCGAGGACCTCGACCAGGCGCCGCAGGAGGACGTGTTCCAGCTCGTGACCCTGCCACGCAACGCGCCCGACACGCCGGCGCGCCTGCAGCTGACGTTCGAGAACGGGCTGCCGATCGCCCTCGACGGCGAGCCGCTCGGCCTCGTCGATCTCATCGAGCGGGTCGGCGAGCTCGGCGCTGCGCACGGCGTCGGCATCATCGATCACATCGAGGATCGGATCGTCGGCCTCAAAGTGCGCGACATCTACGAGGCGCCGGCGGCCGCGATCATCCTGCCCGCCCACCAGGAGCTCGAGAAGCTCGTCTGCACGATCCACCAGAACCAGTTCAAGGGGAACCTCGACCGCCACTGGGCCTACCTCGTCTACGCAGGCCTGTGGTGGGAGCCGCTGCGGACCGACCTGGATGCCTATATGGATGCCGTCAACGTCCAGGTCAGCGGCACGATCGGGATCGAGCTCTACAAGGGCACCGCTCGCGTCATCACGCGGAGCTCCCCGAACGCGCTCTACGACCAGTCGCTCGCTTCATTCGCGCAGTCGGGAGGCCTCTTCTCGCAGACTGCATCGCCAGGTTTCATCGAGCTCTGGTCGTTGCAGTCGCGGATGGCCTGGCAGCTGCGCAACCGCTAGCCCGCGCGCTCTGCGGTAAACCACGCAGGCGACGCACGGCGACGCTCGGTTACCGCCGCCCCGGGTTTTCGTGAAGCTCGTCACGACGCCGTGCTCCAGCCGGAGCCCAGCGCCTCCGCTGTCCGACCGGAAGGAACCTCCCGATGCGCCGCAGAGCTTTTGACACGATCACGAGTTGGGTCGGGTTGGTAACCGTCGTCGTCCTGCTCGTGGCGGGCGGCCTCGCCCTGTGGGCCAACAGCTTCGCCAACTCAAACGTTCGCAACCAGCTTGCCCAGCAGCAGATCTACTTCCCGCCGAAGGCGGCATGGAAGGCTGCCAAGCCCGGCGGCGAGATCACGCCGGCGATGATTCCCTATCTCGAGAAGTACTCGGGGCAGGAGCTTCTCACCGGGGCGCAGGCCGAGGCCTACGCCGACCACTTCATCGCAATCCACCTGTCGGAGCTGCCCTACGGCGGCGTCTACTCGAAGCTCAGCGCGGCTGCTCGCGCGAATCCTTCGAACGCAAAGCTCGCGGCGCTCGAACAGACGTCGTTCCAGGGCACGACGCTGCGCGGGCTACTGCTCGAGGCGTACGGCTTCTCGAAGTTCGGCGAGATCGCGCTGTGGGCTGCGATCGCAGCGTTCATCCTCGCCGCAATCATGGCCCTCCTCACCGCGCTTGGCTTCCGTCACGCGAGTCGCACCCCGGCCGAGGCCGAGATGCTCGCGCCCACCCCGAAGGGAAAAGCAAAGGCCTCCTGATTACCGCATGAGGCGGCGCGGCTCGCGACGATCGCGCGCCGCGCCGGCCCGGTCGCGGCGGCAACGCGGAGTTCTGCACGTTGCGTCAATCGATACCGGGGCGTCTGGCGCGGCGCCTACGATCAGAGCACCCGATGACCGAGCCCGCCTGCGCCCACCTGCACGTCCATTCCGAGTACTCGCTGCTCGACGGGGCATGCAAGATCGAGGGCCTCGTTGAGCGCGCGGCGGCGTTCGGCCAGCCTGCACTCGGCCTGACCGACCACGGTGTGATGAACGGCGCGGTCGAGCTCTACAAGGCGGCCAGGAAGGCGGGGATCAAGCCGATCATCGGCTGCGAGGTCTATTTCGTCGATGACCACGCTGCGGTCGCCGCGCCCGGGAAGCGGATCGAGCGAAACCATTTGACCCTGCTGGCCGCGACCGACGACGGCTACCGCAACCTCGTGAAGCTCTCATCGGCCGGGTTCCTCGAAGGCCTGCAGCGCGGGCGCCCAACCGTCGACATGGCGCAGATCGAGCGGTACGGCTCCGGGGTGATCGCCCTCAGCGGCTGCCTCGCCTCGCGCCTGTGCGCGCGCATCGCCGACGGGCGCGTCGCCGAGGGACGCGAGCACATCGACCAGCTGATCGGGGCGCTTGGCGCCGAGAACGTCTACATGGAGGTCCAGAAGAACGGCCTCGCGCTGCAGGACCGCTGCAACGAGGAGATCGTTCGGATGGCGCGCGAGATCGGCCGACCGCTCGTCGGAACCGGCGACGTCCACTACCTGCGCCGCGAGGACTACGGCCACCACACCGCTCTCCTGTGCGTCCAGACCAAGAGCACCCTTGCCGAGCCGAAGCTGACGTTCGAAACGAACGAGTTCTACCTCAAGGACTCCGCCGAGATGGCTGGTGCATTTGCGGAGTGGCCTGAGGCGATGGCGACGACGCTCGAGATCGCCGAGCGCTGCGACGTGACCTTGGAGCTGGACCGCCAGCTGATCCCTGCCTACCCCGTCCCCGACGGCGAGACGGCGGCCACCTATCTGCGGCGACTGGTCGACAGCGGTCTGCGCGAGCGCTACGGCGACCCGCTGCCCGCGGAGGTCATCGAGCGCGCCGAGATGGAGTTGGAGGTCATCGACCGGATGGGCTTCAACGCCTACTTCCTGATCGTCTGGGACTTCGTCGACTTCGCCAAGAGCAACGGCATCGCAGTGGGACCCGGCCGCGGTTCTGCGGCAGGCTCGATCGTGTCCTACGCGCTGCGGATCACAGACCTCGATCCGCTGGCCTACGGTCTGCTGTTCGAGCGGTTCCTGCACCCCGAGCGCGTCTCGATGCCGGACATCGACATCGACTTCTCGGTCCGCGGTCGTGAGCGCGTGATGCGCTACGTGGTCGAGAAGTACGGCCGCGAGTCGGTCGCGAACATCGTCACGTTCGGTCGGATGTACCCGCGGCAGGCGACGCGCGACGCTGCGCGCGTGCTCGGACACGACTACGGACAGGGCGACAAGCTCGCGAAGCTGATCCCCGATCCTCAGCAGGGCCGGGCGCCGAGCTTCGAGGATTGCCTGAAGCCAGGTGAGCCGCTGCGGGCGCTCTACGACATCGACGATGTCGCACGCGAGATCATCGACATGGCGAAGGGCCTCGAGGGGATCGTGCGCAACGCCTCGATCCACGCTGCCGCCGTGGTCATCGCCGACCGCCCGCTGACCGACATCGTCCCGCTCCAGCTCGCCGACGCCGGGACAGGCGAGGACGGCGAGCGCCAGTACCGCACCGTCACGCAGTTCTCGATGAAGCCGATCGAGGAGATCGGGCTGCTCAAGATCGATTTCCTCGGCCTGCGGAACCTCGACGTGATCGAGGATGCGCTCGACATCATCGAGCGGTCGACCGGCTTGCGACCCGACATGGCGACGCTGCCCCTCGACGACTCGAAGACCTACGAGATGCTCTCTCGGGGTGATTCGGTAGGCATCTTCCAGTTCGAGTCGGAGGGCATGCGCGAGGCGCTGAAGAAGGTCAGGCCCGATGCCTTCGACGACCTGGTTGCGCTCGGCGCGCTCTACCGGCCAGGGGCGCTGGATCAGATCCCCACCTATGCGCGCGGCAAGCACGATCGGAGCACGATCAGCTACCCCGACCCGCGGCTCGAGCCGATCCTCCGCTCGTCGATGGGCGTGATCCTCTACCAGGAGCAGGCGATGCTGATCTCCAAGGAGATCGCCGGATTCTCGGGAGCGAAGGCCGACGACCTGCGCAAGGCGATCGGCAAGAAGAACCGTGCGGCGATGGCCGCGCTGAAGCCGGAGTTCGTCGAGGGCTGCCGCGCGAGCGGGACCTCCGACAAGGTGATCGACTTCCTCTGGAACACGAACGAGCGCTCGGCCGACTACTCGTTCAACCGCAGCCACGCAGCCTGCTACGCGCTGATCTCCTACCGCACCGCCTGGCTCAAGGCCAACTACCCGGCGGAGTACATGGCGGCTCTGATCTCCTCGGTGATGTCGACCAAGGACAAGGTCCCGTTCTTCGTCGCGCGCTGCGAGGAGATGGGCATCGACATCCTGCCGCCGGACGTGAACGTCTCAGACCACGAGTTCACGGTCGTGGAGGGCAACATCCGCTTCGGGCTGGACGCCGTCAAGGGTGTTGGCTACCAGGCCGTCGAGGCGATCAAGCGAGCGCGTGAGGCCGGGGGACCGTTCCGCTCGCTGTGGGACTTCTGTGAGCGCGTCGACTCGCGCGCGGTCAACAAGAAGGCGATCGAGGCGCTCGTCAAGTGCGGCGCGCTCGGATCGACGGGCGCGACGCGACGCGGGATGCTCGAGGTGCTCGAACAGGCTCAGGGCGCCGGCCAGAAGGCGCAGCAGGACGCACTGATCGGGCAGGCGTCGATCTTCGACCTCGGCGACGGCGCGGCAGAGTCCACGCTGACGCGCGCGTCAGCGCGCCCGCCTATCCCCACAGGCGAGTTTGAACAGCACGAGCTGCTCGCCGTCGAGAAGGAGGCGATCGGCCTCTTCATCTCCGCCCACCCGCTGAAGGACGTCCGCGACGCGCTGCGAGCCGCTGTCGATTGCCCGCTCGCCGAGCTCTCCTCGAAGCCCGACAAGGAGCAGGTCACGGTCGGCGGCATCATCACCTCAGCCCGGAAGGTACGCGCCCGTTCCGGCGCCGACCTGATCTTCGCGACGCTCGACGACCTCGAGGGAACCGTCGAGCTGCTCGCCTTCGAGGCCTCCCTCGAGAAGCTCGGCGGACCGCTCGAGGCCGACCAGATCGTCCTCGTCCGCGGCCGCGTCGACCACAAGGAGGGCCAGGGCACGACGATCGTCGCCGGGTCGATCGAGCTGTTCCGTCCCGACCCCGAGGAGGTGCAGCGCGCCCGGATCGCGGCCCACGAGGCTATGCGCCCCAAGAACCTCCACGTCGAGGTGAGCGAGACCCGCCGCAGTCCCGAGCTACTCGCCGACCTCAAGCTCGTGCTCGCGTCATTTCCCGGCAAGGCCGAGGTCGTCGTCACGCTCGGCGGGACGCGGATACGTCTCGGGGAGGGCTACCGCGTGGAGCCCACCGCGAGTCTGCGCGCCGAGCTCGAACAGCTGCTCGGCTCGCCGGCTCGGCTCGTCGCGTAGCGGCCGCTGCGCCGTGCGGCAACCGCCTCAAGCGCACGCCGCGGGCCGCGATCAGCCCTCGGTCGTTATCTGCGACTTGAGGTAGCAGGTGCCACTCGAGCCGTCGTCGGTGCGGAAGATCCAGAAGGTCACCGTCTCGGTTTTGAAGTTGCCCCCTACAAACGTTGTGAGGACACTCGTGCCGTACGTGTTGTTGGTGACGGCGCCGGGGCCGCTGTCGGCTATGGGCGTGAATACGGACGTCGAGAGCGGGCCAGCTGCGGAGCTCGTATTCGTGCCGTTGTTCGCAGTCATCGTCGTCGTGTACCGCCCGCGAGAGCTCGGGTCGGGCAGCGGGCTCGCGTCGAGTCGCGCCTGCGGCGCGCTGCCGCCGTTCTGGACACAGCTTAGGACGATTGGAATCGCGCCAGCCGCGCCGGTCTGTTGCTCACCGGTCTGCGGATCGATCTGGGTGTCGAACACGGTCGCCGCGGTTCCCGTGGCGCCGGTCACGCCGGTTCCGCCTGTCGCTCCGCGAACTCCCGGCGTCCCGGTGACGCCCGCTCGTCCAACCGCTCCGTGGAGCTTCGCGAGGACGCTTGGCTTGATCTGCGACGTCTTCGTGATCAGGTAATGGTTTGCAGCCCAGGCAGTTCCTCCGCCGAGCGCGATCACGAGCGCCAGCGCCGCCATGACGTTTCCGTATGAGTTAGCTCGCGGTCGGCGCTCCGAGCCGCGTTTGTTGTTGGCGCGAAGGTGGTTCAGTGCGCATTTATGCCCCCGGATGTTTGAGCCGCGAGTCCGCTCGCGACTGCGCGCGCGGACTCGTCGGGCAGCGTCGCGACACGATAGCGCGGCGCACCGTTTCGCCTGCATAGAGCGCGGGGGATCCTGTTTCGCTGTCGAACACGGTCGGGCTTCCCGAGGACGCGACGGTTCCAGAAGACTGCCCGCTGCCGGCCGTCGGGTTGATGCCTAGGGCCCAGGTCCAGTTTGCGGCCCACCCGCCGCTGACGGTGGCCGCCAGGGTCGAACTCGAGAGGCCCGGGCGCGGCTTGCCATCGCGATGGAGCTCGCCGACCCCTGCGGGGCGAGCGGGCTCGCAGACGACTGCCGGTCGGAGGCGCGCGTGGCCGCCGGCCAGACCTGTGGCGCGAAGTCCGACTGCGGGTCCAGCCACGCTGGACCCGCACTAAACCCGCTTCAGCTCGTCGGGACGATCTGGGCGTCTATCGAGCACGAGCCGTCGCCGCCGCCTGTGCCTAGTACGACGTTCAACCTGTACGTGACCGTTTCGGTGAGCGTACTCGGGTGAAAGTTGGTCGAAAAAAGCCCGGAAAAGTGCGTCAGGAGGATTGTTCCGGCCTGTGTGACGGCGTCGTTTGAGAATCCGCCCGCGTTCAGTGCGGTACCAGGCGAACCATTGTATGAGCCGGTGTAGAAAGTCGGCGAGGCCGTGCCGCCGTTGGCCAGAGCGAGTGACGTGTTGTAGTAGCCCCCGCCGGACTCTGTGACACCGTTTAATCCCCCGGTTTCAGTCGTCAGCAGCTGAGCGCTCGGGTCGGTGTTGGCACCGTTCCCGTTGCAGGACAGTTCAATGGGAATCGATCCGACGGGCGAGCTGACGCTGAAGGCTGAGACCTTGGCTGAAAGGATCTCCGCCCCTGGACCCTGCGGACCCACGCCGCCGGTTGGTCCGGTGTTCCCCGTCGTGCCGTTTGTGCCGTTTGTGCCGTTCGCCCCGTTCGAGCCATGAAGCTGCGCGAGCACGCTAGGCTTGATCTGGCTGGTTGAGCTCAGAAGGTAGTGGTGGAGCTTCTTCCCTGCGTACGCCGCACCGGCTCCGACAACGAGGACGAGCAAAGTGAGTGTGGCAACCTTTGCGAAGCTCCGCCGATGCGGCGGCGTCGATCCGTCGGCACTGCGGTTCCTGCGTCGTCTCGGCTCCCGCATAGGGCCCCCTGTCTGGATGTCCATGATGGGTCTGCGTCGAGTGTCGCGGCTACTGTAGCTCACGGTGGCGGCCCAGGCGCGCAGCGTTCTGCTGCGGCCTGGAGCTGAGGCACGCACGCGATAGAGCCGTTGGGTGTTGCGGTGGATCAGCCGACCAGTCCCCGCACCAGCGCGACCTCCTCCGCCGTCGGCCCGCTGCGGTCGGGCCCTGGCGTCTCGAGCACGCAGGGCAGCTTCGCAAACCTTGGCTCATTGACGAACGCCCGCGCGCCCTCGACGCCGAGCTCGCCATCGCCGATGTTGGCGTGGCGGTCCCGGTTCGAACCGAGCGGCGTCATCGAGTCGTTCAGATGCAGGGAGCGAACGATGCCGCCACCGACGGCGGCGTCGCACTCGTCGAGGACCGCGGCAAGCTTCACGGGTGTGCGGATGTCGAAGCCGGACGCGAGCAGGTGGCATGAGTCGAGGCAAACGCCGAGCCGTTCGTCCCCGCCGGCCGCTTCGAGCAACGCTGCGAGCTCGGTGAACGAGCGACCGAGCGTCCCGCCGGCGCCGGCCGTGTTCTCGAGATGGAGTGGGCAGCGGTCGCTGCCCGAGAGGGCCGCCGCGAACACCTCGCCTGCGCGGGCGATCGCCTCGCGAACGTCGCCGGTTTTCGCCGATCCGGGATGGAGGATCACCGCGTGAGCGCCGATCGCGTCGCCGACACGCAGAGAATGGGTCAGCGACGCGAGCGACTTGGCTCGAATGTCCGGGTCGTCCGAGGCGCAGTTGACGAGGTAGACGGCGTGGATCACCACGGCGCCGATCTCGCTGGCGGACATCGCCTCGCGGAACCGCGCGAAGTCCTCCTCGCCGTAGGCGGTGGGTCGCCACATGCGTGGGGACTGGTTGAAGATCTGGATCGCCTGAGCCCCCAGGGCGGTCCCGCGCTCGATCGCGCGCCAGAGACCGCCGGCGGGTGAGACGTGCGCGCCGACTAGCATCCTTGGCCCCCCATGAGAGTCCGCTTCGCTCCTTCCCCGACTGGCGCGCTTCACATCGGCGGCGCGCGCACCGCCCTGTTCAACTGGCTGATGGCCCGTCACGCGGGCGGGAGCTTCGTGCTTCGGATCGAAGATACCGACCGTGAGCGCTCCACACCCGAGAATGTCGAGCAAATCCTCGACGCCCTGCGCTGGCTCGAGCTGGACTGGGACGAGGGCCCGATCTTCCAGTCGGCGCGCGAGGACAGCCACCGCGCTGCGGTCGAGCGCTTGATCGAGGCCGGACGCGCCTACCGCTCTGAGGCCAGCGGCGAGGATGTCAAGGCGTGGAAGGCCGAGCATGGCGATGACCGCGGATACCGAGGCACCGACGAGGGCAAGGGCGCGGTGCGCCTGCGCGTCCCGGACGAGGGCGATACCGTCCTTGACGACCTCGTGGTGGGGGAGGTCCGTTCGCCCAACCGCTCGCTGGACGATCTCGTGATCGCGCGTGCAGACGGGACGCCGCTCTACAACCTCGCCGTGGCGGTGGACGATCTCGATGGCGAGATCACCCACGTGATTCGCGGCAACGACCACCTGACGAACACCGCGAAGCAGCTCCTGATCATCGAGGCGCTTGGCGCGGCGGCGCCGCGCTACGGGCACCTGCCGCTGCTGCATGGGCCTGACGGAAAGAAGCTCTCCAAGCGCCACGGCGCGGCCTCGGTCCAGGAATTGCGCGATGGCGGCTACCTCCCAGCGGCGATCCGCAACTACCTGGCGCTGCTCGGCTGGGGGTCGGGCGACGACGAAACGATCCTCTCGACCCAGGAGCTGATCGAGCGCTTTGACATCGCCGGCGTCCAGCGCAACCCAGCGCAGTTCGACGAGACCAAGCTGCGCTGGCTGAACGGCCGGTACATGCGCGCGCTCACGATCGGGGAGCTCACCGGGGCACTCGAAAGCTTCACTGGCCGCGACGGTCTCGGCCCGGCAGCCGCAGTCAGCGCCGACAAGCTCCAGACCCTTGCCGATTTCTGGCCGCTCAGCGGGTTCATCTTTGATGGGCCGGCGGACGACCCTGCAGCGCGGGAGCGCTGGCTCGGTGTGGACGGACGTTCGGTCCTCACCGAGGTTCGCGAAGCGATCGCAAACGTGCCCGACCCGTTCGGTGTGGACACTGTCGAGCCGGCGCTGGCCGCGGTCGTGGAGCGCTCCGGGCGCAAGCCGAGCGCGGTATATCAGCCGCTACGCGTGGCTCTGGCCGGGCGCGCGGTATCCCCCGGAATCTTCGAAACAGTCGCGGTCCTGGGTCGGGACGAGGCGCTTTCGCGGGTGGACAAAGCGCTGAGGTAAACGTTTGCCTTAGGACTGCCGATGACCCTTGTGGCGGCACCCGGGGGGCGCACGACCGAGCGCCCCGCGTAAGCACGGATGGCTGACGCGGACCCCCCAAACAAGAAGAGAGAATCACCAATGTCAGCAAACCAGACTGTTGCGGCTGCAGCTCATTCGCAGTCCGCCGCTCAGGCAGTTGACGAGCGGCAAGGTGAGGGCCACGGACGGCGCCTCACCGCCGCGTTCGATGCACTCGAAGGCTTCCCCGCGCTCGCCGAGGCGCGGAACCGGTTGCTCGCCCTCGTGGGAAGCCACCGAGTTCCCCTTGCGGACGTGGTTGAGACAGTCGAGTCGGACATCGCCCTCGTCGTAGCAGTGCTACGTGTTGCGAACGACCTTCCGGGCCGCGGAACCGCGCGCGTCGACAACGTTCCTGACGCCGTGCGCATCCTCACCCCGGAGGCGGTTCAGCAACTCGCGGAGCGGATGCGGACATTCGACTACTTCGAGCGCAGCGCGGTATGGGACGGAGCCCCCGACCGTTTCCGCCTGCACGCGCTCGCCACGCGCGCCGCCGCCGAGTTGCTCGCCACCGAGATCGGTTACCCCGATCGCGACCGTCTGATCGGCGCCGCGCTGCTGCACGACATCGGGAAGCTCGTCCTGATGCACGCCTACTCGGGCTACCCGGCGTCCGTTCATCGCGACGCACGGACGCCGGAGGAGCGCATCCAGCGCGAGCGGCGCGAGCTCGGTGTCGACCACGCTGTCGTGGGGGGCGTGCTGGCCCGGCGGTGGGGGCTGCCCAAGTCGCTTGCCAACTCGATCGAGCGCCATCACTCGGACGAGGTCGACGGTGACGCGGCGCTCGTGCGTCTCGCCGACATGCTCGCCCACTACGTGCACGACGATCCGGTGTCGCCGGCCGACATGCTGCGCGTCGCGCGCTCGGCCGGTGTCGGCTCGAGTGAGTTGCGCGCCGTGCTCTACGAGCTGCCGCAGGCCTCCGGGTCGGGTCGCCGCCGCGTCGTGGAGGCGTGCCCGCTCTCGGCCCGTGAGCGCGATGTGCTGCGTCTCCTCGCGGAAGGCAAGGTCTACAAGCAGATCGCGCAGGAGCTGACCCTGTCGACGAGCACCGTACGCACGCACCTGCACAACGTCTACGGCAAGCTCGGCGCCGTGGATCGTGCGCAGGCCGTCCTGATCGCGACCGAGCGCGGGTGGCTGTAGCCGCCCGCGCCGGTACGATCGTGGGCGGGTGCTCTCGATCACGACGAAGTCGCCGTATGCCGTTGCGGCCTTGACGGAGCTCGGACGTAGCGGAGCGTCGGGGCCGGTGCCGATCGCCGAGCTGGCCCGCCGCCGCGAGATCCCTGTGCAGTTTCTCGAGCAGCTGTTCGCGGTGCTGCGGCGTGCCGGCCTGCTGCGCAGCTACCGTGGCGTCAAGGGGGGCTACGCTTTCGCGCGCGATCCGGCCACCATCACGGTGCTCGAGGTCGTCGAGCTGCTCGACGGAACGGTCGGCGCGGACGCCGTTGGTGTCTTCGGCGATGCCGCAGGCGCGGTTCGCGACATCCTCGGTGCGGTGAGCGTCGCGGAGCTGATCGAGCGCGAGGAACGCGAGACCGGCAACGCGATGTACCACATCTGATGCTCCCAGTCTGCGCGATGTTCCGCCGCGGGAGGGCCGCGCCTGCTGAAATACCGCTCGTGAGCGCCTGTGCCTGACGAAGAGCGCCGTCACCCGCTGGCCCGAGTGATCACGCGCTTCATCGGCGGCGCGCTCCTCATCGCGCTGCTCGCGACGGTGGCATCGGCGACCACCTTCTTCGAGGGCGTGGGGATAGTGTCCGACGCGCTTGGCGGTGGTGTACTGATCCAGTCGAAAGGGCTGGCTCCGACATATGCGGGCCAGCCGGTCACGATCCTGATTCTCGGGAGCGACAGCCGCGCGGAGTCGCACATCATCTATGACCGGTCCGATCCGCACCACTCGGACACGATCTTGCTGATGCGGCTCGATCCGCAGAGCGGGCAGACGACCGTGATGTCGATCCCGCGCGACCTCCAGGCGAGCTTCACGGTTCCGAAGGGCGCGTACGCCGGGAACTACGCCAACGTGAAGATCAACGAGGCGTTCACCTATGGCGGCGCTGGCGAGACCCTGCAGGTGGTCGAGCATCTCCTCGGAATCAAGATCAACGACATCGTCGTGATCGATTTCCAGTCGTTTGCGTTTCTCGTCGACGGGCTCGGGTGCGTGTTTGTCGATGTCGATCACCTGTACGACAACTCGTCGGCGTCCGGCTCCGCTCACATCTACATCTCGCCCGGCTACAAACCGCTCTGCTACTACCAGGCGCTCAGCTACGTGCGCTACCGCGAGGGCGACTCGACCTACGCGCGCGACGCGCGCGAGCAGGACTTCATCCGCCAGGCGAAGCAGCAGCTCGGCGTCCGGAGCACGCTCCTGACGAACCCGAACGCGCTGCAGGCCTTGCTCAAGCGTGTCGCGCGGGGTGTCAGCACGAACATCCGCACCTCAAACCAGATCCTGCGCCTGGTCGAGATCGCCGCTGCTTCGGTCGCCCACCCGGTCCGCCAGGTCCAATTCCCCGACGTCGGCTCGGCCCTGAGCCCCACAGCCGGGTCGGTGCAGCTCGATCCGGCGCCGGCCCAGATCAAAGCGACGGTCGACGCCTTCCTGAGCGGCTCAGGTCCGACGACTTTGCCGCCGTCCACATCACCGCCCGTAGCGGGCGGTAAGTCGCATCACCATCACCGCCACCACCGGGCTGCCGTCAACACAACCGCTGCCGGGCTGATACCGACCGCTTCGTACGCGTTCGAAGACGCCAAGGCGATGACGGTGAGGGTTCCCTTCCCCGTGGAGATTCCGCGCCTGAACTCGCCCGCCGGGAACCAGAACGGCTTCGACTCGTTTCACTCGTTCCACGAGGTCGTGCCACGCTTCGCGACTTTCGGCGGCCTGCACTACTCGGGCTACCGCATCACGTGGCAGGACGGGGCAGCCCCCGGTGGCGCCTACTACGGGATCGACGGCCTCAATTGGACGAACCCGCCGCTTTTCCAGAACGCTCAGTCGCGCACGATCGACGGGCGGACGTACATGTTCGTGCTGAACGGCAAGCACTGGCAGGACATCGGCTGGATCGTCGGCAAGGACCTCTACTGGGTCAGCAACACGATCTTCGACAACCTCAGCAACGACGCGCTATTGGCGATGGCCAAGTCGGCGACCAGGGTGCAGTAGCCCCGAGCCAAATCCGAAGCGGCGCGCCAGCGGCTAGATTTGGGAAATGGCGCAAATCCCGATCGACATTACGCAATGCATCGGGCGCACGCGTCTGGTGAGACTCCGGCGAATCGGCGGCGAGGCGCTCGCCGAGAGCGTCGAGATCTACGGCAAGCTCGAGGCCGGGAATCCCGGCGGCAGCGTGAAGGACCGCATCGGGCTGGCAATGATCGAGGCCGCCGAGAAGGAGGGGCGGATCGAGCCGGGCCGCACCACGATCGTCGAGGCGACGAGCGGCAACACCGGCATCGCGCTAGCCCTCGTCTGCGCGGCGAAGGGCTATGACCTGGTGGTGACCCTACCCGAAGGGATGACGCGCGAGCGCACCGCGATGATCCGCCAGTACGGCGCGCGCGTGGAGTTGATCGAGTCGCTCGGCGGGATGGGAGAAGCGGTCGATGCCGCGCGCAAGCTCGCCGCGAACGGCGACGTGTTCATGCCCGCCCAGTTCTCGAACCCTGCGAACCCGCAGGTCCACCGCGACACAACGGGGCCTGAGATTCTCGACGCGCTCGGCGGCAAGGTCGATGTGCTCGTGGCAGGCGTCGGAACCGGAGGCACGATCACCGGGGTCGGCGAGGTGCTGCGGGAGCGGAACCCCATGTGCCGGATTGTTGCCGTGGAGCCGGCGCTCTCGCCGGTGCTGAGCGGCGGTGTGCCCGGGCCGCACCGGATCCAGGGGATCGGCGCTGGATTCGTCCCCGAGGTTCTCAACCGCGAGCTGATCGACGAGGTGATCGCGATCAGTGACGAACGTGCGGTTGAGGTCGCGCGCATGGCGGCCCGCCGCGAGGGGATCCTCGCGGGGATCTCGGCCGGAGCGGCGCTCGCAGCCGCGCTCGAGGTCGCGACGCGACCGCAGTCGAGTCGACTACGCATCGTCGTCGTGTTGCCGGACGCCGGCGAGCGCTACATCACGATGCCGTTCTTCATGCCCTAGGCGCCGGCACGCCGGGAAGCCTCGACGAGCGAAGTCCCTTCATCCGCTGCGAAAGCCGGGTGAATCCGGCTCGCATTTCTCAGATCGGTCGGGCCGCGGCGCTTTCCTCGATCGCGGCGATGCTCTTACGGAGCTCGCGGCGAATATACGGCTTGCCGACGAGCGCGGCGAGGGCGCCGATGAGCAGACCTTTCGCGTTCCTCCCCTGGCGGACGATCACCGCGTTGATCGTCGAACCGCCGTCCGGGTTGCGGACGACGGTGTAGTCGTGGCCGCTCGCGCGGCCCCAGATGTTGCTGTCGGTCGTGACCATCGTCACGCGGTTCGGCGTAGACCAGTCGTAGCGCAGCCGCTCCCAAGTGCCTCCAGCCGCGCTCGAGCCCTCGGTCACGTCGGCGGATGTCTGGCTGTGACTGTGGACCTGCAGGAACTCCGGCGTGCTGTTCGTGAAGATCCTGCTGCGCTGCGGCCCGAAGTCCGTCAGCGCCGCGATGAACTGCTCAGGGGCCACGGTCGTCGTCTCTGTCAACCGGATCGTCGGCATTCCACAGTGTTGCAACCGGGCATCGCGCGTCGGTTTGCGCCGGTGTCAGTGGCGGTGGCGCGGCTTGTGGCTTGCGGGACGGAGCGTGACCGCCCCGGTGCCGGCGGAGCCGCCTGCAGGCGTGACCGTGAGCGTAGCCGGGATGCTGCGATGCGCCGCGTGCAGCTGTTTGCCGGTGCGTGTCAGCGGGATTGTCAGCGTGGTCGTCGCAGCCCCTCGGACGTGGTACGTCGTGCTTGCCAGCGTCACGGTCCGTGTGGTAGCTGTCGGCCTACGGTGCTTGCCGGCAGCCGCGCTGATCGCGGTGATCCGGTGCCCGCTCAGGTGCTCGAGCGTCGTCAGCACGAGCTGGCCTGAGCACGCCGCCGTCGCGACCGCGCCCTTCACAGTCGGGGCCGCGCCGCACGCGACCTTCACGGTCACCTTGCCGGCAGCGAGCACCGCCCTCCCGACCACGACCAGGTAGAGCCCCGTGCTCGCCTGCTGCGCCGGCGGACCCGGGTCGGTCGCCGTGGCGGTGAGGAAAGCCGGTTCGACGGTCTTCAGCGTGCCCGTGATCGACCCGCTCGATCCATCGAAATGCAGTCCAGCCGGCAGCGGTCCGTTGTATCCGCCGTAGAGCGCCCACGTGACGTGTCCGCTCCCACCGGTCGCCGCGAGCTGCGCGCTGTACGGCACGCCGATCAGGAGAGGAGGCAGGCTCGAGGTCGACACTGCGAGCGAGGGGAGGGCGCTGACAACCATCGCCTGGTAGTCGTTCAATCCGTTCGCATCGGTGTACTGCCCGCCGGCCACGCATGTTGCGGGACTCGTGCAGGCGAGCGCGCCGAGCGAGGCGAACTCGCTGCCTGGCGCGGGGTTCGCGCCTGCCGGCAGCGCGATCGCAGACGCCGCTCCCCACGAGCCGCCGGATTCGGCGACGACCATCGCCTGCGAGGTGCCCACCGTGCTCGGGCTGTAGGAGCCGGAGGCGACGCAGTTGCCGGCGCTCGGGCACGCCATCGTTGCCAATGTCGCCCGCTGGTTGCCGGCGGCCGTGGTGGCGCCTGCCGGAAGCACGGCCTCGTTCGCCGGTGACCACACGCCGGCAGCCTCCGTCGCGATCATCGCCTGCTCGTCGAACGTTCCGTTCGTGTCGTCATAGTCGCCTGCCGCAGCGCAGTTGCCGCTACTCGCGCAGGTGACGGCGTTGAGGTGAGCGCTCTGGCCGCTCGTTGCGGTGTTCGCGCCGGGAGGAAGCGAGAGTTCCGTGGCCGGCGCCCACGTCCCGTTGGTCTCGCTCGCGATCATCGACTGTCCGTTGCTGTTCGTGTCCTCGTAGTCACCCACGGCGACACAGTTCCCGGCGCTCGTGCATGCGACCGACACGAGATGGGCGAGCGGGATCGCGCTCGTGTTGGACGGCAGTGTGAGCTTCGTCGCCGGCCCCCAGGCACCGCTGGTCTCGGTCGCGACCATCGCTGAGGAGTCGCCGCTGCCGACCGTGCCGGTGTACGAGCCGACCGCGAGACAGTTTCCGACGCTCGTGCACACAACCGCATCAAGACCTGCCTTCTGCTGGCCGGCCGTGGTGTTCGCGCCGGAGGGCAGCGTGATCTTCGTGGCCGGTCCCCACGCGCCGTTGGTCTCGCTCGCCGCCATCGCCTGAAAATCGTTCGTCCCGTTCGTGTCCGTGTACTGCCCGACGGCGACACACGCGCCGACGCCCACGCACGTCACGTCGCGCAGATCGGCGTTCTGGTTGCCCGCCGGGAAGTTGCTCGCCCCCGCCGGTAGAGTCAGCTTCGCCGCCGGACCCCACGCACCACCGATCTGGGTGACAGTTTGTGCCTGTTGCTCGGCCACCCCGTTGCTGTCGACGTAGTGCCCAACGGCTGCGCAGTTGCCGGCGTTCGCACACGAGATCGACTCGAGAACCGCATCCTGGTTGCTGGGTGCGGTGCTCGCTCCAGCGGGGAGCCCCGTCGCTATCGCCGGGGCCCACGTACCGCTCGCCTCGGTCGCGATCATCGCCTGGTAGTCGCTCGAGCCGTTGCCGTCCGTATACCACCCGACCGCTTCGCAGCTGCCGGCGCCCGGGCACGAAATCGCGCGGATCGTCGCACGCTGATGACCCGCGGCTGTGGTTGCACCCGTCGGCAGGGAGATCTCGCTCGCCGCAGACCAGACCGGAGACGGCGTCGCCGCCCAGACCAGGGTCGCGCCGAGTGCGACAGTCAGTGCTGCAATCGCCACGGCGCCCCACAGGCGCGCACGGCGGGGCCTGCCGATCGATCCCCGCAACCTCATTCCCCGTCGTTCGTACGAACGCGACTCTCCCCGTCGAGGCTACCAAGTTGCGCTGGATTCGACGGCATCGGGCGCGGCGTGGTCCCCCAGGGGGCTATCGAACAGCCGCTCGGTCGCTTGGAGCCGTCGGCGACCCCGCTACCCTCTTAGGCATGCCGAAACGGCCGCTGTTCACCCGGATGGCGATCGAAGTTCGCCGCGACATCGCCGCCGCGCGCGATCGCGATCCTTCGGCTCGTGGGGTTGGGGTCGTTCAGATGCTCGCAACCTGGCCCGGGATCCAGGCCCTCTTGGCCCACCGCGTCGCTCACCGGCTCAGCAGGGCCGGCGTCCCGGTCCTGCCGCGTGCCATCTCGTTCGCCGCACGTGCGGTGACGGGCATCGAGATTCACCCGGCAGCGAGTATCGGCTCGGGGCTCTTCATCGACCACGGTTCGGGTGTCGTGATCGGTGAGACGGCCCGAATCGGAGAGGACGTGACGCTCTACCAGGGCGTTACGCTCGGCGGCACCGGCTTCTCGACCGGCAAGCGCCACCCGACTGTTCAGGACAACGTGACGATCGGGTCTGGCGCGAAGCTTCTTGGCCCGATCACGATCGGCCACGGTGCAAAGATCGGCGCGAACAGCGTCGTTGTCTCCGACGTTCCGGAGAACGCCACGGTGGTCGGTGTGCCCGGTCACCCCGTCCGGGTGGACGGCAAGCGCGTCGAGGGACCCGACGCCGACTGGATTCATCTGCCCGACCCGGTGGCCGATGCGATGCGCGTCCTGAGCACCCGCGTTGCCGAGCTCGAGCGTCAGCTCGCCGAGCTGACCGGCAAACCCTTGACGCACGAAAGCGAGTCCGCGACCGTCCTGCCGCTGCGGCCGGTCCACGGACGTAACCCGGCCGGCGGCTAGTCGCAACGGCGAAGGGACCGCTCCTGCGTTCGCGACGCCAATCGCGGTGGAGCGTCTCGAACGACGCCCGCGCGCAGGCAGCTCCCGCGCCGCTTCTCGCGCGCCGGCTGGCCGCACGACCTCGCTCGACCATCAGGCCGCACAGGCCAGCCGCCCGCCCATCTATGCTGGCTCCATGAGCCAGACGAGCGTCGATGACCCGCGTATCGAGGGCCTGCTCGACGGTCTGAACCCGGCTCAGCGGGAGGCCGTGACCCACGGCGAAGGACCGCTGCTCATCCTCGCGGGCGCCGGCAGCGGTAAGACGCGCGTCCTCACCCACCGCATCGCCTATCTGATCCAGACCGAGCGTGTGCGGCGCGACGAGCTGCTGGCGATCACGTTCACGAATAAGGCAGCGCACGAGATGCGCCAGCGCGCCGAGCTGCTGCTTGGCCATTCCATGCGCGGAATGTGGGTCATGACCTTCCACAGCGCCTGCACTCGGATGCTGCGCGCCGAGGCTGGCCGCCTCGGGTACACGCGCCAGTTCACGATCTACGACCAGGCGGATGCTCGGCGGCTCGTGAAGCAGTCTCTTGACGCCGTTGACGCGGACCCCAAACGGTTCTCGCCGGCGGCTGTGCACGGTCAGATCTCCGACGCGAAGAACCGCCTGCGCGATGCGGCCGAATACCGCTCGCTGGTCGGCTCCTACTTCGAACAGACCGTCGCCGATGCCTACGAGGTGTACGAGCGCGAGCTGGTGCGGTTCAACGCGATGGACTTCGACGACCTGCTCGTGCGCGCCGTCAACCTCCTAGAGCTCTTCCCGGAAGTTCGTGAGCGCTACCAGGCGACCTTCCGCCAGATTCTTGTCGACGAGTACCAGGACACCAACCACGCGCAGTACCGCTGGCTGCGTCTACTCGCTGGCGAGCGGCGCAACCTCGCGGTCGTTGGTGACGACGCGCAGTCGATCTACGGGTTCCGCGGCGCCGATATTCGAAACATTCTCGACTTCGAGCGCGACTTCCCCGATGCGCACATCGTCAAGCTCGAGCAGAACTACCGCTCCACCCAGACGATCCTGTCGGCGGCAAACGCCGTGATCTCCCACAACCGCGACCAGGTCCAGAAAGACCTCTGGACCGACGTGGGGGAGGGCGACCCGATCAGGGTCCGCGCTCTCGCCGACGAGCACGCCGAGGCACGCTTCGTGCTCGGTGAGGTCGAGCGCCTGGTTGGTGAGGGGGTCTCGCGCTCGGAGATCGCGATCTTCTACCGGACCAACGCGCAGTCGCGTGTGCTTGAGGACATCCTCGTTCGCGCCGAGGTGCCCTACCAGGTGATCGGCGGGACCAAGTTCTACGAGCGGGCCGAGATCAAGGACGCGATGGCCTACCTGACACTGCTCGCCAACCCCCAGGACCAGTTGAGCTTCACGCGGATCGCGAACAGCCCACGCCGGGGCCTTGGACAGACGTCGCTGTCGCGTGTCCTCGCTTACGCCGCGACCCTCGGCAAGCCGGTCTGGGACGTGGCCGCAGAGTCCGAGCGGGTTCCTGGGCTGGGCCGCGCGGCGATCACGGCTCTCTCCCGCTTCATGGGCACGATGAGCGAGCTTCGGACGCTGGCGCAGGGCGGCGCGCCGGTCGGCGATGTGCTCGACGAGACGCTTCGCCGCAGCGGCTACTTCGACGCGTTGGAGGCCGAGCGGACGTTCGAGGCGCAGGGCCGGATCGAGAACCTCGAGGAGCTCGTCGGGGTTGCTCGAGAGTTCGATGCGAGCGCCGAGGAGAAGACGCTTGACGCCTTCCTCCAACAGGTTGCGCTGGTCAGCGACGCCGACACACGCGTCGACGATCAGGGGCTCGTGACGCTGATGACGCTGCACAACGCGAAGGGTCTCGAATACCCCATCGTGTTCGTGATCGGATGCGAGGAGGGGATCTTTCCTCACTCGCGCTCGCTCGATGAGGGGTCGCTCGAGGAAGAGCGCCGGCTCTGCTACGTCGGCATCACCCGCGCAATGCGCGACCTGACGTTCACCTACGCGCGACGGCGGTCGCTATACGGAAGCGAGCACTATGGTCTGCGGAGCCGGTTCCTCGACGAGCTCCCGGTCGAGCTGACGGACCGCGACGAGGACTTCGTGGCGTCGGTTGGCGCGTCCGCGGGCAGCGCTGCGTCTCGGCGGCGCGAAACGCTCGGTGGTGGAGGCAGCTGGGCTGCGGCGGCGAGCGCGGGGCGGTCTGGCGCTGCCACGCTCGTCAGCTACCGGCTCGGCGAGGACGTGGTTCACGCGGCGTTTGGCGAGGGCGTGGTGACGGGGATCGAGCCTGGCGGCATTGTCGTCGTTCGCTTCGCTCGTGACCGGTCCGAGCGAAAGCTCGTCGACAGCGCGCCGATGAGCCGCCGGTGAGTCATGCCACGATCATCGACGGCAAGGCAATCGCTGCCGCTCTGCGTGAGCGGATCGCCACGGAGGTTCGGGATTTCGTCGCGGCCAACGGCCGGCCCCCAGGCCTGGCGACGGTTCTCGTCGGGGAGGATCCCGCCAGCGCGGTCTACGTGGGCGGCAAGCAGCGGGCGTGTGCCGAGATCGGCATGGCGGCGTTCGATCATCGGCCGCCGGCTGACATCAGCGAGGGTGATCTCGCCGCCCTGATCGGCGAGCTGAACGCAGACCCGGCCGTCAGCGGGATCATCGTTCAGCTGCCACTTCCGGAGCACCTCGACGGCACGCGGGTGACGGGGCTGGTTGACGCGGCCAAGGACGTCGACGGACTGACACCGATCTCTGCCGGGCTGCTGGCGCTCGGCCGCGACGGACTGCGTCCCTGCACGCCGAGTGGCGTCATCGAGCTGTTGCGCAGCGTCGAAGCCGACATCGTAGGAGCCGAGGCCGTCGTGATCGGGCGCTCGAACCTCTTTGGGAAGCCGATGGCGCAGCTGCTCCTGGCGGAGAACGCAACCGTGACGGTTTGCCACTCGCGCACACGCGACCTTCCCGGGGTCTGTGCTCGCGCGGACATCCTGATCGCGGCGACCGGGCGCCCGCGGATGGTTGGAGCCGGTTGGGTGAAGCCGGGCGCGATCGTGATCGATGTCGGCATCACGCGTCTGGAATCCGGGCTCGTCGGGGACGTCGACTTTGACGCGGTCAGCGAGCGCGCCGGGGCGATAACGCCCGTGCCTGGAGGCGTCGGGCCGATGACGATCGCCTGCCTGCTGCGCAACACGCTACTCGCGGCCCAGGCACAGGCCGCCGGCGGTCAGTAGCCGGCTGGGTGGCGAGCCACGTAGCCGGATGTGTCAGCCAGGAGCGGGCGCCAGCGCGGCCCCTGGAGGCCATTCACCTGTCCGGCGGTGCTCGTGTCAAGGCGGATTCCGGCGATCTGCGCGAACGCGTGGCCGCCGTTGGCGTACACCGTGATCCAGCTGCCCATGCCCTGGGAGGCCCAGACCGTGAACTCGCCCGAGTCGAGTGGCGCTGTCAGGAGCCCGCCGCCGGCAAGCGCGAACGACACCGATCCCGAGCAGTCGTAGCCGTAGGAGATGAAGCTGCCGTGGCCGCCGCCGTAGACGTAGGGGAGTCCGATCAGCTGGTTCCCCGCCCAGATCGCCTGCTGTACCGCCGCCGGTGCGTTCGCGGGAGCAGCGGCGTAGCCGTCCGGCAGGATCTTCGCGGTGTCTCCCGGGACCGTCTGCATGAGCGCTGAGGTAAGCACCGCGGGGCCGTCGCCGCGAGCCATGTGTGCGGCGCGATCGCGGTTCGCCAGGCCACTCTTGGCGGTCGCCACCTCGGCCTGTGCGAGGCTCGCGATGCGGGCGACAGGCGAGAGCGAAGCGCTGACTCGCGGCAGACTTCCGCGGGAGCGCACCACCCGAGCGACCCGCGCGACCGGGCCGTGTTCGAGCGCCACGGCGCGCACGGAAGCGGCCGCGGGGGTCCTGAGGTCAGCTAAAGCGAACGCAGCGGGCGCGCACAGCGCAACCGCGACGAACGGAATCCGTGTCATCCGTCGGAGTCGCAGAAGCGGAAGAAGGTAGCAGCCCAGGTGGTCGTGTCGAGGCAGTCCTGGACGCCGGCAACGCGAATTGCAGGGAAAAACCAGGTGGCGCGGCGCCGCGACGGCTCATCGGCCGCGCGGAGGAGCGCTCAGCGTCGGGCGAGTCCGTAGGCGAGAAGCATGCTGCCAAGCGCCGTGCTCACGGCCGCCAGGACGTAGCCAAGCGTGCTCGGGTGATGCTGGGAGAGAACGGTGAAGAGCTCGGCGATACCGGCGCCGGCGAGCAGGCCGCCGAGCGCCTCGACGCCTGCGAGGCGCCGTCCGCGCACTCCGGCACGAACCAGCTCGTCGGCACGCTCGACGTCCGATGCCGACACGACGTCAGCGCGTGAGCGCCGCGCGAGCAGGATCGCCTCGACGCCGATCTCCTCGACGTAATCGGCCTGGCGTTCCAGCAGCGCACCGACGCTTTCCTGGGAGAAGTCGCGCGGCGCGTGCTTGCCCGCGAGGGAGGTCCGCAACGTCGTCAGGACACGCGCAATTCCCGCGTCCGAGGTGGTCTCGGGAACGTTAGGCACCGCGCCACACCGTTACCGCGCTGCGCCGCGCCTCGCGGCGCTGGTCCTCGAGCGCCGCGCCGATCCGCGACAGGCTGTCAGGTCCGCCGTCGTCGGTCTTGCGAGCGCCAGGAAGCACCCAGTGGCGCAGATTGCCATGCGGCGAGTAGGCGGCTGCGACGCCGGCAAGTGCGCCAAATATCGCGACCGCAATCGGGATGACGATCTTGACGGTGTCTGAGCTGACCGCAAACAGCGCGGCGCCGGCGCCGACCAGGCCCACGACCACCGCCACCACGCCCCACGCGCGCGTCTGCGCGAGATCGAGATGCTCCTCGCGGTGGTAGCGCGCCTCCGCCGCCGAGAGCACGACCGCGCGGTCGGCACTCACGTCGTCCGCGGTGATGGTGCCGCGGGCAACCTCGACATCGGTACCCGACCGGCGGCGTCGCTGCCCCGCATGCGACGGTGCCTCTTGAAGCGACGGTTCGTCCATTCGGGCCGGATCGTAGCGGCGACCGGGGACGTACTTCCGGCGCGTTCGCGGCCTACTGCGTCCGCCACCGCGGCGGGCGCTTCTGCGTGAACGCGGCGGCCCCCTCGAGCGCATCGGGCTCCGCGACGATCAGTTCGAAGAACTCCGCCTGTCGCTTCAGTGCCTCCTCGCGGGACCAGTCGTGCTGGCGCTCGAGGATCTCCTTCGTCGTGCGAACCGCCAGCGGGCTGTTCGCCGCGACCGCAAGCGCCAACTCGATCGCTTCGCTCGAGGCCTGGCCAGACTCGCAGAGACGGTTGACCAGCCCGAGTTCATGGAGCCGTCCGGCCGCCAGCGGCTGACCGGTGAGTGCCATCTCCGCAGCTACGTGGTAGGGGATGCGGCGGGGCAGCCGAACCAGGCCGCCGGCGGCGGCGAACAGTCCGCGGGTGACCTCGGGGATTCCCAGCAGGGCGTCGCGCGCAGCGACGATCAGATCGCACGCCAGCGCGACTTCGAGCCCGCCCGCGAGAGCAAACCCTTCGATCGCCGCGATGAGCGGCTTGCGCGAGGAGCGCTCGGTGATGCCGGCAAACCCGCGCCCCTCGATCCAGGGCCGCTCGCCCGCGGCGAAGGCCCGCAGGTCCATTCCCGCCGAGAAACCGGGCGGGGCGCCTGCCAAGACGCCGACGAGGAGCGTTCCGTCGCCATCCAGCTCGTCGAGCGCAGCGGCGAGTGCGGCGGCCATGGCCCCGTTCACTGCGTTACGAGCCGCGGGCCGGTTGAGCGTGATGAGCAGGAGCGGCTCGCGGCGTTCGACGAGGACCACTGGCTCGCTCACGGCAGCGCGGAGGCTAGCAGTCACGGTAGGTACCACCGCGCTGGGCGAGCGCGACGAGCGACTGCGGCGGTGCGAAGCGCTCGCCGGCCGTGGACGCGAGCCGCTGGGCGCGCTCGACGAACCCCGCCGGTCCGCCCTCGTAGCCATTGATGTACTGAAGAACCCCGCCCGTCCAGGTCGGGAACCCGATCCCGAGGATCGAGCCGACGTTCGCATCGGCGACCGACTCGATCACGCCCTCATCACGGCAGCGGACGGCCTCCAGTGCCTCGATGAAGAGGAGCCGCTCCTGGAGGTCACGCAGCCGCGCCGCTGGCACGCTCGTCCGAGCGCGGTCTTCAAGCCCGGGCCAAAGGCCGGCCCGCCTGCCGTCGGCGTAGTCGTAGAAGCCTGCTCCAGCGGATCGTCCCGGGCGCCGGTGCGCGTCGATCATGGTGTCGATGAGCGCGTCGGAGGCAGCGCCGGCTACAGCAACCCCTTCGGCTGCAGCTGCGGACCGGTACTGCCGGCGGATCGTTCGGATCAGTTCGAGGCTCAGCTCGTCGATCAGCGCCAGCACACCGATCGGATAGCCCGCCGCGAGCGCCGCGCGCTCGACGGACGCGGCGGGGATACCCTCGAGCAGCATCGTGAGTCCTTCATCGATGTACGTCGCGATCACGCGGCTCGTGAAGAAGCCGCGGCCGTCCGCTACGACGATCGGCGTCTTGCCCAGCAGGGCTGCGACGTCGAGGGAGCGCGCGAGCGTCCCGGAGCTCGTCTGGCGGCCCGCGACGATCTCGAGCAGCGGCATCCGCTCGGCCGGGCTGAAGAAATGCAACCCGACAAAATCACCCGGTCTCGAGACGCTGGCGGCGAGCTGCGTGATCGGGAGCGTCGACGTGTTCGATGCGATCAAAGCGTCCGCGGCCGCCACGTGGTCGATCTCCGCCAGCACCGCCGCCTTCAGGTCGACGTCTTCGTAGACGGCTTCGATGACGAGCTGCGCGCCGCCAGCGGCGCGCAGCGAATCCGCCGGCGCGATCCGTGCAAGTAGCCGCTTGGCGTCCGCACGGTCGAGCACTCCACGTTCGATGGCGCGCCGCGCAGCCACCTCCGCCTGAGCCTTGCCGCGGTTCGCGGCCGCCAGCGACGTGTCGCACAACACCACGTCGACCCCGGCCGCGGCGGCGAGGTAGGCGATGGACGCGCCCATCATTCCGGCTCCGAGCACCGCCGCGCGCGTCGGGTGAAAGGGCTCCCTTGCGGTTGGCCGGCGATCGCCGATCGGGTCGCCGGCGCGCACCGCCTAGATGCGCTCGATCACGGTGGCGATCCCCATTCCGGCAGCGGCGCAGAGCGTTACGAGCGCATAACGGCCGCCGACCCGCTCGAGCTCGTCGAGCGCCGTGCCGAGCAGCATCGCCCCGGTGGCGCCGAGCGGGTGGCCGAGCGCGATTGCCCCGCCGTTGACGTTGACCCGGTCGGGGTCGAGGTCGAGATCGCGGACGAAGCGCAGCACCACTGCGGCAAACGCTTCGTTGACCTCGATCACGTCGAGGTCATCAGTTCGGAGCCCGGCACGCTCGAGTGCCCTCCTGCTGGCCGGCGCCGACCCCGTCAACATGATCGTCGGATCGGTGCCCGACAGCGCGGTCGCAACCACGCGCGCACGGGGCACGAGCCCCAGCTCACGCCCGGCCCGCTCGCTGCCGACCGCTACGAGCGCCGCGCCGTCGACGATGCCGGACGAGTTGCCGGCGGTGTGGACGTGATCGATGCTTTCGAGCGAGCGGAATTTCGCAAGCGCGACGGCGTCATAGCCCCCAGCATCGCCGATCGCCGCGAACGCTGGGGCGAGGCTCGCCAGTGCCGCGGCGGTGCTCGCCGGCCGCACGTGCTCATCGACGTCGAGCAGCAGCGCACCAGTGCGGTCGCGCACCGCGACCAGTGAGCGCGCGAAGCGGGCGTCGGCCTGCGCCGCTGCGGCACGGCGCTGTGAGCGCAGCGCGTAGGTGTCGACGTCGTCGCGTGTGAAGCGCTCGAGGGAGGCAATCAGGTCGGCGCTGATTCCCTGCGGCACGAACGACGTCGCCTGTGCGGTCTCGGGATCGTTCGCCCAGGCTCCCCCGTCGGAGCCGATCGGAATCCGCGACATCGACTCGACGCCGCCAGCGAGAACGAGATCCTCCCAGCCCGACGCGACCTTCTGCGCGGCGATGTTGACCGCCTCCAGCCCGGACGCGCAGAAGCGGTTGACCTGCACGCCGGCGACCGCATCGCCAAGGCCTGCCTTCAGCGCGGCCGTCCGTGCGATGTCCATGCCCTGTTCCCCGACCGGCGTGACGACGCCGAGGACGAGGTCGTCGATCCGGTCGGGATCGAGTTCCGCGTTGCGCGCGAGCATCTCGTCGATGAGTCCCACGACGAGGTCGATCGGCTTGATCGTGTGGAGGGCCCCGTCCGGCTTCCCTCTGCCGCGTGGCGTGCGGATCGCGTCGAAGATCAGAGCGTCGCTCGCCGGCACGTGGCGAAGGTTAGAAGGCGGGGCGCCCATTAGATTGTGCCCATGCGCCCAGATCTTCGACGCGTCCGCCCGGCCGAGCTGCTCGCGCTGCTGGCCGCCGTGGTCGCCGCGGTCGCGCTGTTCCTGCCCTGGTATGAGTTCGGCGGCGTTCGGCGTGACGCGTGGAACGCCCTGACCGTTGCCGAGATTCCGGTCGCGCTCGCGGCTGTCCTGGCCTTCGCGCTCGTAACGGCGACTGCCTACCAGCGCTCGCCGTCGCTGCCCGTGTCGCTGGCGGTGTGGACGACGAGCGTCGCACTGATCGCCACGATCGCGATCGCGGTACGGGCGCTGGCCCCGCCGGCGGGCGCCGCGGAGCGTTGCTACGGCCTGTGGCTCGCGCTCGCTGCCGTGGTCGGCATCGTGATCGCAGGCTGGGGTTCGATGAGCGACGAGCGCCCGTACTGGAGCGCGCGCCCCGGCGGCGGATCGCCAGCATGATCGACCGCGATACGGTGCTCCACGTGGCGCGCCTCGCGCGCCTGGCGCTGACCGAGGACGAGATCGGCCGCATGGTCGGGGAGCTCGGTGCCGTACTCGAGCACATCGAGACGATCGCTGCGCTCGACCTCGAAGGAGTGGCGCCGACGAGCCACGTTGTGGAGGTCTCCAACGCACTTCGCGACGACGTGCCGGAGCCTTCGCTGCCGCGCGAGCAGATCCTCGCGGCCGCGCCCTCAGTCGCCGGCGACGGCTTCGCGGTCCCGAGTCCGCAGGCATGACGGATCACGCGCTGGCGTTGACCGCGAGTCAGGCCGCGGCGGCGATCGGCCGTGGCGAGCTGGATCCAGGCCAGCTGTTCGACCTGTACCGCTCGCGAGCGGCCGGCGAGCGTCTCGGCGCCTTCACCTGGGTCGCAGAGGCCGCGCCAGCCGCCGCTACGGGCGGAGCGCTCGGCGGTGTACCGCTCGCGGTGAAGGATCTCTTCTGCACCGAGGGCGTGCCGAGCCAGTCCGGCTCGCGCATCCTCGAGGGCTACAGACCGCCGTACACGGCGACGGTGGTCGAGCGCCTCGCGCGCGCCGGGGCACCGTTGCTTGGGAAGACGAACCAGGACGAGTTCGCGATGGGCTCCTCGAACGAGAACTCGGCGTTCGGTCCGGTGCTGAACCCGTGGGACCAGACCCGCGTCCCGGGCGGATCCTCCGGAGGCAGCGCCGCGGCGGTCGCCGGCGGGCTCGCGCCGTGGGCGCTCGGAACCGATACCGGAGGGTCGATCCGTCAGCCGGCGGCCCTGTGCGGGATCGTCGGCCTCAAACCGACCTACGGTGCCGCATCGCGCTACGGGATGATCGCGTTCGCCTCGTCGCTCGACCAGGCCGGCCCATTGACCCGTGACGTGACTGACGCGGCTCTGCTGTTGAGTCACATGGTCGGCGAGCCCGACCCGCGCGACTGCACCTCGCTTCGATTTCCCGAGCCGATCGTGATGCCGAGCCGAACCGACCTGCGCGGCTTGCGCCTCGGCGTTCCAGCTGAGCTTTCGGGCGAGGGCATCGAACCGGGCGTGCTCGCGGCCTTCGAGGCGACGCTCGAGGTGGCGCGGGCGCTAGGAGCGGACGTCGAGCCATGCGCTCTGCCACACGCCCCGCATGCGCTCGCCGCCTACTACGTCCTCGCGCCCGCCGAGTGCTCGTCGAACCTCGCCCGGTTCGACGGTGTCCGCTTCGGCTATCGATCGCCTGACGCCGCCGACCTGCTGGCGATGTACGAAAGCACGCGCCACGACGGGTTCGGCGCGGAGGTCAAGCGCCGCATCATGCTGGGAACCTTCGCGCTGTCGAGCGGCTATTACGACGCGTACTACGGCCGCGCGCAGCGCGTTCGCACGAAGATCGCTACCGACTTCGCCGCCGCGTTCGAGCGTTTCGACTTCGTGGTGATGCCGACTTCGCCGTGTGTCGCGTTCGAGCTGGGGGCGAAGACAGCGGACCCGTACGCGATGTACGCAAACGACTTCCTCGCCGTGCCCGCGTCGCTCGCCGGGATTCCGGCGATGTCGATCCCGAACGGGTTTGCCGCGCCGCCCGGCGGTGGAACCCCACTACCCGTGGGCTTCCAGCTAGCTGGTCCCGCGTTCAGCGAGAACCGGATGCTCGATGCCGCGTTCGCACTCGAGCAGGCACTCGGCTTCGACGGCAGTTCGATACGCGCGTGAACGTCGCCTACGAGCCGGTGATCGGCCTCGAGATCCACGTCCAGCTGAAGACGCGGACGAAGATGTTCTGTGGCTGCGAGCTGTCGTTCGGCGAGCCACCGAACACGCGCACCTGCCCGGTATGCCTCGGCCTGCCTGGCGCCCTCCCGGTCGCCAACGCTCGCGCGATCCACTTCGCGCTGATGATCGGACTCGCCCTCGGCTGCGAGATAGCGGACCGCTCGATCTTTCATCGCAAGAATTACTTCTACCCCGACCTGCCGAAGGGCTACCAGATCTCGCAGTACGACGAACCGATCTGCCGTGGCGGGGACCTCGCCGGCGTGCGCCTGCACCGCGTACACCTGGAGGAGGACGCCGCGAAGCTGATCCACATTGGCGAGAGCGGCCGGATCCACGGCTCGGAGCAGTCGGTGGTCGACTTCAACCGCGGCGGTACCCCGCTCGTCGAGATCGTCACCGAGCCCGAGCTGCACTCCCCCGAGCAGGCGCGCGAATGGCTGACGCTGCTGCGCGCGACGCTGCGGAGCCTCGGCGTCAGCGACGTCAACATGGAGGAGGGCTCGCTCCGTGCCGACGCGAACGTGTCGTTGCGGCCCGCCGGATCGAGCGAGCTCGGCAGGAAGACCGAGCTGAAGAACATGAACTCGTTCCGCTTCCTCGAACGAGGAATCGCCGCCGAGATCAATCGCCAGCAGGCCGTACTCAGCGCCGGCGGGAAGATCGAGCAGGAGACGCTCCACTTCGATCCTGCGACCGGCGCGATCACATCGTTGCGCTCGAAGGAGGAGGCGCAGGATTACCGCTACTTCCCCGAGCCGGATCTGGTTCCGATTGCGACCACGGCACAGATGCTCGCCGACGCGGCTGCGGAGCTCGGCGAGCTGCCGAGCGCGCGCGCCGAGCGCTTCGTGAACGAGTACGGGCTGGCCGGCGAGAGCGCCCACGTGCTCGCCTTCCGCGGCGAGCTTGGCGACTACTTCGAGGCGGCGGTGGCCGGCGCCGGGAGCGCAAACGCCCAGCAGGTGGCGAACTGGATGACCCAGTTGGTCGCACGGATCGGAGACGAGGATCCGGCGCAGAGCCGCGTCGCGCCGCCTGCGCTGGCGGCGCTCGTCGCGATGGTTGCGGAGCGCAAGGTGAGCGCAGCAGCAGCGCGCGAGGTGCTTGATGAGCTCGTTGCTCGCGGCGGCGAGCCCGCGGCGATCGTCGCGCAGCGCGGTCTGGGGGCGCTCGAGGGCGAGGACGGCGATCTCGCGGGCACCGTCGAGCGGGCAATCGCCGCCGACCCGTCGGCGGCCGAGCGCATCCGAGGCGGCAACGACAAAGCGATCGGTGCGCTGATCGGCGCCGTGATGCGCGAGACGCGGGGCCGGGCGGATGGGGCCGAGGTGACGCGGCTGATTCGCGAACAGCTCGGGCTCTGACACGAGCGCCGTCGCGCAAACGTCCGATCTGGCCAAGCGCCGGCACCGCTTCTTGGCCAGCGGGCCAAGGACGCGGGGGCGGCGCAGGCCGATCATGCTGGTCATGAACGCCAACAACGCGAAGTCACGTTTTCTGCTTCTGCCCGAGCTCCGCGAGCAACCGGTCGGTTCCAAGCAGCCTGTGTTGCGGCGCTACAGCCTCGCGCGGCTGCCGGTCGACCGTGCGGCGCCACTCGGGGAGAAGCGCGTCCGGGACTAGCCGGGCCGCGTCGGCGCGCCCCGCCGGCGGGGCCGAGGCGTAAGCTGCTGCTCATGAGCGACGAGCAGAAGCCCTCGCGGCTTCACAGCATGGGCCGGCACGTTCTCGCGGCGCTGGTTTTGCTCGTCTGTGCCTACCTTCTGCTTCACCTCCTGTTCCACGTCGTGATCTTCGTCGCGACGATCGTGGCGATAGTCGTCGCGGTCGCCGGGGCGATCTGGGCCATACGCGTCCTCTTCTGAGCGGTGGCCTACGTCCTGATCTGCCTCGCGTCGGGGGTGGTGGGGGCGGTGATCGCATCGCGCAAGGGAAGTTCGTTTCCGCTGTGGTTCGTGCTGAGTGCGGTCGTGCCGGTGCTCGGCCCGGTGGCGGCGCTGCTCTACCGCCGCGAGAGCGAGACGCCACTGCGGCGGTGCCCGACGTGCGGTGGCGCGGCGCGCGTCTACGACGCGATGTGCATGCGTTGCGGCGCTGATCTCGAATACCCGCAGCCGAGCGAGATCATCGAGCCTGACCCCTCGCGACGCGTCCGCGCGAAGCTCTGAGCGCTCTGCAAGCCAGCTGTAGGTGGTTTGCGCCACATCCGCCTGACGCTATTCTGGATTTCGGGCCCGCGGCCGCGCCGGCTCGACCACATCAAAGACGAATTCGAACACGCCGAAAGGAGGTAGCGCGATGCGAGCAGTTGACGCTGTGATGGAGTGCCTCAAAGCCGAAGGTGTCGATGTCGTATTCGGGCTACCTGGTGGAGCGAACCTCCCGACCTACGACGCGTTCTACGACGCCGGGATCCGGCATGTCCTGGTGCGCCACGAGGCGGGCGGTGGGCATGCCGCCGAGGGCTATGCGAAAGCCACCGGGAAGGTCGGTGTTGCGTTCGCGACCTCGGGCCCGGGCGCAACCAACGTCGTGACCCCGATCGCCGACGCGATGATGGATTCAGTGCCGGTGGTCTTCTTCACCGGCCAGGTGCGGACCGAACTGCTTGGCACCGACGGGTTCCAGGAGGCGGACACGATCGGCATCACGATGCCGATCGTGAAGCACTCCTACATGATCCAGCACCCGCTCGAGCTGCCGCGTGTCATCCACGAGGCGTTCTACATCGCTCGCAGCGGCCGCCCAGGACCGGTGCTGATCGACATCCCGGTCGACCTCTCGCGGGCGGACATCCCGTACGAGCCGGTCCAGCAGGTCGACCTGCCGGGTTATCAGCCGACGGTCGACGGAAACCAGAAGCAGATCCGCCAGGCAGCGAAGGCGCTCGCCGCGGCGCGCCGTCCGGTGATCTACGCCGGGGGCGGTGTGATCAACGCAAACGCGGCAGCTGAGCTGACCGAGTTCGCGACAGCCGGCCGTTTCCCGGTGACGTGCACGTTGATGGGTCTTGGCGGGTTTCCGGCGAGCAACCCGCAGTGGCTCGGCATGCTTGGCATGCACGGCACGCGCACGGCGAACTACGCGATGGACGGCGCCGACCTGATCTGCGCGGTCGGCGCTCGGTTTGACGACCGGATCACGGGGAAGCTGTCCGAGTTCGCGCCGCACGCAAAGTTCATCCACATCGACGTCGATCCGGCGGAGATCTCGAAGAACGTCCCGGCGCACATCCCAATCGTGGGAGATGCCAAGCGAATCCTCGCAAAGCTGATCGTCGAGTACCGCGCGCTTGAAGCCGATGCGTCGCGCCTTGACGACTGGTGGACGCAGATCGACGCGTGGCGGGAGGAGTACCCGCTGCGCTACGAAGACTCGGCCGACAGCGAGATCAAGCCGCAGTACCTGATCCAGGCGCTTCACCAGGCGACAGGCGGCGACGCGATCGTCGTCTCTGACGTCGGTCAGCACCAGATGTGGGCCGCGCAGTACTACGGGTTCGAGCGGCCGCGCCACTGGATCAACTCGGGCGGGCTCGGCACGATGGGGTTTGGTCTGCCGGCGGCGATGGGCGCGCAGGTCGGCTGCCCGGACGCGGTCGTGTGCGCGGTCAGCGGCGACGGCTCGATTCAGATGAACATCCAGGAGCTTGCGACGTGCTCACAGAACGGGATCCCGGTGAAGGTGTTCATCATGAACAACGGCTACCTCGGCATGGTTCGCCAGTGGCAGGAGCTGTTCTGGGACCGTCGCTATAGCCAGGTCGACATGGGCGAGTTCCCCGACTTCGTGAAGCTCGCTGACGCATACGGCGCGACCGGGTTCCGCTTCTCGGACAAGAACACGCTCGTGGACGACATGCGTGAGGCGATCGCAACGCCGGGGCCCGTGCTCGTCGACGTGCGCGTGACGCGCGAGGAGAACACCTATCCGATGATCGCGCCCGGCGCCGCCGCTCGCGACATGGTGGGGTGATCGGCGTGGGTGAGCCGGGAACAAAAGAGCTGCTGAGCCTCGAGGAGCTGGACGCAGCGGTTGGCCTGCGGACCGGTCGCAAGCACGTGCTCTCGATTCTGGTCGAGAACAAGCCTGGTGTCCTGACCCGTATCGCGGGCCTGTTCGCGCGGCGCGGGTTCAACATCGAGACGCTGACCGTCGGCCCGACCGAGGACGGTGAGAAATCCCGCGTGACGCTGACGGTCGACGGTGCTCTGCATCCGATCGACCAGGTCACCAAGCAGCTGCACAAGTTGATCAACGTGATCAAGATCCGCGACCTCGAGCCGGCCGGGACCGTCACGCGGGAGCTGGCACTGTTCAAGGTCGCTGCGGAGGGCAGCGCGCGCGGTGAGCTGCTCGAGTTCTGCGAGATCTTCCGCGGACGCGTCGTCGACGTGACCAAGCGCGCCGTGGTGATCGAGATCACCGGGGAGCAGGACAAGGTCGAGGCGTTCGCGCAGGTCGTGCGGCCCTACGGGCTGATCGAGATGATGCGAACCGGCGAGATCGCGATGGCGCGCGGGCGGGGCGAGACGTAGTGGCGGACCTCGACGCGTAGTGGCGGAGGTCGGGCAGGAGCGGCCCGCCGCCGAGCTCGACGCCGGCGCAGACCCGTTCGCGATCGACGCGGCGTCGCGGGTGCGACTCCAGGCTCAGGTCGACCGAGCGGTTCGCGCCGGTCGACGCGGTGGCACGCGGCTCGTTGCGGCTACGTGGCGGCTTCCCAGCGCGGTCGACCCTGCCGAGGTCGTCTTCGCGTCGCGCCGCGCGGGCGAGGCGTGGATCTGCATCGAGCAGCCTGAGCGCGACGGGGCGGCGTTCGCGGGCGTGGGTGCCGCGATAACGCTCGAGGACCGCGGGCCCGGGCGGTTCGAGCGCCTCGCCGATCGCTGGCGCGCAGTGGCGTCGGCAGCGCTCTGGGAGCCTTCTGACGGACCGTTCGGGAGCGGCCTCGTCGCGGCCGGCGGGTTCGCTTTCGCGGATGAGGGCGGCGGCTCGGTCGCCTGGTCGGACTTTGCGCCGGCGTCGCTCGTCGTGCCCGAGGTTGCGCTTGCGCGCCGCGACGGTGAGACCTGGTGCACCGTCGCGGCCCTGTCGCAGCCCGGAGATCACCCGGACTCGGTGCTGGCGCGAGTCGAGGAGCGGCTTTCCGCGCTTCGCGCGCGCCCGCTTCCGTTGCTCGATCCGCACCCCACGGAGCGTCACCAGATCGGCGGGTCGCTCGCGCCCGAGCACTACGAAGCGGCGGTCGAGCGGGCAGTCGAGCTGATTCGCCGCGGCGACATCGAGAAGATCGTGCTCGCGCGCGAGGTCGAGGTTCACGCTCCGCGCGCACACGACGTCGCGGCCGTGTACGACGTGCTCCGCGGCGCGTTCGGCGGTTGCTTCGTGTTCGCGGTCGGACGCGGCGATGCGACGCTCGTCGGCGCAAGTCCCGAGCTGCTCATCCGCCGAGAAGGCCTCCGGGCGAGCACGCTCGCACTCGCCGGCTCGACCGGTCGAAGCGCCGACCCCGCGGTCGACGACCATCTCGGCGAGCGGATGCTTCGCTCCGCCAAGGAGCGCAGCGAGCACGCGATCGTGGCCGCGCGAATCGAGCGTGAGCTGCGCCAGCACGCGGTCTGGGTGACCATGCCGAGTGAACCCTCGGTCGTTCGGATCGCCAACATCCAGCACCTCGCGACGCCGATCCGCGCGCAGCTCGCCGAACCGGTGGATGCCACGCTGCTGGCCGGGCTGCTGCATCCGACGCCGGCGCTCGGGGGCGAGCCTGCGGAGCGAGCACTGCCGCTGATCCCGGCGCTCGAGGGGATCGACCGGGGCTGGTACGCCGGGCCTGTCGGGTGGACCGATGCTAACGGCGATGGGGAGTTCTTCGTCGCGCTCCGCTGCGCGCTCGTCGAGGGTCGCGTCGCGCGCTGCTACGCAGGCGTCGGCGTGGTAGCGGACTCGAACCCGAGCGCCGAGCTCGCCGAGACCGAGGTCAAGCTGGGGGCCTTGCTGCCCGTGCTCAGCTGAGCTGCCGCAGTGGCAGATCAGCGCCCGGGCGTGATGGCGCGCAGGCGCCGGTGGAGCGCGAGATTTGCGGCGCGCGTCACGCGCACGTGGAGCAGGGTCGACCGATCGGTGCTGGCGAGCCCGCCGTGCAGCGCGTCCGCCAACTCCGCGAGTCCGCCCGGGGCCTCGTAGCGCAGCCCGTAGGCCTGCGCTACCGCCTCGAAGTCAAGTCCCGTGGGGGTCGCGACGTGTGTTTCGTAGACGTCCGTCTCGCCGGATATCGGCAGGTGGTCGAAGATGCCGCCGCCGCCGTTGTCAATCAGCACGATCGTCAGCGCCAACCCAAGCCGACCGGCGCACAGCAGTCCGCCGACGTCGTGGGCGAAAGCGACGTCGCCGATCAGCGCGAGCACCGGAGCGGCCGCGGCACTGGCCCCGTAGGCGCTGGAGAGGGTGCCATCGATTCCGTTCGCGCCGCGATTGGACAGGACGCGGGGCGGCTCCGCGCGTACCGGCCACACCGTTTCGATCTCGCGCACCGGCATCGACGACGCCACGAACAGCAGCGCGTCGGCCGGGAGTTGCTCGCCGAGTAGCAGTGCGACCGGCAGCTCGCCGAGAGCTTCGTCACCGAGCAGATCGGCGACACCGGCGGCGATCCGTGCATCAGCGCCTCGCCACGCCGAAAGCCAGTCCGCCGGCGCGGCGGGGGGTGGGGAGAGCAGGCCTGGGTCCGCGCGCAGCGAGTCCGACACAACGGCGTCGGGATCCTGCCAGGCGCCCTCCGGGTCGATCGCGATCTGGCGGACGTCCGCGAGTCCGGCCAGCCACGAGCGTAGCGGCTTGGACGTTGGAAGCTCGCCGACGCGGATGACAACCTCGGGACGATGTTCGACGGCGAACGGCTGGTCGCGCAGCAGCAGGTCGTAGTGCGCGATTGCAGCCGCGCCCGAGCGAGCGCGAGACAGGGGGTCCGCCAGCAGCGGGTACCCGCAAGCAGCGGCCAGCGCTGTCAAGGCCGGCGGTGGAGCGTTGCCCGCGCCCGCGACGATCACCCCGCGCGCCGGAGTCGCGATCAGATCGCCGAGGTCGACGGCGGCGGGCGCCGGTCGCGGCCGGAGCACCCACGGCCTGCGGTCAGCGCGCCCGGGCGGCACCTCGAGCGGTCCGCCCGGCACGAGCGGCTCGCGCAGCGGCCAGTTCAGGTGGACCGGCCCGGGACGCTCGCCGGTCGCTTCGGCGACAGCACGGCAGGCGAGCATGCGGACCCAGCGCAGACGCTCCGGCGTCGCCTCGTGTGTGCCGACCTCGAAGAACCAGCGCACCGCGCTGCCGTACAGCTTGATCTGGTCGATCGCCTGACCGGCGCCGACCTCGCGCAGCTCGGCAGGACGGTCCGCGGTCAGCAGGATCAGCGGCACGCGCGCGTACGACGCCTCGATCACCGCCGGAGCGAGGTTTGCCGCCGCTGTCCCTGACGTGCACGCGACCGCCACCGGGCGGCCGCTCGTCTTCGCGAGCCCGAGCGCGAAGAATCCGCCGCAGCGCTCATCGACGTGCGAGAACGCACGCAGGTGCTCGTTGCGGGCGAGGGCCAGCACCAGCGGCGCCGAGCGCGACCCGGGCGAGGTGCACGCGGCCGTTACGCCGCAACGCGCGAGCTCGTCCACGAAAGCGCCGATCAGGACGTGTGTATCGAGCGCGGTCGTCAAGATGGTGGAGTGGCGGAGACGGTTGTGTTGCTGCACGGGTTCGGCGGCACGGCGCGCCACTGGGACCGCGTCGTCGCTCTGACCGACCCCGAACGCTACTCGCCGGTCGCCATCGAGCTCAGCGACGCGCGGCCGCTCTCCCGCGCCGGCGTGCTCGATCTCGTCGCGGCGGTCGATGCGGAGCGGTTCGTTCTCTGCGGCTACTCGATGGGCGGACGCGTGGCGCTTCACGTCGCGGCGGCGATGGCGGACCGGGTGTCACGCCTCGTGCTCGTGTCGAGCGGCGCCGGAATCGAGGACGAGCGAGCCCGGCTCGCTCGTGCGGCCGCGGACGAGGTGCTGGCGCGATCGATCGAGAATGGCTCAATCGAGGAGTTCGTCGCGCGCTGGCGTCGGACCGCGCTGTTCGCCGGCGATCCCGAATGGGTCCATGAGGAGATCGCGGCGGATCAGCGCCGCTTGACTCCCGCACAGGTTGCGGCGACGCTGCGTGCCTATGGCCCCGGTGTCCTCGCGCCCCTGTGGGGGAACCTCGGCGAGCTCACGATGCCGACCGTGATCCTCGTCGGCGCACGCGACGCGACATATCGTGAGATCGGTGACCGACTCTTTTACGAGCTCCCGCACGCGCGGTTGCAGGCGATTCGGGGGGTCGGCCACCGCGTCGCGCTCGAGGCGCCACGGATCGTCGTCTCGGCCTTCGCCCCGCCGGCGCCAGCCAGCCTGGCGTGGTTCTAGTGGACGGGATCGGTCGAGCGCGGCGAGCACGCCGCCGCGCGGATCAGAGCTTTGCGGCGAGGCGCGCGAGCGAGGCGAGCTGCGTAAGCGAGATGTGGCTCGACTCGACGACCGCGCCGTAGGTGTGCGTGCCGGATACGGCGGTGATCACCTGTCCGGTGAGCCCGGCGAGCTTGAGGGTCACGTATACCGCGGGGACACCGAGGCCGTGGTAGTCGTTGATCGTCCACTTCGCGGCGTGCGAGGTCTTCTCCTCGGCCGCGAGGTTCTTCTTGACGCCCGCGATCGAGAGTGCCTTCGAGGTGGTCGCGACCTGAAGCGTCACCGCCTTCTCGATCTCCGGCAGGGTCTTCTGCGGCCCGTAGGTGCAGGAGGTCTCAACGCTCGAGATGAAGTGATCCTTCGCAACCGCCGGCAGATGAGTCGTGTTCGCGATCGGTGCCGGAACCTTGTATCCGACGATCGCGGACACCGCGGCGGCGCTCACCCGGCTGCACGGGGACGGCGTGGCGGCCTGCGCGCCCGTGGCCAGGAGCGCCACCAGCGACGCCGCGGCCGCGAGCACTCCGGGGACGCGCGCGAAGTGAGGGATCGGGGCGACGATGCCAGACAAGCTAGCGGCTGCCGGCGTCCAGCGCGCTGGTGCCCCGCGATCAGCGGACTGCGGGAGCCGCGGCGAGCTGCGGTCGGCCGCTCGCAGCGACACGCCCAGCGGTACCGGCGCGCGCGGCGAGCTGCGGTCGGCCGCTCGCAGCGACACGCCCAGCGGTACCGGCCCGCGCAGCGAGCGCGCTTGTCTAGGAGACCGCCACGCCGAGCCCCGGCTCGCGCGGAACCGTGATCCGGCCGCCGACAGCCGGAAACGGTGCAACCGAGCCGGCGAACAGGCCGAGCGTGGCGAGGCCGCAAGCGGGCAACGGCGCCAGTGCCGCCGCCGCGTGCAGCGCGGCCGCTATCCCGATCGGTCCGTCGTAGGTCGAGGCGAGGTAGACCTCGGCGCCGCTGGCGCGCACGAGAGCGCCCGCCGCGAGAAGGCCCGAGATGCCGCCGCAGCGTGCGACCTTCAGGCAGACGGCGTCGGCGACCCGCGCGGTGAGCGCGCCTGGCAGCGCGGCGGTCTCATCGATCGCGATCCGAACCGCAACTCGCTGGCGTAGCTCGGCGGTCGCCGCCAGGCCGCGCACCGGCTCCTCGACGAGTTCGAGGCCAAACTCGCTGAGCGCCTCGAGCGCCGTCACGGCCTCCGCGACGGTCCACGCACCGTTTGCGTCCAAGCGGAGCTGCGGCTCAGGGCCGATCGCCTCGCGGACGCGGCGTACGCGGGCGAGGTCGTCGCCGACGCCCACCTTGACCTTCACGCACTCGTAGCCGGCCGCCACGTGTCCCGCCGCGGTCGCAGCAGCCCGATCGGGGTCGAGCGCGCCGATGCTCGCGCCGACCGCGACCATGTGCGCGGGATCCTCGGCAAGCAGGTCGCAGACCGGTTTGCCTGCTCGCTTGCCGGCCAGATCCCACAGCGCGAGGTCGATCGCCGCGTAGGCTTGTGGCAGGTCGACGACCGCGCGACAGCGGTCGATCAGGATCGGCGCGCCGGGTTCGCCAGGTTCCGCCACGACGTCGGCGTAGGCTTCGAGCGCGCCGACGACCGCATCAATGCCAATGCCGTCGTAGGACTCGAGGGGCGCCGCCTCGCCGAGACCGATCAGGCCGTCGTCGTCGGTCAGCGTCACTTCAACGAGCTCACGCGCCTCGATCGTTCCATGGGCCGTCAGCTGCGGTGTGGTGAAGCGGCGCTCGCATCGCTCGAGCGACAGCCGCATCAGCTTGCGAGGATCCCGGCGCTCAGGAGCAGGCAGTAGAGCAGCGCAAGGACGCCGCTGCGCGCAAGCGCCGCGTTCAGCGAAGGTCCGTCGGTGTGCGTCAACACGGTGCGAGCGAGGCCGACCGCGACCGGAGTCGCGAGGAGCGTCAGCGCCAGCCATGCCGACAACGACCCCGCGAGCCAGCAGACCAGCCCGGCGGCGAACGCAAGGACGAGCATCGCGATGAAGACGATCCGCATCCGGCGGCGCCCGAGGCGTACCGCGAGCGTGCGCTTGCCCGCCCGGCGGTCGGTTTCGATGTCGCGGATATTGTTGACGACGAGAATCGCGGCGATCAGGAGCCCGACGGGGACCGCCAGGACGAACGCCTCCCACGGGAGGTCGCGGCGCTCGACAAAGTACGAGCCGGTGACGGCGACTATCCCGAAAAACAGGAAGACAAAGACCTCACCAAGGCCCTCGTAGCCGTAGGGGCGCGGGCCGCCCGTGTAGAGGACGCCGGCAAGGATCGAGGCGGCGCCGACCGCGAGCAGCAGCCAGCCCGCGACGGCTATCAGGTAGACGCCGCAGAGCACCGCCAGGCCGAAGGTCACGTATGTCGCAACGAGCACGCGCCGAGGAGGGACGAGTCCGCCCGCGGTGACGCGCATCGGGCCGAGACGGTCGTCGGTGTCGGCGCCGCGTCGTGCGTCCGAGTAGTCGTTCGAGAGGTTCGTGCCGATCTGGATCAGCATCGCGCCGAGCAGCGCGGCGGCGAACGCGAGCGGGCGAAACGGGCCGACGCGAATCGCCAGCGAGGTCCCCACGAGTACGGGAGCGATCGCCGCCGGCAGCGTCCGAGGACGCGCTGCCATCAGCCAGAGCCTCACGGTCGGCGAGGGAAGCTCGAGAAGTCCGGTGCTCGCTTCTCGCTGTAGGCGGTCCGTCCCTCACGCGCCTCCTCGTGGCCGTAGAACAGCAGGTTCGCGTCGTGTGCGAGCTGCTGAATTCCGGTCACTCCGTCCTCGGCGGCGTTGAAGCTCGCCTTCAGGAGCCGCAGCGCGAACGGGGACAGCGCCTGCATTTCGCGACACCAGGCGACGGTCTCGGCTTCGAGCCGCTCGAGCGGGACGACCGCGTTGACGAGGCCCATCGCGAGGGCCTCTTGCGCGTCGTACTGGCGGCACAGAAACCAGATCTCCTTCGCGCGCTTCTGCCCGACCTGGGCCGCGAGGATGCTTGCTCCGTAGCCGCCGTCGAAAGAGCCGACCCGCGGACCGGTCTGCCCGAAGCGTGCGTTGTCAGCGGCGATCGTCAGATCGCAGACGACCTGGAGGACATTGCCGCCGCCGATCGCGTAGCCGGCGACCATGGCGACCACCGGCTTCGGGGTGCGCCTGATCTGGACGTGCAGATCGGTCACGTGGAAGCGGCCGTGAGCATCCGAGCCCGGATTCTGGACGTAGCCGCTGTCGCCGCGAACGCGCTGATCACCGCCGGAGCAGAACGCATCCGGTCCCTCGCCTGTGAGGATGATCACGCCGACCTCGGTGTCCTCGCGGGCCCGGGTGAACGCATCGCTCAGCTCGATCACGGTCTGCGGCCTGAAGGCGTTGCGGACCTCGGGCCGGTTGATCGTGATCTTCGCGATCCGCGGTGGCTTTCCGGCCGTGCGCTCATAGCGGATGTCGCCGTACTCGCCCGCGGACTCCCAGTCGATCGCCATCGCGCAAGGCTAGCGCCGGAGGCGGGAAGGAACCCGCCCCGTGTGGCGTCTAGCGGTTCAGGCCGTTCCATCACGCCGCGCTATTCGGCCTGCACCTCACCACGCACCTTCGGACATCTCGGTGCCGGCAGCTACGTCTTCTACGTCCGCGCAACCGGTGCGGCTGGGCTCGACGCGACGCCGGCCAGTCACCGCTTCCGGATCACCTAGGCCCCATATACGCTGGTCGGATGGATGGACTGGCGGGACTGCGTGCTCCAGGCTCGCCGGGCGATCGCGTCGCGCTCGAGGGTGGGTCTGACGTCATCGTCTACCGGGAGCTCGAACGGATGCGTCGCGCCGGGGCGCTCGAGCTCGGCGTGGCGGCGGGCGAGCGCGTGGCGATCGCGCTGCCGGCCGGGCTGGGGTTCGCCGTGGCGCTGCACGCCTGCTTTGCAGCGGGGGCGGTGGCGGTGCCCGTCGATGTGCGCGAGCCGCGCGCTCGGTGGCCGCTGGAGGGGGTTGCGGCGGTCATCGAGCGCCCGCTCGATTGCTCGGGCCTGATGCTCGACGTGCGACGGCGAACGCTGGACGACATCGCTCTGGTGGTGCGGACCTCCGGCACGGAGAGCGGCACTCCGAAGGAGGTCCCGCTCTCGTTCGGAAACTTCGCCTGGAGCGCGATCGGGTCGGCCGTGACGCTCGGTCTCGACCCGGCCGAGCGCTGGCTGTGCACCCTGCCGCTTGTCCACGTCGGCGGTCTGTCGATCCTCGTCCGCAGCTGGATCTACGGGACGACGGCGGTGATCCATGAGCGCTTTGACGCGGCAGCTGCGACGGCGGCGTTGATGGAGCGGGAGATCACGCTCGTGTCGGTTGTTGCGACGACGCTCACCCGCATGCTGGACGCGGGGCTCGAGAGGCCGCCGCGGCTGCGCTGCGCGCTCGCGGGCGGCGGGCCGATCCCGCCGTCGCTGCTCGAGCGGGCTGACGCCGCAGGGGTGCCCGTCGCGCAGACCTACGGCATGACCGAGGCCTGCTCGCAGGTCGCGACTCAGATCCCCGGACGCGGGAGCGAGGCGAACGCCGGCCCGCCGCTCTTCTGCACCCGCGTCGCGATCGCGCCAGATGGAGAGATCCTCGTCTCGGGGCCGACCGTCTCACCGGCGCTCGGCAGCGTCCTGCGGACCGGTGATCTCGGCGAGCTTGACGGCGCGGGCAGCCTGCGCGTCATCGGACGCAAGGCCGACACGATCATCACCGGCGGCGAGAACGTCGCACCCGCCGAAGTCGAAGCCGTCCTGTGCGAGCACCTGGCCGTGAGCGACGCGGGCGTGTTCGCGCGGGCCGATCCGCAGTGGGGCGAAGCGGTCGTCGCAGCGGTCGTTGTGCGCTCGCCGGTCAGTGCCGCCGAGCTTCAAGCCCACTGTGCGGCGAGGCTCGCCCCCTACAAGGTGCCGAAGCGGATCGACTTCGTCGAGGTGCTCCCGCGTACCGCTTCGGGGAAGCTCCGGCGCGGGTCGCTTACGGGCCTATGATGGTCGCGATGCGTCGCCGAAGCGTGACCCTGACCCTCGCAGCGTTGGCCGCGGCGGCCCTACCGGCATTTGCGGTGGGCGCCACCGGAAGGGCCGTCGGCACCTGCAGCAGATCGACGGTCGCGCCGAAGACGATCGTCCTGACCTGCGCGCTCAGCGACACCGACTACATAGCGCACGTCAAATGGACGAGCTTTGGCGGCCGGAGCGCGAGCGGATCGGGCGCGTTCCGTGCGAACACGTGCTCGCCGAGCTGCGCTGCCGGCAGGTTCCGGGGCTATCGGGTCACGTTGACCGCCACCGCGCCCAAACCGTGTCCGGACCACCACGACGATTACCGCCGACTCTCGGTCACCTTCATCGGGTCGCCACCGAAGTCCTACGGGAAGCACTACTCCACGGAGCTCCACTGCCCGATGCCCTGAGTGATCGCGGAGGCAGCCCGGAGCGCAGACTCGGCAGTGCCGTGGCGGAACGACCGAGCCGTCGTATGATGATCGTGATGCGGAGAACCGTGCTCGCCGCTTCCGTTGCCGCGCTCGCGCTGTTCGCGGTTCCCGCGCTCGCGGCGATCGGAGGCAACCAGGTCGTCGGCAAATGCACGAAATCCAGTGCAGCACCGGCCGAGATCATCCTGACCTGCGCCGACGCCGGCACGTACCTGCTCGGCATCCGCTGGCAGGCGTTCGGCGGCGCGACGGCCAGAGGCACTGCTCGGTTCTACGACAACCCGTGCGACCCCAGCTGCGTCGCGAGCAAGGACCAGGTCACGCCGGTCCGGTTCACGCTCACCGCAGCGAAGCCGTGCCCCGACGGTGTCAACGACTACAGGCAGATGTCGATCACCTTCATCGGGAAGCCGCCGAAGCATTTCGGGCGCCATTACAACCCGAAGCTCTACTGCCCGATTCCCTGAGCGACCCGGACGAGCAGCGGCGCGAGCTGCTCGAGCGCTGGGACGCCGCGTCCACGGGATGGTCGAGAGCGCAGGCGTGGATTCGCGAGGCCTCGGCGCCGGTGACACGATGGCTGATCGACGCGCTCGAGCTGCAGCCCGGCGAGGACGTGCTCGAACTGGCCGCCGGCCCCGGCGATACGGGCCTTCTCGCGGCGGAGCTGATCCGCCCCGGCGGACGGCTGATCACAAGCGACCAGTCGGAGGCGATGCTCGAGCTGGCGCGCGCGCGTGCGGCCGAGCTCGCGCTCGATAACGTCGAGTTCCGCGTCATCAACGCCGAGTCGATCGCCCTTCCGGTCGCGAGCATCGACGCCGTGCTGTGCCGGTGGGGCTACATGTTGATGGTCGATCCATTGGCGGCGATGGTCGAGACGCGGCGGGTGCTGAAGAGTGGTGGGCGGTTGGCGCTGGCGGTCTGGGGATCGCCATCAGGCAATCCCTGGCTGGCAGTTCCGAACCGCGTGCTGCAGGAGTTTGGGCTCGCGGAGGCGCCGGCTTCGCCGGAAGCGCCGGGGGCGTTTGCGTTTGCGAATCCGGATCGGCTGCGGACGTTTCTGGACGAGGCCGGGTTCGTCGACGTAGAGATCGACGAAGTCGATCTCGTGCGGGCTGCCCCGACGTTCGCGGAATGGTGGGATGCGCACCTCGACGTGTCGCCGGCTGGTCCAGCCGTCCGGGCCGCGAGCCGAGATGTCTCGCGGGCCGTTGCCGCCGCCGTCGAAGCGGCGCTCGCCCCCTACACCAGCGGCGACGGCCTCGCGGTTCCCGGGACGAACCACGTTGCACGCGCGAGCGCCTGACGAGCGCCCGAGGCCGCCGATCGCGCGCCTGATTCTTAGGCTCCCCGGCCGCGCCGACCGACGACGCCGCCAAAGAGATAGCCTGCTCGACCATGATCTATGACGAGGGCGCAGACCTTTCGAAGCTCGACGGCAAGACCGTCGCAATCATCGGCTACGGCTCGCAGGGACACGCGCACGCGCTGAACCTGCGCGACTCCGGCGTTGACGTGGTCGTCGGGCTGCGTGAGGGCTCGAGCTCGGCGGCGGCGGCGCGCGAAGCCGGTCTCGAGGTGCTGCCGGTCGTCGAGGCGGCGAGTCGCGGGGATCTGGTGATGATCCTCGTGCCGGACGAGCTACACCACGACGTGTGGGAGCAGGACGTGCGCGACGGGATCGCGGATGGCAACCTGCTCCTGTTCGGGCACGGGTTCTCGATCCACTACGGCGAGATCGTGCCGCCGGCCGGCGTCGACGTCGCGCTGATCGCGCCGAAGGGTCCCGGGCACCTGGTGCGCCGCCAGTACACGGAGGGCTCAGGCGTGCCGGCGCTGATAGCGATCCACCAGGACGCGAGCGGGAACGCGCGCGAGCTGGCGCTGGCCTACGCGAAGGGGATCGGGGCGGGACGCGCCGGGGTGATCGAGACGACGTTCAAGGACGAGACGGAGACTGACCTGTTCGGTGAGCAGGCGGTGCTCTGTGGCGGCGTGTCGGAGCTGATTCAGGCCGGGTTCGAGACGTTGGTGGACGCCGGGTACGACCCGGAGATGGCGTATTTCGAATGCCTGCACGAGGTGAAACTGATCGTGGACCTGATCTACGAGAAGGGCCTTGCGGGCATGCGCTACTCGATCTCGAACACCGCCGAGTACGGCGACTACACGCGCGGCAAGCGCGTGATCACGCCGCAGACGCGCGAGAGCATGCGCAAGATCCTCGGCGAGATCCAGTCCGGCGACTTCGCGCGCGAGTGGATCGCCGAGAACCGCGCGGGCCAGGAGAACTTCAAGCGGATGCGCGCCGAGCAGGCCGGGACGCAGGTGGAGGAGATCGGCAAGGAGCTCCGCTCGCACATGGACTGGATCAAGCCGACGTTCTGAGGAGGTCCAGATCGCGTGATCGCCTACGTGTTCTGGCACCGTCCCGCGCCGGGAGCGGCGGCGGGGCGATACGAGGAGGCCTGCGCGCGTTTCCACGCCGGCCTCGCCGCGCACAGGCCCGGCGGGCTGATCGGCTCGGCTTGCCTGAGGGCGCCGGCGCTGCCCTGGCTTGCGGGCGGCGGAGCAGGGTATGAGGACTGGTACGTGCTCGAGGACTTCGGCGCGCTGGGCGTGCTGAACGAAGCGGCGGTGGGGCGTGGGCACGCCAGCTCGCACGACGGCGCCGCGAAGCTGATGGGGGAGGGCACGGGGAGCATCTACCGGCTACTCGACGGCGGCGCAGCGCCGCAGCGCGCCGGCGTCGCAGTGTGGATCGCGCCGGCCGGCGGGCACGACGCATCACGGTTCGAGGATTTTCTCGCGGACGGGATCGACCGCGCGGACGCAGGCCTTTGGCGTCGCCAGCTCGCGCTCGGGCCCGCTCCCGAGCTCTGCCTGCTAGCCCCGCAGGTGCCGGACGGGGTTCATGAGACGCGCCTGCCGGCGGGCTGGGCGGTCGAGGCCGTGGGCCGGGAGGCCGTCAGCTACACTGCGCGCTAGATCGTCACGACTGGCGTCTGGGTGGAATCGACCACCGTGGAGTGACGAATCGCATCACCGCCGCGCGCCTGGGCACCTCTGCACTTCGAGTCCACGAGGAACTCCCATGACGCCATCAGCAAAGACGACAGACGCGCGGCCGCTCAGCATTCCGCAGGCACTCCTGCCGAGCGACGGCCGGTTCGGCTGCGGACCGTCGAAGATCCGTGATGCGCAGCTCGCGCGCCTCGCGAGCGACGGGCGCTCCGTGCTCGGAACCTCGCACCGGCAGGCTCCGGTCAAGGCGCTGGTCGGGCGCGTTCGCAGCGGGCTGCGTGAGCTGTTCGCGCTTCCCGATGGCTACGAGGTGGTGCTCGGCAACGGCGGCGCGACGGCGTTCTGGGATGCGGCTGCGCTGGGGATCGTGCAGCGGCGCTCGCTACACCTCGCCTACGGTGAGTTCTCGAGCAAGTTCGCGAGCGTCACCAACGGCGCGCCGTTTCTCGAGGAGCCAATCGTGATCGAGGCGCCCGTCGGTAGCGCCCCTGAGCCCACCAGCTCGCCTGATGTGGACGTGATTGCGTGGGCGCACAACGAGACTTCGACCGGCGTGATGGTGGGCGTGACGCGGCCCGCGGGTAGCGAGCATGCCCTCGTCGTGATCGACGCGACCTCCGGCGCCGGCGGGCTGCCGCTCGATGCGGCGGCGGCAGACGTCTACTACTTCGCGCCGCAGAAGAGCTTCGGCTCGGACGGCGGGCTGTGGCTGGCGCTGATGAGTCCCGCGGCGCTGGAGCGCGTCGCGCGCATCGAGGAGTCCGATCGCTGGATCCCGCCGTCGCTCTCGCTCACGATCGCGCTCGAGAACTCGGTCAAGGATCAGACGAACAACACGCCCGCGGTCGCCACGCTCTTCATGCTCGCCGACCAGATCGAGTGGATGCTCGACGGCGGCGGGCTCGACTGGTGCGTGTCGCGGACCGGCAAGTCAGCCGCCTACCTGTACGGCTGGGCGGACGCGTCACCGCACGCGACACCGTTTGTTGCGCAGCCCGCACTGCGGTCGTTCGTGGTCGGGACGATCGACTTCGACGAGACGGTCGATGCCGCGGCGCTCGCCGCAACATTGCGCGCCAACGGGATCGTGGACGTCGAGCCCTACCGCAAGCTCGGGCGAAACCAGCTCCGTGTCGCGATGTTCCCGTCGATCGAGCCCGACGACGTCAGGGCCCTGACCGCGTGTATCGACTACGTGCTGGAGGAGACGCTTTGAGGGCGGTCGCCGGCTGCGGGAGCGGCTGCGGGAGCGGCTGCGGGAGCCGCCTGCGGCGGCTGTCCTCGCCTGGCGTACCTCTGCCGGGTGGGGCCACATCGCTGCCGCACTACCCGGGTTTCTCTTCGATGGAGGTTTTCTGATGAGTGGTGCTGAGACGACGGGGAAGAAATCCGCGGCGGCGAAGCCGCCGGGGGGCGGCCGTGCGCCGGCACCGATGCCGGGCGAGGACGGCGGCGCGGCCGGCGCCCGCAGCCGCGTATTGGTTGCGGAGAATGTTGGCGAGTCGGGTATCGAGCTGCTGCGCGAGCACTTTGATGTCGAGACGGGCTTTGACTGGGATGGCGAGCAGCTTGCGGAGCGGATCGGAGAATTTGACGGGATATTGATTCGCTCGGCGACGAAGATGACCGCGGAGCTGATCGACCGCGGCGAGCGGCTTCGCGTGATCGGGCGCGCAGGCGTCGGCGTCGACAACGTCGATGTGCCCGCCGCGACACGGCGCGGGATTGTCGTCGCCAACGCGCCGCAGTCAAACGTCGTGACGGCCGCAGAGCACACGGTCGCGATGCTGCTCGCGCTCGCCCGCAACATTCCGCAGGCGCACGCGTCGTTGACGTCCGGTAAATGGGAGCGCTCGAAGTTCTCCGGCGTCGAGCTGTACGACAAGACGCTCGGGATCGTCGGGTTCGGACGGATCGGCCAGCTCGTCGCGGCCCGCGTGCGCGCCTTCGGTATGCACGTCATCGCGTTCGACCCGTTCATCGCGGCTGAGCGCTACCGCGAGCTTGGGGTCGAGAAGGCGCCGGACGTCGACGCGGTCTATGCGAGCGCGGACTTCATCACCGTGCACCTGCCGAAGACCGAAGAGACCAAGGGCTTCATCGACGCGAAAGCCATTGCCAAGATGCGCGACGGCGTGAGGATTCTGAACGTGGCGCGCGGAGGCCTGATCGACGATGCGGCGCTGCAGGCCGGTCTGGACTCAGGGAAGGTCGCGGGAGCCGCGCTCGACGTGTTCCCGAGCGAACCGATCACCGACTATCCGCTGTTCAGCGGCTACCCCCAGGTGATCGTTACGCCGCACCTCGGCGCCTCCACCGCGGAGGCGACCGACCGCGCGGGGTTTCAGAGCGCGGAGCAGGTCGTCGCCGCGCTGACCGGCGGCGTGGTGTCCACCGCCGTCAACATTCCCGCCGTCGGCGCCGAGGACATGGACGCGCTGCGCCCGTTCCTGCCGCTCGCGGAGCAGCTCGGGCGCCTGGCGATGGGGCTCGCGGAAGGGAGCTCGGTGGAGCGGATCGAGGCGGCGTTCCTCGGGCGCATCGCCGAGCTCGACACGCGCCTGCTGACGCTCGCGGTGCTGGTTGGAGCTCTGCGTGGCAGGACCGAGGAGGACGTGAACTTCGTCAACGCCGCCTCGCTCGCCGAGGAGCGCGGGATCGTTGTCGAGGAGAAGAGCGTCAGCGAGGCAGAGGATTTCAACGAGCTGATCCGCGTGACCGTCCACGCCGGCGGTGAGCGCGTCGCAGTCGCCGGCACCGGCATGGGCCCGGCACAGGTGCCACATCTCGTCGAGGTCTGGGGTCAGCGCTTCACGCTCGAGCTCGCCGAAAACGTAACCGTGTTCCGCTACAGCGACCTTCCGGGCATGATCGGCCGCGTCGGGTCCGTGTTCGGCGCCCACGGGCTCAACATCTCCTCGGCCGCGGTCGGGCGCAACGTAAAGGGCAGCGACGACGGCCTTGCCGCGATGGCCGTGACGACCAGTTCGCCGGTCACGCGAGCGGTGCTCGACGAGATCGTTGCGCTTGACGGCTTCACGAGCGCTCGAAGCGTCACCCTCGCATGACCGGGAAGCTCGGGCGCGGCGCCGCGGGAGCGGAGGACGCGGCCGAGGCGTTTTCGAGGCGCGACCCGTATTGGCCTGCGCAGCTCAGCGTCCTTGCGACGATCGTGCTCGACATCGACCTGCCGAGCAAGCTGACGTTGAGGCCCGCCTGGCTGCTGCCGGTATTGGAGGGCGTCCTGCTGATCGCGCTGATCGTGACGACGCCGATGTCCCGCGCGCGCAACGATCCGCGCCGTCGCGTCCTCGCTCTGATCCTCGTGGGGATCGTCAGCGCAGCGAACCTCCTGTCGCTCGTGCTGCTCGTGCACTACCTGCTGCACAAGGGGAACGTGCAGGGAGTCGACCTGGTTCGCGCCGGTGTCGAGATCTGGATCACGAACGTCCTGCTGTTCGCCATCTGGTACTGGGAGCTCGACCGTGGCGGGCCGGCGGCGCGCAAGCTGGCGGTCTGCCCGGCGCCGGACTTCCTCTTCCCTCAGATGACCGAGGAGCGGCTCGGGCGCTGGGAGTGGCGGGCCGGGTTCATCGACTACCTCTACGTCTCGATCACCAACGCTTCCGCGTTCAGCCCGACCGACACGATGCCGCTGAGCCAGAAGGCAAAGGTCCTGATGGCAGTGCAGTCGCTGGCCTCCCTCGTGACGGTCGGACTCGTCGTTGCGCGCGCCGTGAACATCCTTCACTGACGCTCGCCGGATTGCTACGCTCTGCGCGAATGAAGTTCCGCACGTCCCTTGCACTGCTTCTCCTCCTCCCCCTTCGGGGGGAATAGCGCGTGGCGGCCGCGAAGCCGCAAACCGACTGAGAGGAAGCCCAGGGACCAACGCGAAAAGCGAGGAACTTCATGACAGCTCACAGCAACGACCGAGTACTGATCTTCGATACGACGCTGCGCGACGGCGAGCAATCGCCGGGAATCTCGCTGAACGCGTCGGAGAAACTCGAGATCGCGCAGCAGCTCGCACGGCTCGGCGTGGACGTCATCGAGGCCGGTTTCCCGATCACCTCGCCCGGGGACTTCGAGGCGGTGCAGGGAATCGCGCGCGGAGTCGAGGGGCCGGTGATTGCCGGCCTGGCGCGCACACACGCGGCCGACATCGAGGCAGCCTTCGAGGCGGTGAAGGATGCGGCACGACCGCGGATCCACACGTTCATCTCGACCTCCGACATCCACATCGTCCATCAGCTGCAGACCACGCGCGAGGACGTGCTCGGACAGGCGCGCGCAGCCGTGGCGCAGGCGCGGAGCCTCGTGGACGATGTCGAGTTCTCGCCGATGGACGCGACACGCTCCGAGGTCGAATTCACCGCGGAAGTGGTCGCCGCGGCGATCGAGGAGGGGGCGACGACGATCAACATCCCGGACACCGTCGGGTACGCGATGCCGCACGAGTTCGGTGCCTGGCTCGGTCGCCTCTACGAGCTCGTGCCCGCGTTGCGCGACGTGGTCCTGTCCGTGCACTGTCACGACGACCTCGGGCTGGCGGTGGCGAATTCGTTTGCCGGCATTCTCGCGGGCGCGCGTCAGGTCGAGTGCGCGGTGAACGGGATCGGCGAGCGCGCTGGCAACGCGTCGCTGGAGGAGATCGTGATGCTGCTGGCGACCCGTGCCGGGGACCTCGACGTCCACACCGACGTGAACACGCGCGAGCTTGCCCGTACGAGCCGGCTGGTCTCGCGGCTCACCGGCTACGTCGTCCAGCCGAACAAGGCGATCGTCGGTCGTAACGCGTTCGCGCACGAGTCAGGTATTCATCAGGACGGCGTCCTGAAGGAGCGCACCACATACGAGATCATGGACGCGACCAGCGTCGGCCTCGAGGCGAACTCGATCGTGCTCGGGAAGCATTCGGGCCGGCACGCGCTGCGCCAGGCGCTCGAGGAGCTCGGCTTCGAGGTGTCCGGGCAGACGCTCAACACGGCGTTCAAACGCTTCAAGGAGATCGCCGACCGCAAGAAGGTGGTGACGGCGATGGACCTGGAGGCGCTCGTCACCGACGAGCTCCGTGAGGAGGTCGCCGCATATGCGCTCGAGTCCTACTCGGTCAGCGCCTCGACGGCCGCGGCACCCGTTGCGACGGTCGCCGTGCGCCTGCCGAGCGGCGAACTGGCTCGCGGCGAATCCTCCGGCGATGGCCCGGTCGACTCCGTGTTCCACGCGATCAACGCCGCGACGGGCGTACAGGCGACCCTCCGGGAGTTCCGTGTCGGCGCGGTGACCGAAGGTCAGGACGCGCTCGGTGAGGTGTCCGTGGTGATCGAGAGCGGCGGTGAGTCCGCGTCCGGTCAGGGCGTGGCGCCGGACATCATCGAGGCCGCGGCACGAGCGTACCTGCGCGCGCTCTCGACTGTGCGCCGCCGCGCCGAGCACGCCGGCGGCGAGACCGCAGCGTTGGTACGCACGCCCTGAGCGGCGGGTCGGGGCGAGACGGCCGAGCGGGTGTCGTGTCGTGGGGGTGTACGTGATAACGTACGAGCGTATGGCGTTGCCAGCGGTTCCGGAGCCTTACGACGTAGCCTCGGTCGGGCCTCGCGTACGAGCGCTCCGCGAGGCCATGGGCTTCTCGCTACGGGAGCTTGCGCTTCGCTGCGGCGTCAGCGCCCCGATGCTCTCCCAGGTTGAGCGGGGCGAGACCAGCCCGACGCTGCAGGTGGCAGCGCGGATTGCGCAGGGTCTCGAGTTGCGTCTTTCCCAGCTCCTGCGACTGGATGAAGGCGGCTCCGTCACCGTTGTCCGGGCGCAGGAACGCCGCGCAGGGGGGAAGCCGGGTGACGGCCACAGGTTCGAGATCCTCACGCCACCGCTTCCCGGACAGCGTGCCGAGTTGTCGCTGCACACGCTCGAGCCGGGCGCGGTCACGGGTGGAGCGGGCGATCCGCCGCTGCACGAGCCGGGCAGCCGCGAGACCACGCTCGTCTCGCGCGGCACGGTCACCCTGGTCTGTGACGGGCGACGCTACGAGCTGGCCGCCGGCGACTGCGTGACCTTCGACGCCGACCTTCCGCACCGATTTGAGAACCCCGGGCCGCAGCCGGCGGAGCTGTGCGCCGTGCTCGCGGCCGGACTCCGACGAAGCTGAAGCCGAGACAGGAGATTCGCGATGGCGAAAACGATGCTTGACAAGATCTGGGAGGCCCACGAGGTCGCGCAAGGGCTCCTCTACATCGACCTCCACGTCGTGCACGAAGTGACCAGCCCGCAGGCGTTCGAGAGCCTGCGCCTCGCGGGGCGGCGGGTGCGCCGTCCAGACCGGACGCTCGCGACCGCCGACCACAACGTGCCGACCGACGGGACGCCGCGCGCGGCGCAGATCAAGGACGAGCTTTCGCGCGTGCAGGTGCAGACGCTCGAGCGCAACTGCGCCGAGTTCGGGGTGCCCGTCTACTCGGTCGGCTCGGACCGCCAAGGCATCTGCCACGTGATCGGCCCGGAGTTGGGCGTCACCCAGCCGGGCATGACGATCGTCTGCGGGGACTCGCACACCTCCACGCACGGCGCATTCGGCGCGCTCGCGTCCGGAATCGGGACCAGCGAGGTCGAGCACGTGCTCGCGACGCAGTGTCTTGCTCAGACGAAACCGCACTCGATGCGAATCCGCTACGACGGCGCCGCGGGGTTCGGCGTCAGCGCGAAGGACCTGATCCTCGCGACGATCGGGCAGATGGGGGTCGCGGGAGCGGTCGGCCATGCCGTCGAATACAGCGGACCGGCGATCGAGGCGCTCTCGATGGAAGGGCGGATGACGCTCTGCAACATGACGATCGAGGGGGGCGGCAGGGCCGGGATGGTCACGCCCGACGACACCACCTTCGAGTGGTTCGAATCGGTGCAGCGCCCCGGTGCGCCCAGCGGCACGGAGCTCGAGGAGGCGATCGCGCGGTGGCGTGGACTTGCCAGCGACGACGGCGCCGTGTTCGATCGCGAGCTCGTCGTCGACGCGGGGACTGTTTCGCCCCAGGTGACGTGGGGCACCAACCCCGGGATGGTCGTCGGAGTCAACGGCAGCGTGCCTGCTCCCGAGAGCTTCGAGAACCCGGTGGACCGTGAGGCGGCGGAGCGCGCACTCCACTACATGGGACTCGAGCCCGGAACGCCGATCCAGGGGCTGAAAGTGGACCGCGTCTTCATCGGGTCGTGCACGAACTCCCGCATCGGTGACCTGCGCGCAGCCGCGGCTGTGGTCAAGGGTCGCCGTGTCGCCGGCAACGTCAGCGCGATGGTCGTCCCAGGCTCACATCAGGTCAGCGCCCAGGCCGAGTCCGAAGGCCTCGACGAGGTGTTCCGCGCTGCCGGCTTCGACTGGCGCACGGCGGGCTGCTCGATGTGCCTCGGGATGAACCCCGACATCCTCGCTCCCGGTGAGCGCTGCGCTTCGACCTCGAACCGCAACTTCGAAGGGCGGCAGGGACGCGGGGGACGCACGCACCTCGTGTCACCGGAGATGGCGGCGGCAGCCGCGATCGCCGGAGAGTTCGTCGACATCCGCGACTGGAGCTAAAGACCGATGGAGCCGATCAGAAAAATCGCCGGAGGCGTGAGCGACCTCGACCGGGCCGACGTCGACACCGACCAGATCATCCCCAAGCAGTTCCTCAAGCGCATCGAGCGCAGCGGCTTCGGCGAATTCCTTTTCTTCGACTGGGCGAAGGAGCCCGGTTGGAGTCTTCCCGCAAACCCGATCCTGACGGCCGGGCGCAACTTCGGCTGCGGGTCCTCGCGCGAGCACGCGCCATGGGCGCTCGAGGACTACGGCTTTCGCGCGATCGTGGCGCCGAGCTTCGGCGACATCTTCTACATGAACTCGACCAAGATCGGCCTCCTGCCAGTCGTGCTGGCCGAAGCCGACGTGCGCGCTCTGGCAGCCGCCGGCGTGGGCGAGATCGATCTCGAAGCGCAGGAGGTACGTTTCGACGGCCGCACGGTGGCGTTCGAGATCGACCCGGAGCTCCGACACCGGCTGCTGGGCGGGCTTGACGACATCGCCCTGGCGCTCCAGCAGGAGGCCGCGATCGCGGCCTACTAGCGCGATCGCCAGCGGGTCGGCCCGGTGACGACGGCGCTGTAGCACGGTGCCGCGCCGACCGAAAGGCGCCGCACCTGCTCTCGCTGCTCCGCAGACGACGGCGAGGTGGCTGCCCTCAGTGGTTGTCGGCCGGCGGTGGCGCTCGCGGCCAGGTGTGGTGGTCGCTGCTAGCGTGCCCCGTCGATGAAGCGCATCGTGACGCTGCCGGGGGATGGGATCGGGCCCGAATTGATGCCACCCGCACTCGATGTTCTGCGGGCGATGGCGGATGTCGACGTCGAGGAGCACGTGTTCGGTGGGGCGTCGATCGACGCAAGCGGCACTGCTCTGACCGACGAGGTTCTCGGCGCCTGCGCCGTGGCGGACGCCGTACTGCTCGGTGCGGTCGGAGGCCCCAAGTGGGATACGACCGATCCCGACAAGCCGCGTCCCGAACAGGGCCTCCTCGGCCTGCGCAAGGGCCTCGGGCTGTTTGCGAACCTCCGCCCGGTGCGGGCGCTTCCCGCGTTACACAACGCAAGCCCGCTGCGCGAGGAGCGCATCGCCGGCACCGACCTGCTCGTCGTGCGCGAGCTGACCGGTGGCATCTACTTCGGCGAGAAGACGCGAACTGCGACATCGGCGTCCGATCTGTGCGTCTATAGCGCCGAGGAGGTAGAGCGCATCGCCCGTGTCGCGTTCGGGGCCGCGCGAACTCGCGTTTCGAGCGTCGACAAGGCGAACGTGCTCGAGACCTCACGACTCTGGCGTGAGGTCGTGATCCGCGTGCATGCAGCCGAGTTCCCTGACATCGAGCTCGAGCACGTTCTCGTCGATAACGCGGCAATGCAGCTGGTCAGCACGCCCACCCGCTTCGATGTGATCCTGACCGAGAACATGTTCGGTGACATCCTCAGCGACGAGGCAGCGATGATCACCGGCTCGATCGGGATGCTCCCGAGCGCATCGCTCGGAGAGCGCGGGCCCGGGGTGTTCGAGCCCGTACACGGCTCGGCGCCGGACATCGCCGGACAGGGCATCGCGAACCCGCTCGCGATGTTCCTGTCGGTCGCAATGTTGCTGCGCCACGGCCTGGGCTTGGAAGACGAGGCAACGGCGGTAGAATCGGCAGTTGACCGGGCGCTCGCCGACGGGCTGCGGACCCGGGATCTGGGCGGGGACGCGACGACGGCGCAGGCCACAGCAGCTGTGCTCGCCCAGCTATAGGGAGGGACATTCGCGTGAACCAATCGGAGTTCATCTGGCAGAACGGCGAGTTCGTCGCATGGGACGACGCCAAGGTTCACGTGCTCACGCACGGCCTGCACTACGGCACCGGCGTCTTCGAAGGGATCCGCTGCTATGAGACCGAGCGCGGGCCCGCGATCTTCCGCCACCTCGACCACCTCGACCGCCTCGAGCGGTCGGCAAAGCTCTACTACATGGATGTCCCGTTCTCGACAGCGCAGCTTCGCGCCGCGACGCACGAGCTGATCGCGCGCAACGAGATGACCTCCTGCTACATCCGCCCGATCGTCTTCCGCGGGTACGGCCAGATGGGGCTGAACCCGCTCGAGGCGCCGATCGAGGTGGCGATCGCGGCCTGGGAGTGGGGGGCCTACCTCGGTGAGAAGGGCAAGACCGAAGGGGTTAGGGCGAAGGTCTCCTCATGGGAGCGAATCAGCTCGCGCTCGCTCATCCCGCACGCGAAGGCGTCGGGCCAATACCTCAACAGCGTGCTCGCGAAGATCGAGTCGCTGAAGGCAGGCTACGACGAAGCGATCCTTCTCGACGAGCACGGTCACGTCTGCGAGGGGACCGGCGAGAACGTCTACGTGGTCCGGGATGGCACGATCCTGACGCCGCCGCATACCGCATCGATCCTTGATGGAATCAGCCGCCGGGCGATCCTGCAGATCGCCCAGGATCTCGGCTACCCGACAATCGAGCGGGACATCGAGCGTGCCGAGCTCTACCTCGCGGACGAGGTGTTTCTGACCGGCACGGCTGCGGAGCTCGTGCCGGTGCGCGAGGTCGACGACCATCCGATCGGGAGCGGTCGCCCCGGCGAGATCACGGGCGTTCTGCAACGCGCGTTCGATGACGCTCTGCACGGGCGCGCCGAGCGCTATGACGAGTGGCTCGACTACGTCGAGGTTCGGGAGCGGGCTCGCGCCTGACGTTCGATGACCGCGGGCCATTTCATGTTCGACGGGCGAATTATGCGGGCGGCCGGCTAGCGCAACACGCGCACGGTCGCTGCTCGCCTCCCCCGACACGGGGGTCCGCCTCGCCCCCCGGACAATTGAAAGGAACCTTCGTTGAACCCCACAATCCAGCTATACGACGCGACCCTGCGAGACGGCATGCAGGGCGAGGGGATGTCGCTATCGGCGGCGGAGAAGTTGCGCGTGGCCCACGCTTTGGACGAGCTTGGAATCGAGCTGATCGAGGCCGGCTTCCCCGCGTCGAACCCGAAGGAGCGCGAGGTGTTCGAGCTGCTCGCCTCCGAGAGCTTCAAGAACGCCGAGATCGCAGCGTTCGGGATGACGCGCAGACGCGACATTGCCGCCGGCGAGGATCCCGCGCTGGCTCTGCTCGCCGGCTCGGTCGCGCCAGTCTGCACGATCGTCGGCAAGACCTGGACCCTTCACCTCGAGAAGATCGTGAAGGTGGATCGCGCGGAGAACCTGCGGATGATCTCGGAGTCGGTCGCGTTCCTGCGCGCCCAGGGCAAGCGCGTGATCTACGACGCCGAGCATTTCTTCGACGGCTGGCGCGCCGAGCCTGACTACGCGATCGCCTGCGTCACCGCGGCCGCCGAAGCGGGTGCGGAGACTGTCACGCTCTGCGACACGAACGGCTCCTCGCTGCCGTCGCAGGTGACCGTTGCAACCTCGGCGGTGATCGCGGCGATCGGAGAGCACGTTCGGATCGGAATCCACTGCCACAACGACGCCGAATGCGGCGTCGCGAACTCGATCGCGGCGGTCGAGGTCGGCGCGCGTCAGGTGCAGGCAACTGTGAACGGGTGTGGCGAGCGGACCGGGAACGCGAACCTGATCTCGATCATCGCGAACCTGCAGCTGAAGCTCGGGTACCGCTGCCTCGAGGACGAGCAGATGGCGAGGCTGACACAGACCGCGCATTTCGTCGACGAGTTGCTCAACATCGCCCCCGACCCCAACCAGCCATACGTTGGACGCAACGCGTTCGCGCACAAGGGCGGCATGCACGCGGCAGGCGTCACGGCCGACGCCGCGACCTTCGAGCACATCGATCCGGCGCTCGTTGGCAACGAGCGGGCGCTGCTGGTCTCCGAGCTGGCCGGGCGCGCGAGCATGGTCGACAAGGCCGCTGCGCTCGGGATCGAGCTCGACGCGGAGGGGGCCGCGCGCGTGCTCGAGCGTGTCAAGACGCTCGAACACGCGGGGTATCAGTTCGAAGCCGCCGACGGCTCGCTCGAGTTGCTGATGCGACGCGAGACCGGCGACTACAGGAAGCTGTTCGAGCTCGAGTCGTGGCGTGTGGTGGTGGAGATGGCGGGCGACGGCTCGGTGTCGACGCACGCGACCATTCGGATCGCAATCGATGACCGGCGCTTCGAGCGGACCGCAACCGGCAACGGTCCGGTCAACGCGCTCGACGCCGCTCTACGTGACGCAATCGTCGAGGTGCACCCGCACCTGGGCGACATCGAACTGATCAACTACAAGGTGCGCATCGTGGATGAGGCGAAGGGGACCGACGCGGTGACGCGCGTGCTCATCGACGCCTCGGACGGGACCGAGGTATGGGGCAGCATCGGCGTCTCGGAAAATCTGATCGCCGCATCCTGGGAAGCGCTCGTCGACTCGCTCGAGTGCGGAACGCTGCCGAGCCACGCGACGTGAACGCTGCGCTAGCCGGCTTCGCCGGCCGTCCTCGCCTGGCACTCGTGTCAGGATGCCACCTATCCGTGTGGCCTGTCGCCGATGGCGGTTGCAAGGCGTGGTGATATGAGCGCTGGCGAAAGCGATTTGATTCCGCTCGCGCGCCCATGGCTTGGGGCGGCTGAGGAGGCGGCGGTAGTGGCTGTCCTGCGCTCCGGGCGACTTTCGCTCGGTCCGCGACTCGGCGAGTTCGAGGAGCGGTTCGCGGAGCAGGTCGGCGCCCGGTATGGCAGCGCCGTGTCGAGTGGTACGGCGGGCCTGCATCTCGCGCTGCGCGCCGCCGAGGTTGGTGAGGGCGACGAGGTGATCACGAGCCCGTTCTCGTTCGTCGCCTCAGCGAACGCGGTTGTCTATGAGCGAGCGCTGCCGGTGTTCGCGGACATCGATCCCGTGACGCTCACGCTCGACCCTGAGGCCGCGCTGGCTGCCGTGAGTGAACGCACGCGCGCGTTTCTGCCGGTCCACATCTTCGGCTGGCCGGCCGAGCTCGAACGGCTCGAAGCAACCGGCCTCCCGATCGTCGAGGACGCGTGTGAGGCGCTAGGCGCTGTGCACGCCGACGGTCGTAAGGTCGGGTCGCGTGGACACGCCGCCGTGTTCGCGTTCTACGCGAACAAGCAGATGACGACGGGCGAGGGCGGCATGGTCGTGACCGGCGAGGCGAGCGTGAAGGAGCGAATCGACAGCGAGCGCAATCAGGGGCGCGCGCCCGACATGGACTGGCTCGACCACGACCGTCTCGGGTTCAACTACCGGCTGTCGGACATCGCCTGCGCGCTCGGGATCGCGCAACTCGAGCGGCTCGACGAGTTGCTCGCCGCTCGCGCGCACGTCGCGTCGCTGTACCGCGAGGCGCTGGCCGAGATCGAGGGGATCGTCCTGCCCTGCCCGGATGCGGGCGGCGCATCGCGCGGGTGGTTCGTTTTCACCGTGCTCCTACCGCCCGACCACGATCGCAACGCGACGATCGAAGCATTGCGTGCACGCGGGGTCGCCAGCAAGCCATATCTGCCGGCCATCCACCTGATGAGCTTCTATCGCGAGCGCTACGGGCATCGTCCGGGCGAGTTCCCCGTATGCGAGGACGTCGCGGCTCGCTCGCTCGCGCTCCCCTTCTACCCGCAGCTGCGAGAGGCGCAGGTCGAGCGCGTCGCAGTCGCGCTGCGGACGGCTCTCGGTCAGAGCTGACGGGGCCTCTACACTGCCCGCCCACGATGTCGCGCTTCGCTGAGCCCCAGCACCCTGATTTTCGTTCGATCAACGAGTCGTTGCGGTTCGACGTGCGACTGTGGCCATACGACGTCGAGCAGTCAAAGGCGCACGCGGCGATGCTCGCGAGCTGCGCGATCATCAGCGACGATGAGGCAAACGACCTGCGGCGGGGTCTGGACGAGGTCGCGGCGGAGCTCGGCGCCGGCACGTTCACGTTCGCCGCGACCGACGAGGACATCCACACCGCAATCGAGCGACGCCTCACGGAGATCGTCGGTCCGCTCGGCGGCAAGATTCACACCGCGCGCTCACGCAACGATCAGGTCGCGACGGACATGGTTCTGTGGGTGCGCGACGCGTCAGCGCAAACGGTCGCGTCGCTTGACCTGCTGATCGAGGTGGTGATCGGGCTCGCTGCGGACCACAGCGACTGGCGGATGCCCGGGTACACCCACCTCCAGCGCGCCCAACCCGTCTACCTCGGTCATCACCTGCTCGCCTACGCGTGGATGCTTCTACGCGACCGCGAACGCTTCGACCATGTCATCGCGGCCTGCGGAACCCTCCCGCTTGGGGCGGGTGCGCTGGCCGGCGTCAACTTCGACACCGACCGCGGGCTGCTCGCGCGCGAGCTCGGGTTCGCGGCGGTCTCCCCGAACTCGATCGATGCCGTCTCAAACCGCGACTTCGCGCTGGACTACCTTGCCGCCGCAGCCACGTGCGCCACGCACCTCTCACGCCTGGGCGCGGAGCTTGTGCTGTGGAGTAGCAGCGAGTTCGGATTCTGCGAGCTCGCCGACTCGTGGACCTCCGGTTCCTCGATCATGCCGCAGAAGAAGAACCCGGACGCCGCCGAACTGCTGCGCGCCAAGGCCCCGCGCGTCAGCGCACACCTCGCGGGGCTCCACGGCGTCCTTCACGGCCTTCCGCTCACCTATAACAAGGACCTTCAGGAGGACAAGGAACACCTCTTCGACACTGCCGACACGCTCGCCGGCGCCCTCGCGGCGGCCCAAGGGATGCTGAGCTCGATCACATTCGCTCGCGAGCGACTCGCCGACGGCGCAGCGGACGAGCTGATCGCTGCTGTGGACATCGCGGACCTCCTCGTCCGCGCGGGCGTGCCGTTCCGTGAAGCGCACGGGATTGTCGCGGGTCTGGTTCGCGTAGCGCTCGACAGCGGCAGGACGCTGTCGCAGCTGACCGACGAGGAGCTCACGCAGGCGAGCGAGCGCCTGGACCCCGAGGCTTTCCGCGCCCTCCTCGCGAGCGACTCATGGCTCGAGTCCAAGGTCTCGGAGGGCGGCACGTCCGGCGAGCGCGTTGCGCAGCAGCTCACCGCGGCGCGCGCTGCGCTCTCTCGCACGGCTTGAACCGTGCATTTTACGAGCGCGACGTCTGCGCTGTCGCCGAGGATCTCATCGGGTGCGTATTGCGCAACGGACCCTGTGCCGGGCTGATCGTTGAGACCGAGGCCTACCACGAGTCTGAGCCCTCCTGCCACGCTTTCGTCGGGCTGACCGCGCGCACGCGAACCCTGTTTGGCCCACCCGGGATCGCCTACGTCTACCGCTCGTACGGGATCCACGCGCTCGTCAACGCGGTCGCCGAGCCGGAGGGGATCGGCGCGGCCGCGCTGATCCGCGCTCTCGAGCCGATCGAGGGGATTGCGCTGATGCGTGAGCGTCGGGGCGCGGAGGCGGTCGCGGACCTCTGTTCAGGCCCCGGAAAGCTCACGCAGGCACTGGCTATCCGCCTCGACGACAACGGCGCGAGCCTCACCGGCGGACCGATCGAGATCCTGCCGCGGCGCGCCGCGTTACCGGCGCCTGGGATCGTGCGCTCCGTGCGCATCGGAATCACGAAGGCTGTCGAACTCGAGTGGCGCTTCAGCCTGGCGGGGAGTCGCTTCGTGTCGCGCCCGCGACCGCGCTGAGGAACGCTATGGCGCTGCGGCGCCGCCGCCCGCGCTCGTCGGCAGCGGCGTCGTGGGCGTCGTCGGGGTGTTCGTGGTGGTGCCGGCAGCGCTGGTCGTGCCGGTCGCCGTCGTCGTTCCTGTCGGCGCCGTGCTCGAGGTGCTGGGTGTCGAAGGCGTGCCGTAATTCGGCAGGGCGCTGATCGGAATCAGCTGCACCGGGGTCTCGGTCGACGCAAGGAGCGAGGACTGGGAGATGTGGTGAGCCCGGTCGTAGGCCTCCTTCGTAATGACCGGAAGCGCGTCCTCGACAAACTTCTTGAAGATGTCGGCGGGGTAGGTGCCGCCGTACACAGGCTTCCCGCCGTAGGTGTACTTCATCGACCGCGGCGTGTCGTAACCGACCCAGACCGCGACCGTGATTCCGTCGGGCAGGCCGGGGAGCGCCTGCGTGAAGCCAACGAACCACGCGTCCAGGAATTGCGATGTGGTGCCGGTCTTGCCCGCGACCCACAGGTTCGGAAGCGCCGCGGCGCCGCCGGTTCCCTGGGTCACGACGCTGCGCATCATCGTGCGCTCCTCCTGGTCAAGGTAGTAGCTGAAACCAGGTACCTGGTAGTAGCGCGGCTCGTTGCGGACGAACACCTTCGCGTGGCGCCCGCGGGTCACGACTGAGATCCCAGGCGGTCCGGGGCAGGTCCCATCCTTCCAGTGGGCTTGGGAGATCACGACGTGCTGACCCTTCAGCACCGGTAGCCCGCCGGCACAGCTGGTCGACGCCAGCGTCCCGCTGGCAAGCGCGCCCCCGCGAGCGATGGTCGAGTAGGCGTGGGCCATGTCGAGCGTGGTGACGCCCGTGTAGAGGCCTCCGATGGTCATGGCCGGGTTGCGGGAGATGTCGGTGGTGATCCCGAAATCGTGGGCGTAATGCGCGACGTTGTTGAGCGAGGGAGCGCCCCACGGCCCCGCGTACTCGAGCCCGATCCGCGCAAACACGCTGTTGTCGGAGACGGTCAGTGCTTCCGCGAGGGTTCGCGTTCCGGCGTAGCTCCCCTCGTCGTTGCGGATCGGGAAGGGCGGGCCGGGGCCTCCCTTCCACGTCCACGGCGCCGAGGGGAACACCTGGTTGGGCGACACGCCGCGCTCCAGCGCTTTGGCAAGCTCGAATGGCTTCCACGCGGACCCCGGCTGCCGCTCGCCCTGCGTCGCCGTGTTGAACTGCCGCGCGCTGTAGTCGTTCCCGCCGTACATCGCCATCACGCCGCCCGTCTGGTTGTTGATCACCACGACAGACGACTCGGGCAGACCGGCGTGCGGCGGCAGGATGCTCTCGGCGACGTTCTGCGCGATGTTCTGGAGCGGCTCGTCGAGCGTCGTGTGAATCTGGTAACCGGCGGTGTAGGGGTTTGGCAGGTATTTCTTGTCGCTCAGGACCTGCTGCTCGACCCAACTCGTGAAGTAGCCGTATCCAGGGTTCGTGTCCTCGTTCCCCGGCGCGATGACGTACCGGGCCGGCGGCATCGGGCTCGCCTTGCCGGTCAGGTACTCGCTCTTGCTGATGTAGCCCTGCTGCCACATGTCGAAGAGCACCTCGTCGCGGCGTGCGTGGTAGTAGGAGGTCGAACTCCAGTTCACCGGTGGGTTTTGGACCAGACCGGCGAGCAGCGCGGCGTCGGCCGGCGTCAGTCGCTGGACGCAGAGCGTCTTCGGGTTCCCCGGGGTGTAGCCGCAGCCGAACAGGCTCGTCGTCGGATCGTTGCCGAAGTAGGTCTGTGCGGCGGCCTCGATGCCATACGCGCCGTTGCCGTAGTACACGTTGTTCAAATACGCCGTGAGGACCTGGTCCTTGGAGTACTTGTGCGCGAGCTGGAACGCCAGCGCGGCCTCGGTCAGCTTCTCGAAGATCGTGCGCTTGGCCGGCGCCTCGGCGTTGCGGATCACCTTCACGAGCTGCTCGGTGATCGTCGAGCCACCCTGCGTGTTGCCCGAGCCGGTGACGTCGTTGAGGAACGCGCGGGCGATACCCCTGACGTCGACGCCGGACTCCGTGTAGAAGCGCTTGTCCTCGATCGAGACGATCGCACGCTTCATCAGGTCCGGAATGTCGGCTGGCGGTACGTAGTAGGCGCGGTTGACATCGTCTGTCATGACGGCGATGCGGTGACCGTCGTCGTCGTAGAGAAGGCTGTTCTGAGGGTGCGCGGTGACGATGATGTGATTGATCGACGGCAGCGTCGCGGCGATCGCGATGACCATTCCAAACACGGTCGAGATGGCGGCGAGGATTCCAATCGGGATCATCAGCAGCCACAGCCGTCGCCAGCGCATGACGCGCGGAGGCCGCTGACGACGCTTCTCGCGGACCGCGCGCCGGCGCGCACGCTGGTCGAGCGACTTGCGGTCGCCGGGGCGAAGCGGCACGACAACGCCACCCGGCTCCTCCGTTGGTGCCGGGGCGATTCTCGGAAGCCTGGGAAGCTCGGCGTCGCTCATGGTTCGGCGTGTGTGGCGCGACGGGCGCTTCGGGTCAGCACGTCGCAAGAACCTGCTCAGGCAGCTGCAGGCGGGCCGCGGAGCGCCCTGTGGAAGTGCACCAGTCTAGCATTGGCGCCCGTGGCTCCCGACGACAACCACCGGCTCGCGCGAGGCGCCGTCGACATCCTCCCGGCCGGGGAGCTCGATCGAAAGCTCGCCCTGGGTAGGCCGCTACGGGTCAAGTTGGGGATCGACCCGACGGCGCCGGACATCCATCTGGGCCACACAGTCGTCCTCGGGAAGCTGCGGGCCTTTCAGGACGCCGGTCACGTCGTGGTACTGATCATTGGTGATTACACGGCCCGGGTGGGCGACCCGAGCGGCCGCTCCGAGCTGCGACCGATGCTCTCGCCGGATCAGATCGAGGCCAACGCTCGCACCTACCAGGAGCAGGCGTTCAAGGTGATCGACCCCGATCCGGCGCGCCTCGAGCTGCGGCGCAACAGCGAATGGCTCGACATGCCGATGGCCTCGCTGCTCGAGCTCGTGCGGACCACGACGGTCGGCCAGCTACTCGAGCGTGACGATTTCGCTCGTCGCCGCGCCCGCAACGAGCCGATCTCGGTGCTCGAGCTGCTCTACCCGTTGATGCAGGGGTACGACTCCGTCGCGGTCAGGGCCGACGTCGAGCTCGGCGGGACCGACCAGACGTTCAACCTGCTGCTGGGCCGCGAGATCCAGCGTGCGTACGGCCAGGAGCCTCAGGCGATCCTGACGATGCCACTGCTCGTCGGGACCGACGGGAGCGAGAAGATGTCGAAGTCGCTCGGCAACCAGATCGGCGTGAGTGACCCGCCGAGCGAGATCTACGGAAGGACGATGAGCATCCCGGATGCTCAGCTGGGCCCCTACTACGAGCTGCTCCTGGCTCGCGAACCGCCAGCCGAGCTCGGGCCGCGCGATGCAAAGCGTCTGCTGGCGCGCGAGCTCGTCGCGCGCTTTCACGGCGCCGAGGCCGCCGCTGCCGCCGAAACCGACTGGGACCGCATCTTTGTTGGCCGCGCCGAGCCAGAGGACATCGAGGACTTCTGGACCGTCCCGACCGAGGGCAAGATCCACCTGCCGGCCGTGATCGCCGAGGCCTTCAAAGTCTCGCGCTCAGAAGCACGCCGATTGATAGCCGGCGGTGGTGCGCATCTCGACGAGGTTCCGGTCGAGGAGATCGATTTGCGCCCCGACCAGGTCGACGGACGCGTGTTGCGCATCGGACGGCGCCAATTCAGGCGCATTCGCGTCCGTGCTTGAGTCCGATCGCCGATAGCTTGCTATAGTTCCGCGTCCGTTCCGCGGGCCTGCTTAGGCGTGCCCGGGGACTGGTCACCGGCTGGGAGAACCCCGGCGCGGAGGCAGGCGGTCTTTGAAAACTCAACAGCATGCGCACCGAGACCGGCTTCGGCCGATCTGGTGTGCGTCCAGGTTCGACCCACGGTCGGCGCGCTTCGGTGAGCCGGGCCGTGGAAGAGTCAAGAATTAGAAGTACCCCGTCATGGTCGATGGCCCTTGTGTATAGGCCTCGAACCACCATGGCAACTCTCTTCACGGAGAGTTTGATCCTGGCTCAGGACGAACGCTGGCGGCGTGCCTCATACATGCAAGTGGAGCGACGAACCAGGATTTATCCTGGGGCAAAGCCGCGAACGGGTGAGTAACACGTGGGTTACCTGCCCCGATGATTGGGACAACCCGAGGAAACTCGGGCTAATACCAAATGTGCTCGTGATCGTGATGGTCACGAGGAAAGGAAGCTTCGGCCTCCGCATCGGGATGGGCCCGCGGCCCATTAGCTAGTTGGTGGGGTAATGGCCTACCAAGGCAACGATGGGTAGCTGGTCTGAGAGGACGATCAGCCACACTGGGACTGAGACACGGCCCAGACTCCTACGGGAGGCAGCAGTAGGGAATCTTGCGCAATGCGCGAAAGCGTGACGCAGCAACGCCGCGTGGGGGAAGAAGGCTTTCGGGTTGTAAACCCCTTTCAGTTGGGACGAAGCTTCGTGGGTTAATAGCCCACTGGAGTGACGGTACCTTCACAAGAAGCACCGGCTAACTACGTGCCAGCAGCCGCGGTAATACGTAGGGTGCAAGCGTTGTCCGGAATTATTGGGCGTAAAGAGCGTGTAGGCGGTTCGATCAGTCCGCTGTGAAAGTCCAGGGCTCAACCCTGGGATGCCGGTGGATACTGTCGGACTAGAGTCCGGAAGAGGCGAGTGGAATTCCTGGTGTAGCGGTGAAATGCGCAGATATCAGGAGGAACACCAATGGCGAAGGCAGCTCGCTGGGACGGTACTGACGCTGAGACGCGAAAGCGTGGGGAGCAAACAGGATTAGATACCCTGGTAGTCCACGCTGTAAACGATGGGCACTAGGTGCGGGGGGTGTCGACTCCCCCCGTGCCGAAGTTAACGCATTAAGTGCCCCGCCTGGGGAGTACGGCCGCAAGGCTAAAACTCAAAGGAATTGACGGGGGCCCGCACAAGCAGCGGAGCATGTGGTTTAATTCGACGCAACGCGAAGAACCTTACCTGGGCTTGACATGTCAGTGACCGCCGTGGAAACACGGTTTTCCTTCGGGACACTGTCACAGGTGGTGCATGGCTGTCGTCAGCTCGTGTCGTGAGATGTTGGGTTAAGTCCCGCAACGAGCGCAACCCCCGTTCCATGTTGCCATCATTCAGTTGGGGACTCATGGGAGACTGCCGGTGACAAACCGGAGGAAGGTGGGGATGACGTCAAGTCATCATGCCCCTTATGTCCAGGGCTACACACGTGCTACATTGGCGCATACAAAGGGCAGCAATACCGCGAGGTGGAGCAAATCCCATAAAGTGCGTCTCGGTTCGGATTGGAGGCTGAAACTCGCCTCCATGAAGGTGGAGTTGCTAGTAATCGCGGATCAGCAATGCCGCGGTGAATACGTTCCCGGGCCTTGTACACACCGCCCGTCACACCACGAAAGCGAGCAACACCCGAAGCCGGTGGCCTAACCGCAAGGAGGGAGCCGTCGAAGGTGGGGCCCGTGATTGGGGTGAAGTCGTAACAAGGTAGCCGTAGCGGAAGCTGCGGCTGGATCACCTCCTTTCTAGGGAGATTTCTCTAGAACGTCGACCGGGCTCCCCACTGACTTTCGGGTCGGTGGGAACGCTGCTCAGTTTTGAGAGACCACCACGGAAGAACTCCGTGGTGCGCCTCGGTGGACCTTGAAAACTGCACAAGGCCAATATGGGTATTTAATTAACGACCCGGACACTTCGGTGTGCGGGTCGCTCACCGTCAAGATAGTAAGAGTTTACGGTGGATGCCTTGGCACCAGGAGTCGATGAAGGACGTGGACGGCTGCGATAAGCCGCGGTTAGGCGCTGAACAGCCTTTGACCCGCGGATTTCCGAATGGGAAAACCCGGCGCCGGTAATGCGGCGTCATCCGGCGGTGAATACATAGCCGCCGGAAGGGAACCGGGCGAACTGAAACATCTAAGTAGCCCGAGGAAAAGAAATCAACCGAGACTCCCTTAGTAGTGGCGAGCGAAAGGGGATCAGCCCAAACCTGACAGGTGTAAGTGGGCACACGTTGCCTGTCGGGGGTTGTAGGACGTCATGCCCGAGCCGTGCCTGGCTCGGCGACAGTTACAAAATCAGGTGTTAGCCGAAGCGAGTGGAACCTCGCACCACAGAGGGCAATCGTCCCGTAGGTGAAAACGCGCTGATCTGTCGATTGATGTTCCTGAGTAAGACCACACCCGTGAAACGTGGTCTGAACCTGGGGGGACCACCCTCCAAGGCTAAGTACTACCTGGTGACCGATAGTGAACTAGTACCGTGAGGGAAAGGTGAAAAGAACCCCTGAAGGGGAGTGAAATAGTACCTGAAACCGTAGACTTACAAGTGGTCGGAGCACCTTCGGGTGTGACGGCGTGCTTTTTGCATCACGAGCCGGCGAGTTACTCGTCAGTGGCAAGGTTAAGCGATGAGCGGAGCCGTAGCGAAAGCGAGTCTGAATAGGGCGACACAGTCACTGGCGGTAGACCCGAAACTGAGCGAGCTATCCATGGGCAGGCTGAAGCGGGGGTAAGACCTCGTGGAGGGCCGAACCGACCTAGGTTGAAAACTGGGCGGATG
>Ga0265319_1000082_pt1 | contig 74926 bp, 62 predicted proteins | sample 4824metaG_FD_192443 | JGI IMG/M metagenome (GOLD analysis project Ga0265319, IMG submission 192443) | Rhizosphere microbial communities from Carex aquatilis grown in University of Washington, Seatle, WA, United States - 4-8-24 metaG | ecosystem: Host-associated > Plants > Roots > Rhizosphere >... | reverse complement strand
GTGGACAAAAGGTCCGTTCATCTGAGTAGGCAATCCGCTCGAAGAGCACGAGGGCGGATCGAAGGACAAAGCGACATATTTTGAGATGGCTTCAAATATGAATTCGCCATGGATGCCTCGAAGCACTTTTCGGTCGCTGGCACTTCTGACTTCAGACTGATTTTTTTTGTTTCGAGAATCTCATTTCTTGCTCAATCCATCCTCCGCATCCCGAAGCAAAATAGTACCTGTTGTGAGAAAGGGAACGAATTGATAAGCGAGGAATCTCTGAATGCCTTTTGAAATTGTCATCGAGCCGACAAAAGGATTATCGGTGCTGCGGTTTCGCGAGATATGGGAATTCCGCGAACTGTTCTATTTCCTCGTATGGCGGGACATCAAAATTCGTTACAAGCAGACTTTTTTAGGTGCGGCGTGGGCGCTGATTCGACCGTTAATGGGAATGGTCGTCTTCACGGTGCTGTTCAATAAACTGGTCGGTTTTTCCGTACAGGGCGTTCCGTATCTTCTTTTTACTTTCTGCGGGGTTGTCGCATGGAATTTTTTTTCTGAAGGTGTGGTGGGGGCAAGCCAGAGTTTGCTGGCTAACGCCAACCTTATCTCCAAAGTCTATTTCCCGCGGGTCATCATTCCGGCCGCCGCAATACTCTCGGGGCTTGTTGACTTTTCTATAGCATTTGTCCTCGCGATAGTATTGATGGTCTATTTTCAATTCATGCCCACGGCGACGATTTTGCTCCTGCCGTTTTTCATCCTTTTGACCATCCTCACCTCGCTCGGCATCGGTTTTTGGTTTTCATCGATCTCCGTCCAGTACCGGGATATTGGGCACGCACTCCCATACGTTATCCAAGTCATGTTCTGGATTACACCGGTCGGGTATGCGGCGAGCAAGATTCCGGCGTCGTACCAGACATTATACTGGCTTAATCCTATCGTGTGTGTTATCGAAGGGTTTCGCTGGTCGATGCTTCATACCGGGACGCTCCCCGTGCATTTGGTCCTATTGTCAACATGCGTGGCTCTTGCGCTGCTCGTCACCGGCTTGATGAATTTTTTGCGCATGGAAAGAAAATTCGCCGATATCATTTAATGTCTTTATTATGTCTGCCATCATTTCCGTCGAACATCTTTCAAAACAATATCGAATCGGAGCGCTGCGCCGGCATAATTCGTTCCGGGATGTGTTTGACGAAAAACTCCAGGCGGTCTTCAAGCCCGCGCAGCGAAGAGCTGCGGCGAAGGAAAGCACTATCTGGGCGTTGAAGGATGTCTCGTTTGAGTTGAACGAGGGGGAAGTCCTTGGGATCATCGGGAGAAACGGAGCGGGAAAAAGCACGCTGTTGAAGCTTCTCTCACGGATCACGGAACCGACCGAGGGGATCATCCGGATGAGGGGAAGAGTGGCGTCCCTTCTTGAAATTGGCACCGGCTTCAGCCCTGAACTGACGGGACGGGAAAATATTTTTCTCAACGGAGCAATCCTCGGAATGAGAAAGACGGAGATCGACAGAAAGTTCGACGAAATAGTGGATTTTGCCGAGGTCGGAAAGTTTATCGATACACCCGTGAAACGGTACTCTTCCGGGATGTTCATGCGTCTCGCGTTTGCGGTTGCAGCCCACCTTGAGCCGGAGATTCTGATCGTCGATGAGGTGCTGGCTGTCGGGGATGCGCAGTTTCAGGAAAAATGTCTGCGCAAAATGGAAGATATCGGAAAGAGTGGAGGGCGAACGGTGCTTTTTGTCAGTCATAATATTGGAGCGATCACGAACCTCTGCACGCATGTCGCGCATTTGCATCAGGGACGGATTGTTAATTTCGGCGAGACGAACGCCGTCGTTGCAGAATACCTTCATTCGGACGTGAACGAAGGGGCTGAGAAAGTACTGGCCGACTCCCTTTCTGTCCAGCCGCATCGCAAAGAGTTCGCCTTTGCGAAGGTTGGGGTGAAAGACCATCAGAATAATTTTTCGTCGGAAATAGATGTGCGGTTTCCGTTTTCCGTCGTTCTTGAATATGATGTCAGCGTGTCGCTGCATAACGTGGAAATCTCGGTGCGCTTTTTCGGCTACGACGGCCGTCCGATATTCACAAGCCACCAGTCGGACACTCATCCCGATGTGTTACTGCAGCGCGAACCGGGTGTCTATGCCGCCACGATTACCGTGCCGGGGAATATGCTCGTCCCGGGCGACTATTATGTGTCTATCGAAGCTCATACTCCGTCGATCAATATCCTGGAGAAGTACGATCATATCGTGAAATTCCATGTCAACGAAACGGGTTCAAAGCTTTCCCGCTATCAGCCATATCAATACATGCAGGGGATGATCATTGTCGAGTTCCCCTGGCACGAGAGAAAAATAGGCTGACGAACCTGCATTGTATTTCAACGAAGTTCAAATCATACGTGACCGCATGGTTCTCTTGAGAAAGATCGGTACCGCCGCCACATTGTTCCGAACAGATCGGGTCCAGTTCTGGGACCTTCTGTTTGAACGATTGGGACTGGAGAAATACCGGAGAAAATACTGGGAAGCGAAGCTGCTTAGAACAGCCAGGGCAAAGGGCGTTCTTGATGCAAACGATGTCATTCATTTTCAATTCCGCGGCGAGCCGATACATCTGAAAATTTACGAACCGACCGACCTCTTGACGATCAACGTGCTAAAGCATGATACTTTTTCTGAACACGAAGAATTAGAGGTCCTCTCACACTACATAAAACAGGGATCCGTGATTGTCGACGTTGGTGCGAATGTCGGAAACCATACGGTATATTTTGCGAAAATATTGAAGGGATACGTTTACAGCTTTGAACCCCAAAAGAGACTTTTTTCCATCCTCAAGGAAAATGTTGAGCTCAATAATATTCAGCATGTGACTCAATTATATAATATCGGATTATCGAACGCGTCTTCGAAGGCGAGCATCGACGATACTCCTGCCGGCAATATCGGCGGGACAAGCATCAGACATGATGAGAAAGGGGAGATGGAAGTCAAGACCCTGGACGAGGTATTCCGTTCTATTCCTAAAAAAATAGATTTTATGAAAATTGATGTCGAAGGGTTTGAGTATCGCGTTATAGAAGGAGCTCAGGAAACAATTCGGAAACATGAACCCCTCATTTTTGTTGAAATCTGGTTTGAAAACCGACTGAACGCCATGCTACAAAAATTCGGCGAACTCGACTATACGCTTGTTCAGGTATTGAGTTCACCAAAAAACACCGCCTACGTCGGTCCAAATTTCATATTTAAGAAAAGACATCATACATAGAATATGATAAAACAGCTGCTGAAGAAGATGCGCACTCCGTTCATCCCCGTTTTGCGGAGGATGGGCGCAGCCCCGGCCGTTCTGCTCGACGAGTATCCCGACCACCCGCTGCTATTTACGACATACTCCGAGTATCTGCGGACAGGCCACCGGCGGGTTCCGGGCGGATGGATCTATGAAAATGTTTTCTATCCCGATTATATCACTGTCGGCGGAGCAAGCAATGCGATAGAACGAACCGCCCTGCAATTCTGCAAGGGGAAAGGAATCGATGTCGGCGCATCGTACTGGCCCTTGCGCGGCAGCACGCCGGTAGACATAGCATCGGGTACCGGCGTTCAAAATAAAATCGAAGACATACCTCCTGAATCTCAGGATTATGTTTTCAGCTCGCATTGCCTGGAGCATATCGCCGATTGGGAAAAAGCACTCGATGCATGGATAAGCAAATTAAAAAAGGGGGGAATCTTGTTTTTGTACCTTCCTCACCCTTCCTGCGGATTATGGAAGAAAACAAATCCGATGATGGCGACTCACCACGTCTGGACGCCCGCGCCCGAAATCATTGTGAAGGCTTTAAAGAAGCGGAAATTGAAAATTGTTGACAACGATAACGGCCCGGATCACTTTTACAGCTTCTATGTATGCGCAAAAAAATGAAACCCGCAGATGGCTGTCACTCTTCGTAACCTTCCGTCAAAGCTGCTGCACGCCGCACGGATCGAACTTGGTGCACTGAAAATTATAGTGAATCACGGCGTTCCCGATGTCATGCTCCAGTTTCTCGGCGGCATCGGCGACGAGTTGTTGTTAACTGCTGTCGCGCATGAATTGAAGAAAAGAAAGCCGTCTTTAAAAATATGGCAGGTGTCGCATTCGGAGCCACTCTTGTTCCACAACCCGGACTACCAGCGCACGTTCAATTTTGACGATTGGCAGCTCCGATATGCCTTCTTCCTCAAGCGAGAGCGCCTACTGCTGTCGTACTCTGTCGAAGTAATTCCCGCTGAACTTGAGATTCCACCCGATGAACATATTCTTGCGCGCCTCTGCAGGAAAGCGGAAATTCGCGGCGACGTCGAACTTCGTCCGTACGTGTACCTGACGAATAGAGAAAAAGCGCAGGGGAAGATCGGCGATCATTTTATTGTCGTCCAGAACATGGGTCACTCCACGCACCAAACGTTCATGAACAACAAGAAATGGTATCCCGAACGGATCCAGGAGGTTGTGAATCTGTTGAAGAAAAAAGATCCGTTACTGTCCGTGGTTCTGCTCGGCGGAGAATCGGATCTTGCGCTGGACAATGTTGTGGACCTCAGGGGAAAGACGAGCCTAAGGGAATCGGCGGCGATACTCGCGAACGCCGGCTGTTTCATCGGGACGTCGGGTTTTCTTAAACATCTCTCTCGCGCCGTCGGCGTCCGTTCGGTCATCATTTACGGCGGAAGAGAACATTCGTATCAGACGGGATACATTTGCAATGAAAACCTGAACAGCTTCGTCGAATGCGCGCCGTGCTGGCGGTGGAACACGTGCGATTTTGAAAAAAAATGCATGCAGATGATCTCGGTACAGAACGTTCTCGACGCATACGAGCGGGTGCTGGAGAAAAAAAATATTCCGCTGGAAGTGGAAACATTCACAATTCGATGAAGAAGAGAATTCTTCTTACGGCATCCCGATTTTTCCCCAGTTCGTACGGCGGCGGCGAAATGTATATACTTTCTCTCGCGCAGGAGCTGGCTGTGCGGGGCTATGAAGTGCGGGTGGTTACGCTTGCGCCGTGGCAGGAACCGGGATCGAAGAGTTTTGCGCGCAGCAATTTTGTCTACCAGGGCGTTTCTGTGGCCGCGCTGAGTTTCAATCCCGCCGCCACGACGGAAGGCGAAAAATACGCGGTCAATCATCCGCTGCTTCGCGGTGCGTTGAAGGATGCTATCACGGAATTCGCTCCGGACATCATACATATTAATGGAATTAATTCCGCGGCACTGATGGTGGCAGCAGAACTCCGATTGCCGACGGTAACGACGATTCATCATTCCGGGATAGCATGCACTGCCGGCGCACTTGTTCGGCCCGACCACTCGCTCTGTCGCTATCCAGCAGACCCCTCGGTATGTGTTCCGTGCTGCAGTCTGTACCGTTCGCCGCATTGGTGGACGGGGGGACTCCTCGGAAAATCGCCTTCATGGTTTTATCGATATTTTGGCAAGAAGGTGGACTCGGTACGCCGGCTGCCGTATCTCCTCCGTGTGCTGCGGTACCCGTGGTTGGTCGAACAGACCATTGAACAAATGCATATTGTATGGAAGTATTCAGAGCGGTTTATTGTCCCTTCGCTTGCGATGAAGGAATTGTTGCTTCGCAACGGGGTAGAAGAGGGGCGCATTCGCGTCATTCCTCACGGGATTCAACCGACGCAACGGACGGAGTTAACGTTTGACGGCAAAAGAAAAATAAGATTCGGATATGTGGGGCAATTCAGTTTTGTTAAAGGGATTCACCTCATCGTTCAAGCATTGGAACGTCTTGAACACGCGGAACAATGTGAGCTGCATTTATTCGGTGCTGTTCAGAGTAAAGAAGAGGAATCCTATTTCTTTCCGTTGATGAAGAATTACACGGGCGCCGCAAAAATTATCCAGCACGGATATCAAAGCGGAGTGGAATTGCAAAAAGCCTATTCCTCAATCGACGTTCTCCTCTGTCCCTCGCTCGCAAATGAAGCGTTCGGTTTGGTGGTATCGGAGGCACTCGCAGCAGGAAGGCCGGTCATTGTTTCTCGCTCTGGTGCGCTTCCCGAGCTTGTAAAGGACGGCGAGTACGGCTATGTTGTCGGACGAAATAGACCGGATGAATTGTCGGACGCAATGCAACGCTGTGTTGAATCACCGGAACTTATACTGGCGATGGCGCAGCGAATCCCATTGATGAAAACGATCCATCAATACGGCGATGAAATTGAGGGCGTTTATCAGACATCCTTCGTCGGGACCGATAATCGATAGCGATGCGCTCCCGCACGAACGATTCTATAAAGCCTGTCCATAATTTATACGGAAGCTCTCCTCACCTGTTTTTAGGTCATCGATGACGCAGCGGTTAACATTCGCGAGGCTGTTTGAACTGCCCGTATTCCAAAAGACCATATTGATTTCTGTCCTTGCTGTATTCTACGGCATTCATTTAATCGCACTTCCTGCGTCGGAAATTGTCAATTTTATTCCGGATGACGGGTTCTTCTACCCAAAAATTGTCCAGAATTTTTTGCTGGGATACGGCATCACGTTCGACAGAATTGCACCGACGACCGGTTTCCATTGGGGTTGGTTCTGTACTCTCGGCGTCTGGCTAAAATTTCTTTCTCTCTTTTATTCCGCCGTGCTCACGTCGCCCAACGTCCTGCTCATTGCCGCGATGACAGCGACGTTCGGAGTGAAGTTGATCGAAGCATGGCTCAGCGTTACTCTTCTCACGCTGCTTGTTGGGAAACATCCGCTTCTTTCTCTTCTTATGCTTTTCTCGGCGGTCAGGGCTTTTATCTACGGCTCATTGATGGAAACCGACCTCCTGTTGGTAATGTTGCTCGGCTGCGCCATCTTGTTTGTAAGTGCGCATGCGGTTCAAAGATCAAAACTGCGCGGTGCCGTCGAGTTGTTTGCAGCGTTCGGAACCGTCTTTACCCGAATTGATTATTCTGTCCTCTTTCTCTTGCTGCTGGTCGTGTGCCTATTTCGCCGGCAATACAAAGGAGTGAGGCTTCCTGCAATAGTACGTAACTTCTCTCTCGGTGCGATCGCGGGTGTCGCTGCAAGCAGCCTGTTGGACTTTGCCGTTGGAGGAATTCCCGTTTCGACAAGCGCGTTGTTGAAGAGCCACGGCCTCAGTGTCTCATTTTCCAGGTTCGTTCATGTGGGAAAATTTTTCTTCCCGATGGATGCCGTATGCATACTCCTCGCGATTCTTGTCGGCGCATTTCTTTTCGTCCGATTTTGGAGGTTTCGAACGGTTATGCGAAAAGTTGCATGGATGTTCAGCGGAATAATTGGATTGCTCGTGTTCCATATAGCGGTAAATAATCTTATTGCTGCGTGGTATTTTGAACCCTTTTTCTGTTTCATGTATCTCCTGGTAAGTGTGATCATCGTTTTCATGGCAAAGAATTTCGGAAAAACGACGCGCTGGATGGTGTCCACAATTGCCGTTGCGGCAATATTAGTTTTTCTTTCTCGTCAGACCCTGCGGCAGGGAAAAATTTCCCATACGCCTGTTTACAATTTTGCCCTGATGGTAGAGAATTCGTGCAGGCCGAATGACACAATATTTGCGGAAGACTATTGCGGGATACTTTCATTTTTCAGCGGCTGCAGAGTAGTAAGCGGCGACGGGCTGGTGAACTCGAATGAGTATATCCACGACTACTTATTAACCGGAAATGTCTCAGAGTATCTCCGTGAAAAGAAGATTCTCTATCACGCTGTCACGACAATGAACGAACGGCAATTCTCCAGCCAGCACAACGGTCCGCAGATTCTTGATACGCTGAAGCCGTTCTTCCTCAACGTGCCGGCAAGCGTCATCGTGCTTCAGCGGAAGAACCAGGTTCTTTCATACTATGACGGTGAGCACGATCGTTTTTTCGCGCTGTTCAAACTTCAATGATGCTCGGACAGGTACCCCGAGAGACTTGGAACGCACGTTTGGGCTGAGCGTATGCTCAGGTGAAGCAGAAGCGGATCATAAATCTATGAGTTCTTTACGGAATTCATACAGAAAATTGGATATATTTATTGGTAGACGTTTTATTTTGCACGACTCAATTTTAATGACGAAATGCACTCACACGCGCTGAAGAAAAATATGTTCCGTAAAGTGTTTGTCGCATCGACCCTCGAAGAAGTCCGCGCGATCGAAAGACAGGCACATGCATTTTCGGCGAAGAATCTCGTCCTTCGAATGTATGTCCGAATGTATATAGTTGCTTTCAACTTCTTGCTCCGTGGACTTCGGGCGATTTGGTTCTCTTCCGGCACTCCGCCGGTTAACGAGGTTCTTTCGGTCGTGGTGTATCTCCAGGGAATGCTCGGCGACACTGCCGTTCATCTTCCGGCGATTGCTTCATTGAAGAAAAAATTTGCACGCGCCACGCTCACCGTGGTCAGCTACAGCGAAGGGTTTCCAATCGGGATCCTTTTAAAAGACCTGCCGTATATCGACTCGCTGATCACGATCGCCGATCATCCCGTGGTGAGGAAGGGCACCTCCTTCAAGTTTTCGGACGACCGCCTGCGCAGCATTTCCTGCGACCTGTTTATGAATTTTTCTCCATACGGCAACAGGGGAGTGCCCGGCTTCGTGCTTCGGGAATTGATCTTCGCTCATAAGTTAAAGGCTTCATGGGCATGCGGATTCTCGCTCAATTCACTCGGCAAACGGGGAGTGTTGAATGCAGTGCAGCATTATTTTGTGAGGAACGAACCGCGAAGGTCTTTCGAGGTGCTCGCGGAGTCCGGAATTTCGCCGGACGACATTGTTGAGGCGTTTCCCGTTAACGGCCATGCGAGCGCATCGGTTGCAAAGCTGCTGCCGGCCGAACTCAAGGCGTTGAAGAAGATCGCGGTGGTGAACCCGGGAGCAAAGTATGCCGTCAACCGCTGGAACGCGGAGCGCTTTGGAGAAATAGCAGAATGGCTAGCCGATGTTCATGGTTTCACGGTGATCCTGAATGTGGCAAAAAGTGAAATGCAGCTCGGCGAACGGGTCGCTGCGGCTTCGCATGGAAAGGCGAAACTATTTTCCGATGTGCTGACAATACCCGAGTTGATAGAAATGCTGCGTATGTCATCTCTCTGTGTTACGACGTTCACGGGAACGATGCATCTGGCTGCGCTGGTCCGCGTTCCCACGGTCGCGATTTTCCCCACCCGCTTCAGCGTGACGCATTGGTTCCCAAGGAATGATGCAATAAAAGCCATTTTTAATTTTAATGAATTCTCGTATTCGTTCGACGACGCAAACGATTCCGATTCAAATCTTGATGCTGTCACTGTCCGCGACGTGCAGACATGTGTGACGGATTTATTGGCCAACACAGAACGCATGTGAAGACATTGTTCACTTTTACACAAAGGGGCAATGCTTTCTCAATGACTTCGTTGACAAGGCGAAGCGGGCGATCGGAAAAAACCAGTCCGCAGTGAAATTCATTTGTATCACTTATTGGGAGAGAAAATGTTCTGGTTTGTTATAGCGAAATTATATTCCCTTCTCTATGGTTTCTGCCACGATCATCTCGGTGTGAACCTTCGTGGAATAGGTTTCTTCATGCGGAGGATAAAAACTGCTCATGTCTTGACGGTCGAGGGAGTCAAAATGTACCTGAATCCCGCCGTATCGTCGTGCTACATACGCAACATCAACGGAAAATTCAACGAACCGGAAACTCACGTATTTCTCAATCATCTGATTACTTCGTTCCGGGAACCGTTAATTGTCGTCGATGTCGGAGCGAATGTCGGCGAGATGGTTATCGATGCGGCACGATATTCTAATGTGCGGGAAGTGATTGGCTTTGAGCCAAATCGCGATTGTGTGGAAGCGTGTCTCCATAGCGTGGCTTTAAATAAATTCGCAAACGTGCGCATCATCGAGAAGGCACTCAATGAGGATGGAAAGCCCGTCTCCTTCAACTTCAGCGCAAATGCTGTCCTTTCATCATTGCTTGCCACGGTAGACAGGCATGGAGAGTTGATTGAAGCAACAACACTCGACCTTGAGCTGGGCATGTACGATTGCCCTGCCATTCTCCTTATTGATGTCGAAGGAGCCGAGAAGCTGGTGATGCTTGGAGGGAAGAAATTTATCGACCGCAATGTACCCGTCATCATCTTTGAGTTCAATGAACAGACCCGGCACTTTTACACTCTGCAGGAGATTACCGAAATCTTAGGAAAGAATTACTCTGTTTTTCGCCTGCGTGGTGATGGACTGCTTGACCGCGGGCTAGATGACACGTGGAACTGCGTCGCAGTTTCGTCAGATTCGGTCTTTTTTGAGGTATGTCAATCATTAATCGCGGGTTAATCCATGCCCCCTCCATCGCCGTCAAAAAATGTTCTTGTGCTGACTCCCGTTCTTCTTCTCGGCGGAACCGAAATCCAAATGCTCTCAATGGTCCGGATCCTTGTAAAAAGCGGATACCGTGTGACTATCTGCTGTTACTACGAATACGATACTCGCATTGTGAATAATTTTCAGTCTGCGGGTGCAGAGATCGAGTTGCTGAAATTGGATCGTTCGGGCCGAAAATCGAAGCTTGCCGAGACCGTTATTCTCTTACGCTCGCTCGTCTCTGAATGTCATTCGCACCATCGCGTAATTGTCCATGTCCAATATGTTGCACCGGGACTTGTGCCAGTCCTCGCCGCAAAGATCTCTGGCGTACGCAGCGTTCTCGCAACGATCCATTATCCTCGTCACGATCTCGGGATTATGAAATTGTACTTTGTGCGATTAGCCGCGTACTTATGCGATCTATTTATTTGCAATTCGGCGGCAACAGAGCGTTCGTGGTTTGGGGAAAGCAATACTTTTGACGCGTCAAAGAAATCGAACGTTGATCACTGCACGATCTACAATGCTGTCGACGAGAAAAAAATCTCACTGTTGAGTTCTTCCATCGATAGAAATGCCGCGAGGAGAGAACTCGGGATTGGCGAGGAAAAAATAATTGGCGTTGTCGGGCGCCTTCGCAGCGAGAAAGGACATGAATTTCTCCTCCGCGCAATGGTGAATGTGCTGCGCTCTTTTCCTCCTGTCAGGATCCTTCTTGTGGGTGAGGGTCCCGACAAGATTCGTTTGCACACTCTTGCCGCAGAACTTGGCATCGAGAAAAACATTATCTGGGCGGGATCCAAAACTCAGGACGAAACGTTTTCATTGTACGGGATCATGGATATCGTTGTCGTCCCTTCACAATATGAAGGGTTCGGTTTGACTGCTGCCGAGGCGATGGCAGCGGAAGTCCCGGTTGTTGCAAGCAGCGTTGGCGGGCTCCGCGACGTTGTCGAGAATAACTTGACGGGACTCTTGGTTGCTTATGGCGATATACAAGGTTTATGTGATGCAATTCTTCTGATCCTTCGCGATAGCCTCCTGGCGAAAAGGATGGGAATTGCGGGCAGGGAAAAAGTTGAACGACAATTCTCATTGTCACAATACGAAACTTCGCTCCTAGCAGTATACAATCGGTATTCTCAAACCCTCCGATGAATAGCAGCGCGTCCATATCGGTAGTGATGCCGCTCTACAACAACGCAAAAGAAGTACACCGTGCGTTGCGCTCTGTACTAGATCAATCGGTCTTCGATTTTGAAGTGTTAGTAGTAAATGACGGTTCTACCGATGGCGGAGATATAGTTGTCCGGATGATCAACGATAAGCGCATTCGGATCATCGACCAGAACAATAAAGGCGTTTCGGCGGCTCGCAACCGGGGTATTGCGGAGGCGAAAGGAGACCTGATTGCCTTTCTCGACGCTGATGATGAATGGAAACCGGACTTCCTTGAAACGATAATGCGATTGTATGGAAACTTCACAACATGTTCTGTGTTTGCAACCCATTACTTTTACAGGGATATCGATGGAACCCTTCGCACACCCGTTTTGCAGAGAGTTCCGCCCGGCATGTGGGAAGGCGTTCTAGAAACTTATTTTGAAACAGCGGCACACTCCGACCCGCCGCTGTGGTCATCGGCCATTGCCGTCAAAAAAGCTGCATTGCTTTCTGCGGGGGGATTTCCCGAGGGGGTTTCGATAGGAGAAGATTTGTTGACGTGGGCACGCCTTGCGGTGAAGTTCGAGATTGCGTATTCGAAAAAACAGTGCGCCGTCTTTTGGCTCCGTGCACCGTTGACCGGCTACCCGACCAGAACACCGGAAATTCCCGATGTTGTGGGTGAGCAGCTTCGAGAATTACTCGCTCATGTTCATGCTGACAGGAAGAAGGATTTTTTTCAATATCTTTCTATGTGGCACAGAATGAGGGCGTCCATGTTCGTACAATTGGAGGACAGGACGAACGCAATGGTCGAAGTAAGAAAAATGGCTCGCTATTCCATGACGGACCCTCGGGTGATTGTCTATTTCGCAGCAGCCGCAGCGCCAAGATTGATAAGGAAATTTGTTCTCCGATTCTTTACATTTGTTCGGATGCTGTACCGTACGATTCGGCGAAGGTGAACTATGACAGAGGATTTTGTTGAAGAAATAGGGGAGAAGATTGAGGAGGAAGAAACGCTCTCGTGGCGAGAAGCGATTCGACATTCCAAACTTCCCATTATCGTTTGGCTTGTTTTCATTACCACATTTTTTGCTTGCACTTTCGGAGGGGGTGCTCTTCTAGGCTATTCCGTCGCAGGATATGCATGGATTGTCTGCCTCGCCTTTGCTGTGATGGTTATTCCAGCGAACATAGACAGGATAAGCTTCCCTCTTTCAATATGGCTGCCGTGGTTGCTCTTTGTCATTATCAGCGGCTATATGTCCGATTACGCAAACTTGCAGCGGTCGACGTTGCTTGTGTGCCCTATCGTTGTTGGCATGGCTGCGTCTACAGCCAAGGTTGACGAAAAGCAGTTGGTTAACTTCGGACTTGTCATCAAGCTTTTTTCTTTGGCGGTGCTGGTACTCGCCTTCTTTTTGACCGGTCTTCTGATTACTGGACAATTGCCCAGTGCTACAGCGTTAGCGCCTCAGGCTATTACGGCGACCGTGCTTGCAGCGTACTTTGCCTCAGGCTATACGTTCGGGAGGGTGAAAGACCTGTTTTGGTGGGGCGCTATTGCAATGCTGCCGGTGGTGGCATTGACAAGGATGGCAATTTTCGTGACAGGCTTATCGCTGCCGGCTACTTTTTCGCCGATGAAATTGCAAACGAGAGTGATCCTGTTCGTCGTAGTCGCCTTGCTGGGACTGGCCCTTTTTTATTCCCCTCGCGTTCAGGAAAAAATGTTCATGAAGGGCGAAGGCTCTTTGTCGGATATAGGAGATCCCAAAAACCTTGCTACGAGTGGACGCCGCTATATGGCGGAAGTATTGCTGGCTGAAATTGCCGAGAAACCAATTTGGGGTCACGGAGCAAATGCTTCGGAAGAGTTAATTCTAAAATTGACCGAAGGCCGACTTACACATCCCCATGATGACTGGCTCAGGTTTTTGTACGACTACGGTATTGTCGGCACGGCGCTGTTTCTTCTTACCCTGATTATTCAGGTTCGGCACTTATTGAGAAAGGCTCGGCGAAGCGAGGGAGAGATATGCACCGTTTTTTTTGCAGCTGCGTCTACCTTTCTCCCTTTCGTTCTCATGATGTTTACCGACAACATAGTGCTATACGCCGCCTTCTACGGAAATCTTCAGTTTACAATTATTGGCCTTGCATATTCAGCAGAAAGAAGAGCACGGTTGGAGAGAGTCTCTTATGAAGGGGATGAATTCTATCGGCGCCGGAGAACTTCGCGTTCGACGGCTTACCGTGAGGATAAATACGTAAAAGAAGAACTTTCAGCTCCTTCCGCTCCCGACAACAATGGACAAGAAGGCGACGAACATTGACCGAATTGCAGCATCCAAAGAAGCGTGTTGTGATTATGTGGACGAATTTTCTGCCGTATCACGTGGCAAGAATTCGGCATTTGCGGGAGAGGCTCCATCCACTCGGCTGGCAGGTGACCGCGATCGAGATAGCCTCGAAAGACGCGCTTTATCCTTTTCCCGATGATACATCAAAGAGCGGGAATGATTATATTTGCTTGTTTTCCGGAGAGTCGTACCGCGCGCTTTCGCCGTATATCATACACAGAAAAGCGTTTCGCATGCTCGAAAGCCTCCGGCCGGATGCCGTAATAGCCCCGTCGACCCCGTTTCCTTCCGGGATGGCTTCCGTGAAATACTGCCTTGATTACGATAAACTGTGCGTTATGATGGACGACGCATGGGAATATTCGGACAAGCGCGGGTTCATTGTTTCAACAACGAAGAAAATTATCCATCGAAACGTTGATGCCGCTTTTATTCCTGCTCCCAGCCATGCGTCGTATTATTTGGCCATGGGTTTTCCGCCGGAGAGAATTTTTTACGGAGTCGATGTCGTCGACAATGATTTTTTTTCCACTGGCGCCGAACTTGCACGCGGACAAGCAGATGCGTTGCGCAATGCTCTTAATCTCCCGCAGAAATATTTCCTTTTTGTCGGAAGGTTTATCACTCGTAAGGGAATTACGACACTCCTCGAGGCGTACCAACAATATGCACAACTGGCTCACCGCGATGCGTGGGGTCTGGTTCTTGTCGGTGAAGGCGATGAACGGCGCCGCCATGAGGAAGCAATGCGTGAATATCCAGGCGTGCGGTTTGTCGGCAGTCAGTTTGGCGAACAACTTTGCTGGTATTACGGCCTTGCAAGCGCGTTCATTCTCCCGAGCGTCGTTGAAACCTGGGGACTCGTCGCTAATGAAGCGCTGGCATCGCAGCTTCCGGTCATCATCAGCAAAGGGTGCGGGGCTGCGCGAACATTGGTTGAAGAAGGGAAGAACGGATGGTCTTTCGACGCCGGCGACAGCGCCGCCCTTTCACAGCACATGCTCGAACTAACAAGAATGCCGTCCGATCGATTGCGTGCGATGGGCTTGCGTTCGAAAGAAATTATTGCCAAATGGTCTTTGGCCACTTTTGCCGACAGCGTTGTTTCGGCAGTTTCGCTGCCGCGGCGCGAGCCCGGCGGCATTCTGGCTGACCTCTTAACGAAATTTTGGAACGGCAGAATCAGCTTTTATCCTTAATGGTATTCTATAAAAGGGAAGGCAGGAAAAAAGGCAATGAGTAAACACAGATCATCTTCTCGCCGGACAGGAGTTCTTTTTTATCCGGCAGTGCTGTTTCTTTTTTTTGCTGCAGCCTTCGGCTCTCTTTTTTATTTCCTGTATGACGAGGAAACTGAATTCGAGCATGAAAAAGTTCAACATAATCTTGACATCCTCAACTCCGGTTTTCAATCCGTCCTGCTGGGCAATGAAAAGTTCTTTTTGGCTGCAACCCGGGATTTTTCTGAGGCATCGAACCTTAAACACCGATGTGAATCGTACCTTGCCGTTCATCCCGAAATCATCTCTATTGAAAAGAGAAGCAGTTCCGGTGCCGTCCAATGGGAAATTCCAGAGGATTCCCTCCGCGAATTATTGTCGCAAGCGGCGGCCGACAGCACTTTTTTTGCTTCTGCCGACAATGTACATTCGACCCTCTATACGAAACCGTTTCACTTCAACGAACGGTACTACTTTGAAGCACGGTTCCTTATCCCGGATAAAGGAACATCACAAGACACATGTTTGGTGTACTATTCCGCGGAGAAGCTTCTTCGGGAAGTCCTCCGGCATCATCCGATGGAGGGCTATGAGGTCACAATGTTTTCAGGCTGGGGTCAGGAAATTGCATCGACCGGCTATTCCAACGCTCCTTCATCAATTCGTCTTCAGCAGGCGGTGGCCGGGTACGGACGGCTGTTAAGTGTTGATATCACCGAACCTGCGTATTCGTTCTGGACCTCCGGGATGATTGCAGGTGCAGTGTTGTGCGGTTTGTTGAGCGCAGCAGTTTTTGCTGTCACATTTTTCCTGCGTCGCGATCTTGCCATGCTGAAAACAACGCAATCATCCCTCCGCGGCAGCGAAGAACGATTCCGTACGATATTCGAAAATTCTGCGGATGCGATGCGGCTGGTGGACCGGTACGGCAGAACTGTTTTGGTGAATTCCGCCTATTGCGAACTCGTGAAGACTTCGAGAGAAGAGCTGCTCCGTGAATACAACGCCGGCGATGATAGTATTGAAGAACGCTACGCTGCGAATTCTGCATTTCGGAATCAATTCGACGCCGGTACGCTGAAAATGCCTTCCTCCCAGGTCATCAAGCGGCGCGGGGGAGAAGAAATACCGGCGGAAGTCAGCCACTCGTTCGTCAATATTGGCCATGGAGAAAAATTGTTGCTCAGTATTTTTCGGGATGTGAGCGAAAGGAAAAAATACGAGCTGGAAGCCCAACAAGTGCAAAGAATGGATGCGCTCGGGGCATTCGCTGTCGGGATCGGCAACAACTTGAGAAATATCTTTGGTATCGTGATGAATTCCGCCGAGATGATGTATAAGGAAACATTCGGCAATGCGCAGATGGAGCAGTACATCAGCATGATCATCCGTGAGTCGAAACGGGCGTCGGAGTTTGCCGACGACCTTCTTGTGTTCGCACGGTCGAAGGATTCGGAACAGAAACCAATTCTTGTTGAAAAACTCATTCACCAATTACAGAAAATTCTCCAGCACTCCCTCCTTCCGTCAATCACCGTATCGGTCTCGATGAATGATGATCACGCCATCGTCAACGGCGATATCCATCAGCTGCATCAGGCCATTGTTAATCTTGCGATTACTGCACAGAGCCGGATGCTTGACGGCGGGGCGATTGTCCTTGAAACTGCCGTCGCCGGGCCGGGCGCATTGAAGGACCGTGTCCACTTTTCTGAAGGGAAAGAGTTTATCGTGATTGCGGTCGTTGACAACGGGAAAGGATTGGATGAATACAGCCGGCGGCGAATATTCGAACCGTTCTTCAACGCGCGAGCGACCGACCAAAGTTCAGGATTGAGGCTTTCCGTTGCCTATGGCATTATCCAGCAGCACGGCGGGTTTATTGATGTACAAAGCGAGGAGGGAAAAGGAACGACCATTTCTCTCTTTTTGCCGGTGGCGTATCATCAAAAGTCGGAAGAAGTACAGAAGCCCGCGGCGATCCAAGGAGGAAGCGAATGCATTCTTATTGTAGACGATGAAGAATCATTCCGGCAGATATATAAACATGGCCTGATGTCGTTTGGGTACAAAGTATTCACGGCGGAAGACGGCGAAGATGCATTTGCGGTATACAAGCAGCATCAAACTGAAATTGACTTGGTCGTGAGCGATTTGTCAATGCCGAAACTCAACGGCGAGGAACTGATCGCTAAGCTTCTCGCGATCAATCCATCCGTTAAAACGATCCTTGCGACCGGGGCTATTGACCTTAAGGCCAAAAATGAATTTATACAGATGGGGATTTGCGACATTCTTATGAAACCATTTTTGTTCGATGAATTAATGACGTCGGTCAGGAAAGTGCTGGATGCTCACTAAATGAATATTCTTTTTGTTTGCACCGCCAATATTTGCCGAAGCGCAATGAGCGCGGCAATTCTAAAAAAAATGGTTGTGGAAAACGGCTTGCAGTCTTCAATTCTTATAGACTCCGCCGGGACTGAAGCGTTGGTTGAATCGCCATCGGAAGAGACCACCATCGCCGTATGCAAGAACCATGGCATCGATATCTCGATGCACAGAGGACAGCAAATAACGAACGTCATGGTTCGCGATGCATCGATCATCCTCTGCATGGCGGAACCCCACAGGAGAATCATTCGAGGAATTTTCCCGCAGTGGGAGCGGAAGATTGTATTGCTGAAAGAATTCGGACTCGCCGAAGCTCCTCCGCATCCATCCATCGAGGACCCTACGGGAAGGGCAAGAAGAAAATACGAAAAATGCTTCATTGAACTTGAGGCCGAGATTACAAGGATATTCCCGATTCTGCAAGAACTCTCACAGCACGAATACCTTCAAGAATAGCAGCACTCCCCCTAACATCGAGGGAGGCAATATCCGCCCCGTCCATCCGATTGCTGCGCGCAACTAAAAAAACGATTTTGTATATTGGCGGTACAATGCTGAGGGTACAATGCCACGCCGCAATGACCATGTCTGGGGAATTATCCTCGCCGCCGGCGACGGGAAACGGCTAAAACAGTATATTCGCTCGCAGTTTAATTCTGACTGTCCGAAACAGTATTGTGCTTTTATCGGGACTCGGTCAATGATCTCGCACACCATTGCCCGTGTGAAATTGTTTATACCTCAAGACCGGATCATTGTTACCGTCAACAGTAAGCATCATATGTATTCCCTGCGGGACATTGCCGGGCTGGAACAACGGAATGTCATCGTGCAGCCCTCGAACAAAGAAACAAGCGCAAGCATCCTTCTTCCGCTGCTGCATATCATTCGCCGTGACCCGGATGCGCGTGTTGTCATTTTTCCGTCGGATCACTTTATTATGGAAGAAGAACGGTTCATGGACAATGTTGCGGCCGCGGCGGAATTTGTCGACCACCATCCTAAATACCTTCTTCTCCTTGGCATTGAATCGCACGAGTCCAATACTGACTACGGCTGGATTGAAACAGACATGAAGATAGCAGATATTCTAGGCTGCGAGATCTTTCGCGTCAAGCGGTTTTTGGAAAAGCCAAACAGTCAAAAAATCAAAACAATGCAGCAAGACCATTGCCTGCTGAACACGATGGTCTTTGCCGGAACAGCCTCCACCGTTTTAAGAAAATTCCGTCTCCTCACGCCGACAGTTTTCCATGCTTTCAAGGAGATCGACACAAACCTCCTTTCACCTCATGAGGAGGCGACGGTGCGGGACGTCTACGCAACACTTCCTTCCGTCGATTTTTCCGAGGCAATTCTGGAGCATGACGCTCATGGGCTCGCGGTACTCCGAGTCAAAGACGTGTATTGGAACGATTGGGGAAACGCAGAAAGGATCCGCGCGGGCATCGCTTGGATAAAACGCGGCGCCGAAGCGTGAACGCCGGCATTTCGTTCGTATATTGGCAAATAACGTCTCTTCATTCTTTGAAAGGTCCAGACAATGGGAATTAACGCAGGATATCTTCTTTTAGGCCTCGCGGCAGGCGTTCTTAGCGGATTCGTCGGAATTGGAGGAGGAGTGTTGATTGTCCCGGCGCTCGTTTTCATTTTTGGTTTTTCCCAGCAGCAGGCACAAGGGACAACGCTTGCGATGCTTGTGCCGCCGGTCGGTATTCTTGCCGCCTGGACGTATTACAAGCATGGGTTTGTCGACATTAAAGTTGCTGCGGTTATTGTAGCAGGGTTTGTCCTCGGGAGCTGGGTTGGTGCGCGATTTGCTACAAGTTTATCAAATGAAGTTTTAGGAAAAGTTTTCGGTATCGTGCTTATGATTGTCGGTTTAAAGATGTTTATCGGAAAATAATAAGAACAATGGAACGCCACTCCCGGAGAAACACCGCTCAAAGAAAAATCGTATTTGGCCGTAACCGATACAAAGGCGACCCTGGTCATTCAAAAGTAATTGAGTTTGTAAAAGATTATCCGAACCAACTCATTTGAGATCTAAAGGCAAGGCGAAGTTGAAGAAGATACACTTGTTGAAGTAAGCATTACGACTTGACAGGCGTAATTCGCTTTACGATTTTCCTACCGATCTACCCTTCATTTTCCCCGCGGATGTGATCCCTCAATTTTTTTCGACACAGAGGAACACCTGTTACGAGCGATGCGGTTCGTCCCGCATCCGACGTGTGGAACCATTGAAAGCTTTCCAAACGACTTCAACCCCGGCACCGAAAAATGGAAGCATAGCAATGCGCATCATCGTTTGATGTCTTGGGAGAGCAAAGAAGACCATCGCGAGAATAGTTGAATAGAAAAGAAAAACATAGAGGTAATTGAATTTTTGCCAATTCCACGTCTTCACAATCCCGATAAGAAAGAAAATGAAAACGAAGAGGGAAGCGACAATGTACAGCGCGTCGTAGGGCGTAGGGCGGAGAGAACTGAACAACCACAGCTGGAAAGTTTTGGCGGAGATGTTCTTCACATCCTCATACGGGTGACTCCGGATAAATTGCCACGACCGTTCGCGAAACAGACTGTCAAACGCGATTTCGAATCTTCTGTTTTTCGGAATTTGTAACAATTCATAATTGGTTGTCTCATCCCCCCAGTTTCCAATGCCTCCGGCATTGTTGCCGCGATATAAGTTAAGACCTTCGCCGGTTCCTAAAGGCACAATTTCACCGAAGGCCGAATAATTCCGGATTGACCAGGGAAGCAGCATACAAATCGTGACGATCACCGCAAGAATCCCTTCTTTGATTTTTCCGCTTGGCCGCAGAAGCAGGGGAAGCGCGAAGACGTACACGATGAACTCAAATCGGAGATAGGTTAATAAAGCACAGAAAAAAGAGAGCAGCGCCGTGTCGGCCGCGGAAAAATTATCTCTCCTATTGGCAAGCAGAATGAAGAGCACAATCAGGCCCAAGTGAAACAGGACGGTCGGCGAAAACGATATCACGGCATAGGCGAAATCGGGGAGTATTGCCGCCGCAAGGGCGCTCAGAAGTCCGACTCTGGGCGAGAATAGACGAGAAGAGAAATGAAAGACGAGAGCGATTGCAACGAGTGAAACGATCACCTGAACGAGTATAAGAAGTATATTGGCGGCGACAACATTATCAATTGATAGAAACGGGATCAAGAAAAAAACATAACCGGGGGACATCAGCGCCGTCGGGAAAGGCTTTGCATTAATGGAGAAGTGATAGTCCAGAGAGTCATTCTGTAAGACATAAAATGAAAGGCCTTTTCCTGCAACGGCATTTTTAGCAATTTCACCGTATTCCCAATAGAAATTTGATTCGAAGTGTGAGAAGAGGATGATGACCACGATTCTCAGACAGAGGCCGAGAAGCAAGACTCTTCTAAGAGAAAGCGGGAAAGCATTCTTGACGCGAAGCATTTCTGTCATCGAGACACCTCAGTGCTCAGGTTCCGTGAATTGCTCACGGGGAGACAATATCTGGTCTGTACAGTTTTCGTTCCAGTTGAACATAATAGAGTGGAACTTGGGACAAGGTATGAAAATCTTTTTCATAAAAGTAGAGAGGGTAGTGGCTCAACTCCAATCTCAATGTCATTCCGGCGAAAGCCGGAATCCAGAATCTGGATGGTCCCCCACAAGGGGACATGGCACCGATTTTTCAGTTTGATATATTCAAACTGAGACACTACCGTAGAGATGGCGCTAGCTCAGGATTAAGTTTAACACAACCTTTTTTCAAAATTGTATTAGAAGCCATCTCAAAAATGGTTTTCATGCAGAAAGCAGCCGTAAATGTCATGCTGAGTCCCGCCTTAGAGCGGGACTCAGCATCCATGACATCGAAGCTTTGCACATTCAAGGTGTTTCATTGTCATGGATTCTCCCAAGGGGATGCCTTCGGCATTCTCCCGCCACAAAGCGGCGGGATCAGAATGGACAATGATTTGGTTGTGTTCTTTCAAGAGGACACAATCCAGAGTTTTTGAGATAGCTTCTAGTTAGAATATCAGCTGACACATTTTTAACTTAGTTAGAACGGAGCTGTCAGATGACGTCTTGACTTGTACATCTTAGATATCCAGTTTTCTATTACCTAACCACTTTGCAATTTCTGGATCGCGATGGTCGAAAAACAGGCTTTTCTTTGTGTCGAGCGATGCAATCGCAGCCAGATCTTCAGGACTTAGTTGAAAATCGAATATGTTGAAGTTTTCAATAATTCTTTCTTTACGAACTGATTTTGGAATGACAACTATCCCTCTTTGTGTCATCCACCGCAAGATTACTTGAGCAACGGTTTTGTTGTATTTTCCACCGATAGAAAGCAGTAATTCATTTTTGAAAATGTTGTTTTTGCCTTCAGCAAACGGACCCCACGATTGAATTTGAACATTGTTTTCTTGTAAGAATTTTTGTGTTTCAATTTGCTGACAGAAAGGATGTGTTTCGATCTGATTTACCGCAGGAACCACTTTGTTATGAATTATTAAGTCCATTATCCGGTCAGGTTGGAAGTTAGCAACACCCATTGCTTTGATCTTGCCTTCCCGATGCAAGTCTTCCATCGCTCGCCAGGAGCCATAAATATCTCCGTAAGGCTGATGAATCAGATACAAGTCCAGATAGTCTAACTGCAATCTCTTCAGCGATTTTTCAAAAGCCTTCTTAGAGTTTTCATACCCGGCATCTTGGATCCAAAGCTTTGTGGTAATAAACAGCTCTTCCCTTGCCACACCGCTTCTTTTAATTGCTTTACCGACCTCCACTTCGTTTCCATAAGAAGCTGCGGTATCAATCAATCGATAGCCAGTGCGTATCGCTTCAACAACGGCTCTCTCACATTCTTCGGCATTAGTTATCTGAAAAACGCCAAACCCCAATATGGGCATTTCTACGCCATTGTTTAAGACAACCTTTTGCATAATTTTTCTTTTGATTGTTCTTACTCCGGTATTACTTCATTTAAACACTTTATTGCATTTAACGTTCTGGGGTATCCCACGTAGGGTAACAATTGTGTCATCACACTTAGCAACACTTGTTTGTCATTTCCAACATTCACATTGCCCTGAATATGCCCTTTTATTTGAGGTTCAGTTCCGTCCATAGCGACAAGCATAGAGAGTGTCAAAAGCTCTCTTGTTTTTATATCCAATCCTTTTCTGGTGTAGTAATCACCAAAACAATTTGCCGATAAATATTTTTGGATATGAAGCTGACTTTCCGGTGATTCTTTATACATCTTATCAATCATTTCCCCAAAGATTTCCTTTTGCACTTCTAACCCCTTTTCATGCCGCGTTTCGGGTGTAGTAGTCGATTGACCTTCTAATGGTAATTCTATTTCTTTGCTTTGAAGTATTTCATTTGTTGCGTGAATAAAATCCAGAACTTTTGCAATACCTACATACGGTACGGACTGGTATAAAATCTCCTTAATTTCAATGGGTGTTACAGCAACATTAAGAGCGGCGCCAAGCATCACTTTATATTCGCTTAATGCCTGACTTGCAATGGTTGACGCCAAAATTATCATGACCCTGGTTCTTGTTTCCAAGTCTCCGCAACTGATTACTTCATCAAAAGCAAAGTTGTCAAACACTTCGATCAATTCCGGGTCTGTTAATTGTAACGTTGATTGAAGCCCGGGAAACAACTCCTCATGATTCTTTATTGCAGCTTCGGTCAGACCTGGTTTCTTAGGCGTAGAAATTCCGGGTTGACATCCGGCATATTCTTCGTCGGTTACGGGTGCCAACCATTCCACAGCACCTTCTTTTGTATTGTTGGTAACAACGATATGAGTGAAGCTGCTGTCGCTTGCAGCGCCATGCCAGTGTTCGATATGAGATGGGATAACGACGACATCGCCTTTAGTAAGCAAACGCGCGGGTTTGCCTTTTTCCTGATAACAGCCTTTGCCATCGGTAACGAGCAGGATTTGTCCCGCCGGATGCGTGTGCCAGTTGTTTCTGCAACCCGGCTCAAAAACGACATTGCCGATCGCATAACTTCCCGTTTCATCCTGTGGAACCAAAATTTTCAGCCATGCCGTACCGGTGAAGTAATCGGCAGATGTTTTTTCACCTTTCGGGAAAATTGCATTTTGATTTTCTACCATGTTCATAACAGTCCTTTATTTTATAGACCTGTTCTTTTTTCCAATTCCTCCGGATAACGGTTGCCCACTACGCTGATTTTTTTAAGTGCAGAATTAATGTTGCTCAGTTCTTCAGAAGTCAGTGCTATATTTGCTGCTCCGATATTTTCTTCCAAACGGTTCAATTTCGTAGTTCCCGGAATTGGCACAATCCACGGCTTTTGCGCCAACAGCCATGCGAGTGCGATCTGCGCCGGTGTCGCCTTCTTCTGAGTTGCAATCTGAGCGAGCAAATCAACCATGGCTTGATTCGCTTTTCGATTCTCAGATGTAAAGCGGGGGACAATGTTGCGGAAGTCGGATTTATCAAACGTCGTTTTATCGTCGATCTTTCCCGTGAGGAAGCCTTTCCCGAGCGGGCTGAATGGAACGAATCCGATTCCGAGTTCTTCAAGCGTTGGTATCAATTCTTCTTCAGGTTTTCTCCACCACAACGAGTATTCACTCTGAACCACGGTCACTGGCTGTATTGCATGTGCTCTGCGAATCGTTTTAACCCCGGCTTCAGAGAGACCGAAATGCTTAACTTTTCCCTCCTTAATTAAATTCTTCACCGTCCCGGCAACGTCTTCGATTGGCACGCTCGTGTCAACGCGATGTTGGTAGAACAGATCGATGGCATCGATCTTGAGCCGTTTCAGTGAGGCCTCAGCAACTTGCTTGATGTGCTCCGGCCGGCTGTCCTGGCCCGTCTGCTCTCCCTTGGGACCGAATTTGAAACCGAATTTTGTGGCTATCACTACTTGTCCACGAAAGGGGGCAAGCGCTTCGCCTACAAGTTCTTCGTTCGTAAACGGGCCGTACGCTTCAGCGGTGTCGAAAAGTCTAACGCCGCGTTCGACGGCAGCCCGAATTAGTGAGATCATCTCCTGCTTGTCCGCGGCTGGACCGTAGGCAAAACTCATTCCCATGCAGCCAAGCCCCAGGGCAGATACTTCGAGGTTACTCTTTCCAAGCATGCGCTTCTTCATTGCTTCTCCTTTTAATTATTTTCCTTTTTTCGCTTCTGATCCAGCAAGTTTCTAGAACAAATATAGAAATTACCTCGTTGGGCAACTATCACATTGCTATTGAATGATTGCCTAATTCTCCCAATGAGTGGAGTTTTATGCTATTAATGAGTATAATCACGTAAAGAAAGGAGTTAAAGATAATGAAGACGACTGGAACGGACATAACGAAAGACCTCCTCGCTGCAGCACTGCAATACTGCAAAAGTGAGGGGGTACACCCTACACCCCTGCCGGGACTCTCAGTGATCAGAAGGGACAGGATGTCGGATGCTACACCTGGAATGTATAACCCTGAGGTTTGCTTTGTTCTGCAGGGTGAGAAGGATGTGTGGACCGGGAACAAGGTATACCGCTATAATCCCGCAAACTATCTGGTCAGTTGCATGGATATTCCTGCTACAGCACAAATAGTGGCAGCATCACCGAGACAACCTTTCGTTTGCCTCAAACTTGAGCTTCAGCCATCGGTGGTGTATGAGATATTGCAGGAGACGCCCTCCGCTGAACTTCAGAACGAAAAAGCAGAAGGAGGATTTTTTGTGGAAAAGGTGACTGCGGAACTTGCCGACGCGTTTTCACGCTTGATGAGAACGTTGGAGAACAAAAACGATCTGAAAGCGCTGGCCCCTTCCATCATCCGCGAGATTCACTACCGCTTGATGAGCTCTCGGTTTGGCGTAAAGATTCGCCAGCTCGGAGTAGTCGGGAGTAAGACGCAGAGGATAGGGAAGGTGGTAGAACACCTTCGGAAGGACTACGCGGCACCGCTAAGGGTTACTAATCTGGCACGAATGGCGAACATGAGTCCATCGTCTTTTCATCTTCATTTTAGGCAAGTCACAAGCATGAGCCCGCTGCAATATCAAAAACAGATCCGGCTTCAAGAAGCCCGTCGGCTGCTCAGCATCGAGACTTTAGATGCAGCGAGTGTTGCGTTCAAGGTCGGCTACGAAAGCCCGTCTCAGTTTAGCCGCGAGTATCGGAGACTTTTTGGGCAGCCGCCGATGCGCGATATGGATCGGCTTCGGATGTTGTTGCCCGCTCAAGACTAGAAAAGGAGAATGGAAGGGAATAGAAAACCGGATGGCGAAGAAAATTCGCACACCCGGTTTATGGCTCCGCGAGTAGGGCTCGAACCTACAACCCTGCGGTTAACAGCCGCATGCTCTACCATTGAGCTATCGCGGAATGGTACAGTAAATTCAGCGCGTAAAATATATCCAAAACGATGCGAAAAGTCAAGGCACAACCGGCCTTTAAACGTTAAAATCGCATAATCCTCTCAATAAAAGTCGATTTCTTGACACCCCCCCTATTTTTATTTATATTGACTATAGGGAATTGCCGATGAAACCTCTTCATAGAGAAGCGTGTTCAATATATACATGAAGAGCGACTACAATAAACCTAAAGGAAAGTAAATGGAAGGAAATTTCTCCAACCGAGTACAAGATGTCATCCGATTAAGCCGCGAGGAAGCTCTCCGCCTTGGCCATGATTATATCGGGACGGAGCACTTATTGCTTGGAATAATCCGAGAAGGAGAAGGTATTGCGGTGAAAATTCTTCGCAATCTCGGTTGTGATTTATACAAGCTGAAGAAAGCGATTGAAGACACTGTGCGGACTTCGGGCGGCACATTGACGATCGGAAATATTCCGTTGACAAAGCAGGCCGAGAAGGTACTGAAGATCACTTATCTCGAAGCAAAACTCTATAAATCCGATGTGATCGGCACCGAGCATCTCCTTTTATCGCTCCTTCGCGATGACGATAACATTGCAGCACAGATCATGCACCAGTTCAACGTCCATTACGACGTTGTGCGTAACGAGCTTGACAATATTATCAGCGGCAAACCATCGGCGGCGCCGCAAGCGCACCAGGCAGCAGAAAAAAAACAGGACAAATCCAAGACACCGGTGCTCGATAATTTCGGCCGCGACCTTACAAAGCTGGCCGTCGAGGGAAAACTCGACCCCGTTGTGGGCCGGGAAAAAGAGATTGAACGAGTGGCACAGGTCTTAAGCCGCCGCAAGAAAAACAATCCGGTCTTGATCGGTGAACCGGGTGTGGGTAAAACCGCTATCGCCGAAGGACTGGCGAATCGCATCGTGCAAAAGAAGGTTTCACGGGTTCTCCATGACAAACGTGTTGTGACTCTTGACCTTGCCGCTCTTGTTGCCGGAACGAAATACCGCGGCCAGTTTGAAGAGAGGATGAAAGCGGTGATGAACGAGCTTGAAAAAGCGAAAGATGTCATCTTGTTCATCGACGAGCTTCATACGATTGTCGGTGCGGGCGGAGCCTCGGGGTCTCTCGATGCATCGAATATGTTCAAGCCGGCACTTTCGCGCGGCGAGCTTCAATGCATCGGTGCCACGACGCTGGACGAATACCGTCAGTACATCGAGAAAGACGGCGCACTCGACCGCCGCTTCCAGAAAATCATGGTCGACCCGACTACGGTTGACGAAACCATCCAGATTCTGAAGAACATCAAGCACAAATATGAAGAGCATCATGGCGTGCGCTATTCCGACGAAGCGATCGTCTCTGCCGTCCGATTGAGCGACCGCTACATTACCGACCGAAATCTTCCCGACAAAGCGATCGACGTGATGGACGAAGCCGGCGCCCGTGTGCATCTCGCCAACATCGTCGTGCCGCAGGAAATTCTCCATCTCGAAGAAGAGATTGAAAAGATCAAACAGTCGAAGAATCAGGTGGTGAAGAATCAGAACTTCGAAGAAGCCGCACGCCTGCGCGATCTGGAAAAGAAATTATTGAGCGATTTGGAAATTGCCAAACGCGAATGGGAATTGAAAGCACAGGACACGGTCTATCAGGTAAGCGAAGATAACGTCTCCGACGTCGTTGCGATGATGACGGGAATTCCTGTCAACAAAATTGCCGAATCCGAATCCGAAAAGCTTCTGAAAATGGACACCGTGCTGCGCACGCAGATCATCGGACAGGATGAGGCGTTGACACAGTTGACGAAAGCGATCCGGCGCACTCGTGCCGGGCTCAAAGATCCGCGGCGGCCGATCGGTTCATTCATCTTTCTCGGTCCGACCGGCGTCGGCAAAACCGAAATGGCAAAAGCTCTTGCGCGGTACCTGTTCGATTCGGAAGATGCATTGATCCGCATCGACATGAGCGAGTACATGGAAAAATTTTCCGTCTCGCGGCTTGTCGGCGCGCCTCCAGGATATGTCGGCTACGAAGAGGGGGGACAGTTGACGGAAAAAGTCCGCCGCAAACCGTACGCCGTCGTGCTGCTCGACGAGATCGAAAAAGCGCATCCCGACGTCTTCAACATTTTACTCCAGGTGCTCGATGACGGAATCCTGACCGACAGCCTGGGCCGCCGGGTCGATTTCAAAAATACAATCCTCATTATGACGTCGAACATCGGCGCCCGCGATATTAAGTCGAGCGGAGGCTTCGGTTTCGGCGACAATACTATTCAGGATAAATACAAGGCGATGAAGAACGTGATCGAGGAAGCGTTGAAGCGGGTCTTCAACCCCGAGTTCCTCAACCGCGTCGACGACACAATTGTCTTTCATTCGCTGGAAAAATCGCATATTATGCAGATCATCGACATCGCGACGAAGGACTTGTTCAAACGGATGAGCTCGATGAATATTACGATCGAACTCAATAAACCGGCGAAAGAATTTCTTGCCGAAAAAGGGTTTGACCCGGCATTCGGGGCGCGCCCGCTCCGCCGCGCGCTTCAGAAATATGTAGAAGACCCCGTCTCAGAAGAAATTCTGAAAGGAAAATTCAGCGACGGCAGCAAGATTAAGGTGAAGTTCAATAAAAAAACCGAACAACTTAAGTTCATCGATGCGAACAAGAACCGCAAAAAGGAAGAGCCGAAGAAAGAAGAAGAGAAGAAAGCGGACGTAACATAATAACCAACAATCTGGTGTGCAAACAAATCCCGTCCAGCAATGCTCGACGGGATTTGTTGTTTTGACACTCGCTACTTCTTTTGCCGGTAGAAACCGATGAGGTCGGTGTTCGCCGGCGTTCCTCCGAGCTGGCGAATCATCGATGTGATCTGACCGCGGTGGTATGTGCCGTGGTTGACGAGATGCTGGAGCGCCTGCCACAACACGTTGCTCACCGGTTCGCCTTTGATGTTTAAGAACGTAAATGTTGTCTGTAGCTGCCCTTCATCGAGAGAGTGGACGTATGAAAGCATTCCTTTCTCTACCTCATCCCATTTTGTTTTGACGGCGGTATAATTCGGCAGGTCGGCGACCGTCAGGAATTTTGGATTAGCCGTACCGATGAGCCGTTGCAGCCAGACCTGTTCCGCAGCGCAGATGTGGACGAGCGTTCCGTGAAGCGTGCCGAAGCTTGTTTTCAAATCGTTGTGGAGCAATTCTTCCGAAAGCGAGTCAACCGCACCCAGCATTCTTCCCTTTGCCCAATAGTTGAATTCGTACAGCAGGTTGATGTCGTTGAGCGTCATACGGTTCCTTATTTTTGATGAGGTGAAGAGTTTTCTTTAAGTTTGGCTAAAATTTTGAGTGCTTCGAGAGGTGTCAACGAATTAATGTCCAGTTTGGTAAGTGTGGCCCGCAGTTCGTCGTCTTTCATCTCGAACATCGTGAGTTGAATTTTCTCCTCGGTGTTGGGGCCGATTTTTCTTCTGCCGCCGGCGCGCAGATGGAGGAGATCTTCAGGACGTTCTCCATCCGACATCCCGTGAGGACGGAGCTGTGTGTCTTCAAGATTATTGAGAATTTTCTTCGCCCGTTCCGTGAGCTCTTCGGGCAAACCCGCCATCTTTGCAACCTGAATTCCGTATGAGTGGTCGGCCGTCCCTGGCGTGACGGTATGGAGAAAAATGACCTTATCGCCGTACTCCCGCACATCCACCTTGTAATTCTTGATGCGGGGAAAAAGCTCCGCCAGTTCGTTCAACTCGTGGTAGTGCGTCGCGAACAGTGTCCGGGCTCCGATGTGTTCGTGCAGATATTCCGTGAGAGCCCAGGCGATGCTGATGCCGTCGAACGTGCTGGTGCCGCGGCCGACTTCGTCCAGAAGAATCAAACTTCGCGACGTCGCGCGGTTGACGATGTTTGCTGCTTCGTGCATTTCCACCAGAAACGTACTTTCGCCGGAAGCGATATTGTCGCTTGCGCCTACGCGGGTAAAAATATTATCGACCAAACCGATCACGGCTTTTTTTGCCGGGACAAAACTCCCGATCTGCGCGAGCAGCACAATCAGGCCGACCTGCCGCAGGTAAGAGGATTTCCCGCTCATGTTCGGCCCGGTGATGATCAGGATTTGGTTTTCGCTGGTATCGATCGACACCGAGTTCGAAACATATTTTTCTCCGACGGGCAAAAGTATTTCAATAACGGGATGCCGTCCGTCTTCGATATAAAGCTGCGCCGAGTCGTTTATTTCCGGACGGACATACCCGTTTGCGGCGGCTACCTGAGCAAGCGATATGATACAATCGATCACGGCAATCTGGTAAGCGTTTTGCTGGACGGTTCCGGCATGCGATGCGACAAGCATTCGCAGTTCGTTGAAAAGTGTTGTCTCCAACGCGAGAATCTTTTCTTCCGCGTGAAGGATTTTTTCCTCATACTCTTTCAGCTCCGGGGTGATGAAACGCTCGGCATTCGTCATCGTTTGCTTGCGGATGTAATCGGCGGGCACTTTGTCTTTGTGCGTGTGAGTGATCTCGATGTAATAGCCGAACACATTGTTGAAGCCGATCTTCAACGATGAAATTCCGGTGCGCTCCCGTTCTTTCTTCTGCATGTTTGCGACCCACTCTTTCGCGGAATGCGCGAGCGTCGTCAGCTCGTCCAGTTCGGCGTTATATCCGCGCCGGATGACGCCGCCGTCGGCGAAATTTATAGGAGGAGCATCAACGATCGCACGCTCAATAGCGTCGGCAACCGGCTCGATAGGCAGCAAGGCTGAGTTGATTTCCGAACATGGAGGCGTTGGAATATCATTGAGTATGGTTTTCAGCGCCGGAATCCGGCGCAGGATGTATTTCATCGCGACCATGTCGCGCGGGGTTGCCCTGCCGGTCGCGATTTTTGCGATAAGGCGCTCGACGTCTCCAATCTCGGCCAGTTCGGCGGATATCTTTTTCCGCGCGGAATCATTTTCCACAAATGTGGACACGCCGCCGGAACGCCATCGGATCTGATCGAGGTTTTTCAGCGGGTGTGAGATCCATTTTTTTAAAAGCCTTCCGCCCATCGGCGTCAGGCATCGGTCAAGCACAGAGAAGAGCGTTCCGTCGGATGACCCGCCAAACGATGAGGTAATTTCGAGGTTTCGCTTCGTTGATGGATCAAGAACTATTGTGTCGGAGATGTTGAGAGGGACAATTTTCAGAATGTGAGCGAGGTTTGCCTTTTGAGTCTCGTTGAGATAATGCATCACGGATCCCGCAGCCGCGATGCCGACCGTCATTGTATCCACGCCGAAGCCTTTTAGCGATTGAGTGTGGAAATGGCGGATGAGCGTTTCGTAGCCATAATCGAAATGAAATACCCAATCGTCGATAGTGGTAAAAAGGCCGTTATAGCATATCCTCAAGAGCTGCTGCAGTGCTTCCTTATCTCTTTTCTGGACAAGGATTTCAGACGGAGTAATGGAGTTGATCTGCTGTTCAAGGGCGCGGAACGGAATTTCTGCCGCAGCAAATTCGCCCGTGGAAATATCGACGTAAGAAAAGCCGATGATGTCGTCGCCGGTTGCCACGGCAGAGGGGAGAGCTATCGCCGCCAGATAATTGTTCTGTTTTTGGTCGAGCACCTTGTCAGAGAATGCAACCCCCGGCGAGACAACTTCGATCACATCGCGCTTGACGATTCCTTTGGCAAACTTTGGATCTTCGAGCTGCTCGCATATCGCAACGCGGAGCCCGGCTTTCAGCAGTTTCGGCAGGTATGTATCGAGTGCGTGGTGAGGGAACCCGGCAAGGGGTGTTTCTCCCGACGCGCCGTTGCCGCGCTTTGTGAGCGTGATGCCCAGGACGCGCGATGTAATCTTCGCGTCTTCGTCGAACGTCTCAAAAAAATCCCCCATGCGAAAGAGAAGTACGGTGCCGGGATACTTCGCTTTTACCTCGGAGTATTGCTTCATTAACGGGGTTGACATGATGAAAAGGTAGGAAAAAATCGGCGGGCAATCAAGAACGGACCATTTGCCCACTGATGACAATGCATAAATCTGTTCTTTACCGCCAAGACGCAAAGAACGCCAATGGTTTATTGTTCGTTATACTCAAGCTTCTTTGCGGACTTCGCGTCTCGGCGGTCAAAAAAAAGTCTTGGTTTCAGAAAAAGGTAATTCGTTCCATCTTGTTTCTTCAGGAATATGTCGTTACATTTTGTAGCCAAAATTATCAAACCCCAGCAAAGGATCTATGAATCAACGACTATTGCATAAGACGATCGAAAGTTTTGACAGCAGAAAATTCGAATCGAGCGAAGAGCTCCTCAAGCACGTGCTCCATCAGATCGTTCAAAATGACAGGATCGAAATTCAAGGAGGGCGTGTATGGAAGTTGAACACTTCAAAATATGCGTACGAACTTATCGGCCAAGTGGGGGCGATAGAAAAAATCAAACCGCATTTTTTCGTTAAAGTAGATGAGTACCGCGTGTTTAAAGTCCTCCCAAAGCAGCGAACCATCGTTGCGAAAGAGACCAACGCATATCTTCGAAGTAAGGGGATATTCAAATACTCGGCGACGGGTGTGGGGGAAATAGTGAAAGTGCGGGATGTCGAGCTTTACCGGTATGTTATGTCGTTCAACACCGACTTAACACACGACGAAGTTGCGCCGACACTCAACATCATCGGCGTTGCGGTAACGTCTATGTTGAAAAGCAGGCACATCGAGCGGAAGACAGCAGCGCTTGAAAAGGATCTGGACAAGGCGCGCGAAATTCAACGAAGCATTCTTCCCGAGCACGAATTGCGGTTCCACAATTATGAAATGTTCGGCGTATCCCTTGCCGACAGGGTTGTGGGCGGGGATTTTTTTGATTACATCGTAAGCGATGAAGATGACCGCGTCAGCATTGTCATCGGCGATGCGGCAAGCAAAGGTATTTCTGCGGCCGTTCAAGCGCTCTACGTTTCCGGCGCTCTCCGGATGGGAGCGACGTATCAAACTAAAATCACTGCACTCATCCGCACTATCAACACGCTTGTCCACAGGGCATTCAGTGATGACAGATTTCTCACTCTTTTCTATGCCGAACTCATTGACGATAAGCACGGTTTGTGCGTTTATGTTAATGCCGGACATCCCAACCCTATTCTCTACCGGGCGAAGACGAATGCCACCGAATCGCTGGAGTCGACGGGAAATGTTATCGGACCATTTCCCGACCAGGTCTTTCGAAGCGAAGGTATTATGATCGGGAAGGGAGATATCCTGTTACTATTCACCGATGGGGTGACGGAGACGATGGACGCAACGGGAAATCAATATACGGAGAGGCGGTTGGTCGATAAATTGTTGGAATACAAGCAGAACAGCCCGAAGGATATTGCACAATTAATCCTGGAAGATGTTCAAAAGTTCAGTTCGAAGGGGAAATATTCCGACGATAAGACTGTTGTCGTTATCAAACGGGTGAAATAAGCCGGAGTGAGTTAAGAGAAATCAGAAACTCATAGTCCAGCAGTCTTTGTACTACCACCCGCGAGTTATAGCATTATCCACTCACGGCAGCACCGTGCATTGACCTGGCCTCAGTGTTGTGGATCCTCCGAATGTCCGAAATCCCGACGGGATGGTCGTTCTACGAATCGTGATAAACGACTTGGCGAGGATCAGGATGACTGTAATCTGGGTTTTTGAGATGGCTTCTACATTTTTGTTTCCGTGAGCAATCGGACACCTTGAAGCTGGCTATACTACCCTTCGTTTGATTCTGTAACCGGGAATTTTTATATTCACGCATAAAAATTTCAAAAACCATTCCACACACAAGACATCTGGAGGTACTATGAAATATAAAGCGATCAGCCTTATTGCTCTATTCTGCTTTGCGGCTTTCTCAATGAACTCATATGCACAACTGAAAAAGCGTGTTGCCGTTTCGCGATTTGACGACCGTTCCGGCTGTGGATACAATCATGTCGGCGTCGGCGTTTCGGATATGTTGACAACGGCGCTCGTGAAATCGGGGAAGTTTATCGTCATTGAACGGGCGGAGTTCGATAAAGTGCTTGAAGAACAGAAGCTTGGACAGTCCGGCGTCGTAACTCCCGAGTCAGCACCGAAAGTAGGAAAAGCCCTCGGCGTTGAATTGCTCGTCATCGGCAGTGTGAGCGAGTTCGGGACAAAGCAAAATACCGTCTCCGGCGGAGTCTCGATTTTTGGCGGCGGAATCACAAAAAAGACAGCACGTGCAGCGGTTGATATTCGGCTCGTGAACACGACAACTGGTGAAGTCATCGCGGCGGAAAAAGAAGAAGGTTCTGAATCGACTACGGGCCTTAGTGTAAGGTATGAGGACATGGATTTCAGCGACGTGAATAATTGGAACGACACCGATATCGGCAAAGCATGCCGTGAAGCAGTCGACGGTTGTGCGAAACTTATTGCGGATAATATGGAGAAAGTGCCGTGGTCGGGGAAAGTCCTGAAAGTCAATACCGATGGAACGCTGCTCATGAAACCGGGATCTGAAGGTAATGTGTCGGTTGGAGATGAATTCATTATTTTCCGGGAGGGAGAAGAATTGAAAGACCCCGATACGGGTGCGTCGCTCGGCTCCGAAGAAACGAAGGTCGGCTCTATCAAAGTTATTGAAGATGCGCTGAAGGGAAAAGCGAGCAAGGCGAAAATTACCGATGGTACAGATATCAAGGTCGGGGATATTGTGAGGCAGAAGAAGTAATTTAGGATGTAGAATTCAGAATACAGAATACAGAATTCAGAATACAGAATCATAGAATCGAGTAGTGGGGTCTTTTGCTTCTCTTCGTAAAACCTGATGTTCACCCTGAGCGAAGCCGCGACGGTCTCCTTCGACGCGCTCCGCTTGCTCAGGATGAACCGTCGCGGCGGAGTCGAAGGGACCAGTTTAGCATCGCTTGGTCTCCACATTCATTCAAAAGACCCGACTACCTAGAATCGTGTCTTGTGTCTTCTGTATTCTATCTTCTACGTTCACGACTTAATGACTCATAAAGTATGAATACATTTGAATGGACGCCGGAGCTGCGGTTTCTTGTCGCTCTCGCCCTCGGGTTTCTCGTTGGGCTGGAACGGGAGAGCACAAAGATCGAAGAACAGAAAATGGTGTTCGGCGGTGTGCGGACGCATCCGATCATCAGCCTGCTCGGGTTCGGCTGTGCATGGTTCTACAAGGTCGGCGCAGTGTTTATGCTTCCGGTCGGCTTGTTGTCCATTGCCGCTCTGACGTCGATTGCGTACTTGGCAAAAATTAAAGTTGAGCGCTTTGGATCGACGAGTGAAATCTCGGCGCTTCTCACCTTTGTCACTGGCGCACTTGCGCTCCTGGGCGATGTCTGGATCGCAATGGCAATCGGCGTCGTCAACACAATCCTGCTTTCCGAAAAGTCTGCGCTCGAATCGTATGTAGAGCGGCTCAACAAGGTCGAATTTCTTGCTACGATAAAGTTTCTTCTTGTCACCGTCATCATTCTTCCGGTTCTTCCAAACCAGGAATACACCCCTTTCAAGCTCAACCCCGCTAAGATCTGGGAAATTGTTATCCTCGTTTCTTCCATAGGGTTTGTCGGTTACTTTCTTTCTAAAAAATTCGGACAAAGAATCGGCATGTGGCTTTCTGGCGGGCTGGGCGGAATTATCTCAAGCACGGCACTAACAATGGCGGTAGGAAGAATCGCGCAAAAAAATCCCCAGCGCGCGCTGGAAGCTCTGCAAGCGGCGGTTCTTGCGGGAAGCATCATGAATCTCCGGATTCTGGTATTGATCTGGTTTATCAATGCGAGCCTTATTCCTGCATTGGCGTGGCGGCTGGTGCTTCTCTTTTTCATCGGCGTTGCGCTTTCGGTTCGAATTATGTGGCGGAACTCGTCCGATCATCGGGCTTCGGTTCCAACTCTGCAGAACCCGTTTGAAATCCGGCCGGCAATGGCGTTTGCCGCATTGTTCGTCGTTCTTTCTGTTGTTACCGGTGTTGTCCAAAAAAACATTGGCGACGCCGGCGTTCTCGGATTGGCCGGGATCGTCGGAGTAACCGATATCGACCCGTTCATTCTTTCGCTCATCCACAGTTCGGATGCCGTATCGAAAATGGTGGTCCCAGCGATCATTATTGCAATGTTAAGCAATACAATCGCAAAAGGGGTCTATTTCGCCGTGCTTTCACCTACAACCAGGAAAGAAACGGCGATTACTTATTCCATCTGGGCATTGCTTCATGTCCCCCTTATTTTGATTCGCTTGTAAGGTATTCGCCATGATTTCTCATTCCTTATTGTTCTGCCTTCCATGAAAAAAATCAATTTCGTTATTTTCTTTTCGGTCGCCCTGTCAGTCTACGCGCTCATCAATTATTATATCTTTATCAGGGAATGGGAAGCCGGCGGATTTCAATCGACATGGAGAACAGTCTACGTAGCGGCGTTTCTTCTTTTGTCCCTCTCGTTTATTGCCGGAAGAATGCTGGAACGCGTCACGCTTTCCTGGTTGAGCAGCACATTGGTTCTGCTCGGATCGTTCTGGCTTGCCGCTATGGTCTATTTTTTACTGTTTGCGTTTGCGATCGATATCATCCGGCTTTTGAATTTTATCGTTCCGTTTTTTCCTTCTTTCCTTACCGTCAATCCCGAGCGAACAAAAGAACTAACCTCGTTTGCTGTCATCGTTGTGGTTTTGATCATTGTGCTTGGAGGATACATCAATGCCCGCACGCCGGTCATTAAGACGCTTGAGTTGTCGATCCCGAAAAACGGGCGCACGATGAGATCGTTGAATATTGCAGTCGCCTCAGATATTCATCTCGGCACGATCGTTTGCAAATCAAAACTGGAAAGAATTGTTGAACACATCAACTCACTCAAGCCCGACCTTGTCTTGCTTCCCGGCGACGTTGTGGATGAAGACATCGGCCCCGTGATCAAAAACAATCTCGGCGAAACATTGCGAAAGATACGATCAAAATACGGGGTTATTGCAATTACCGGCAATCATGAATACATTGGCGGAGTGGAACCAGCGTGCGGATATCTTGCAGAACACGGCATCACAATGCTGCGGGACGCCTCGGTGAAGATCGGCGACGGCCTGTATGTTGTGGGAAGAGAAGATATCAGCATACGCGGCTTCACCGGAAAGACGCGGAAACCTCTTCCGGAATTGATGGCGGAAGTGGACAAGAGTTATCCGGTCATTTTGATGGACCATCAGCCATTCCGGCTCGCGGATGCGGAGGCAAACGGAGTGGACCTGCAGCTCTCGGGCCATACTCATCACGGGCAATTATGGCCGTTCAATTTTATTACGAAAAAAGTTTACGAATTAAGCTGGGGATACAAGAAAAAGGGAAATACTCATTACTATGTTTCATGCGGAGTTGGGACATGGGGGCCGCCTATTCGCACAGGAAACCGGCCGGAGATTGTGAACATAAAATTACAGTTTGAGTGAGATGAATAGAAACGAGGGATAGAATGAAAAAATCTTTGAAAGGTAAGATCGTTTTCATCACCGGGGCGAGCCTCGGGATCGGCACAGAGACGGCATACAAATTTGCAGAAGAAGGATGCAAACTTGCCATCACCTACTATCACGACAAAGAAAAAGCGATCGCGGTTTCCGAGCGATGCAAAAAACTAGGATCGCCCGACGTGCTTGTTCTCCATCTTGACGTCATGAACAACGAAAGCATCATTGGGGCAGTACGGGACGTCGTTGAACATTTCCGTGAAATATCGGTATTAGTGAATAACGCCGGCGTTATCGTGTGGAAGCAATTGAAAGATCAGAGTTTCGAAGAAATTGAATGTCAGATCAGGACGAATCTGGAAGGCTTGGTTAAGGTGACAAAGCAGAGCTTGCCGTACGTGAAGGACGTAATTATCAACTTGGGGAGCGCAGCCGGAAAAGCAGGCTACGGAGATTTGACACCGTATTGCGGGACTAAATTCGGTGTGCGCGGATTCTCAGAAGCGATTGCTCAGGAATTGCCGCACGTGATGGTCTATACTGTGAACCCGGCCGTGACGGCAACACGCATGAATGATTTCCAGGGAATGCCCCCGGAAGACGTGGCGAGAATTATTGTGAACGCCGCCAAAGGAGAATACGGAGTCGAATCGGGTTCGGACGTCGACGTTTGGAAAGTGATGAAGTGAGTCCATCACTCCTCAAACCGGATCGCTGTGAAATCAATCCACTGTCTTGACTTTTTCCCCCCTTTATCACAAATTGTTGTGAATTTTTCCCTTCCGTAAAAGCGCCATTTACTCGATAAAGAGATTTCTTGCTAACAGGCAGTGTCATTGCTTGAAAGACTGATTTTCTATTGAGGGAGAATCGCCGTGCGCGACAGCTCAGTCATGCTCAGCCACACGACACACAGTAACTCAACGCCAATTACAATTCCGGCGGCGAAACCGAGGTTGGACTCCATCGATTTTCTCCGTGGAGCTGTTATGGTTGTCATGGCGCTCGACCATACGCGCGATTTCTTTTCATTCTACCGGTTCGACCCGCTCGACCTGACGCAGACCCATGCATTGCTTTTCATGACGCGATGGATTACTCACTATTGCGCTCCTGTCTTTGTCTTTCTTGCCGGCGCAGGGGCGCTTCTTTCGGGCTCGCGCGGAAAGACCAAACCGGAACTTGCAAAATTCTTGCTGACAAGGGGGCTCTGGCTCGTCTTCCTGGAATTTACGGTGATCCGTTTCGGCTGGCTGTTCAATCTTGATTACACATTGTCGTTCGGGCAGGTGATTTGGACAATCGGTGTATCGATGATTGCGCTTGCCGGGTTAATTTTTCTTTCAACGCGGACCGTTACAGTGTTCGGCGTAGCAATGATCGTTTTTCACAATTTGTTGGACAGCATTACACCGTCGCAGATGGGAATATTCGGCTGGCCGTGGCAAATTATTCACAGCGGCGGTGTAATTTTTTTTGCACCACACTATGTCTACGTTGCATTGTATCCGGTGATTCCATGGATCGGAGTGATGGCGGCCGGGTACGGCTTTGGAACAGTATTATTAAAAGAAGAACGCGTTCGAAAAATGATGCTTTTGCGGCTTGGTCTGGGAATGATTGCAGCATTTATTGTTATTCGGGGGGCTAATATCTATGGCGACCCCGTGCAATGGTCATCACAAAAAAGTTTTCTCTTTACCGCCTTTTCATTCATCAAATGCGAAAAATATCCTCCATCCCTAGTGTACCTATTGATGACGCTCGGCCCCGCAATCGCCATTCTTCCGGTATTGGAAAAGGTGAAAGGCTGGCCGGCGAAATTCTTTATTACGTTCGGCCGCGTTCCGATGTTCTATTATATTCTCCATATCTACGTTATCCATGCGTTGGCAATCGTCGTAGCGTACTTCACTGTTCATAATGTCGGTTTTCTGCTTTCAAATGTGCCCCCGGGCCGATGGGCTGTTCCGTTTGGGTTCAGGCTGGGAATCGTATACGTCATTTGGTTTATTGTTGTGTTAAGCCTGTACCCAGTCTGCCGTTGGTTTGCAGGAGTGAAACAGCGGCGAAAGGACATTTGGTTAAGCTATTTGTAAGAATCCTCAACGGTTTTGTTAGAAGCCATCTCAAAAATGGTTTGATGCAGAATGCACTTGTAAATATCATGCTGAGTCCCGCCTTAGAGCGGGACGAAGCATCCACGACACCGAAGCTTCGTAAATTCACGATGCGTGATTGTCATGGATTCTCCCGAAGGAACCCCTTGGGTCGGCATTCACTCCGCTTCGCTCCGTTTCCCGAAGGGATCCCTTTGGGACAGAATACATTTTTCCGGGTTTTTGAGATAGGTTCTAAAAATGATTTCCTTATCCCCAATGGTTAACACTGTAGATAGTATCATCTCAGTTGCAATTTATTGCTGTCTGCTTCCTCCATTCTTCTCCCCATCATTTGAATAAGCCCAGTAAAAATCGTATTATAGACATCATTCAAAAAGGAAAGCGGCAACGCCCGTTCTTTTTATAAACACATTTATGAAGGAACCTCGTAATGAAGTACACTTTAGTGGTCGCAGCACTTGGACTCAGTTTCATACTGTCGGCATGCCAGAGTACTCAGCATAAAATCGAATTGAAAACTCTGCAGGACAGCGTCAGCTACAGCATCGGCATGGACATAGGGAGAAATTTGAAGGGGCAGATGATTGACGTCAACCCCGATGCGCTCGCGCAAGCGCTCAAAGATCTGAGCGGCGACGGCAAACCGATGTTAACGGATGCCCAGGCGCGGTCTGCAATGATAGCTTTTCAAACACAAATGATGGCAACACATGCCGAGAAAATGAAGGCAGACGGCGAAAAGAATAAAAAAGACGGAGAAGCTTTTCTTGCCGAGAACAAGAAGAAAGACGGGGTTGTAACGCTTCCGAGCGGACTGCAGTATAAAGTGTTGACGATGGGGAACGGCAAAAAACCGAATGCGAAAGACAAGGTTACACTGAATTACCGCGGCATGCTGATCGACGGAACAGAGTTCGACAATTCCTACAAACGAGGCGAGCCTGCCGTGTTTCCGGTCGGCGGTATTATTAAAGGATTATCTGAAGCGCTGCAGTTGATGCCGGTCGGGTCGAAATGGCAGATTGTCGTTCCTTCGGATATCGGATACGGCGAACAAGGTGCGGGGGGACAAATTGCGCCGAATGCTGTGCTGATATTTGAAATAGAGCTGCTCGGGATTAAGTAATAAGCGTTCGACCTCCGGGGCGTGAAGAAAAAGTATTGAAAAGAAGCGTCTGAGAAACTTTCTCTCGCCAAGCCGCAAATTGACACCAGAGCAAAATCCTCATGGCTCTGCGGCTTGGCGGCTTTGCGTGAAAATTTGCACTGTCAATGCTAAAAGAGCCGAGCACGTATGAGCGAATCTGGGAAACGGTGAAACAGATTCCCAAAGGTAAGGTTGCATCGTACGCCGACGTCGCCCGCCTGACCGGCCTTCCCGGACAACAGCGCCTCGTAGGATATGCACTTCACAATCTTCCACGTAACTCGGGCGTTCCGTGGCAGCGGGTCATTAACGCACGAGGAGAGATTTCCTTTCCCTCAAGAACAGCCAGATACAGAAAACAAAAAACGATGCTGGAAAAAGAAGGAGTAGTTTTTGAGAAGGGAAAGGTCGACATGGGAAAGTTTGGCGTGATGCGTTGGCTTGAGAGAATGTCATAATGAAACACAGCAACACCTTAGAGTCGATAGGGATTCTTCTTCAGATTATCGACGAGTCGTATAAAAAGCGGGCCTGGCATGGTACGAATCTTCGCGGCTCTATCAAGGGCTTAACGATTGAACAAGCCGTTTGGAGACCCGCGTCTGATCGTCACAATATTTGGGAAATTGTTGTTCACTGCGCGTATTGGAAATATATCGTGCGGCGTAGGTTATTGGGAGAGAAAAAAGGCTCGTTTCCGCTAAAAGGGAGCAACTGGTTCAAACGCCCGATGGACGCAACCGAGGACGCATGGCGCGCAGATGCGAGACTTCTTGAAGAAACTCACCGGTTGCTGCGTGAGGCAATAGCCGGATTAAAAATATCCGACCTCAAAAGAAATCCTGCCGGCAGCAAGTGGACAAACCTGCAGACCATTTCCGGCATCGCCTCGCACGATCTGTACCACGCAGGACAGATTCAATTGCTCAAACGACTTAAAAAAGAAAAATCATAACCCCGGATCCGGAATTCGAAAGGAGATTTCATGAAGATTACTTTTGCAGTTATTGTGGCTGCAATAATGTACTTCGTTCCCCTCGTCAGCCAGGAACAATCAATCCTTCTCGACAACAAAACACGGGACATTTTGCACGAATCCCTCAGCGGCGAGCTTGCGAAGGAACACGTGTATCAGATCACACGATATCATCGCATTCAAGGCTCACGACAGTACAGAGATGCGGCCAACTACGTGCTTGGAAAGCTTCGCAATTATGGTTTCTCCGAAAAGGATGCGTATATCGAGACGTTCAAATCGGATGGAAAAGTCACATACCAAACCTGGCAGTCGCCTTCAGGCTGGGATATTTCCTGGGCAGAGTTGAGAATGGTCGAGCCGTACGACGAAAGGATTGTCGGCTACCCTGAAATTGCGATGAGTGTGATGACGTATTCTAATCCCGGCGATGTGACCGCCGAAATCGTGTGGGTCGGCAGCGGAGAAACGGATGAAGATTACGTTGGAAAAAATGTGAAAGGGAAAATTGCCCTAGCAACCGGATACGGCGGTGCCGTCCATCGTCTTGCGGTGCTTAAGTACGGCGCGAAAGCCGTCGTTTGTTTTCTGGACGATGACCGGGCGAAAGAACATCCCGATATGCTTCAATACACCGGCATATGGCCTCGAACGGATGAGTTGAGCCGCGTAACCTTCGGTTTTAACCTTACCAACAGGCAGGGAACAAAGCTCCGCGATTTACTCCTTTCCGGAAAGAAAGTCGTGGTGCACGGGCAGGTGAAGGGAATCGGGCTTGAACCGTATTTCATGGATGTTGTTGTCGCGCACATCCGCGGCACCGAGCGACCTGACGAAGAGCTTGTGTTCAGCGCGCACCTCGACCATCCGAAAGAATCTGCCAACGACAACGCGAGCGGCTCTGGCGCAATTCTTGACATAGCCCGCACGCTGAAAGAATTGATTGCGAACGGACGGTTGCCAAAGCCGAAACGCTCTTTCAGGTTTCTCTGGGTGCCGGAGTGGAACGGAACGATGCCGTACATTGATGCGCATCCGGAACTTGTCGGACCGGCGCTCGGCGGAAAATTCCTCGCCAATATCAACATGGATATGGTCGGCGAAAACCTCGACCTCCTCCATTCAAAGATGGGAATTACGCGAACGCCGGATTCGAATCCTTCCGCACTGAACGACGTCGTCGAGAATATGGCACAAATGGTGGACGGTATGGATATCCGGACGCCCCGCGGAAGTTTGTCAGAATTTAATTACCGCATCACGCCGTACGAAGGGGGAAGCGACCACATGATGTTCATCGACAGAAAAATTCCCGGCGTGATGTTCAGCCACTCCGACTACACGCACCACACTTCCGAAGACACGCCGGACAAGGTCGACCCCGTCGAACTGGAACGATGCGAGATAATTTCTACGGGTACGATGCTGTATCTTGCCGGCCTCGATGAGGACCAGGCAATCGACCTTGTTCATCTCGCATCCGCAAACTCGGCAAAGCGTTTGGGTGTCGATGGAAGGCGGGCCTGCCAACTTATTGCAGCGGCAGCGGTGAAAGACCTCGCCGCAGCATGGACAGACGCTTTAAATATTGTCGAACATCGGGCCGGATGGGAGATCGAGACACTGGAATCAGTATTGACGTTTGATGCAAGCAAGCGCGTTGAGGGCGAAGTAACGTCAGCAGTCGAAGAAATTCAACGTGAGGAAGAATATTTCTCAAAAGAACTCCGAACTGCGGCTTTGCGGCGGGGGGCAAAAGAAAATTCGCCGACAGACATGGTCAATACCGATAAACGAATTCCCGTCCGCCTGACGAGAGGGCCACTCGATTTCGGCCTTCCTGCCAGCAAACTGAAAGGGAATGATTCTCTCTATTATAGCTCCCCGGAGTTTACGTTGAACGGGGATGAACGGTTCGAGCTTGTTAATTTCATCGATGGAAAAAGAACTGTCTCGGAAATCCGGAATGTCCTGAGTGCGGAGTATACGCCAGTCGGGACAAATATTGTTGCCCATTATATAGAAGACCTTGTCAAAGTGGGAGTTGTGCAGTGGCGGTGAATGCAATTATACGTTTTACGTTAAAGAGCTAAAGACTTGAAGATTAAGCGTATAACTTACAACGTAAAACTTAAAACCTCCCCAAACCAATGACCAAGTACATTCTGCTAGTAATCCTCCTTCTCGCCGGCGATGTGGCAGCTCAACGCGTCAGCGGAGTATACCGGCTTCATATGGGGGCGAGGGAAGGCTTCAATGTGTGGATCGTTGATGGTGATGAAGTGCGGCGAGATATATATCCGTCATTTTTGTACGGTGGTAATCCTCAACGTTACCCTTTCATTCCTCAAAAGGAAATATGGATTGACAATGCGATCGCTGCGGATGAATACGAGTATACGGTTGCCCATGAAATCCTCGAGCGTTCGCTGATGGCCCGGCAGGGATTATCGTACGACAATGCACACAATCATGCTCTGGAACTCGAGCACGCAATGCGCCGTGCGGATGATTCCCTGGCCCGCGCGCATGAGCGGGAACTTCCGCGCGTTTCGCCGACAGATTGCGACGGCATCAAAGAAATAGCGGAGCTTCCGGATTCGATAGCTCTTCGCAACATCTACCGTGTTCCTCTCGAAAACCGCGGAGACATTTCCATCTGGATCGTCGACGGCGCGGTGGTGCGCCGGGATGTTTATCCCGATTTCGGATTTAGCGGCAATGACATGGCATGCCATTTCATTCCGGCGAACGAGATCTGGATTGACGGACAAATTTCATGCGAGGAAACAGAGTTCTCCATCGCAACAGAATTGTACGAACGGGAACTGATGTCAAAAGGCGTTCCATACGACGATGCCTACGAACGGGCGATCACCGCAATCGGCGCATCACGGAAAAAAGCCGCCGACTCAGCCCGGCGTAAGCAATCGCTTCTCGTCCCTAAGGTTTTGGACCGTGATAAAGGAACCGGCGACGAAAAATAATATGGGAAGCGTCCCCTCCCATAACAGGGGAGGGTTAGGGCGGGGTCAAGTTAGAGCGGTAATTTCTCTCTCACATAGACAAAGGATCAATCGAATGAAACATTCTCTCTTACTTTGCTCAATATTAATTCTCGGGCTTCAGCTTTCTTTTGCTGCTGCGGGCGGATACAAAGACCCGCAAACGCCGGTCGAAAAACGGATCGACGACCTGATTTCAAAAATGACTCTTGAAGAAAAGATAGACATGATTGGCGGAACCGGTTTTGGAACCAAAACCAACGCCCGGCTCGGGATTCCGGAATTGAAAATGACTGACGGTCCGGTTGGAGTCCGATGGGGAACGTCAACGGCGTTTCCAATGGCCATTATGCTCGCGTCAACGTGGGATACATCATTAGCGGGACGATACGGATGGGCGATTTCGCAGGAAGTGAAAGCAAAAGACCGCAATGTCATCCTCGGACCATGTATCAACATCAACCGTGTTCCGCAAGGGGGAAGGAACTTTGAAAGTTACGGAGAAGATCCATTTCTGTCATCTCGCACGGCCGTTTCATACGTGCGGGGAGTTCAAAGCGGAAATGTTGCTGCCACCGTGAAGCATTACGCGACGAACAACCAGGAATGGGAGCGCGGTACGATCAATAACAAAGTGGGAGAACGCGCACTCTATGAAATATATCTCCCTGCATTCAAAGCTGCGGTTGAAGATGGCGGGGCTCTTGCAGTCATGTCGGCGTACAACAGATTGAACGGCTCTTTCTGCAGCGAAAACACATTTCTTCTCAAAGATGTGCTGAAGAAAGAATGGCAGTTTCAGGGACTTGTCATGTCGGATTGGGGTGCGGTACACAGCACGCTGGCAACTGCAAACAACGGCCTCGACCTTGAAATGCCCACCGGCGATTTCCTGAATAAAGAAAAACTTCTTCCGTTAATTAAAGCGGGGACGGTGAGCGAATCGACCATCGACGATAAAATCCGGCGCATTCTCCGTGTCATGTTTCGTCTCGGCCTCTTCGACCAGGCATCATCTGAAAAACCGCAAGCCGATGGTTTACCTCAGCGTTCGGTCGCGCTGGATGTCGCGCGTGCAGGAATTATTTTGCTGAAAAATGAAAATAATACTCTTCCTTTGAATATGTCGTCGTTAAAGTCGGTCGCCGTGATCGGTCCGAACGCAGCTGTTGCGCGTACTGGCGGCGGCGGAAGTGCGATGGTGAACCCGGCTCCCGCTGAATCGCCGCTCGCTGCTTTGAAAAGAATGTATGGAAAATCGGTTACGTTCAATTACGCGGCCGGAGTGGAGTTGCCCGGAGCAATCACACCGATCAGCGCGGACCTGCTTTCTCCGCCGAACGAGCCGGGAAAGAAAGGCCTGCTTGGAGAGTATTTTACCAACGTAGAATTGCGCGGCGAACCCGCCGTGCGCCGGATAGATTCAATCGTGAATTTTGACTGGGGACAGAGAGGCCCTGCGGCAGGAATCGGTGCTGATAGTTTTTCCGTCCGGTGGACGGGAAGTATCCATGCGACTGAGTCAGGCACATTCGAATTATCCGTATCGACGGACGACGGTGTTCGACTCTCTATTAATAATCAACTGTTGATTGACAATTGGAACGACCATGGGGAAGAAGCGCGAAGTGTAAACTACGTGATGGAGGCGGGAAAATCATACGACATAAAAATGGAGTATTATCAAAACCAGGGAGGAGCCGTTGCGCGTCTCGGGCTGTTGAAACCAAGCGAGGATAAAATGCCCGGTGTGATTGCTCTTGCTCATAAGAGCGACGCCGTGCTGTTATTTGTCGGCGATTCGCAGCTGCAGGAATCGGAAGGCTTCGACCGTCCCTCAATAGATCTGCCCGCCTCGCAGGTAAACTTGATCAACGCGGTTGCGAAAGCAAACCCTCGTACAGTTGTGATCCTTGAAGCGGGCGCACAGATCGTTATGGAGAATTGGATTGACAATGTCAACGCTCTTGTGGAAGCATGGTATCCCGGTCAGGAAGGAGCCCAGGCCATCGCTGAGGTCCTTTCGGGAGAGACAAATCCGTCGGGAAAACTCCCCGTAACTATGCCGAAGAGGTGGGAAGATTGTTCTGCCTACGGTTCATATCCGGGCGCGAATGAGGAAACGGAGTACAGCGACGGCATCCTTGTCGGCTACCGCCATTTCGATACGAAGAACATCGCCGTGAGGTATCCGTTCGGCTACGGATTGTCGTACGCGAAGTTTTCGATCGGCGATGTGAAGGTAACGCCGGTTCCTAAGAGTACGGATAATGAATACACCGTGACCGCCAGCGTTGAGAATACAGGCGATGTCGCCGGAGCGGAAGTCGTTCAGCTTTACGTTCATGACGACAGCGCGAAGGTGCTCCGTCCGGCAAAGGAATTGAAAGCCTTTGCAAAAGTCTTTTTGCAGCCGAAAGAGAAAAAGGACGTCGAGCTGCATCTCAACACCTCTTCCTTCGCATATTACGATGATGTCAAGCATGAATGGGCAACGTCGAAAGGAACATACGAAATTCTTGTCGGCACATCGTCGCGGAATCTGCCGCTGAAAGAGACAATACGGTTGAAGTGAACAATGAAGTATGATAGAATGAAGCAGGAGTAAATGTCATTCTGAAGAGTCCCGCGATAGCGGGGCGAAGTGAACGCCGAAGGCATCCCTTCGTGACGGGGCGTTGGGAACGAGGTATTGGCAGAACCAATCTACCAATGGGCTCAACTATTAAGCAATCCTTAACGGTTTCTTTTTGGAATATGCTGCCCAATATCCAATAAGATGGCAAAATGAAAGATCGAATCGAAAATAAAGGTGAAGTTGTTATTTACAAAACAGAAAGCGGGCGGGAAGCAATTCATGTCCGCCTAGAAAACGAGACTGTTTGGCTGAATCAGGCACAAATGGCGGCGTTATTTGGCAGAGATCGGGTGGCCATTACGCAGCATATCGGCAATATTTTCAAGGAAAAAGAGTTGCAGAAAAAATCAGTATGTAAGGATTTCTTACATACTGCGGCAGACGGAAAAACATATAAAACGCAGCACTATAACCTTAATGTGATTATTTCCGTAGGTTATCGCGTAAAATCGAAACGAGGAACACAATTTCGCATTTGGGCAACCGATGTTCTCCGGGACCATCTTGTCAAAGGATATACCGTCAACAAAAAGGCGCTTGCCCGCACAACGGCAAATATTGCGGAATTGCAAAAGACCATTGCGCTTATCACCAGCGTCCGCGATAAAAAGCTTTCATCCGATGAGGCGCAAGGATTATTGACGATCATTAAGCAGTATGCGGATACGTGGACAACATTAGAAGCGTACGATTCAGGGAAATTAGAGAAGCGGACATCGTCTAAAAAATCTGTTTCTCTTGCGCCTCGGGAAGTTCGCGCAAAACTTGACGAGCTGAAAAAAGAATTGGTCCGAAAGGGAGAGGCGAGCGACCTGTTCGCCGCAGAACAAGATCACGGTCTTGAGCAACTACTTGGCGCCGTGGATCAAACTTTCGGCGGTCGGGAGTTGTATCCGAGTATTGAAGAAAAGGCGGCGAATCTCCTGTATTTTACGATCAAAGATCACCCGTTTATAGACGGTAATAAAAGAAGCGGTGCCTTTCTCTTTCTCGAGTTTTTGAGAAGGAACAAAGCATTGTACAAGAACAACAGCACGATGAAGATCAGCGATACCGCCCTGACTGCTCTTGCCCTTCTTATTGCCGAGGGAAAGCCGAGAGTAAAAGAAGAGATGATTGCTTTGATAACACACTTGCTAAAAGACTAATGTATGCCAAAACCCCGCGAAGAAAAGCCGCTGATGATAAAATGCCCCAACTGCCACCAGACACACGAACCGGATTTTAACGAGACGACGAAGCGGTACGTTTGTCCGCTCTGCGCCGCTTCGGTGGATTCGCAGGTGATCATTGAGAAAAAGAAACGGGGAATAAAATAAAGGACCCCACCCTAACCCTCCCCTTCAGGGGAGGGGATGAGTCCTCTCCTGCATTCCTCTCGTTTTCCTTGCTTCTCTCGCCAATAATCGCTAAACTTTCGAACACAACATTTGCTCTTGCGTTGGCGCGATGAATTCTTGCTTCGATCCACAATAGTAAGGAGGGTCATCATGAAACAATCAATTACGGTTATGAAGAGCGCTTCTCTCCTCTTTTCCCTTTCCCTTGCTTTTGCCGGCCTCGGATGTCTCGCCAGTGAAACGACTGAATACAAAATCACGATGAATGAGGATGGGAAAAGCGGAACAATTATTTCCATTATGCGTAACATTCAATCCAACGAATCCGAAGAAGCAAAACAAGGAAAAGATTTTGACGAGGCAATCCGGTCATGGAAAGGAGACGACTATCTTCTCGGGCGCGTGCACGACGGACTGTACGTCAAAGATCGGAATCTTGCTATCGAAGACAGCGTCCTTGTCTGGAAAGAAAAGGCGATTTTTGCCGACCTCAGCGATGTCTTCAAACATGAATTTCATAACGACACGCTGAGATTTATCATCAAAAAAGATCAAAGCATTGTTGCGACGAACGGTATTGTTGTTCCCGGAAAAGACAGCACGATCGTATACTGGAGCATTTCAGCATCGAAGGAGATCTCCCTTACAACCAGGGAGAACGATTTCGCCCCAAAGTCTGATTTTGCTGCACGCTTCAGGGCGTACATCACAGAGCAGAAATGACGGCTCACAATAGTTGAATGAAATCCCCGCTATTTTTCCGACAGACACACACCGGCCAAAAAGACTTCTTTGCAGGCGGGACAGCGTTACTTTTCCTGTTCGCGCTGGTGAAATTGCTGATCCATTTTTATACGAATGCGTTTGCTGGCTACGGAATATTTCGTGATGAACTCTATTACGCAGCGTGCAGCGAACATCTTAGCGCTGGCTACGTCGACCAGCCGCCGCTTTCTATATTTATCTTCGCATTGAACAGAATGGTATTCGGCGATTCTCTTTTTGCGATTCGCCTTCTTCCTGCGATAGCGGGCACGGCCACGGTGTTTCTTACCGGCCTCATGGCGCGAGCACTTGGCGGAGGCAGGTTCGCCCAAGGCCTCGCTTCACTCGGCGCCGTAGTATCGCTCATCCTTCTTGGTATTGACGGTTCTTTTTCGATGAACGCATTCGACGTGCTGTTCTGGGCTTGGTCGGCGTACGTTCTCATTCTTCTTGTGAAAACCGGAGACAAGAAATACTGGATGCATTTAGGATTACTTCTCGGGCTTGGTTTGCTCAACAAGATCAGCTTCCTGTGGCTTGGGTTCGGGATCTTTGTCGGTGTCGCGGCAACGCCTGAACGGCGCTGGCTGAAAACCGAATATCCGTATATCACCGCGGTGATCGCATTCGCGTTCTTTCTTCCGTTTATTATCTGGAATGCGACGCACGGCTTCGCTCATCTCGAATTCATCCGCAACGCATCGGGTGGAAAATATTCTTCGCTTACGCCGAAGATTTTTCTTATCGGCCAGATGATGGTACAAAATCCAGTCACCCTGCCGTTGTGGTTATCGGGGCTTCTCTGGTTTCTTTTTTCGAAGGATGAGCGGCGGTTCAGGATCGTGGCGTATGTCTATCTTGCGGCATTGGCCGTGCTGCTGTTCAACGGCCACTCCAAGCCGGAATATTTATCCCCGGCATACTCGATGCTGTTTGCCGGCGGCGGTGTCGCCGTCGAACGATGGACATCATCGGGGATTGCCCGATTGATACGGCCGGTGTACGGAGCTATCGTTGCTGCCGGTATTCTTCTTGCGCCGCTCACGATCCCCATTTTACCTGTCGAGACGTACATCCGCTATGCCGATGCCCTGGGCGTCAAGCCTTCGACTCCCGAGGGGAAACAACTCGGGAATCTTCCTCAGTATTATGCCGATATGTTCGGCTGGGAAGATAAGGCAGCTGCGGTCGCAAAAGTATTTCATTCTTTATCCCCCGAGAATCAGGCGAAGTGTGCGCTCTTTGGAGACAATTACGGCAGATGCGGTGCGATCGATTTCTATTCAAAAAAATACGGATTGCCAAAATCGATCGGTACGCACAACAATTATTGGCTCTGGGGACCGCGGAACTACAACGGCGAGCTTGTGATTATTCTCGGCGGGAATTTGAAAGGCAAGACGGATAGTTTTGATAGCGTGAGCGTCGCTGACACGGTAAGAAGCGAGTACGCGATGCCGTACGAAAACAATCTTGCGATCTATGTATGCCGGAATTTGAAAATGCCCTTGAAAGATCTGTGGCCGCAGCTGAAGCACTATGAGTGATTGTCGAGTTAGGATTTACGAATGCCGAATGTCAATCGGCATTCGTGAATTGTCAATTATTCATTATCCATTGGGATAAATCCTCGAACAACGAGATCGTTCTTCGCTATGACGTTTCATGAAAAAATAAGAAATGCCGGAGTTGTGGGATGCGGGGGAGCCGGGTTTCCTTCGCATGTTAAGGCAGCATCTGCCGTCGAAGTCGTTCTTGCGAACGGCGCTGAATGTGAACCCCTTCTACATAAAGATCTTGAACTGTTGATGCGTGAGCCGGAAGCTGTCGTGAATGGGATGGTTCAACTCATGTCGTCGACAGGAGCGAAGAAAGGGATCCTCGGCGTCAAGAAAAAATACGAAGAGCGGCTCGGCGGTGTGAAGTCGTCACTTGGACCAACGAATATCGAACTGAAACTGCTCGGAGATTATTATCCGACGGGCGATGAATACATTCTTGTGTATGAGACGACGAAGCGGCTGATTCCGCCGCAGGGAATTCCCCTTGACGTTGGTATTGTTGTCAACAATGTCGAGACATTGCGAAACATGTATTATGCGTTCGAAGGAGTTCCTGTAATCACAAAGTGCATCACCGTCGCTGGGGCAGTTAAAGAACCTTCGACGTTTACCGTCCCCATTGGAATCAGTTTCGCCGACGTTATTGCGGCAGCGGGGGGTGCAACAGCTGCCGAGTACGCTGTTTTTGTCAGCGGCATGATGATGGGAACGCTCGCTTCGGATATGAGCCTGCCTGTGACCAAGACGTGCGCTGGTTTGGTCGTTCTGCCGGTCGAACACCGGCTCATTTCAAGAAAAAGTCTGCCGGAACAATCGAAGCATCGCATCGGCAAATCGGCGTGCGACCAGTGCAGCTATTGCACGGAGTTTTGTCCCCGGTACTTGCTTGGATACGATGTTCAGCCGCACAAAGTGATGAGAAGCCTCAGCTTCACCGCTACCGGCGAAGACCTTTGGAATCAATGGGCGCAGCTTTGCTGCTCTTGCGGTCTCTGCACGCTATATGCTTGTCCTGAAGATCTCTACCCGAAAGAAGCATGCGACAAGGCAAAGGACGACCTCAATGCAAAGGGAATACAATGGGACGGCAACCGGGATGTAAAACCGCACCCTATCTACGATGGTAGACATGTTCCATTACGACAGCTTATCGGAAAACTCGGCGTGAAAGAGTATGATGTGCCTGCTCATTATCGGGAGAGAAAATTTCAACCGAAAAAGATACGAATACCGCTGTCACAGCATATCGGAGTGCCGGCAATTCCCGCTGTGAAATCCGGGAGCGGTGTGAAAGCTGGGGCCGTGATCGGTGAAATTCCGGAAGGGAAACTTGGAGCGCGTATTCATGCCAGCATTGACGGCGTTGTCACCGTACGCGACGAAGAAATCGTGATTGAACAAAAATAACTGTGAAGGAGGAGCATGGCAGAAATGAATTCTATCGGGTTGATTGAGCTTTCCAGCATTGCCGCCGGATATTTGGTGGGCGATGCGATGCTCAAAGCCGCAGACGTCGAATTACTTCTCTCGCGCAGCATCTGCTCGGGCAAATACATCGTCATGGTCGGGGGCGACGTTGCTGCCGTTCGCGCGAGCGTCGATGCAGGTACGGTGACCGGCACGGGTATGGTCATCGACACGTTCGTTATCCCTAATGTTCATAAAGATGTATTTCCAGCTATCTCCGGCGTTTCTCAGGTGCAAATGCTGGAGGCGCTGGGAATTGTCGAAGCTTTCAGCGTTGCCTCGTTGATCGAAGCGGCGGATGCCGCGGTGAAAACAGCACGCGTCCGGCTTATTGAAATACGTCTTGCAATGGCGCTCGGCGGAAAAGCGTTTGTCACGTTGACAGGAGATATTGCCGCCGTACAGTCCGCGGTTGATTCTGCCGGAGCTGTGTGTGCAGAACGCGGCCTTCTTGTCAATAAAGTGGTCATCCCCAATCCAAGGAAAGAACTCCTGAACGAAATACTTTAACAATTAACAATGAGCAATCAACAATGATCAAAAAAAGAATGCAGTGCTATTATTGTTCATTGTTGATTGTTCATTGATCATTGACTTATGTCTAACGAAATCGTTCTTCGCACAATCAATCTCGGCAAGCGGTATAAGAATCGCTGGGCCGCAGAGGACGTCAACCTCGAAATTCACCGCGGCGACGTATTTGGATTCTTAGGCCCGAACGGCGCGGGAAAGAGCACGACCATCCGGATGATCTTCTCGCTCATCCGGCCCACAACCGGTTCCATAGAATTGCTCGGCCACCAGCTTGATACAGAAAGGGAAAAAGCACTTGCGAAAGTCGCCGGCATCGTAGAAAAACCAGATTTCTATCTCTATCTCACAGCGTATCGCAATATGGAGATAGCGGGATCTCTGACCATCGGGAAGGCTCCGCAGAAACAAAAGATCGTGGACTCGCTCGCATTGGTCGGCCTTGAAGAACGAGCATACGACCGCGTGAAAACATTTTCTCACGGCATGAAGCAGCGTCTTGGCATCGCGCAAGCGCTCCTGTGCGACCCGGAGCTTATCGTGCTCGACGAGCCGACCAACGGCCTCGACCCGCAAGGGATGAAAGAAGTGCGCGAACTGATCGCGCGGCTCGCCAAAGATCATGGAATGACGGTGTTCCTTTCATCTCATTTGCTCAATGAAGTCGAACAAGTTGCAACTCGCATGGCGATCATCAACAAGGGGAAGCTGGTTGTTCAAGGGAGCGTTGATCAACTTCTGCGCACAACCGCGAATAGGATCTTATTCAATGTAGAGCCGCGAAAAAGAGCCCTCAGCATAATGAACAAAATAAAAAGCGTGCATTCTTCAGCCGAAGATCCTTCCGGGATCGTTGCAACGGTCGAGACCAAAGACATTCCGGCCGTTGTCTCGAAACTTGTCGCGGCCAAGTGCAAGGTGTTTTCCGTGCAGCAGCAGCGCTCGCTCGAAAAATATTTTCTTTCGGTTACAGAAGAGGATTAAACCGTACAGTGTGGCAGGATATCCATGTTCAACCTTATCTATTACGAGCTGTTTAAGACGTACGCAAAATGGCGGACCTACATCGGTTTCATCGCCGTGATTGTTATTATCCCGCTGGTGATGTGGGCGATGAAAGTTGAAGGAGGGCGATTCATCCAGTACCAGATGCGATCGTTGCAGAATGATTTTTTCATTACCGGAAACCTCTTTAACGGCTGGATCATCGCTCAGTTGATTATGAACAGTTTATGGGTGCACGTTCCGTTTCTTATCAGCCTTGTGGCAGGCGACCAGCTTGCCGGCGAGGCCACGGCGGGCACTTTTCGACTGACGCTGATACGGCCTGTTTCGAGAGGACGCATCCTTAATTCCAAATACATAACCACGCTGCTCTATACGGCATCTCTTGTCGTTTCAATTGCCGTTCTCAGCATTGGACTTGGTTTGTTGATTTTCGGCAGCGGCGATTTGCTGGCCATCGACCGCGATACGCTTGCCATTTTGCCGGAGTCGCAAATGTGGACGCGTTTCGCCCTTGCGTACGGCCTTGGAATTTTATCGATGTGGGTTGTTGCGTCGCTTGCTTTTCTATTCTCATCCTTTGTCGAAAATGCCATAGGCCCGATCATTGCGACCATGGCGGTCATGGTCGCCTTGCTGGTTATTTCGAATTTGCCGGTCGAATCGGTCGAGCCGGTCAAACCGTATCTCTTTACGACATACCAAAATGTCTGGCAGCAGGCGTTTAAAAATCCCATCAACTGGGGGACAATTGCCAGATCATGCAGCGTTCTTGCAGCCCACTGCATCGGATTTTGGATGATCACGCTTTTTGTCTTCCGGCGCAAAGACATTCTTTCATAAAATGAGCCTTCTGAAAAATCAGGAAAGCTTGTCTCACGCAGAGTCGCTGGCGAAGCCATCTTCCAAAGGAATCCCTTTGGGACCTTCGGGATTTGCGTGATGCTGTTTTTCAGATGTTTCAAAATATAATTCATTCGTTGCCTTACCGCATTGGAGTGTTCATGCAGATTCGCCAAAGCCTCGTCGAGATTAAGAATGGTTTTCATCCAACGTTTTGGGTCGCCAACGGAATGGAACTCTTCGAACGTCTCGCGTACTACGGACAGCAGATTGTTTTCATGGTGTATCTCCGCAATAGGCTCGGGTTTACCGAAACCGAGGCGGGGACGCTTTCGGGAATTTTCGGCGGATTGATATATCTCCTGCCGATTCTCGGCGGAACGCTTGCGGACAAATGGGGCTTCCGCCGGGCTTTCAATATTGCATTTTCAATTTTAGGACTCGGTTATTTTCTTATCGGCTCGCTCGGAATGTCGGCCTTCGCGGGAATATATGGCGGGTTGTCGACGTACTGGCTCTTGTTGGCGTTTCTTGTTTTTACGGCCTTCGGCGGGTCTTTCATCAAGCCATCCGTTCTGGGAACAGTCGCCGTTGCGGCGACCGAAAAGAACAAATCGTTCGGATTCGCGATCTATTACTGGCTCGTGAACGCAGGCGCGATGATCGGTCCGACCATCGCATACTTCGTTCGTGACAGTTTTGGAAACGAATTTGTCTATCTCGTATCGTCGGTTAGTTGTTTTGCAATGCTCGTTGTCAACCTTGTGCTCTACAAAGAAGTGAAGAGCGAGAAAACGGGAGCGGCGGAATCCCTCGGAAAGAAGGTGGCGAATCTTTTCGTCGTCCTGGGCAATTTCAAATTCATCATCTTCCTGCTCATTTATTCTTTGTACTGGATCATTTTTTGGCAGGAGTTCATTATTGTTCCGTATTATATTACCGATTACATCGGCAAGGAAGCGCCGTATGAAATCGTGCAATCATGGGCCGGAGCGGGAGCAATTATTCTTTTTCAGATTCCAATCAACAGGCTTACTAAGAATATTCCAACGCGCACTGCTATTCTCATCGGATTTGCGGTCTCCTCGTTTATATGGATTATTATCGGCATTCATCCTTCTATTCCGACGATCGCGGCGGGCATCGTAGCGTTCGCAATCGGAGAAATGATCCAAGCGCCGCGGTATTATGAATACATTTCCGAGATTGCACCCCCCGGCCAGCAGGGATTGTTCCAGGGGTACGCATTCCTGCCGATTGCGATTGCGCGATTTGTCGGGGACCCGATTGGAGGATGGCTGTATCAGAGCGCGAAATTGGCGGGCGATCCATCCCGGGTGTGGTGGTCGCTTATCGGGATAGGTGTGTTCGGAACGCTCTGCATGGCGGCGTATAATAAATATGTTACGATCATCGAAGCGAAACAGGTAACACGGGATACTTGAATATTGCCTCTCGCCAAGGCGCAAAAAGCTTATTCTAGAACCTATTTGCGCCTTAGCGACTTTGGGCGATGCGCACTCTTCGGACCATCAGAATTTTCAGTAGGCTAATATCAAAAACAACAATTACTTGAGGTAATCGATGAAAAAAGTTCTCGTCGTCTGTGCGCTGTTGATGATGTCGGCAATTCAACCTTTATCCGCTCAGACGCCAACAGCCGCAGAAATTCTTCTATCCATGAAAAAGCAATTTGAAGCAGTGAAGGATTACACCGCCTCACTGAAAGTCACAATCGATATGGAACGGATGCAAATTCCGGAGATGCTCGTAACGATCTACTTCAAACAACCGGATAAAGTCCATATTGAAGCAAAGAACTTCGCGATGGTGCCGCGGGAAATTGCCGGAATGAATCCCGCGCAGTTTATCGACAAATTCGATGCGACGGTGGTGGAAACCCAGCAGAAAGAAAATGCGACCGTATATAAACTCAGGCTTATATCAAAACCGGAAAAGGGAAAGCCGGTGCGCGAAAGTTACATCTGGGTGGACGCCGCGCGATGGGTCGTGACCCATTACGAATCCACGCCGTCGGATGTGAGAAAGGTTGCAGTCGACTTTGAATACGCGACCGTTGACGGCAAATACACGCTTCCTTCGAAAATCGAGGCTCGCATGGACACCCAGCAGCCCGTCGATTCATCCGCTGAAAAAATGTATAATGCCCAACGCATGCCGCGAAAAGGCACCGTTTCAATTATCTATTCCGATTACAAAGTGAATACGGGCTTATCGGACGAAATATTCGAGAAGAAAAAAGACAGTAAATAGTTAGCGGTAAAGAGTAAGGAGTATTCATAGAAGTGAGGCTTTTGTGATTGCCCGGCCCATACGGCTGGGCTTTTCTTTTTTATTCGCGGGCTACCGGGGGATGCACGGCTTTTGCAGCTATGTTAATGAGAATGTGATTCTGGTTAGCAATCAATTGTATCGGTTACGGCATCACTGATTCAAGCATCCCGCTTGACTTTTGCTATTCTAAACATTATTTTAGGCTAGCCTAAAACAATAACGTCGGAAGTATGCCAAGCGTCAGCGTCGAAAATTATCTGAAGAATATCTACGAACTCGAGGCGGCTGAAAAGAAGGTCACCACGACGCTTCTTGCCGCTAAGCTCAGAATTTCTCCGGCATCGGTCACCGACATGGTAAAGAAGCTTTCTAAAAAAGGGTTTCTCCGGTATGTCCCGTACAAAGGGGTTGAAGTGACGGAAAAAGGAAAACGTTCAGCACTCAAGATCATCCGGAAACACCGGTTGTGGGAGATGTTCCTCGTGGAAGTCCTCCATTTTTCGTGGGATAAGATTCACGAGGAAGCGGAGGAGTTCGAACACATTATGTCGGAAAGGATGGAGGAGAAGATCGACGAAGTGCTCGGGTACCCGAAAGTTGACCCGCACGGCGATCCCATTCCCCAAAAAGACGGAACAATAAAAAAGATGAATCTCCAGCCTCTGGGTGAAGCAGAGGAAGGAGCAACGGTTCGGGTTCTGCGCGTCAACGACTCGAATCCGGAAATGCTGCAATATGCATCATCCATTGGGCTTTCTCTCAATAAGCGTATAGTCGTTAAGCAAAAAAATAGATTCGATAATTCAATGATTATCAAAATTGGCGCAAAAGAAACGGTTATCAGTTCGGTGTTGGCGCATAATATCTTTGTCGAGGGATGATCGCGTGCAAGGAAAGAAATGAATACTGAAAAAACTGATTCCAAAACACCTGAGGACTCCAGCCACGGGGGAACGAAAGGTTCTGAAGAAGCGACCCACGCCAACCATCTTTCATTAGAAGGAGTGCATGGCACGGTTGCGGTGCCGAAGCATGAGGCCGGTTTCTGGAAAAACTGGCGGGCATTTGTCGGACCGGCAGTTCTCGTCAGCGTGGGTTACATGGACCCAGGTAATTGGGGGACCGATTTGCAGGGAGGAGCTCAGTTCAAGTACGGACTGCTTTGGGTGGTGGGCATGGCCAGCCTGATGGCAATTTTTCTTCAGGTCATTGCCGCGCGGCTGGGTGTGGTAACTGGAAAAGATCTCGCTCAATGTCTCCGCGACTGGTATCCCCGCTGGACCCGCTGGCCCAACTGGCTCTTTTCGGAAATTGCCATCGGGGCTTGCGATCTGGCTGAGGTGCTCGGCAGCGCCGTCGCGCTCAATCTCTTGTTTCACATTCCTCTGCTCTGGGCAGTCATCATCACGGGGCTTGACGTCATTCTTCTTCTCGGTTTGCAGCGCTTCGGAATGCGCACCATTGAAGCCGTCGTGCTGCTCCTGGTGGCAACGATGGGCGCCTGTTACTTCATCGAGATTTTCATTCTCGCTCAGACTCAACCGAGCTTTTCAGAAATGGGGATCGCGTTATTTTCTCCGAACTTTCGACAAGTCGGAATGATCTATGTTGCAATCGGCATTATTGGTGCGACGGTGATGCCGCACAACCTGTATCTTCATTCAGCGCTCGTGCAAAGCCGCAAACTGCAGAAGGATGAAGCATCCGTACGGCAGGCTGTTAAGTTCAATACGATCGATTCGGTGATAGCGTTGACGATCGCTTTTTTTGTAAACGCCGCCATCCTCGTACTTGCGGCGATAGTATTCTATGGCAAAGATAATGTTGCCGTTGCCGGGGGGCAGATAGTAAAATTAGCAGCGGAGAGCGATTGGATTCGAGTGGCGTATCTTACGCTCGCCCCGTTGCTGGGGACTGCTGCTGCGAGCACGTTGTTTGCAGTAGCTCTTCTGGCAAGCGGCCAAAGCAGCACTATTACCGGCACGCTCGCCGGTCAAGTGGTTATGGAAGGCTTCATGCATTGGAGGATCAAGCCATGGATACGGCGCCTCATCACCCGCGCGCTTGCTATTCTGCCGGCAGTGTTCATCATCGGCCTTCGCGGCGACAGCAGCGTCACTGACCTGCTGACCCTCAGCCAGGTGGTTCTGGCGCTGCAACTTCCGTTCTCGATGTTCCCTCTGCTTCACCTCACAAGTTCCCGCAAGCGGATGGGAGCATGGAAGAATGGTTGGTTCTTGCTGATCGCCGGCTGGGGGAGTGCTATTCTGATCACAATTATGGATATTTACGCTCTGCCGGATTCGCTTGTAGCAGCGTGGCATGTTATCGTCGGCGGATAATTCTCTTCATGACAAGAAGGAAGCTCATATGTATAAAACGATTCTCGTGACATTAGACGGCACTCCCACCGATAGGGCGATCATAGAACACATCAAACAACTCGCCCGGTTCATGCAAAGCAGAGTTGTGTTGTTGCATGTCGCCGACGGTTGGGCGGCGCGCACGTTCGGCTCCGATGCTGTGAGCCCTGAAGTCGTTGAGGACAGGGATTACCTGGAAAAAGTGAAGTCAGAATTCCGGTCGGATGGCGTGCCGGCTGAAGCAGAATTAGCGTACGGTGAACCTGCGGAAGAGATTGTCAAATGGATTCAGAAAAGAGGCTGCGATCTCGTAGCCATGAGCACACACGGCCACCGTTTGATGGCCGACTTGTTTCTCGGTACAACGGTCACTAAAGTCCGGCACGGAGTCAGTGTGCCGGTGCTTCTTTTAAAAGCGAAACAGTAATCAGTAATCAGGTAACAGTAAACAGTAAGCGCTAAATGGGATTTGATGATTGCTTACTGTTTACTGTTCTTCATACTCGTTCAACTTTCTTTACCACAATAAGTCCTTCGGCGACCACTTCCTTCAAGTGCGGAAGAACGCCTCTGATTATTTCTTCCTCATCGATGAATAGAATCATTATGGGACCCTCGCCCGACGCGCCGATTTTCCGCGGGTAATGGAGGTGACGTTTCACACCGTAGCCCCCCATCGCGGCAAAAACGGATGCCCCCTTGATGTGATGATGAAGAAGGTATTTCATAATGTACTGGTACAGCGATTCATCTTTAACCATATCATCTTCATCAAGGAAGATTGTTACTTCAAGCATGGCAGCCTCATTGGTCGGTTGGTAAGGGTTGGGTTCTAATTTTTTTGCGCCTCACAAAGACAAGATATACAGCAGGAAGCACTAACGGCGTCATTATAAGTGCAGACGACAAACCGCCGACAATAACCGTCGCAAGAGGGCGCTGCACGTCGGAGCCGATGCCGGTGGCCCGGGCTGCCGGTATAAGTCCGAGGAGTGCAAGAAGCATCGTCATCAGATTCGGACGGAGTTGGATTACCGCAGCACGCTTCACGGCCTCGAAGAGATTCAGGTCAAGGTCTTCCATCAACCGATTCGTCCGCGAAACGAAGAGGACACCGGCGATGATCGAGACGCCGAAGAGTGAAATGAAACCGACGCCTGCCGAGACGTTAAAGCTGTATCCCCTGATCAGCAGCGCGGCAATTCCGCCGATCAAGGCAAAAGGAATGCTCGCCATCGCAACACCGACATGCCAGACATTCCGGTACATCGTAAAGAGAATGAGAAAAATAATGCCGATCGTGAGCGGGATGACAACGGCAAGACGTTTTCCCGCCCGGGAAAGGTTTTCAAACTGTCCCCCCCATGACATTGAATACCCTTTTGGAAGCGTGATGGCGGCCCCTACTTTTGCCTGTGCTTCCTCGACAAAGCTTCCTTGATCTCGTCCCCGGATATTTGTACGGACCGAGATCTGGCGCAGCCCGTCTTCACGCTGGATAATCGTCGGGCCGTCAACAAGTTTTATGGCTGCGAGCTGCGACATCGGAATACGTCCGCCTGAAGGGGACGGGACGAGCATGTCTCGCACGGACTCTATCGACGCGCGGTATTCGGAACTATAGCGAACAACGATGTCAAATCTCTTTTCTCCTTCATACAGTTTGCCGACAATTTTTCCCCCGATTGCAGCCTCTATCATCTTCTGAACGTCGCTTACATTGATCCCGTATCGGGCAACGGCCGCCCGGTCTATATCAACCACTAATTGCGCCTGATCCCCTTCCTGTTCGATCCCGCACTCACTTGCACCGGGAATAGTTTTAATGATAGCAAGAATAGAATCAGCTTTCAAGCGCATCAACTTCAAATCGTCGCCGTTTACGAGGATGGCGAGGTCCGCGACGCTCCCCGTGACCGCCTCCGTCACGTTGTCGAGAATCGGCTGCGAAAATGAGAATTGAGCTCCCGGCACTGCTTCCTCAAGTTCGTCTTTGATCTGCCTGAGCAATTCTTCTTTTGAGATTTGCTTGTTCCATGTCGAGTAATCCCGCAGACCGACGAAAATCTCGAGCCGGTTTGGTCCGTACGGGTCTGTTCCGTCGTCATTCCTGCCCAATTGCGAAAGAACAACATTGACCTGTTTGTGCCGGCTGATAACATTCCGGATTATTGGACAGTATCTCTCCGATTCCTTCAACGATATACCGACGGGAAAAAAACAACGGATATTCAACGACCCCTCATCGAGTTCGGGAAGGAATTCCGTGCCGATCTTCTTCGCACCCAAAACGATCACTATCACGACGATGACAGCGGAGATGATTGTCGTGGCAATGGAATACTGCGTCAGCACCCCGACGGCTTTTTCATATTTCCGCTCGATCCATTCGTAGACCGGGTTGTGCCATTCGATGCGTCCAGGATTTTCCGAGTCAAAGTGCTTGCGATAAATCATCGTCATCAACACTGGGATTGCTGTGAGTGCAAGGAGCATTGAACCGGTGATGGCATATGCAAGAGTGTACGCCATCGGCGAGAAAAGCTTTCCTTCGACCCGCTGGAATGAAAAAATCGGCAAATACGCAAGAATAATGATCGTGATCGAAAAGAAGATTTCCCGTCCTACTTCCTGTGCCGACGATAAGGTGAAACGAATAATGCCTTGTTTGCGTTCCTCCGGCGTCGCGTCGCGATACCGCCGCATGATATTTTCTACCATGACGACCGCCCCGTCGACGATAATTCCGAAATCGACTGCGCCGAGAGAGAGAAGATTGGCCGGAATGCCGGTGAGTTTCATCATGCTGAAAGCAAAAAGCATTGAAATAGGAATCGTCGTCGCGACCACAAGTGCGGCACGAACGCTGCCGATGAAAAATATCAGAACAATGATAACGATGGAAAATCCTTCGAACAGCGTCCGGGAAACCGTATCGATCGTGTAGTTGACAAGCTCGCTCCGATCGTACGTAACGCGCAGCCGGACACCCTCCGGCAGGTTGCTTTCATTGATTTCGTTGACGCGTTCCTTCAGCGCTTCGACCACGTCGGATGGGTTTTCTCCCCGACGCATTGCAATCAATCCTTGAATGCTCGAGTTCACATCGACTTGCGTCGAATCGTCCGGCTGGAGCGTGTATCCCAGGATTCCGGCCGGAGGAAGAGGAAATTCCTCTACGCTCGCCAGGTCGCGGATAAAAACGGGAACTCCGTTGACTGAGGTGACGACAATATTCTTGATGTCATCTATCGTGTGGATTGCGCCGATTCCCCGCACGACAAATCCTTGCCCCCCGCGTTGTATGATGTTGCCGCCGGTGTTGAGGTTGTTTGCGGTGATCGCATCGATCACGTTCTGCACCGAAAGATTGTAGCGCTGCAGCCGGTCGGGCGATGTGATAACGTGGTACTGTTTTACCAGTCCGCCGAAGTTTACAACATCTGCAACTCCCGAAACTTGAAGGAGCCGCGGTGTAACGACCCAATCCTGCAGTGTACGCAGCTCCATCGGCGTGTGGCTTTCGTCCGCTTCGATGACATAGCGGAATATTTCTCCCACCGGTCCGGTAAGCGGTCCGAGCGACGGACTGACGCCGTCGGGGAGGACGGCGTCGTTGAGTTTTTCCAGAACTCTCTGCCGAGCGAAATAGTCATCAGTACCGTCTTCGAATGTCAGCTGGATAACAGAAAGTCCGAAAATAGTTTTCGAGCGGCGGCTGATGACGTTTGGAACCGCATTGAGAGCCCGTTCAATTGGGAGCGTAACCTGCTGTTCGACTTCTTCGGCTGCACGCCCCGGAAACAACGTGATCACGGTTACCTGAGTATCTCCGATGTCGGGATACGCTTCCTTTTTTAATGTCTGCCATGACCATGCGCCGATTGCAATAATGGCGACGACCAGAGAAAGCGTTGCAAGCCGTTGATTAAGGGCAGAGGCGAGTAGTTTTCGTATCATAGAATTCCAAGTCTTTAGGATAGGTGTGAAGCTTGCTGACGCAAATCCCGAGGGTCCCAAAGGGATTCCTTTGGAAGATGCTTCGCCAGTCGCCGAGACGCAAAGAGAATGGATATATTTCCCTTGCGTCTTAGCGTGATATTTTCATTTCTCGGTAAAAAGTCCCTTGAACTATGTTCCAATTAAGACGCTGCTGTCTTCTAACGTTATTTAATCTTTTTTTCGTGTGTTTTTGTGTCTTTCGTGAAAATAAAGTTAATACCCAAAGCTGATTCCCTTGAGAAGCATGGAACCGCTCGTGACTACCTTTTCTCCCTCGGAAATGCCGTTGAGCACGACGACATTCAGTTCGTTCGCGTTGGAAATTGTCACCTTGCGCCGGTTGAATTCTCCTTTTGCGGTCTGCACGAAAGCGTAGTCGTTTGCGTTAACGGTCACGATCGCGTTGAGCGGTAAAAGGATGACGCCTCGCTGCGGGTAGCTGAAATCCACCCGCGCGAACATTCCGGGAAGAAACCGTCCGCTCGGATTCTGGAGCGTAACGCGGACTTTGACCGTTCGCGTAACGGGGTCGACGATATCGCCGATAGCAGCCGCTTTGCCGATAAGTTTCTTATCGGGAAATGAGGAAAACACGATCTGCACATCTTCCCCTTTTTGCACCTTGTGAAGTTCGGTTTCAGGAACGTCGGACATCAGCCATGCGGTTTGTGTTGTGACCGATTCGAGTTCAGCAGGATTAAATCCATAAGCTCTCAGCCTCCCCTCCATCTCACCCATTGAGGCACGGGCATTCGCAGCGTCGGTTTCCGCCTGATTGAGGTCGCGAGCGGTAGCACCCTGATTGTTGAACATCTCTTTGACGCGGATAAGATTCTTCGAGGTTAAATCAACGTTGGAGCTGCTTTGACGGTACAGCGAATACAACGTGGTTACGTCGGGAGACTCGAAAAGCATGCTATTCCTAGACAGGGTGGCGGCGGGCGAGATAGTAGCGACAACGCGTGCCGGAGCAATGACGGAAACCAATGCTGTTCCTTCCCGCGCTTCCGTCGTTTGAATCTGCTGAAGTCCGGCCGTCTCATGCGGAAAACGGATTGTTTTCCCATCGTCGGATACGACCGGCTTAGTGGATGAATGCTTCGCGATCGAATTAGCGTCGCTCTTTTCCTGGCATCCGGTATTCGGCAGGGCCACGAAGAGCGTGCTGGCTGCGAGGATGAAATTTCTGAAGACAATCGCTATTGTTTTCATGAGTGTAGTTCCTTGAAAATCGGTTGAATCGAAAGTTGATTTACGGGTTGATCAAGCTTGTTCCTGCAGCATAATTCAGCCCTTCGAAAGCGTCAATCCTGTCGTTCTGAAGCTGATTCATCTCCATCATGCTTGTTCTGTATGACTCGTAAAAATCTGTGAACTCAATGATGGTGATATTTCTCTTTTGGTACTCTGAATCCATTCCCTCGACCAGCGTTTTGTATTCCCCCGTGAATTTTTTGTCAAACGCTTTGAAAAGACTGTCAGTGTCCGAAGCTTTCTTGTATGCCGCAGCAATTTCCTTTTCAAGTGTCTTTCGGGAATACTCGCGCAGAAGTTTGTCTGCTTCGAGTGTGTTTTCGGATGTCTTGACATTTCCCTGATTCCTGTTGAAAATCGGAAGATCGATCGACACAGTGAGCGCATAATAATCAGGGATGTAATTCCCCGCACGCGAATATGTTCCCCCGATAGTGAGGTCGGGTATTCTCATTGCCTTTTGCAGAGAGAGGTTTGCTTCTTCGTATCGCACCTGAGTTTCAGCATTCTTATAGTCCGGGCGTTTATCCAGAGCCGTTTCAAGAACCTCTTGCAGTGAAAGTGTGTCGGCCCGAATGCTGTCGAGCACACTATTGTCGACTTGTGGAATAAAGTACGAAGCCGATCCCGATGTGTCGCGCAGGAGAACACCCATCCCAAGTTCGATTTCTGAAACTCTGTTCAGCAAGCCCAGCCTCTCGTTTTCGAGCGAGAAGAGAAGAGACTTCAGCCGGAGAACTTCGGAGAGGAGAATGGAGCGTTTCTGGTAGATGATTTCAGTTGCCGCGACAGTCTTTCTCACGTTGGGTATGGTCTCATCGTAAAACGCGAGCGATTGCTGCAGAAAATAAAGGTCAAAAAAATCCGTTCGCAGTTCAAACTTCAGTGCACGAAGCAAATCGTAAAAAGAGTTTTCGGCGATCTGTGAATTGATCTCAGCCAAGCGGATCTGTTTGTCGCGTTTCCCTGCCAGAAGAATCAACTGCTGCAGCTGAACTTCCGTGTTTCCTGTTTTCGATATGTCGAAATACCGCCTCGTGAACTTGTTATAGGCGTTTTGTTCGATTGAAATATTTGGGTTGCTCCAAAGCTCGGCCTGGTACACCGACGCCTTCACGGCATCGATGTTGAACCGCGCTGCGAGGAGCTGCAGATTATTTTTTAAAAAGCGCCCTTCAGCCTGCTGCAGAGTAATGGCAACGGTATCGGTCCGGGTGCCATATGCCTGTGCGTGGCAAACCATCCGCAGGGCCAAGAGAAGACAGCCAATGAACTTGAGTGATTTCATCATAGAATGTTTAAGCGTTTAATGATGCAAATGAAGGCGTTGAGTTCGGGTACCCGCGCGGGAGTTTTCATCAATTGTAAAGTGAACAATGAAAGGAACTCAACGCAATTGTTGTATCCAAACGAACCCGTCCGAAGAATTTTAGAATAAGCGCAATTCTTCGTGCGGGGAAATACTGCGACACGATTTGGGAGTAGTGGCCAGAAGGGGGATTGGAAATGCGCTCCTTACCCGGCCAGAGAGTGTGAGGATGGAGAGTTAAATTAACAACGTACAGTTGCGGAGATAAAGAGAATGCGTCGGTATGATGGATTCAATGGAAACCTGAATTTCCGGCGGAAGCATGACGAATGCTTCAGATGCCAAAACAGGGTTGGCTGCCAGTGAATCGCTGTCCTGGTCGTAAATAATCCGGACAGGAGTTGTCGGCTGAGGAGTTTCCTGGTTATGTGAATGCTGCGGAAGGGAATGCGAGCGAACCGGCGCATCGTTCGAAACGTGCGCCAATAATTGGGAATCGGTTTGTGAATCGTTGTCCTCGTCCGAGTGAACGACGATCGTTCCCGGAATCAAGTCGTCGAGGTTGGCTCCGTCCGCAAAAAGCGCGGCGACGAAGAGCCAACAGATGGCGAAGAATATTTTCGACTTGTTGGCGGTAAATTTGTTCATTGGGAATAAAACACTATATCGAAAACCGTAGTTAACAGCAAATCGCTTGAACGATCCGGAACCCTCTTCAGTGATTTAGACACAAGCACCCGGTCAAAAGTTCCCTTTTTTTGCCCCGATGCCGCTTTTAATAGAGCGAATAATTACCACGACCAGAAATAGTCCCCCTAAAATTGCCACGACAGACGATCCCGCCGGGAAATCAAAATTTGCTGAAAAGTAAAGTCCGAAAAAGCTTCCGATTACGCTTACAGTAAGAGCGACAATCACGGCGGCTGACCGCTTCCGTGTTAGAAGGATAGCAGACACCGGCGGAATGATAAGGTACGAGAAAACCGGAATCACTCCCGCAATCCTCACGGCCAGCACGATCGACAATCCGATGGAAAGATAAAAAAGGAAATTCCAGAGGTTGAATACGCCGATATCTTCAATCTCATGATTTTCAAATTTTTCAGTCAGCTCGAAGAATTTTTTCCGGAAGATGAAATGAGTAATTCCGATGATGCCGAACACAACCGACATCGCAACGATCTGAGCAGTGGTCACTGTGAAAACACTGCCGAAAAGGACTTCGGAAATATCGGATTCGCCGTGCGGAGCTTTTGAGATGAAAAGAACCGTGACGGCGGAAGCGACGGCATACACAATTCCGATGATCGCCTCCTGCTTCAACCGTTTATCCTTGATCTTAATAAAGGACAAAAGAAATGCGCCGACCATCGTAAAGATAATTGAAATGATCGTCGGATCTTTCTCGAAATAATTTGCGACGGCCACGCCGAGCATAGAAATCTGCCCGAGGGCAAGATCGACGAAGACTATTCCCCGTCCGACAACATGAACGCCCAAATATGACAGCAACAGGCCCATGATGACGCTCACCTTCAACGCATTGAAAATGAAATCCTGCGTAAACATATCAAACATTGTGTTCTCCTTCTATTGATCGTCAAATATGATTATTGAACAGCCGCGACGAGCAGAGCGACATCGTAATCGAAAAGGTCGATATACGTTTTCACTTTATCGTTTGCACCGACGGATGTTGCGAGCGTAACGACTTTTCCCCCGGAATTGCGTGCGACAAGATCCGCCGCATCGGAAGTAAAGTACGGTGAATTGATGATGATCTTGATGTTTTCCCTTTTCATCTCGCCGATCACTTTGGCCAGCTGCGACGGCGTTGGAGGAATGCCGGGCTTCGGTTCGAGGTAGTCGGCAATGACGATGCCGAACCTCTGCTCGAAATAGGGCCATTCATTGTGGTAGACGATCACTTTCATATTTTTGAAGACGCTGGCTTTGGCCGTCCACTCTTTGATCTTTGCATCTATCGTTTCGTCAAAGTGTTGCAGGTTTGCCGTAAATACATCGCGATGTTCCGGGTCGAGACGGACAAGGCCGTTATAGATATTTTGCGCGATAAATTTTCCGTTTGCAGGGTCAAGCCAGTAATGCGGGTTGCCGAAAATGTGGATGTCGCCTTCTCCTCGGTTGAGGCTTGTCGGGACTTGAAGGAGCGGAACATTGACCGAAGCATCCACGTATCCGTCCCCGCCTTTTTGAATCTTTGCATTGCGCGCGCTGTTCAACAGCGGCGGAACCCAGCCGGTCTCCAGATCGAGCCCGACGGTAACGAACATGTCGGCATGCGCGAGTTTCAGAATATAACTCGGCTTCGGGTCGACAAAGTGAGGGTTTTGGTAGCCCGTTGCAATCGCGAAGACTTCAACGCGGTCGCCGCCGATAAATTCGGTGATGCTTTTCAAATCGGTAAGCGTCGTTACGACCCTTATTTGGCTTGTTGCCATTGAAAACAGCGACACGCTCAACAGGATGAAAACTGCAATTGTTAATCTTGAATTTTTCATTATGTAATGCTCTCCAAAAAATTAATGATGCCTCGATAATTAATATGCGTGCGCTCCATGGCTTCCGATAACAAAAATTGCCCGCAGGATAACCTGGTTAGCGTCGGCGGTGTAACTGCGGTTGTCATGTTGAAATTCCAGCGCTAGAATCTGAAATTCAGTCGGCTGGAAGCGTATCAACAACGACGAGACGCGGTCCTCATTGCTTTTGCTGCCGGGCAGCGCGGAATAGTCATACTGGGCGCCGAGAAAGGTCCTTTTCTCTATTTGATACTCAACAAAACTGTACGCTCCGTACGTCTGGACATTCGCAGCGGCAGGTGTCGACGTTTTGCAGACGATGGCTTCTGTCTGCCATGTGAACGATTGGAATGTATTGAACTGCACCGGCTTCCATTTATATGTTATATCAACTCCTCCCAGAGTTGTGGGGGATTGCCAACTGTTGACCCCTGAAAGCCCGGAAAGACCGAACTCGAGCGTCGCGTTGTCCGTAAGTTCGAAGAAGTTCTTGAGATGTCCGACGCAGGTGAGCTTGTTCGCGTTTCCCTGGGCGAGCGTATTGTTCGTTTCGCTCCGCCCAATCTCGACGTCGAGCTCCTGATAGAAATCCGACGGATTCGGGACGAGCCAGCTCGCCGAAACTCCTTCCATAAAAAGTCCTTCGTCCGAGAAGTAACGCGTCAGCATCGAGGGAAATTCGACAAAGCTGAACGCATGGGGATGCAGTGTATTCACTTTTGTGAAATGAGGCTTAAACTTTCCAAGCGTTACCTCAAGGCTGTAGGGAAGGTCGAGCGACGTGAGCGTCGCTTCTTCGAGGTCTGCGCTGAAATTTCCGTTCAGCGAATCTTTGCCGAAGGAGAAAAGAAAATTTGCGCGCGCATACGGGTCGACAACCGACGTCATTTGCACTTCCAGCTGGTTAAAGTAAAACTCAACGTTTCGCTTTCCTTCGCTTGTGTACAATGAGCGGAAATCACCGATCGCGCTCATGTCGGGATTTGTCGTCGGTGCGCTGCGCGCTGCCGCTGGCGGGGCCGGCGGCGGAGCGGCCGGCAGCAACTGCTGCTCGAGCTGTTTGATCAACACCGAATCGACGGCGGTAGTGTCGCGCTGCGCAAAGAGAGCAAGCGGGATATATAGCGAAATAAAAATGACGAGAGAAAATTTTTTCACAGAGCCATCCATACATTGGTTAAGTGACGCCGGAATTTTTCCGGAAGTCAGTTACGCAATTGTACGAAGGGCGGGGGGAGCGCGCCGGGAGAACGACGTTAACAGGAGAAAGGAATGCGATGGGGAGAAAATCAAAGGCTGAATAAACGCTTCTTCAGTGGAATTCTCCAAGGTGAAAGGCGAAGAAACGAAAAGTGCTCTGCCGGCAAAGAATGAGCAGATTGAACAAGTTTCCGCGTGAGAAGCGTCGATGTGCTTGCAGTTTGCAGCATCCGCATGCGTAGAGAGGCTTGTTTTCCCCGAACCGAACGCCGAGTCGGCGTCGCCGTGAGGCAGTACAACAAGCATCAGGCTTGTTGAATAAACGAGCAGAAACAGAAATGAGAGTGTTCGGTGGAAATGAATTGGCATTACTTCTAATATATTGAAAAGGAATTAATTAATCAACCCGGCAATGTCTTGATTAAAACAAAGTTCAAAAGACTTTTTACTGAGAGATGAAGATATCACGCAGAGACGCTAAGCCGCAAGGGAAGCATATCCATTCTTTTTGCATCTTAGCGAGTTTGCTGAATTAAGACATTGAAACATCTGAAAAATAGTATCACGCGAAGACGCATAAGCTTCATTTTTAATATACTTTGCGCGAGGCAAGCTTTCCTGATTATTCAGAAGTCTCACACTATTCTTTTTTTCTTGATTCTCCCGATGATTCCCGCTACATTCGTTCACATACTGTCATCAAGGTCGGGGGAACTGCCCGATTGATACGTCCGCTTCATTTCGTTGACACATACCAACCGCCAAGCTCCCCCATTTTGATTAAAAAAAATGCGGAATCAGGGCCGGCCGATGCATGATTTTTTCTCCCGTAGTTCATTGCTCTCTGCATCATCACATTTCTTATGTCATACATCTCTAAAAAAATAAATTATGAATAAAAAATACTTCATGCTGAAACTTCTTCCCCGCCGGCCTGATTTTGCCAAAACGATGACGGAGGAGGAAAAAAAGATCGTGCAGCAGCATATTGCCTATTGGAAAGAGTATATGAGCAAAGGCATTATGCTTGTTTTCGGTCCGGTCTATGACCCAAAGGGGACGTACGGAATCGGCATTCTTGCGGTAGACAGCGAAGAACAAATTATCGGCCTTGTGGAAAACGATCCTGCATCGAAGATACACAATTATGAATACTATCCGATGAATGCAGTGACTCCGGAGAAGTAAGGAGTATTTCGTCAACGTGCGGTTGCGAAAATATGTTCGGAGCCGGTTCAGTCAATGTCTTTTTACATTGGCTCTACAAATCTATAGGGATTACATTCAATTGAAATCACGCGCTTCTATTTTTACGATAGTCACTTTTCTCGCCTTGCCTTTCGTCCGTTGCGATCTTCTTGCGTTCGATTCGAATCGTTCTCCGGACGGATCCGTCACAGTTAATCAAGCGCGATTTAAATTCATCTCGCCGACAATGGTTCGTCTTCAATTCTCCCCGACTTCACAATTCGTCGATGAATCGACGGTCGTGGTGAAATTCCGGCAGCCGGCTCCGGTGCCGATAACAATCAAACAAGAACTGGGCTGGGTGATCATTTCCTCCGTATCCGTAACGGTACGGTACAAAGCGATGACGGGAAAATTCACGCCGGAAAATCTTGCCGTCTCCTGGAATTTTAATGGGGAGACGGGAAACTGGTCGCCCGGCGACGTTGATTCACTCAACCTTGGCGGAATTACTACGCTCGACGGAGTGAATGGGAACAGGCTGCCCCCGTTGCAAAAAGGAATTCTGAGCCGAAGCGGGTATTTCGTTCTTGACGACAGCCGGAGCCCGATTTTAGACCCGAAGTCAGAATGGATTGCACCCCGGGCGGACGAAGGAAATCAGGACTGGTACTTCATCGCCTATGGCCATGACTATCGCCATGCGTTGAAAGAGTTCTCACTGTTGTGCGGAAAGATACCTATGATCCCCCGGTACGGCCTCGGCATATGGATAACGGATCTCAATTATGAATATCTTCCCGGGTCCGATATGACGACGAAATATCATTTTACCTCTAACGATCTAAAAGAAGAGATCGCCAGATTTCGCTCCGAAGGTCTTCCGCTCGATGTTCTCGTGATGGATTTCGGATGGCATAAGTTCGGATGGCAGGGAGGATACGACTGGAGTCCGGTCTTTGACGACGCGCCGGGCTTTCTCCGTTGGTGTCACGACTCGGGTCTCCATATCACAGTTAACGATCATCCGAAAACGCAGGGAGAGACTGCGCTTTCAGATCAGGATAGCCACGCCAAAGAGGCCCGGAGGCTGCTTGGTGATGAGCGAAATGTGAAGCCGACATTCACATTTGCATTCCCTGAGAAGTGGAGATTCAGTACCGATCCGACAGATACCGGAATGCTTGCTTCGTGGTATTCTACAAGTTTTGTCGACAGCAGTTGGCGCATTCTCGACGGCGGAAAACCGTGGCAGGAACAAGGATATCCGAATTACATCGGCCTTGGATGGTACAGAAAATGGATCGAGCTGCCCGCGAACAATGCTCAGCGTCTATATGTGATCTTCGGAGGATCGGCGTCGCAATATGCCCTTTTTGTCAACGGGAAAATGGTAGGCGACCATATCTCGGCGGGCAACCAGAATTATAATACCATGACGTACACCGACATCACCGATTTTTTCCAAAAAGGAAAACGAAACCTGCTTACCCTCAGAATTAATGCCTGGTCGAATTACGGAGGATTGACCGCGCTTCCTGTCGAGATCAGCGACGCGCCTCCACCGGGTATGCTTGAATTCACGCTGACGGACAAACGGCAGGCCGATGCATTCATGAACGCGCTCCACGGTCCGCCGATGAAAGAGGGAATCGACTTCTGGTGGATCGACGGGACCGGGCCATGTCCCGTCAATGGGTTAAACAGCCAGCTCTGGACCAACAAGCTCTATTATGATTTCACCCAGAATCTCACCGGGAAAAGAAGCCTGATTCTCAGCAGGTACGCCGGCTGGGGGAGCCAGCGGTATCCGGCTTTTCACAGCGGCGATACGTACTCGGAGTGGCCGATGCTGGCATATCAAGTTGGGTTCACCGGCCGGGCAGGGAACATGTTGATTCCGTACGTCTCACATGACATCGGAGGTTTCCATGGCGACACGCTCAGTCTCGGGCTTTATTGCCGGTGGTTGGAATTTGGCGCGTTCAGTCCTATTCTCCGGCTTCACGGTGCGTACGAAAATCCCGCCGACGGAAATCTGCGCATGCCGTGGATGTACGGTCGGACAGGTATCGATGTCGCACAGAAATATTTCAATCTTCGCGAACAGCTTCTTCCCTATACTTACACATATTCAAGAATCGCGTACGACGACGGGCTTCCGTTGGTTCGTCCGCTCTACCTTGTATCTCCGGAGATGCCGGAATCATTTTCCCATCCCGGCGAATATTTTTTTGGTGATAATTTTCTGATGACGCCGGTAGTGGATTCGAACAATTTCGCAACGACATATCTCCCTCCCGGAACATGGCTCCGATATTCCGATGGAAAAGAATACTCGGGCGGACGGGAAATAAAAGAAGAGTACGCGATGGATGAAATCCCTCTTTTTGTCAAAGCGGGTTCAATTATTCCGATGCAGCCGCGAATGCGCAGCAGCAGCGAGAGGCCGCTCGATACGCTCATCATACAAATATTTGGCCCGGATTCAGGGAGTTTCAATCTGTATGAAGATGACGGACTATCGCTTGAGTATTTGCATGGGCAATATTCATGGACGACAATTTCCTGTTCCGGCGATGAGCGGGCGGGACATCACATAAAAATCGGCGCGGCATCCGGGAGATATTCCGGGCAGGGAAGCCGGAGAGCGTACATACTTCAGCTCCGTGGTTTTCCTGAAGCTCATGCATTTCAGGTAGATGGCCAAATGTTGAAGCAAGATGCGAAAACAGATTCATGGCACCGCAATCCGCAAACCGGTACAACGGAGATTTCCATTTCAGCGAAAGACATACGAAAGAGCGTCGAAGTAATATTCCGAGGTTCTGAATAATCCCAAAAATGGGGTTCGCGCAAAGACGCAAAGTTGTAAATTGAGGCATCTGAAAAATCAGTTACAATGGTGGGACGGACATTCTTGTCCGTCAGAATTTGTTAGATTTGAATCAAAAATGACAAACAGGAATGTTTGTCCCACCAGAAAAAGCAATTTTTCAGAAGTCTCAAATTGCTATTAAGACAGAGTCTTCGCGCCTTTTCCCGGTAAGGAATGGCTTTGCCAGCAGCCTGGCGAGATATAGTTTTTCAGATGTCTCATTTCATTAATTTCTTAAAGTGAGAAGAAAATCTTTCATTCAACCTCAGGAGATTATTGCGATGAAATTCAAGCGCGCACTTCTCGTCAGTCTGTTCACTGTCTCCGCTGCATCAGGACAGTCCGTTCTCGACAACTTGCTGTCCCCGTCGCGCCTGCCGTTTCTCAAGCAGGGAAAGCTGGTGCAAATCTCGAGCAATGACACTACGGGCGGCAATGACGATTTCATCATCATTCCCGAGGGGAGCACGGCAACGCTGGCGGATATTCAGGGACCCGGAATGATCACGATGTTCTGGACGACAATCTCATCGTCCGACAAATATTTTCTCCGGCACATCGTCCTCCGGATGTATTGGGACGGGGAAAAGGATCCGTCGGTTGAGGTTCCCATCGGAGACTTTTTCGGAACGGGGTTTCAATATAAACAGTACATCACACAGTTCACCGGAATGTCGAGCGGAGGGTACTACTGCTATTTCCCCATGCCGTTCAACGTCTCTGCGCGAGTCGAGGTGACGAACGAAACCGGCCAGGCAATTCCATCATTTTATTACCACATCGACTATCACAAACTTTCCCAGCCATTCGACTCGACGGTTGCATATTTTCACGCAACATGGCGCCGCGAGATCCGAACCGACCCTTCGCACTATTACACGCTGCTCGAAGCGGTAGGAGAAGGCCATCTTGTTGGGATCAACATGAGCATGCAGAGTTATGACGGCGGGCTTAGCTTTCTTGAAGGTGATGAAATGATCTATGTCGACGGGGAAAAGCAGGCGTCTGTAAAGGGGACAGGAACCGAAGACTATTTCAACAGCGGCTGGTAT
>Ga0265319_1000081_pt1 | contig 75288 bp, 67 predicted proteins | sample 4824metaG_FD_192443 | JGI IMG/M metagenome (GOLD analysis project Ga0265319, IMG submission 192443) | Rhizosphere microbial communities from Carex aquatilis grown in University of Washington, Seatle, WA, United States - 4-8-24 metaG | ecosystem: Host-associated > Plants > Roots > Rhizosphere >... | reverse complement strand
TCTGTCCTAGGAGCATCGCCATGCGCGCGCGCTCTTGCGCCGACGGGCGCGCATCACGAAGCGCGGCGGCCAAGGGCTCCACGGCGCGGCCATCCGGACGGTTCGGGTCGAGCAGGGCCGCGGCGGCGCCCAACGCCTCATGCCGAACGATCGGGCTCGGGTCGGCCAGAAACTCGAGAACGACGGGTACGTCAGCCGACGTCCCGGCCTGCGCGAGCGCATGCAGCGCGGCCGCAGCCGACAGCGTTCCGCGTCGCAGCGCGGAAACGATCGTCTCTGCTTCCTCGTGAGCGCGCAGCTCGCCGAGCACCCACGCCGCACCGGCCGCGGCCGCGGGGGATGGCGAGGCGGTTAGAAGCGCGCGGAGCTGAGGAACCGCCGCAGGCGAAGCGGCGACGAGAGCTTCGCGCGCGGCCGTGCGATCGAGTGTCGCCGGCACGTCGTCAGCGGCCCCCAGCGCGCCGATCAGCACCCGCACCGCGTCGGGCGACGCGATCCGTCCGAGCGCGCCCATGGCCGCGGCCCGCAGCATCGCCGTGCGGTCGTTCACGAACGGCGCGATGGCGTCGACGGAGTCGGCGGCACGCATTCGGCCCAGCGCGAAGAGTGCATCCCGTCGCACCTCGTCGCTCTGATCGCGCAGCGCGAGCACCAGCGCCGCCGAAGCGCGTGAGTCGCCGAGGTCGCCGAGCGCGCGGGCCACGGCCCTGCGTACTTCGGGTGACGAGTCTTGCACCTTGCCCACCAGCGGGACCACGGCGCGCCCGTCGCCGAGCCGCGCGAGCGCCGCGACGATTTGCAGCCTCACCGCGGGGGTCGGATCGTCGAGACGGCCGAGCAGCGGCGGGACCGCGTCCGCCGAAGATTGGTGTCCCAGCGCCTCCGCCGCCGCCGCGCGCACTTCCGGGTCCGGATCGCCGAGCGTGCGAGCCAGCGGTGCCACTGCGCGATCGCTCGGGAGCGCGCGAGCGACGTCGCACGCTTTGCGCCGCAATCGCACGTCCGACGCGTTGAGCCAACTCGCAACCGCCTCGGTCGCTCCCGCGGTTCGCAGGCGAATGGCCGCATCCGCGGCGGCGAGGCGCACCTCGTCGTCCGGATCGCCAAGGGCGGCGACGGCGAGCGGTCCCCCTCGCGCCGGCCCGAGCGTCGAAAGGTCGCGCGCCGCAGCCCGGCGCGTCGTCGGGTCGTCCGCCGACATATCTCGCTCGACACGCGCGGCAACGTCGGGCCAAACGAGTGCGCTCGCCCGTCCCGGTCGCAGCCCGAGAAATATCGGCAAAAGGACCAGCAGAAAGAGTGAGCCAATCACGACCGGCGGGCGTTTGCTCCGCGCCCTGGGCCCGCTCGCCTCGAATCGTCTCACGGGAGACCGCCCCGTCTGCGGGTGATCCAATGCACGCCGAGGAGAAGGGCCGCCGCCGTCGTCCAGGCCCAGGGAGGAGCCAGGGGGGTGACGTGGCGTTCCGCGCTCACGGTCGTCGGCTTCGGCAGCGGTAGAGAGCCGGCGTTCGAGGCGAACGCAAACGCGCCACCGGTCGATTTCGCGAGCGCCTCGAGGCGCGGCGCATCGGGTCGCGAGTCCGCCCACTCGTCGCCGCCCGCCTCGCACGCAAAATCGTACCGCGTCGTCGCGCCGTCGGCGACCCGGAGGCGCGCGGTGTAGCCGCCCGTTTCGAGCGGCGGGAGCGGCAGGTCGAGCACCTGGGCGTCGGCTGGGCACGGGCGCTCGATGTGGATCGGGGCCTGTCCCCGATCGATGCGCGCGATATCGAGAGCCACGGTCTGGCCGGAGCTCCTGCCAGCCGCCAGCATCCGCGCTCGCAGCGTGGAGGCCAGTCCTGCCGTACAGCCTCCGACGATTTCCAGCTGCGCCGGCTCGAAGCGCGGATCGCGCATGAGCCACCCCAATAGCCCGTCCCACAGCGCGCCGTGACCCCTCCCCGCCGTGCGCGCCCCCAGCTCCGAGAACTCGAGCTCCCACGCGCCGTCGACGCCGAGCGCGATCGTGCGCCCGTCGCCCTCGTCGCCGACCGCCAGCACCGGCATCTTGGCGCCGCTCCTCGTCGTCCGTGTGGGGTGTGACCAGAGCGCTACGCCACCCGGTCTCAGATCGCCCAGCACGTTGGCCCCGGGCATCTGCGGCAGCTCGTCCTCCACGACGGTGCGCAGAGGGGAAAGCAACGGGGACGACAGGCCTTCGGGCGTCCACTGGGGCACGAACGGCGACGTGTCTGCGCTCGACGCCCGTGGCGATCCGTCGAGCTCGACCGGCAGGACGTCCGCGAGCGGCGTTCCCGCGTAGCCCCCGGCGACGAAGGAGTTCTCCCCGCCCACCATGACCAGCCCGCCGCCCCGCCGCACGTACCGCCGGATATTCTCCAGGTACTTTTCGAGCCCGTACGGCTGCGCGTCGAAGTCTTGCAGCACGATCGCGTCGAAGCTCGGCAAATGCTCTTGAAATAGCTCGTCCACCGGAAACGGAATCAGCGCCAGGTCGTTCTGCGTCGCGCGGACGTCGTCGGTGGGGGTCCGCAAAATGAAGAATGCGACCACGTCGACGGACGCGTCGCTCTTGATCCATTGGCGGAGCGCCCGAACGTCGTTGGTCGGTCGTCCCGCGACGTGGAGCACCCGCACGCGGTCACGGGTGACGTCGAAGGCGACGAATCGGCGGTCGTTTTCCGGGATCGCGTCCCCGGGTTGTGGCGAGATGGCGATCTCGACGATCCGCGCTCCGGCGCGGTCGAGGACAATCGTCAGGTCGAGCGCCGCCTTGCCGTCTTTGACGTGCGCTACCCCCGACGCGAGGATCGCCGGTGGCCCGTCGTCGCGCAGCTCTCGCGCGGTAACGGTCAGAGCGTCGCAGGCGAGGCTGCCGGCGCACCCGACTTCGACGCGCACCGGCAACGGAACGTGAGCCACGGCCGCGCCCGCCGCGCTCACGCGGCGCACGCTCGCGTCGGCAGGTGAGTCGCGCGTCGTCGCGATCGCGGCGATCGGCGCATGCAACACGTCGCCGATGGCGCGCAGGGTTGCCTCGGGTGCGTCCTCGGCCGGATCGTCGAGCCGGCCGTCGCTCACGACGACGACCGCGGCTGGCTGCTCCTCCGCGGACGCCGCGAGCGCGCGCACGGCCGCGCCCAGATCGCTGCGCGGCGCTTGCGCGGTGGCGTCGCCGTCGCTGGCGCCTTGCCGCAAGGGGACCGGCGGGCCGTCGCCGAATCCGAGCACGACGAGCCGTGCGTTCTGACCCGACGCTCGAAGCTTGGCGATCGCGTCGTCGCGCGTCGCACGCCTGGTTCGCCCACCGTCCCCCGCGAGGGCCATCGAGCGCGACACGTCCGCGAGGACCAGGACGCGAGGGCCGACGACGGTCTCGCGCGCGGACACCCGCGCCGGGCGCAGCGCCGCCGCCAAGAGAGCGGCCACGGCGAGCAACCCGGTCACCGCGATGAGTCCCCCGCCTCTCTCGCGCCGTCTCATCTCGACGAGGAGCATGGCGAAGCTGGCGAGCGCCAGGAAGCACGCGAGCAGGGCGGCTCCCCCGGACAGGTCGCCACTCGGGCTGAGGTGGCTGGTGTGATCCATCAGGGCGTCGAGAGCGCGCGCCGGCGCATGAGGTACGGCGCGTGCACCTGGTCGTCCTTGTAGTTGGAACAGAGTACGTACATCGCGATGTTGACCGCGAGGCGGATAGCGCGTTCGCGCTGCATGTCGCCCCCGGGGATGACCGGTCGCTCCCAGATGCCGGACGGACCGCGGGCAAGCGCGCCACCGAGGTCGTGCTCGCTGAACAGCACTTGAGCCTGCCCACCGCGCACGACGGCGTCGAGCGAGGGCGGGCCTTCGACGCGCCCCTCGGCGCGACGCACGAAATAGAAGCTTCGAAAGACGACGTGCTCGATGCTGAGCGCGATGGGCGTCGCATCCGGCAGCACGCGCGCGATCTCCCGACGCGCGCTTCGGCCGAACGCACTCACCTCGCCGCGTTCCCCCGCGCCGGCGTCGTCGACGAGCATCACTCCGCCCAGGGAAAAGAAGCGGCGCAGGCCGCCGATCTCGGCACCGGTCAACGGCTCGATCTCCGCGTCCCCGCTCCAATAGAGAAAGGGGGCGGAGACAATCGCGGGATCGTCCGCGTGAACGACGGTCGGGTGCAACCGCGCGGGCGCGCTCGTGCGCTGGACGAGCTCCCACGACCAGCGGGCCGGGGCCGACTCGTGGGCGGGCGCCGTTTGGTTGCCCGTCAGGAGCACGCGCGGGTCGAATGCCCCGGCATCGCCGAAGGCCTGCGCCGGTCGGGGAAGTGCGAACAGGAGCCCTCCGGCGATCGCGAGAGCGAGCGAAAGGATGGCAACCGTGGGCAGACGGCTGCGCGGCTGGCGGTCAGGACCGGGTGGGTTCAGGTGCATGGGCCTCAATCGAAGTCGTCGACTCTCCATACTCCGGCTTCGCGTTTGAGCCTGACCTGATGGCCGCCCGGCACTGGGACGACCGCCGCGTCGCCGAGCACTTGCATCGGCAGCGTTCCCGGTGCCGTCAGCCCATCGACGAGCGTACGGACGTCGTTCTCCATGGCCGCGCGCGTCGCCGGTGACAGCACGCGCATCAGCGCCGAATAGCTGCGCCGGGCAAGCACCCGCCTCAGCTGCTCGAGCGCCTCCTCGGGCGTGCGCGCTCCCCCGGGCAGTGCCCCCGCGGCCGTCACCCAATAGCGCCCTTCGCGGAGCTCGAGCGCCGCCTCTTCCCCGTCCGCGAAGCGCAGCCGCGCCGTCGCCTCGACGCGAACCTGGGGACTTTGCAGCTCGCGTCCCTGCTCGGCTAGCTCGGCGCGCTCGTCGTCCACGATCTTGCCCAGCTCGTCCCGGCTCCGCGCTTGCCGCGAGGCCGCGGTCATCATCGCGAACAGGGCACCTGCGTCCGCTCGAGTCGCTGCCGCTGCGTAGGTTCGGGCGGCCGCGTGCGGATCCGGCACGCCAGTCGATGCGCATCCCGAGAGAAGCGAGAGCGAAGCAAGGGCGGAAAGCGTGAAAGGGCCTCTCTCCTTCAAGCACCGACCTCGGCCTTGGCGATGCCCACGTCGAGGTCGTACTCGTCGCGCCACAACGACGCCTTTGCTCCCACCGTCCACTCCTCGAGCTCGCGGTCTTTGCCGCCGCTCAAGAACAGGGTCACCCGCCCCGCGCCCCGGTCCACCGCGGCCCGAACGCTCTCGATCTTCTGCTTGTGCTCGCGATCCAGCGCGTCGGCGATGCGCAAGATGGCGGCGAGGCCGCGCACCTTTCCGCGGGCCTCCTTCGACAGCGCGCCGAAGTTCGGGTGGGTGGGATCGGGGGGCCCTTTGCGGTGATAGCGCGCGATGTTGGCGATGATCGCGCGCTCCTCGGGCGTGACCCCCATGATGTCGGCGTGCTGAATCAGGTAGTAACTGTGCTTGTGGTGCCCGCTGTAGTGCACGTAGTCGCCGATGTCGTGCAGTACGGCGGCGGCGCGCAGCAGCAGGCGCTCGCGGTCGTCGAACGCGTGCACGGCCAGCAGGTCGTCGAAGAGCTGAGTCGCAAAACGGCACACGCACTGCGCGTGCGCTTCGTCGAAGTGATAGTGGCGCCCGATGCGGACGCACGCCTCGAGAATGTGCTCGGCCTCGCCGGCTGCGTCCCAGACATGGAAGAATTTGTCGACGAGCTCTTCGAGAATCCCGGCGGCTAGGCCGACGCCAGGAGCGAGAATCGTCGTCCGCTTGAGCGCGCTCGCGATTCGCAGGAAAATGGCGGTGGCGGGAACCAGTGTATCGGCGCGGTCGGGGCGAAGCTGCCAGGTATCGCGCCGCTCGCCGTTCGACATGGCGCACATCTTCTTGAAGAGAGTGCGCGCCGCCGCCACGTCGATCGCGCGCTGCGCGCCTCGGGCGGGACAGAGATCGAAAAGCGTCTCGACGTTGCCGCCGGTGCCGACGAGCTGGTCGACACCGCCCAGCCTTGGCACCGCCTCGCCGAGAGCGCGGTCGATCGCCTCTTCGAGCAGACGCTCGCGGGCTCGGTCAATGGTCTTTGCTCCCTTCAGATAGGCCTCGAGCATCCGCACGGTGCCGAGCGGCAGCGACATCGTGAAGGCAGTCTCGCCGTGGTCGAGCAACGTGAGCTCGGTCGAGCCACCTCCCACGTCCACGAGCAGGGCGCGCCGGTCTCCAACCGCGATGCGTCGCGTTACGGCCAGCTGGATGAGACGCGCCTCTTCAATCCCCTCGATCGTCTCGAGCTCGATCCCAGCCTCGCGCCGCGCACGCTCGACCAGCGTCGCACCGTTCTTCGCTTCGCGGACCGCGCTCGTGGCGATCGCGCGGTACGCGTCGACCTTCGCGCGGTCCATCTCCGCCCTGAATTCGCGCAGAGCGTCGCAGGCTTGGCCGATCGACGCCGGTGCGAGCCGACCCGACAAGAAGACTTCCGCGCCGAGGCGCACCGGCGCCCGCAGCGTGGCCAGATCGCGCCATGGGCCGCCCGCGCCGTCGGGGAGGAGCGGGAGCTGGGCCTTGGGCCCGTGCGACGGCGCGGATGCCTCGACGATGCGCAGGCGCAGGGCGTTCGAGCCCACGTCGATGGCGGCGAAGCGCGGCATGAGCTGAAGCTAGCGGCAAGCATGCCCCATCGGCTAGCGTTTGGGGCGGTGTCCGGTCCTGCCGCCCCGCTGGTTCTCGTCGCTGCCATGGCCTGGGCGGTGGCCGCCTTCTCGTGCCGCGGCGATCCGCCCAACGCGGCCACCATTCTCCGTCCCGTCGACGAGCCGCACGCTGTCGCCATCATGGCGCGTGTTTTTCGCGAGTTCGGCATCGACCCCGTGCGAAACCGCTTGATCAAGTTCGGCCCCGACCAGGCGGACCTCAGGCTCGACGTGGCCGCAAGAGCCCGCCGTTTCGGCATCGCCTACATCACCTGGCAAGATGCCGACAAGCTGGGCGAAAACCTTCCCAAGCGCCGAGATCCCGAGGCGATCGTCGTCGTCCGCGGCAACGGCGACGATGACGACGTCCACGCCGCGCTGATCTTCGCGGCGGACTACATGCAGGACGACCTCTCGGGTGAGGCGCACACAGCCACGAGCATCGCTGCCGAGCGGAAGCTCGAGCTGGCGATCCGGGACGTGCTGCGCCGGGCGACCGTCGAGAACTGGCCGTGATTCGGCCGGGACCCCGCCATATGCTCGCGCTGGGCGCCGTGCTTTCCGTGGTGGGCCTGGCGATCGCGGGCACCTCACCGGTCGTCGCCTCCACCGGCGCGCAGCCGCTCGCGGGAGGCCTTGCGGTGCTCGCCGGATGGGCGCTCCTGGCCTTCGGCGTCCACCGATTCGGTCGGGAGTCGCGCTAAACGAACGGCTAGAGCTCGCTCCGAAGGACGACGACCCCCGCGTCCGCTGCGAGCTTCGGCGTACGCTGCGCGGCGTATCCAAACGCGCGATCCGTAATGGTGAGCGTGGCCTGGTAGGTTCCGCCCCCGGTCTTGCCGACCAGGTCTTGCGATTGCAGCGCCTGCTCGTCGACCTGCGGCGTGAACGGCGCCGAGTAGACGCCCGACTTGTCGAACACAGCGACGTAGAAGACCGGCATCTTTCCCTCGTCGCCGCTCGCCCTGGCTTGTTCGGCGAGCCGGTCCTTGAGCGACTCTTGCAGATGGCGCGCGAAATAGCGGTACGTCCAGCCCGTTACGAGGAGCGCGCCGGCCGATCCGTTCTCTCGCTTGAGCGGTACGGCGGCGATCCAATCGCGGTCCGGCCCGTTCTTCGTCGACCCGTTCGGAAAGGTGCCCGTTGTCGTCACGAATCCCTCTCTCGATTTCGCGAGCGCCGGAAAGAGGGTCAGCAGGTTCTGGCCAGCCATGACGTCTTCCTCCAGGTCGTTGCGAATCGCCACTCCGTTCGTGTCTGCCAGCGCAAAGAAGGTCGATTTGGCGATGTTCAGGTCGGCCACGTCGCGCCGCATGCGAAGGAGGGACCTGCGCACGCCAGCGACGTCCTGTCTCGGGTCCAGGTCGCCGGCCACGAGCACCTTCAGCCTGTCCGCTCCCTCGGGCAATCCGCGTTCGATCTCGGCGACGTCCTTGTCGACGAGCACCGCGAGGTCCGCCACGTCGCGCGCAGCGCGCACGGCACTTTCCTTCGCCTGGTCCTTGCAGCCCGACCCGAGCGTGCAGAAGAGAAGAGCGGCGGCGACCGCGCCGGAGCGGCCCTCGATCATCGGTTTGAGCATCCTCAGCGCATGGTACGACGGTTGAGCGCGCCGCGCCGACTGGTACCTTCGAGCGCCCGGTTCGACCCCTGTCCCCCGACCGCCGAGCTCCGCATGAGCCCCCTCGCCGGGGTCTCATCGGGAGATCCCTCGCCCGCGCGCGCCGGCGCAGCGCCGCGTCGCCTCGGCCGGTACGAGTTGGTCGCGAAGATTGCCGAGGGCGGCATGGCCACGGTCTTCGTCGCGCGGGTCGCCCGGGGCGTCGAGCCATCGGAGGATCGCTCCGACGCCGTCGCGATCAAGATGATCCGCGACGAGTTTGCCCGCAACGACGACTTTCTGACCATGTTCGAGGACGAGGCGAGAATCGTCTCGCGTCTTTGCCACCCGAACATCGTGCGCACACGCGAGTTCGGCAGCGAAGGCGGTCGCGTCTTCATCGCGATGGATCTTCTCTTGGGACAGTCGCTCTGGAACGTCTGGGAGGCTTGTCGCGCTCGCCGACGACGCCTGCGCTACGACGTGATCGCGTGGATTGGCGCGCGCGTCGCCGACGGACTGCACCACGCACACGAGATGGTCGACGAAGATGGGGGTCGTCTCGACATCGTTCACCGCGATGTCAACGCAACCAATGTCTTCGTGACTTACGACGGCGACGTAAAAGTCATCGACTTCGGCTTGGCGAAGGCAGCCAATCGCGCGTCCAGGACCGCCGCCGGAATCATCAAGGGGAAAATCGCCTATATGGCGCCCGAACAATCGGTTGGGGCTCCGGTCGACCGCCGCACCGACGTGTTCGCCCTCGGAGCCACTCTGTGGGAGCTGAGCTGCGATAGGCGTCTCTTCAAGCACGCAGACGAGACGGAGACGCTCCGTCGCGTGCATGCAGCCGATATTCCCGATCCCAGACGGCTGATCGACGGGTTTCCACCCGCGCTCTGGCGCGTGCTCGAGCGAGCCCTGGCGCGCGAAAAAGATCACCGCTACGCCACCGCGGCCGAGCTCGCACGGGATCTCGATGCGTTCGCACGTGGCGTGGGGACCGTCGACCAGCAAACGGTCGCCGACACGATGCGAGAGCTCTTTGCCGACGACCACTCGCGCCCAGCGGCACGCATCGCCGAGTGGCGCCGATACGGACAGAGCGCCGCGACGGCCGTGCCGGACACCCAGGAAGCCGAAGTCACGCGTTCGCGCTCGAACGCGCTCGTCGCGCTCGGACGGCCTGCGGCGGTGGCGGTGCGCGAGGCGGGCCCGAGCCGGGGCGAATTGGTTCGGATTGTCGTCGCCATGGCGGTGATCGTCGCCATCGTCGTTGCTTCGATAGTCTCGGCGCGCTGAGCGACTAAGATGAGGCGTCGGCAACCATGGACATCGACAGACCAGGCGACCCCGAGACGACCACGCACAAGACGGTCTGCAACCGCGATTGCCCGGACGCCTGCCGGATCGTGGCGACGGTGAGGGATGGACGCGTCGTCAAGCTCGGCGGGGATCCCGATCATCCGGTCACGCGAGGCTTCTTGTGCTGGCGAACGAATCACTTCTTGAACATGCAATACGGCCCGAACCGCGTCACGCAGCCGCTGCGTCGCGGAGCCGATGGAATCCATCGACCGATCCCCTGGAACGAAGCACTCGACGAGATCGCCGATCGCTTGCTGGCGATTCGGCGCGAATCGGGCCCGGCGTCGATATTTCACTACAGAAGCGGTGGCTCGCTCGGCCTGTTGAAGCCATTGGTCGACTGGTTCTTCGAGTGCTTCGGACCTGTGACGATCAAGCGGGGTGACATCTGCTCGGGCGCAGGCGAGGCGGCTCAGGAGGCCGACTTCGGAGCGTGCGACAGCCACGATCTGTTCGACTTGCTGCATTCGCGGCACATCGTCCTGTGGGGGAAGAACGTCCACGTATCCAGCCCCCACACCATCCCGGTCTTGCGCGACGCTCGATCTCGGGGGGCCGAGATCGTCCTAATCGACCCGGTGCACCACAAGGGGGCGGACTTGTGTGACCTGCATTGGCAACCTCGCCCGGGAAGCGACTGCGCCCTGGCCATGGCGGCGGCGCGTTTGCTCTTCGAGCGCGGCGCGGTGAGCCAGCGCGCGGCCGCCATGTGCGACAACCTCGACGGCTTTCGCGAGCTCGCGCACGCGAAGAGCGTGTCGAGCTGGTGCGAGCAGGCCGATCTCCCGGTCGCGGCCGCCGACGATCTCGCCAGCCGCCTCGCGAGCGGCCCGACGGCGATTCTGGTGGGATGGGGAATGGCCCGTCGCGCCAATGGCGGCGCGATCGTTCGTGCGCTCGACGCGCTCTCCGCGATCAGCGGCAACATCGGCGTATCGGGCGGGGGGGTCTCCTACTACTTCCGGCGCCGGCGAAGCGTCGACACGTCGTTCGTCCGTGGAAAGGCGGCGGCGCCGCGGACGATTTGCGAACCGCTGTGGGGTCGCGAAGTTCTCGACGCGCGCGACCCACCCATTCGCGCGGTTTGGATCACGGCCGGCAATCCCGTCGTGATGTTGCCCGACGCTCGCCTCGTCGAGCAGGCTCTGTCGTCGCGCGAGTTCGTCGTGGTCGTCGATCCATTCTTCACCGATACGGCCCGTCTCGCCGACATCGTCCTGCCCACGACGACGTTGCTTGAGGCCGACGACCTGGTCGGTGCCTACGGGCATCACCACGTCGGAGTGGCGCGGCCCGCCGCTCTGCGACCTGCCGGCGTCTTGGACGATCTCGAAATCGTTCAGGCACTCGCGAAGCGCGTGGGCCTGGACGCCCAGTTGGCCGGAACCGCTCGACAGTGGCAAGAGCGCCTCATCGCGCCGGCCGCTCGCTCCGCCGGGATGACTCTGGAGGGGCTCGAGGCTGCGCCGATGCGCAATCCTCTCTCGCCGCACGTCCTCTTCGCCGACGGGAGAGTTCCCACCGCCTCGGGACGGGTGAACCTGATGACGACCGTACCGCAAGGGCCGCAGGTCTCGCCCGCCTACCCGCTGCTGCTCCTGTCCCTCTCGTCGGACCGCTCGCAGTCTTCGCAGTGGTCACGTGCCAGCGACGGGCCGTCCGGCGGTCCGACGGTCTGTGCGGTCCATCCCACCGTGGCCGACGGAGCCGGCGTGGGCGACGGACAAGTCGCCCGACTCGAATCGGAGATCGGCGCGATCGACGTGCGGATTCGCGTCGATCCACACCAGCGCGCCGACGTGGCCATTGTCCCGAAGGGCGGGCACCTCTCCACCGGTCACTCGGCCAACGTGCTGATCCGGGCGGCCCTCACCGACATGGGCGAAGGCGGCGCCCTCTACGATCAGCCTGTGAGACTGATCGCGCGGCCCTGATGTCTCGGTACCGAAGGAGGGACTCGAACCCTCACACCCTTTCGGGCGGCGGATTTTGAATCCGCTGCGTCTGCCATTCCGCCACTTCGGCTCCCAGCCCGGCCACTCTGTAGCACGAAAACGTGTTGACCCAATTTGCAATTGGCGGTTATCCATTTGCCCATGCCTACGTCGCTCCGCCAACGTCTGAACGGGCTTGCCGTTTCATTTGCGTCCGACGTCCTCGACGCCGTTCGCGGCGCCTCCCTGCAAGACCTACTCGGAGCGTCTCCCGGCGCCGCGCGCGTAGCCTCCCCGCGCACGCCGCCGGCCGCCGGGCCGGCGCGTCGACGCGGCGGACGACTGCCGCGTCGCTCGGCCGACGACATCGCACGAGTCGTCGAGAGTATTATCGGGCTGTTGCGGCAAAGCCCCAACGGACTTCGGGCGGAGCAGATTCGCGAAAAACTCGGCCTTCAGGCCAAAGAGCTGCCGCGCCCATTGAGCGAGGCGCTCGAGTCGGGACGCGTTGCCAAATCGGGTCAGAAGCGAGCCACGACGTACTACGTGAAGGGCGCGGCGGCGAAGCCGGTGGCCCGGAAGGCGCCGCGCGGGACTCGTGGCCGCCGGGGGCGAGCGGGCGCCAAGCGAGCGAAGGCGGCGAAGCCCATCGAGAAAAGCGAGAAAAAGGTGACCGCCGCAGGTGGGGTGGCCGAGGCGGAAGCGCAACCGTAGCAGGGTGCCGACGAAGCGGACGCAACGCCTGGCTTCGGGGCGTTCGCCTTCTCGACACGATGCTGGAGCGCAGGCTTGCCGAGCCGACGGAATCCTTGTACGTTCGGCCCCATCGATGCCCAGTGAAGCCATCCAGTGCAAGCCTCTCGAGGTCGTGGTCAGCGACCGCGGAATCGAGCGCGCCATTAAAATGCTCAAGCGAAAGCTCGCGTCCGAAGGCGTGCTTCGCGAGCTGAAGATGCGTCGCCACTACATGAAGCCGAGCATCAAGCGCCGGAAGAAGCAGGCCGAGGCGGCGCGCAGGCGGCGCAAGCGGGCCAAGGTGGACGCGGCGACCCCGATCCAAAAGCCGTAGAGGCCCTGCGCTTCGCCGAGTACGGGCGTGCAGGCGTTGTCATTGCGCCCAAAAATGGCACGGCATTCGTCGCGCGGCCGCCGATGCGGTCGATTCGTCTGGGCGAAAATCGCCTGACCTCTCCTCCGATCGAGGCCGCCTGCGGTGTTACGTTGCGGCTTCGATGGCTTCTTCCAGGGTGAAGACGCCTTCGTAGAGAGCGCGTCCCACGATGCAGGCGCTGATGCCTGCGGCCGAGAGGGCGCGCAGGTCATCCAGCGATCCCACGCCTCCGGAAGCGATCACGGGGACCTGCGTGCACGCCGCAATCTCGGCGGTCGCCGCGACGTTTGGACCGGTCCGCATCCCGTCTCGGGCGACGTCCGTGTAGAGCACCCCGCCGAGCGGTGCGTCGGAGAACGAGCGCACGAGGTCGGTCGCGAGCACGCGCGTAGCCTGCGTCCACCCGTCGACCGCCACACGCCCGTCGCGCGCGTCGACCGCGAGCACGACCTCCCGGGGATGTCCGGCGGCGATCGCGCGGACGAGCGCGCCGTCCCGCACAGCCGCCGAGCCGAGCACCACCCGTGACGCGCCCAGCTCGCGGTAGGCCGCGAAGCTCTCCGCCGTTCGTACGCCGCCGCCGACCTGCACCCCTGCCCCGAACGCGTCCACGATCCCGCGGACCGAGTCGCGCTGCAGCGGTTTGCCCGCGCGGGCGCCTTCGAGATCGACGACGTGCAGCCACGGGACTTTGCCGCGCCATCCTCGAGCACGCGACGGTGGGTCGTCGTCGAAGACCGTGACGGCGTCGTACCGCCCCTGGAGGAGCCGCACCGCCTTTCCGCCCAGCAAATCGATCGCCGGGATGACGATCACGAGGCGGCGAACCTCTCGAGCAACGCGAGCCCTGCTCGCTGGCTCTTTTCCGGGTGAAACTGGCAGGCGAATACGTTTTCGAATGCGATCGCGCTCACGAACCGTTCTCCGTACTCCGTCGTGGCCGCGATGACGCGCGCGTCGCTCGGCGCCACGACGAAGCTGTGCACGAAATAGAAGTGGAGCGGGTCGCCCGGGGGCAAGAGCGCGCGATTCTCGGTCGCCTCGGCCTCGTTCCAGCCGACGTGGGGCACTTTGCGGGGCGTGCCGGTGGCGGGGTCGATCCCCGCCTTGAGCCTGACCACGGTCCCCTCGAGCACGCCCAGCCCAGGGCAGCCCGGCGCTTCTTCACTCGCCTCGAACAACACTTGCAGTCCCATGCAGATGCCGAGATACGGCCGCCCCGACCGCAGGTGCTCGCGCACGGCTTGCCCGAGGTCGCCCGAGAGAGCCCGCGCGTAGTCGCCGAAGGCGCTCTGGCCGGGCATGACGAGCCTGTCCGCGGCGCGAACCCCTGCCGGGTCGCGCGTGACCTCGACCAGCGCGCCGCTTTCGCGCGAGGCCTCGCGGAGAGCGCGCTCCACGCTCCGTAGGTTGCCGAGCCCGACGTCGCACACGACGATGCGCACATGGCCCGCATACCACGGCGCCGCCCGGAGTGGACACCGGACCGACGCACCGCGGAAAAAGCGCCCTGGATCCTGCGGTCCCGGGCGTGGTAATCGGCCTCTGGACGGTCAGCGCGAACGGCGTACGGCGCGATAGTGCGCTCGACACCAATCCGGTGTCATCCCGGCCCCGACCGCGCGCGGCCCCGTCCTGGCTCGGCATTCTCTGTCCGGGCAGAATCATCGAGCGAGATGTGGGACGGGCAACATGTCTGAGGAGGGAGATAACGATGACTCGTAAATTCTGGCGACGGGTTTCTTGGCCGATCGTCTTCGCGGGAGCACTCGCACTGTTCGTGGCGAACTGCGGCGGCGCGATGCCGTCCCTTCCCGGCGGAAGCGCCGGAGCGCCCGGCGGTGGCGGAGGACAGCTGGGCGGCCCGGCCGGCGCCAGCAACTGCCCCGACATGGCAAAGGTCGAGGCGATCGAGTCTTTCGATTTCGAGAAGGAGTTCAACCTCAAGGCCGACGTCGCGGCCAAGATCAAGACCGGCGCCGAAGCGGCCGCCGAGATGAAGGCACTTTCGGACAAGATCGACGGCGACCTCAAAGTGGCGTGCGGCAACCTCGCGCACGACCTCGGCGCACAGGGGGACCTCAAAGACGGCCAAGACGCTTGCAAGGCCGCGAGCAAGGCGATCGGCGATGCCAAGGCCAAGCTCGGCGCCAAAGCAGAGGTCAAGCTGGACGCGACCGAACCCCATTGCGGAGTCGAAATGCACGCCTACGCGGACTGCGCGGGCAAGTGTGACGCGACGGTCAAGCCCGGCACGGCCGAGGTCAAGTGCGAGCCCGGCAAGCTCCAGGGTCAGTGCTCGGCCAAGTGCTCGGGGGTCTGCGAGGTCAGCGCCGGCGCGCAGTGCTCAGGCGAATGCCACGGGTCGTGCGACGCGGACATCAAAGGCAGCTGTTCCGGCAAGTGCACGGGCAAGTGCGACGGCAAAGTGATGGACGCAAAGGCCGCCGGCAAATGCGACGGCAAGTGCGACGGCAAATGCGACGCCGAGATCAAGGGCGAATGCAAAGGCAAGTGCGACGGCGAGTGCAAGATGAGCGCGGGCGCCGAATGCAAAGGAACGTGCACGGGCAACTGCTCGGTCGCGATGCAGGCCCCCAAGTGCACCGGTAAGGTCGAGCCGCCTCAAATGAGCGCGGAGTGCAAGGCCAAGTGCGACGCGAGCCTGCAGGCCAAAGCGGAGTGCACGCCCCCCCACGTCGTCGTCCGAATCGTCGGTGCCACCGACGCGCAAGCCGAAGCGAAGTTCCGCGCCGCGATCGAGAAGGATCTCGGCGCCGTCATCAAAGTGGCGGTCGGCACGGGCAAGGGCGCCGTCGAGCTTGCCGACAACATGAAGGTCGTGATCGAAGGGGTACAGAGCGGCCTGCAAGCCGCCGGCGATCCATTGACAGTCGGCAAGCTCTCGGCTTGCGTGGCCGCGCCCTTCAAGGGTGCGCTCGACGCGGTCACGAGCGTAAAGGCGAACGTGAGCGTGTCGGTGAGCGTGCAAGCCAGCGCCAGCGGAAGCGCGAAAGCGGGCTGAGCGCTTTTCTTACGGGACCAGGACCGTGCCGACGCTTCCGGGATCGGCCACTTCGCGAGCGAGCTCGCCCTTCCCCAGGCGCCCGACGATGTGCACGGAGCGCACCCCCTGCTCGATCGACGCCAAGGACTCTTCGAGCTTGGGGATCATCCCCTTGGTCACGACCCCTTCGGCGATCGCTCGGCGGCCTTCGGCGACCGTCATTCGCGGGATTCGCGACGCGGGGTCGCCGACGTCGCGCAGCACGCCGGGGACGTCGCTCACGAGCACGAGCGATTTGGCGTCGAGCGCCACCGCCAGCTGGTTGGCGACGACGTCCGCGTTGATGTTGTAGCAGCGACCTTGTTCGTCCGCGCCCAGGCACGCCAGGACCGGGACGTATCCCGCGTCCGTCAAGAGCGCGAGCAAGGCATCGTTGAACCCCATCACGTCGCCGACGTTCCCGAAGTCGATCGGGTCGGGACCCCCGCCGCTCACCACGCGCGGCGGTCGCCTGCTCGCGCGCACCGCCAGGGAGCTCGCCCCATGCAGCCCGACGGGATTCAGCCCGGCGACGACGAGCGCGGCGCAAGCCTCGACGTTGACCTTGCCGGCGACCACCATCTTGATCACTTCGAGGGTCTGCGCGTCGGTGATTCGCCTCCCGGCCACGATCCTCGGCTTCTGGCCCAGCTTTTCCTGCAGCTCCGTCACCTGCGGACCCGCGCCATGCACGAGCAGCACGCGGTCGCCTCGCTCCGCTAGATCGGCGATTCCCGACGCAATCGTCGCCATTCCCGGAGATGCCACGACCTCGCCGCCGACCTTGATGACGACGCAGTCTTTCACGGCCATCCACCCGGGTCTTCCAGAGTCGTGCGCTCGTCCAGGCCCAGCATGAGGTTCATCGATTGGATCGCCTGGCCCGCGCCGCCTTTGATGAGATTGTCCGTCGCCCCGAAGCAAGCGAGCGTGCGCCGTCCATCGCGGACCTCTCCTGGTTGTACCCCGACCTCGGCGTAGTTCGTTCCTTTCACCGCGACCACCTCTGGCAGCCGCTTCGCAGGAACGCGCACGAACGGCTCGCGCGCGTACGCCTCGGCGTAGATGCCCGCAATGGTCTCGGCGGACACGCCCGCATCGACGTGCGCAAAGCACGTCGCGAAGATCCCGCGCGACAGCGGCGCGCTCACCGGGACAAACTGCATCGTGAGGTCCTGCGCGCCCGCGAAGGACAGGGTTTGCACGATTTCCGGGACGTGCTGGTGCTCGAGCGGCCTGTAGGTCCGCAGGTTATTGGCCCGCAGCGGGTGATGCGTGCCGGCGCTCGGCGCGACGCCGCTCCCGCTCGATCCGGTGATGCCGACGATCTCCACCGATCCGGCCAGCAGGCCGCGGCGCGCGAGCGGCAGAAGCGCGAGCTCGATCGTCGTCGCGAAGCACCCGGGCGACGCGACGTAGCGCGCCGTGCGGATCGCGTCGCGAAAGAGCTCCGGCAGGCCGTAGACGAAGGTGCCCTTCGTCAGCTCGTCGGGGCACGGGTGCTTGGCGCCGTAGTACTTCTCGTATGCGGCGGGATCCCGCAGGCGGAAGTCGCCCGAGAGGTCGACGACCCGCACCCCGGTCTGCGTTAGCTCAGGCATGCTCTTCGCGCTCACTTTGTGGGGCAACCCGAGAAAGACGATGTCCATCCCGCTCGCCGCCTTCGCGGGTGGGATCCCTTCGAACGTGAGGCTCGTCCGGCCTTCGAGGTTCGCATGGACCGCCGAGAGAGGCTCGCCGACGAAGTCGATCGATGCGACGCGCACGAGCTCGACGTCAGGGTGGCACAAGAGGCGTCGAATGAGCTCCGCGCCGCCGTATCCGCTTCCGCCGATGACGGCGGCTTTGAAGCGCTTGCTGGCCATATCGGACCCCAGGCTACAGTCTCGCGCCGGGGGTGCTCCAGGGGATCGTCCTCGGGCAGGCAATCATCCGCCGATCCGGCGGTGCTACGCTCTCGTCCACCCCACCATGGAGACGCACGCCGAGCGAGCCGCCGCGTGGCTATCCGACAAGCAGCGAGCGATGGAGCAAGCGCTGGCGTCGCTCGTCGACGTCAACTCGTACACCGAGAATCCCGAAGGTGGACGGACCGTGGGCGTGCTGCTGCGCGAGCTCTTCGCCATAGACGGCATCGAAGCGACCGTGCACCCGAGCGAACGCTTCGCCGACCATCTGCTGTTTCGCACACGCGCCGCGCTTCCGAATCGTGGCGCCATCGCGCTCGTCGGCCACTTGGACACCGTCTTCCCGCCTGGTTCTTTCGAGGGGTACCGCGCGGACGGACCGCTCGCTCGGGGCCCTGGCGTGCTCGACATGAAGGGGGGGCTCGTCGTCGTCGCGTTCGCTCTCCAGGCGCTCGCCGCGACGGCCGGGCTCGACTCGCTGGCCCCCATCCGAGTCGTCGTCGTGAGCGACGAGGAGGTGGGCTCGCCGGAAGGGCAAGGCGTCATCGCCGCCGCGATCACCGGCTCGAGTGCGTGCCTGGTCTTCGAAGCCGGTCGCCAGCGCGACGCGATCATCACGCGCCGAAAGGGAACGGGCGGGATGACGGCGGTCGCCCACGGCCGCGCTGCACACGCCGGCAACGCGCACGAACAGGGGGCCAACGCGATTTGGGCGATCGCCCGCCTCGTGGATGGCGTGCAGCGACTGACCGATTATGGGCGCGGGGTCACGGTGAACGTCGGACGTGTCGCCGGGGGACAGAGCAAGAACACCGTGCCCGACCGCGCCGAAGCGCAGATGGATCTGCGCTTCTGCACGCGCGCCGACGGCGAACACTTGGCCCTGGCCATCCACGGCGCGGCCGACCAGGCGGCGGCCTCCGTTCCTGGAACGCGCATCGAGCTCCATGGAGGGGTGTCGCGCCTGCCGCTCGAACGCACCGAGGCGAGCGGCCGGCTGCTGGCGGAGTACGCGGCGTGCGCGCGGGCACATGGGCTTGGCGCAGACGAGGCGCCGCTCATCGGCGGGGGCAGCGACGCGAGCACGGCCGCCTCGCTGGGGATTGCCGCGATCGACGGCCTCGGACCGCGGGGATCGGGCTTCCACACGACGGACGAGCAGATCGAGCTCGCGTCGCTGATTCCAAAGGCGCAGGCGCTCGCCGCGTTCCTGGCCCTTCGCCCGTACGCCGCTGGCTAGCCCGATGCGGCGGCTGGTCGCGTGCGTCGCGTGCTTGGTCATTTCGGCGTGCCCCGCGCCGCACGACGCCACGCCGCAGATTCACGTGGCGCCGGGCGCCGCGGGGAGATGGCGGGCGATCCTGCAGCAAGGATCGGGTGAGCGGGCGACCGCCGATCGGGCGCGCGTGCATCGGATGAAGAGCGGAGAACAGCTCGGAGGACCGAACGCAATCGGGCGCCCGGGGGACTTGGTCCTCGAGAACGATGAGGTGGTCTTCGTCATCGACCAGCTCGGACCGAGCGAAGGGTTCACCGAGAGCGGCGGGAACATCGTCGACGCCGCCGACGCCCGCAGTCGCAAGGACGAGCTGGGAAAAATGTTCACGTACTTCGGCGTATTCCCGCGCCAGGGCGTGTACGACGCTCTTTCGAGCGGCGTCGCGAGCGACGGAAGCGCTTGGGTCGAGGCGAAGGGACGTGAGCTCTACGACCCCAGGCTCGCCGTGACGACACGCTATTCGCTTCGCCCCCCCGACCGCGCCGTGCTCGTCGAGACCACGGTGATGAACTCGAGCGACGCGGAGATCGATCTGCCCTCGCTGGGCGACGCGATCCAGTGGGGCGGCGCCGAGAAGATCGCGCCGGGCAAGTCGCGCGGATTCAAAGGGCCGTCGAGTGGCCCGTACGTCGGCGGTGTCGGGCGCTTCACGAGCTATGCGGTCACGTCCACCGAAGGCACCGTCGACGCCACCAGCGGCAGCGGATGGACCGACACGGTCCAGCGGAGGGACATCCGGCTCTCCCGAGGAGACAAGACGAGCTACACGCGCGTGCTCATCGTCGGGGAGCGCCCGGACACGTCCAGTCTGGTCGCCGAGCTGGCGATGGCGGCGGGGCAGCCCGTCGGGGGGCTGGAGGTGAGGGTCCCGCCCGCCGCTCTGCTTCCCACGGGGTCGGTGATCACGTTGGTTCTAGAGGGGTCGTCGGAGCCGTTGACGCTCGCGTCTCCGTTCGCGGGCCGCCTGCCGGTCGGACGCTACCGGATCGCGTCGATGCTGGGTCGCCCGGACGGGCGGATGGCTCCCATCGACGTCGAAGCGGGAAAGGCGGCGGCCGTCGACGCGCCGTTCGAGGCGCCCGCGACCCTCGATGTTAGCTGTCTCGATTCCTCGGGTTTGCCCCTGCCGTGCAAGGTGACATTCGAGGGGATGGGGAGCACGCCCACCCCGGACTTCGGCACGGCCCATTCGGCCGGTCCAGCACGCCACCAGGCAACGACGCGCGACGGGAGCACGCAAGTGATCCTGCTCGCCGGCCGATACCGGGTCACGGCATCTCGAGGACCCGAGTATGCGCTGGCTTCCACGGTCGTCGATCTGGCTCCTGGCGATCGTCGAGCCGAGAACCTCGCGCTCTCGCACGTGGTCGACACTCGGGGCTATTTGGCATGCGACTTTCATCAGCATTCCAGCTTCAGCGCGGACGCGCAGGTGAACGCACGTGACCGGGTCATCGCCAACGCCGCCGAGGGGGTAGAGGTCGCGGTGGCCAGCGAGCACAATGTCGTCGCGGACCTCGAGTCGATCGTCCAAGAACTGCACCTCGAAGGCGACCTCGTCGAAATCTCGGGCAACGAGCTCACCAGCGACGCGAGCCGCCACCCGTGGGGGCATGCCAACGCCTTTCCACTCCCCTTCGACGCGACGAAGCCCGCGGGCGGAGCCATCCGCGTCCGCGATCGGACTCCGCGCGATCTATTCCAGCAGCTGCGCGCCGAGGCCACGGGAGATCTTGTCATCCAGGTGAACCATCCGCGAGCCGGTTCGAACGGGTACTTCGATTTGCTCGGTTTCGACCGAGCCAGCGGCCTGGGGACCGATCCCGCCTACGGCGCGGACTTCGACGCCATCGAAGTCTGGAACGGCCGCAACGTCGAAGCGCGCGCCCGCGTGATCGACGACTTTCGCGCTCTTCTGCGCGACCGACACGCGGTCACCGCCACGGCCGACACGGACACGCATGGCATCGTCGGGCAAGAAGCGGGGTACCAGCGCACGTATGTCCGCGTCGCCGACGACGAGCACTTGGCCACGTGGGATGCGGCGCGCACCGCGGACCTCGTCCGCGGCATCAAGGGCTCGCGGGACGTGGTCCTGACCAATGGTCCCATGCTGCGCCTCTCTGCCGGCGGCGCTCCCATCGGCGGCATCGCGCGCGGTCCGACGGTGACCGTGAACCTGCACGTCGAATCTGCGCCGTGGGTCGACGTGGACACCGTGCGCGTCATCCGCGCGCGCGAGTGGCCGGGCGGACGCGAGCGACAAGACGAGCGGGAGGAAAGGTCCGTCACGCTCGGCGCGCTCCCGAGCGGCGCGCACGGGGCGGACGTGACCTTCGCGCTGCACTTCGACGCCGACGACGCGTTCTTCGTCGTGGCGAGCGGGAAGAAGCCATTGACGCCGGTGCTGGAAGGCGACGCGCGCGACATCCTCCCCTGGGCGATGACCGGCGCCGTCTGGGTCGACGCGGACGGAGACGGGCGGGCGCTCGAGCGCTGAGCGGCACCGGCGAGCCCGAGAGCCAACGAGCGGAAAGAAGGCGTGAGCTCCGGCGAGTCGAGCGAGATGCGCCTTGCGCTTGTGCGCGGCTCGACTACGGTGCGCCGCTACCCACGCGACGCAGAGCGCGGGTGGTTCGGGGCGTAGCGCAGCCTGGTTAGCGCACTTGACTGGGGGTCAAGGGGTCGGAGGTTCGAATCCTCTCGCCCCGACAAATCATCACGATTTGCCGGAAAAACAGTGCAAACGCGAAGGGCGGCGGGGTCGTTGCCTTCCAGTTGCCTAAGCGTCGGGGACCGGGGGTCTTCTCCGGACCCCACATGCCGAGCTTATCGATGGCCGCCCGAAGGTCGGCCGGCGCGGCGTGGGCGTACGGTTGGTAAGCAAAACCGCCTCGGGCCGGCCACTACGTCGGGTGGCATGAGTCGATGCGCCGGTTTCACGTTTTTCTGGTGCTAGCGTCTCCCCTCGTCGACGCGGCTTGTTCGTCGCGGTCCATGAGCGACCACGCGGAAGACGCGGATTCCTCCGTCAAGGAAGGCGGCAGCGCGGGCTCGACGGCGGTGGGCACGAGTTGCCAAGCGAGCGGCAAAGGCCTCACCGACTGCGGCGCGGCCCGTGAGAATTGCTGTACGAGCTTGGAGGTACCAGGGGGAACGTACTACCGGACGTACACCAATAGCGGAACAGGAGCGATTGGTCTTGCGGACCCTGCGACCGTGAGCGGGTTCCGCCTCGACAAATATCTCGTGACGGTCGGACGGTTTCGTCAGTTTGTGGCGGCTTGGAACGGGGGCGCTGGCTACGCGCCCGCACCCGGATCGGGGAGGCACCTGCACTTGAATGGGGGCAGCGGCCTGAATGCGACCGCGGGGGGCTACGAGCCAGGGTGGTTCGATGCGGACAATGTCAACATCTCGCCGACCGACACCAACCTTACGTGCGATTCGAGCTACGCAACATGGACGTCTTCGTCAACGACGCAGGAGAGTCTGCCGATCAACTGCGTGAACTGGTACGAGGCGTGCGCATTCTGCATTTGGGACGGAGGCTTCTTGCCGAGCGAAGCAGAATGGGAATTCGCCGCGGCGGGTGGGAGTAAGCAGCTGGAATACCCGTGGGGTTCCGCGGGTCCGGGGACGTCCAATCGCTACGCGATCTATGGCGACGGAACCGCGTGCTACTACCCGAGCGGCGCAGAGTGCACTGGGCAGGTCAACATCGCGCCGGTGGGGACTGCGACCCTCGGAGCGGGGCTCTGGGGGCAACTCGATCTGGCCGGCGAGGTATGGGAATGGAACATCGACTGGTTCAACACCGACACGGCCTGCGTGAATTGCGCCAATCTCACGGCAGCATCCTTCCGGATAATCCGAGGGGGCGAATTCCTCTACGACGCGTCCTACTTGGTCCCTTGGTACCGGAGCGGCGACGCCCCCTCGCTCCGAGCCAATGATGTAGGGATCCGCTGCGCCAGGACTCCCTAATTCGGGCGCACGCGGATCCGCCTGGGTCGGTCACGTGGGTCGCGAGGGGCCGGGCCACTTCTTCGGCGGTGCGGCCGCGGCCATCGCGCGGATGTCTTTGATCAGCCGGTACAGCGTGAGGGGCAAGTCGGTGAAGGACTCGAAGCCGAGATGGGCGTAGAAAGCGCACGCGGTGTCGTCCTTCGCGTAGACGACGAATGCGCGGATGCCGGCGATGTCGGCTGCCGCGATCGTTCGCCGCATCGCATCCTTGACTAGGGCGGCGCCGATCCCGCGGCCTTGCATGGCCACGCGAACGCCCGTACGAGCGAGCAGAATGATCGGAACCGGATGGCGCGCCAGGCCCTTGGTCAGGCGCTCGGACGAGCCGTCGTACGCAACTTCGCCGACGACGAGCGTGTAGAAGCCGATCACCGCATTGTCATCGAGGCCGACGTAGGTTTGCGACGCGTTGGCCTGCTGATTCGGCCACGCGAAGCGGAGCAGAAAGCGATTGAGGGCCTCGTGGCCGCAGTCGAAACCGTCGAGAACGTGCTGGCGCGTCAGCTTCTCGATGCGCAAGCTCAAGGGCGCTCAAAAACGCTCGGCTCACGCAGCAGCTTCTCCATGCGGGCATGCGAGCGCGGCGGCGCATCGAGCGCCTGCACGAACCGCGTCCACTCCGCCCGGGTTAGCCGCAGGTCCCGCTGCTCGCTCAGCAACTCCTCGGCGCGTGTGAGCGCCGTGGCCAGCACGAACTCGCTGACCGAGCGATGGGCCACTTCGGCCGCAGCGCGGAGCTTCCTCTTCGCTTCGGGCGTCAGGCGAAGGTCGAGCTTCTCGGTTCGAGTGCTACGGGCGGACATTGGAGCGGCCTTTGTGCAGGTTGCTACGCCGAAGCATAACAGGCCGCCCGACAATGTCATGACGAGCCGTCCGCTCGGCAGCTTCCAAGGTCAGCTGAGACGGGTCGGGCGCCGCGAAGGGTCCCTGCGAGCGAGGGGAACCCTGGACGCTGAGGGGGAGGCCTCTTAATGGGATCCGGGGAGCGCACTGCGCCCCACGACGCTCATGCTCAAGGGAGCCCTGCACCGACTCGGGCCGCTCGCGCTCTTCTTCGCGCCATTCGTGGTGATCGCCGGGTTGTTCGCCGCCAGCGACGCCGTGAACATGCATCAGCTGACAGCGACCCGCGAGGAGAACCTGCTGCTCGTCCGGAATATGCTCGCCAGCGTCGAGCTCGTGACGCGGATGAGCCGCGAGATCGATCGCACGCGGCTGCTGGTAGACGCCCACATCTTCGAGAAGGGCACGGTCGAGATGGCGGGCATCGAGCAGCAGCTGGCCTCCACCGGGTCGGACTTCGCGACCGACAGACGTGAATACGACCCGATCGCGACGCTGCCCGGGGAGGCAGCCACGTGGCAAAAGCTCCAGCGCGAGGTCGCGGGCCTCGACGCACCGCTCGAGCACGCGCTCGCCCTGTCGCGCCGCAACCGCGACGCAGAGGCGCGACAAGCGCTGCTGATGCTGGAGCCTAGCTTCTCCGCCATCGATGAAGATGTCACTGGCTTGGTATCGATCAACCGTGCTGGGGCCGAGGCCACGGTCGAGCGCGTACGCGCCCTGCAGCACTTGTCGTCGACGCGCACGCGAACGTTGGGGCTGCTTGGCATCGCGTTATCGCTGGGCATCGGCGCGGTGACCACCGGCCTTCTCAGGCAGCGCCAGGCGAGGATCGAGCGGTCCTCGGCGATCCTCGAGGAGAGGAATCGCGATCTGGACGCGTTCGCCGGACGAGTGGCGCACGACCTGCGCGGACCGCTCGGGGCGGTGAGCCTCGGCGTGCAGCGGCTCGCCCGGCTCGCGCCCGCCGAAACGGCGATCGTCGCCCTGCTCCGGCGGACACTGGCTCGGATGGACGCGATCGTGGGGGGCCTCCTTGCGCTCTCACGGAGCGAAAGCGCGCCTGACGCGGTCTGCGACCCGGCCGTGGCGGCGGCCGACGTGACCGAGGACCTGGCGCCGCGAGCGCAAGAGGAGCATGTGGCCTTGCGCGTGGAGGTCGAGCCGGCGAGGGTGCGATGCCTGGAGCCCCTCCTGCGCCAGGCGCTCTTCAACCTCGCCGACAACGCAATGAAGTACCGACGAGCCGACATCCCCGCCGCGGTCGAGATCGAGGGGCGCGCCCTCGACGACACGTACGAGCTGTCCGTGCGCGACAACGGCACGGGTATGTCACCCGAGGACGCGCGACGGGCCTTCGATCCATTCTTCCGCGCGCAGCGCGCGCAGAATCATCCGGGCACCGGCCTGGGGCTCTCCATCGTCAAGCGAGTGATCGAAGGCAGCGGGGGCACCATCACCGTCGACTCGCACCTGGGAAGGGGAACGACGTTTCGGACGAGACTCCTGCTGGCCGACGAGGCGCCTTCGCACGCCGCGTCGTAGAGGCCTGAGACGGTTAAAACGTCGCCGTCACCCCGAGGGTCAACGTGTTCTGGTGAAGCGTGGGGAGCGCGTCACGCACCGGAAAGACGGCGCGGTCGGACTGGTCGCGACGATATTCGAGGCGTCCGATGACCGACGCGTCGCCGACTCGGGTCTTGGCCTCCAGCGTGGCCGTGCCCTCGTCGATCTGCTGCGGCGTGCCGGTCGTGAAGCCGTCGGGGTCGTCGAAGTACTCGCCGCGGAGCGTTCCGCCGACGGAGGAAAGCGGCCAATACTGGACGTATCCGCCGATCCCCCAATACCTCACGCCGCCGGACGCCGCGTCGATCCCGTAGTCGGCCGTCGCGGTCAGCTTCAACGCGTCGGTCGGATCGTACTCCACGTAGCCGTCCACCACGTTGCGGAAGGAGAGCGTCGGGTTTCCGAGCTGCGTCGGGGCCCGCTCGAGGCCGCCCGCGTAGACGAACACGAGTTCGAGCTCGTCTTCGGGCTTCGCCGTGACCGCGACGGCGAACGAGCGCATCCCGTTGCCGTCGATCACGTTGACGTTCCACCCATTGAGCCAGAACACGGAGAAAGCAAACGTGGTGGTGGCCGGGTAGGTGGCGCGAACCCCCATGTGGTAGGTGGGTTCGGCGAGCGCGAAGAGCAGCGACCGCGAGTAGTTCCAGTTCGGGGGCGATTCGTTGTCCTCGAAACCGACGGGGGTTCCGAACTTGCCGACGTCGATGGCCACGCCGCGACCTGCCGGCATCGTCGCTGTGGCGAAGGCCTGCTCGAAATACGAAAGCGCGCGGGCCACGCCGGGATTGCTGACCGAGGCGGGATCCGAGCGAAAGTAAGCGCGGGGTGTGTCGCCGATCCCGGCGTCGACGCGAAGGCCGATTGGGTCGGGGGCGTGAGCGACCCTCAAGCGCGCGAAATTCAGCGCGAGGCCAGTGCTCACGTCGAACGCCCGATACCGAGGGGGATCCCCCGCCAAGTCGCGCTGCGCGTACACGTCGAGCAGCGCGTGAAGGTCGACCGGCTCGCCCTCGCGAATCCCGTCATACGCGTCGGTCGCGGCGCCGCCGGCCGCTCGCCCGCTCATTGCGGTGCCGCAGATGAGCGAAACGGTGGCGACCGCGACCCAACGCGGAGCGCAGCCGAGCCGCGCCGCGTCCGTACGCTCGCGCTGCCGGGGCGGACGTACGGGCATTGGCAGGGCGGCACGGAGCACGAAGCACTCCAGTCTGACGCTCGCGCTGGCCAGTCCTCCCCTCGCCGATCCCGCTGCGCCACGAAGCGGTCACCCGGCGGGCGGTCACTTCGCGAGCTTCATCACCGCGCCGTTGTACACACTGAGATCCCGAGAGACCCCGGTTGTCCAGTAAACGCTCGTGGCGTCCACGGCGATGCCGTCGGGGTAAAGCTGATCCGCGGCGAGAATGGTGGGCGTGCCGCCGCCGAGCGATACCATCATGACGGCGCCGAGCGCACATGACCCGGCGCCCGCGTAATTGGTCCAGTAGACGCCGGTGTCGTCCACGGCGATCCCGGTGGGGTAGCTCTGCAGCAAGGCGAGGATCACAGACGCACCGCCGTCGAGGGGCGCCTTCATCACCGTGCCATCGTTCGACGCCGTCCAGTAGACACTGGTCGCGTCGACCGCGATGCGCTGGATGCCGTTCTGGGAGGACGCCAGTGTCGTCGGCGCCCCTCCGCCGATCGGTGCCTTCACGATGGTCCGCTCATCGGGGCTCGTCCAATAGATGCTCGTCGCGTCGACCGCGAGATCCCCCGTTGCCCCGTAACTCGGACCCGGGTTGAATGTGACCGCGTCGCCGCCGCTCAATGGCATCTGCCGCACAAAGCCGTCTGAATTCGTCCAATAGAAGTTGCTTGGGTCCACCGCGAGGCCGCCCGGCATGTAAATGGGGGAAAGCGACGGTGTGAGCAGGACGGCCGTTCCGCCACCGAGCGCCACGCGCCAGAGACTGTCGGAGCCTTGGAAGTTGGCGGTCCAGAACACGTTGGCCGCATCCTTCGCGATGTGGGCGGGAGAGTCTTGGCCCGAGGCGAGGATGACGGCCGTGCCGCCGGCTATTGGAGCCTTCATTACAGCGCAGAGCCTTTTCCCATGTAGTCGCGGGCCAGACGTGACATCGACCTTCCGCGCGGGCACAGATTGGCACAATCGCGAGCTCGCGAGCTAGAGCAGCCGCCGGGTCCGGGCGCGGCCGCGCCCTCATTGCAAGCCACCAGCCCGCCGCTTGCAACCGCCCAGGTTACGGATGGGGGGTCTTCGGGGGGAGCGGCCGCGCTCCCCCCGAGTGCAAGTCGTTCGATCGCGTCAGCCGGAGTCGGAGCCCCGGACGGACGCCGGCCAAGTCCACGCCGGAGGGGCGGAGCGGAGGCTGCACGAGAACCCTGCACGAGAACGAACCCTGCACGAGACCAACCAGTCCTTGACGTGCTCGTTCGTACTTCATTAGCCTACGCGGGCTTCGCCCCCGCGTGCGCGCCAAAAAGCGAACCTTTTCGCGCAAGTACCGCCACGCATCACCCCTCCCGCACCTTCAGGCTCTGCCGCCTGCTCGTCCATGGCCCCCCCCGGCGCGATGCCGCCTCGAACCTCCACTAAGAAAAAGGCCCCTGCTTCTTCTCCTCCCGTGCCTCCGAAGAAGGCGCCGTCCGTCGAGGAACGGACCGCGTACCTGGAGGACCGGCTGAAAGCGGCACCGGTGGATGTTCAGGCAAAGTACCGCGACGACTTGGATGTCAGCTGGGTGGCGCACGACAGCGCGCTGGAAGGCGTGGTGTACACGCTCACCGAGCTTCGCACGGCCATTGGCACGGGCGAGGCGAACGCCACGTTCGATTCGAGCGCGCAGCCGGTCGTCGAGGAGATCCGACGCCATCGCGAAGCGCTCAACTTCATCCGCGATCTCGCGATCAAGCGGCGCCAGCCCATCACCGTCGATGTCGTCAAGAGCATCTACTGCGTACTTCACCCGGAGGAAGGGGACGTCAAAACGGTCAAATACCGGAAGGACATTCCCCAGCATCGCCTCTACTTCCACGAGTACGCGCCTCCCGACAAGATCGCCTACAAGCTGCGGCAAATCGTCGACTGGGTGAACGACCCGGAAACGCGCCGAACGCGCCCGCCCGTGCGGCTCGCCGCGCGCGCTCACTACGATATCTTGCGGGTTTTTCCGTTCGCGACCGACAGCGGCAAAGTGGCGCGTCTGGTGATGAACCTGCTTCTTTTGCGCAGCGGGTGCCCCCCCGCCATCATCCATTCGACCGAGCGGCAGCGGTACTACGAGGCGCTCAAAGGCTCGAGCGCGACGATGCTGGGCATCGTGCAAGACGCGATCGAGAACAGCCTGGCCTCGATCGAGAAGCTGCTCGATCACTACGGCGCCGGCGAACCAGCGAAAGCCGACCCCACGAGAACCGATCGCCGGTCGTCGCGGCCGCCGGTGTTGTAGCGAATGATCTTGTGCGGCGTCTGCTGCGCCGCTTCTCCCGTGCAGCCTCCGCTCACGCCCCCCCGCGCGGGGCCAGTGCTGCAATCCCTTCGGTGCTCCGCTCCGGCTGCGCTTTACGAAGTGCGCTTCGGCGGGTAAGCCTCGGAAACGATGCTCGCGAAGCGGGTAATCCCGTGCCTGGACGTGCAGGGAGGGCGCGTGGTGAAAGGCGTTCGCTTCGTCGGGTTGCGCGACGCAGGCGATCCCGTGGAGCAGGCACGGCGCTACGACCTGGAGGGAGCGGACGAAGTCGCGCTGCTCGACATCGGCGCTTCCCACGAGGGGCGAGGGACATTGCTCGACGTGGTGGCCCGCACCGCCGACGCGGTTTTCGTCCCACTTACCGTCGGCGGAGGCATCCGCACGCAGGAAGACGTACACGCGCTGCTCGCGGCAGGCGCCGACAAGGTCAGCATCAACACCGCCGCGGTGAAGACGCCCTCCCTGCTGCGGCGTTGCAGCGACGCCTGGGGGGCGCAGGCGATCGTCGTGGCGATCGATGCGAAGAAGCGCGAAGACGGCAGCGGCTGGGGCGTATTCGTGCACGGCGGCCGCACCGACACGGGCCTCGACGCCGTAGCGTGGGCGGCAGAAGCGGTGGCCCTCGGTGCGGGCGAGGTTCTCCTCACCAGCATGGATCGGGACGGAACCCTATCGGGCTACGATCTCGAGCTCACGCGAGCGGTGTCCGATGCGGTCGCGGTCCCGGTGATCGCCAGCGGCGGCGTCGGCACGCTCGACGACCTGCGAGCGGGCCTCGTGCAGGGGCGCGCGAGCGCCGTGCTCGCCGCGACCATCTTTCACGACGGCACGTGCTCCATCGGCGACGCGAAGCGCTTTCTCGCGCGCGCGGGGGTTCTTGTCCGCCCGGTCGCCGAGTCGGAGCATTCGACATGAGCGGCGGCGCCCTCGACGCGTCGGTGACTCTCGAGGAAGTGCTCACGGTGGTCGGAGCAAAGCGCGTTCCGCTCGCACCAGAGCTCGCCGGCTATCTCGTTCTCGAGATCGCCGAGCGTGCCGACCCGACCAGCGGAGACGTCGACCCCAAGAGCGTGTTCGTCGGCGACGAAGGAACCGTGGCCATCGTCAAGCCGCGGCGGGAGCGCGCGAGCGGGGACGCGGAGGCGTCCATTCGCGACGTCCTCGCGCGCCTCCTCGAGGCGAGCGGCTCGCACACGCCCGCGCTGGCGGCGGCCTGCAAACGCAAGAATGGCGCGGGCTTGCCCGCCCTCGCCGAAGAGCTGGACGCGGCCCTCATTCCGGTCAACCGCGCCGCCGGACGGCGGGCGCTCGCGCGCTTGGCGCGCGAAGTCAAACGGGTCACCCTCGGCGTCGGCCGCCATACCCTCCCCTCTTCCACTCCGCCCCCGTCGCCGCGCCGACCCCCGGCCTCGGCGTCGGCCGAGGAAGACCCGCCGCTCGAGCCTTCGCGGCGATCCAAAGACGGTTCGAAGCCCGCGACCCCCGCCAACGCCAGCGAGCTGCCGACGATGGAGTTCCGCCCCCACCGGCGCGATCCCCCCTCCCCTTCGGACGAGGACGTCGACTCGCTCATCGCGCAGTTTGGCGTCTCCGGGGGAGGCGAACAGCAGCACGCCCGGGCGCTGAGGGCGATCGCCGGACTGGAGCCGACGCCGCCCACTCCGCCGAGCGAGTCGGATGTCGAATCGCTGCTCGCCATGCGCAGCGAGCCCGACGCCGCACGGGCGCCGGCATCGAACCCGCTGCCAAAGCCAGCGCCGACGCGCTCCCTCGGCCCGGCGCGGCAACTGCCGACGCAGCCGTCGCACCTCACGAAGTCGCGGGCGACCTCCGCGAGCGCGGCCCACAGCCGGCAGGGGGGAGCAGGATGGTCGCTCGCCGCATTGGCCCTGGTGGCCGTCGCGGCGGGGTCGTACGCCGTATGGCGGCTGCGTCCGGAAGTCGTCACGCGTCGCGACGCACCGCCGGCCGACTCGACCGCACCGGGCCCTCCCCACGAAGCGCCGCCGCCCTGCGTCGGGGCGCTGGTGATCACCGACGTGCCGGCGCGCGCCGAAGTCCTGCTCCGCGAGGGGCAAGCCCCCGTGGACATTGCGCGCATGCCCGTCGGTGCCCGGCTGGAGTTCGTTGCGACCGCCGAGGGGTACGCGCCGAAGCGTGTGGTCGTTCCCGCCGGAGCCGGCTGGGACCCGGGGCCGGACGGCAAACCGCGCTACGAAGCGGCCGTGCAGCTCGATTCTTCCCGCGCCCGCCCGGGCACGAGCGACCCGTGGCCGGCGGGCGAGCCGGGAAGCGCGGTCGGCGGCGAGGGGCCGCCGGGAACCGTCCGCGTCGTGGCGACGCCGCGGGGCGCCGAAGTGTGGATGCTCGCGGGCATCGCGCCGGAAGCGCGCATCGAGCGTCTCCGGTGCGATCGAGATATCGACGTGCTCTTGGCCGGGCCGACAACGTACCGCAAGCGCCTGCGCGTCGGCACGGGCGATTTCGTCGCCGAAGAGGCCCCGGGCCCGAAACCGGCGGTCGGAAAGACCAGCGTCGCCCGGATCAGCGCCAGGTGAGGACGGGCACGGGCACGGGCACGGGCACGGGCACGGGCACGGGCACGGGCACGGGCACGGGCACGGGCACGGGAGGAGATTCCACGGTTTCGTAACGCCGCTATGCTGAGGCCATGGACCCGCAGGACCTGGCCATCGTGAAAGGGCTCGTGCCGGTCGCATGGGCAGACGGGGTGTTCGCCGACCGCGAGAAAGAAATGCTCGATGCGCTCCTCGACGCGTACAAGGCGACCGAGCAAGAGAAAGAGTCGCTCCGGGCGTATGCGTCGCAGCGGCGCACGCTCGAAGACATCGAGCTCCAAGAGCTCTCCAGCGACGACCGGCGCCTCCTCCTACAGCACGCCGTGGTCTTGACGTTTGCCGACGGCGACCAGTCGCTCGACGAAGTCGCCTTTCTCCAGGCGCTGGGGCGAAAACTGCGAATTCCGGACGGCGAAGCCGCGTCGATCATGCAATCGGCCGCGGCTCGAGCGAGAAAGCACCTTCACGTCATTTGAGGCGGACTCGCGCGCTCTCGCGCACCGGGATCCACTCGATCTCTTTGAGCAGAGCCGTCGGGCTGAAAGGCTTCGTGTAGTAAGCCGTCGCGCCCGCGTCGAGCGCTCGCTGCTTCGAAGCCTCGTCGGTCAGCGCGCTGATGATGATGATCGGCACCGCGCGCGTGGGCGGCGCCTCGCGAAGCCTCCGGCACACGTCGAAGCCGTCGAAGCCCCCAGGCAGGTGCAGATCGAGCAAGATCGCGTCCGGCGGGTGCGTCAAGGCACTGTCGACGCCCTTCGCCCCGCTGGGCACGGCCTCGACTTCGTGCCCGCGGCCCCGGACGAGGGCCTCGATCATATGCCGGATCGAGTCCGAGTCTTCGATGACGAGGATACGCATCGCCGCTCCACGAGGCACTGCAGAGCATGGCACACGGCGCTCAGCGAGGGAAGGTGACCACGACCCGCACGCCACCTCCGAGCGGCCGCGCCGCTGGGCCGGGGCCTGCGCCCGACGTCTCGGGAACGGCGTCGGAGAGCTCGAGCAACGCGCCAAGCGCCGCCGCGAGCTCGGCTGCGACGAAGAGCGAGACGGTGCTCGGGCGGCCGAACGTCCCTGGCTCGACCTCGAGGGCCAAGAGGGCGCGCCGCGCAGATCCGGGGAGGATCGTTCCGGCGTCGTCCACCACGATGCGCGCGCCGAGTCCGCTGTCGTCGCCGCGCGGCGCACCCGCCACCACCGTGACGACGACGCCGGAGCCCCGCGGGGTTGCGGCGATCGCGTACGCCACGAGCTCGCGCGCCATGATCGCGGCCAAGCGGGGCGCGACCCTCGACACGACGCGCGCGTTGGGCGCGTCGGGCATGGTCCGCACCCGGACCTCGACACCCGCGCGCAGCGCGCGGGCTTCGAGGGCTCGCGTTTCGGCGCGCACCATTTCGACCAGGTCGACCTCCCGCGAAGGCTCCAGCGCGTCGCTCTCGCCGACGGCCGCGAGCTCCGCCACGAACTCCTGCACCGACACAAGCCTGCGACGGATCGTCTCCAGGCGTTCGTCCACTTCGCTACGTGCGGTCGCGTCGAGATCCGGCGAGCTCTTTCGGGGTCCGACCGGTGTGCGCAGCTCTGCGAGCTCACGCGCGGCGGGCGACAGCATCGCCCGAAGCGACGCCGCGATTGCCCCGGAAAGGCGCGCGATCGTGCCGACCCGGTCCAGCGCGGGCGTGGCCGGCGGGGGATAGGTCGACGGCGACATCGGCTCGTCGCCCGCCGCCCAAACGGCCGCGAGCTCGCGCGCATACGCCTCTCCTTGCTTGCGCGCCTCGTCGAGCTCCCTGCGCAGCTTCGCGAGGTCGTCTCGCGATTCGAACCCTTCCGCCGGCAGCGCCAGCACCTCCATGCTCCCGTCGAGCTCGTAGCGACCGCCGTAGCGCAGCGCCATACGCGCGAGCCATGCTCGTTCGGTCTCGGAGGTGGCGGAACCGTCGGGGCCCAGCATGACGCCGACCAGGACCTCGTCCCCGTCGCCTTTGATGGTCACGGCGCTTCCGCTGCTGCTGCCATGACCGAGCATGACGTGGAGCATTCGCCGGAGCTCGGCCTCGTCGCCGAACACCTCGGTTCCCCCACCCGGCTCGATGGATACGCGCGCTTCCGGAGCGACCTCCCACAAGAGCGACGCGAGGTCGATGCGGCCCCGACGCCCGCGAAGTCCCACCGGGCGCGCGTGCAGGCTCGACAGCATCTTCATCGTGTCGTCGAGTGCGGACAGGGTCGCATCGACGCCGCTCGGGTCCACGCCCGGCGGCGGCGGCGCCTGGGTGAGCGCGGTGACGCCCTTGCGCAAGCGCTCGGCGGCCCCCTGGGCCTCCTGCGTCAGCAACCAGCCGAGCTCTTGGCGGGTCAGCCTCCCTTTCGACACTCGACCGAGAATGCCAGAAGCGGGGCCTTCGGTCTACGCGGGGCGGAACCGGACTTCGCGGCCGCGCACCGGCGCCGGGGCGGCCTTCACTGCGCCGGTCGCCCACGCGCGCTCGGCGCCCAGGGCCAGCCAGGTCAACGGGAGCTCCGCGGCTCCGATCCGCACCGTCGTCGCTTCGCGCTCCGCCCACTGTCCCGGAGCCGGAAGAGCAATCGTCTTCTGCCCCTTGAGGCGCTTGGCGCCGACGGCGTCGACGCGTATCGCCGCGACTCCCGCCGCGCTCAGCAGCGCCACGAGGGCGCTCGGAATATACGAGGCGATCACCGCGCGAACGGCGTGCGCGATCTCGGGCGCCCGCTCCGCCAGATCGCGTACTTCGTCGAGCGACGCGCACACGACCGCCATCGCGCGGTGGCCGTTCGAAGGAGCCGGGGACTCCGAAAAGGCCCCGCCGTCCACGATCTCCAGCGTCTGGGCCGCCTGCCAGACGCTGGGCTCCCTGGCGCTTTGCGCCGCCCCGAGGGAAGAGGCCAGGGGCGCGCGCTCCGCTTTTCGTGCGATGAGCACGTCGTCGGTCGGCAGCTCGCGGGGGACCGTCACGCGCACGGGCCGCTTGAACGCGCGCGGATCGCCCACTTCGCCGGTAGCCACGGCGAAGGCGAGCGTCTCCGGCGAGGCGACGAGCGCCACGGGCCGCCCGGCGACGCGCGGTTCCGGATCGCACGTGCGCATCGCCGCTCCGACTCGCGGGGGCGGGTAAAGCTCACCGGACGCGATGCGCGCGTCGGGCTCGACGAAGCGCGCACCGGTCGCGATGAGGTCGGTCAGCGCCCCCCCGGCGGCAAGGGCCTCGAGCATCTGCCGCGAGGGCACCGCCAGGAGGAAGTCGAGTCGGGCCGGCACTCGCTTGCTCTTGAGCAGCGTCGCGGCCGCGAAGAGGTCGCGCAACGTCGTTCCACCGTCGCCGCCGAGCAGCACCTGCGTCACGGGCCGCCCGGCGAGATCGCGAGCCGAACGCACTTGCGACTGCTCGTCGAGCACCAGCGGATCCACGGCGCCGAGATCGAGGTTGACGACTTCCTCGCAAGGCGCCCCCGCGTCGTGGGCGAGCGCGCGATGCGCCTTCGATCGCCGCTGGTCGCGCAGAAACACCTCCGTGCGCTCGTCGCTCACGAAGAGGGCACCCGCCGCTCCCACCTGCGGCGCGAGACCGGCGAGCACGGTTCGCTCGCCTACCGATAAGGCGCGCGCGCTGGTCCCGCCGAACTCGAGAACGACCGGGGCGCCGCGCACCTCTTCGACCCGCCGCACGATCTCGGCCAGGCCCCTGCGGAGGAGCTCGAGAGCCACGTCGCGCGCACACACGAAAGGCCGCAAGCGCCCGCTGAGAAGAACCTGGACGCCGACGGGAGCCCTCACGAGCACGGACCCGCGCGCCAGAGCGCTCGCGAGCGAGGGGGTCGGAACGACGAACGTGAGCATCCCGATGCCCCCGACGCCCGCGAGGCGCGGCTCGTCGGTGACGCAGAGCCGCGCGGGGCTCGCGAAGCGTTCGAGGTGCACGGGGCCGGGGAAGCCAACTCCTGCGCGGGCGACGAGCACCCCGTGCGCCAGCATTTGCGACGCGAGGGCGCGCGCGTCGTCGCCCCCCGAGCCGTGCTGCCCGGGAGCCGGCCGTCCGGTGACGCAACGGCCGTCGTACGCGACGGCGACCTCCGCGGAAGTCTTCTTCAATCCTGCCGCCAGCGCTTCACCGAGCGCACGCATGGGCGCGCGCGCCAGGGCGATCTGGTCGACCCCCACTTCCATCATCTCGCCCGGAAGGGACGACGACGCGCCGCGCAGGCGCGCCGCGAGGATCTTCTGGGCCATCGTACGGGGCGGATCTCCAGCTCTCGCGCGCATCGTCTCCGTCCCGGCACGCAACGACTCCCCGGGCGGGTAGGAAAGTAAACTGCGCGTCACCACAGGGTCAAGGAGTCGCGGCGTCGAGGCGCCGGCACCGGGCACGCGAACGGGCAAACGCGTCTGCCGGCAACGACGCGAAAACGCGCACTGCCACGTTGACCGGAGGCACCGCGGCCCCCTACCCTTGACGATAACGCCATGTTTCGAGAGACGCTTCGCGAGATCGTCGAAAACACAGAGGGCGGCGTGGCTGGCCTCATCATGGATTCGGAAGGGATCGCAGTCGAGTCGTACGCTCTCGCGGACGCCCCGTTCGACATCACGACCGTCGGCATCGAGTTCGGCGTCGTGCTGGGATCCATCAAGCGCGCCGCAGAGTCGCTCGAAGCCGGCAGCGCCCGCGAAATTGCGATCGGCACCGACAAGATGATCGCGATCATCCGCACGCTCGGGGATTCGTACTTTCTGGCGATCGCCATGCGCCCCGACGGCAACTTCGGCAAGGGCCGGTTTCTCATGCGGAGCGCGGCCCCCCAGCTCTTGGCCGAGCTCGAATGAGCGCGCGCGCGAGCGAGCGCATCCTCTGCATCTCCGGACCCAATCTGCAGCTTCTCGGCGCGCGCGAGCCGGCGATCTACGGGCGCGACACGCTGTCCGACATCCACGCGCGCCTCGCGTCGCGCGCGCGCTCGCTCGGAGTCGAGATCGAAGCGCGGCAGACGAACCATGAAGGGACGATCCTCGACTGGATCGGCAGCGCGCCCGCCGACGGCTTCGCCGGGCTCTTGCTCAACCCGGGCGCCTACACGCACACCTCCGTCGCGCTGCTCGACGCGCTGCGATCCATCCCTCTGCCGTGCGTCGAAGTCCACCTCTCGAACCCCGACGCCCGCGAGCCGCTCCGCCGGCGATCGTACGTGGCGCGGGCCTGCGTCGGGCGGGTCTCGGGGTTCGGCGCCGACAGCTACGAGCTCGGGCTCGACGGGCTCGTCCGCGTGCTCCGGCGTTCGCGAGCGTGAAGGGTGAGCACGCCAACCATAGGCTTCCCAGCGGGTGCCTTCAGGCCTAAGGTGCGGCGCCAGCAAGGGAACTCCAGCACCATCCATGAGCCTCGACTTCGACAAGCTGCGGACACTTTTTGAGCTGCTCGCCGAGAAAGACATCGCCGAGTTCGAGCACGAGGAGGCGGGTACGCGGCTGCGCGTCACCCGCGCCGGCGCGCGGATCACCAGCCTGCCCTTCGGCGCCGGGCTGCCTTCTCCGGTCGCGCAGTCGATCGTGCCGCCGCCAGCCGGCGCCGCCGCGATCGACGGCGGGGCCGCGAGCGGCGACTGGGTCGACGTGACCAGCCCCTTCGTCGGCAGCTTCTATCGCTCCCCCTCGCCCGATACGCCGTCCTTCGTCGAAGTCGGATCGGTCGTCCGGGCGGGTCAGACGCTTTGCATCATCGAAGCGATGAAGCTGATGAACGAGATCGAAGCCGAGTCCTCGGGAACCGTCGTCGAGATCTTCGCCCAGAACGGCAAGAGCGTCGAATACGGCCAAAAGCTCTTTCGGATCAAAAAGGCGTGAGGGGGTGTTCAAAAAAATCCTCATCGCCAATCGCGGAGAGATCGCCATCCGCATTTTGCGCGCTTGCCGCGAGCTCGGCGTCAAGACGGTCGCCGTGCACTCGGACGTCGACGCCCGGGCCCTTCACGTTCGCTTCGCCGACGAGGCGGTCTGCATCGGTCCTGCCCCGGCGAGCAAGAGCTATCTAAACATCCCGGCCATCATCAGCGCCGCCGAAATCACCGGCGCCGACGCCATCCACCCCGGCTACGGATTTCTCTCGGAGAACGCGGAGTTCGCCCGCATCTGCGGCAAGTGCGAGATCACGTTCATCGGCCCCACGCCGGAGGCGATGCGCGCGTGGGGCGACAAAGTCACGGCGAGAAAGAACGCCGAGAGGTTCGGCCTTCCCCTTCTCGCCGGCAGCGCCGTGCTCGAGAGCGCCGACGAAGCCATCCGCGAGGCGAAACGAATCGGCTATCCGGTGATCCTCAAAGCGAGCGGTGGCGGCGGCGGGCGAGGCATGCGCGTCGTGCGGAGCGACGCGGAGATGCCGGACGCGTTCGGGAGCGCGCGGCGCGAAGCGGAAACGGGGTTCAAGAACCCCGACGTCTACTGCGAGAAGTTCGTCGAGCGCCCGCGGCACATCGAGTTTCAGGCGTTCGCCGACAACCATGGCGGCGTCTGGACCCTGGGCGAACGGGAGTGCTCCCTCCAGCGCCGCCATCAGAAGGTCATCGAAGAAGCGCCGAGCCCCGCGATGACGAGCGCCAAGCGCCAGGAGATGGCCGAGGTCATTCGCAAGGCATTGCGCGAGACCGGGTACACGTCGCTCGGCACGCTCGAGTTTCTGATGGACGAGCGGCAGGATCTCTATTTTCTCGAGATGAACACCCGCGTCCAGGTGGAGCATCCCGTGACGGAGATGGTCACGGGCCTCGACCTCGTCGCCTGCCAGATTCGCGCGGCCGCCGGAGAGAAGATGGACCTCCCGGACACCAGCCCGTGGAGCTTTCGGGGTCACGCGATCGAGTGCCGCATCAACGCCGAAGACCCCAAGACGTTCGCGCCTTGGCCGGGGCTCATCACCGAGTGGAACACGCCCGGCGGCGCCGGCGTACGCGTCGACTCCGGCGTGTACGGCGGCTGGCGCGTGCCGTCCGACTACGACTCGCTCCTCGCGAAGCTCATCGTGCACGCGCCGACGCGGCCCGAGGCCATCATCCGGATGAGGCGGGCGCTCGACGAGTTCATCGTCGTCGGCATCCGCACGAACATCGATCTGCACAAGGCGCTCCTCGCCGACCGCGAAGTAGCGGAGGGTACGATGACCACCCGTACGGTCGAGCGGGTCATCGGCAGCAAGACTTCGCATTAGTTCGGTCCCCATTTCCGGGGGCCCATCGAAAACCGTCGTGGTCGTGCTCGTGGTCGTTTGCGTCCACGTCCACGACAAGCGCTCCCGTCAACCGGCCACCCTCATTCGGCACCCTGCTCCCGCGGTTTGTCACTCTGCGCCGCGGGAACGGAGCCATCCCGCCCCCGAACGGCGCCAGCCGAGCCAGGGACGGCGCCCTCCCTGGCTCGGTCGGTGCCACGGCGGCATCGCATGGAGCCAACCAAGACTGGTAGGGTGCCAAGCCAGTCTTCCGTGGCATCCTACCGCCCTCACCCGAGGCCACACGAAGCGGGGAGGGTGACATCCCAAGCAGGGACGATGACAAGCGAGGCAAGCCGATGAGCATCCCCACGACACGACCGACCGCGGCACTGGTCATCGACGGACGGCGAACGCTTGGCCTGAGCCGCGACAAGTTCGCCGAGCTTCTTCGCTCCTCGAAGCGCACCGTCGCACGCTGGGAGGCCGGGCAGTCCACGGTCTATCCCCGAGATCTCTTCGAGCTCGCGCGGCACGTGCACCCGAACGACGCGGAGCTCGCCGAAGAGATCGCTCTCGCGGGCGGCGCGACCCTGCAAAAGCTCGGGATCGCGCCCTCTCTCGACGCGACCCCGCTCCCGCCTCACGTGCTCGTCGACGCGATCGTGTGCGCCGCCGCCGACGCGCTGAAGGCCGTGCCGGACACCGTGCGCGGCGCCGTGCTCGCCGCGTTCAAGCGCGCGCGGGAGCTGCGGATGACGGTGGAAGACGTCGAGAAGGCGATGAGCAAGCGGTGACGGTCCGAGTCTCGGCGGCGGGCGCCGACGCTCGTCAGGTTGAACACGCGATCGCTCTTGGACGGGTCACGGTCACCGCCGATCACGACTTTCTGGAGCTTGCCGACGACCTCGTCGCCCGGGGCGTCCGCTTTCCAGGGGTCATGTTCATCCTTCCGTACACAATGGTCGGCGAAGCCGTGCGCGCGATTACCCTCGTTGCACTCGCCCGTGAGCCGCGGGAGCTCGCCAACAGAATCGAATGGATCAAGTAGGGCGCCTCGTGAACACCGCCCAGCCCCGTCCATCGCGACCACCGATTCGACGACGAGTCAGGCACAACCAACGCATCGCGTAGTGTGGTCGGAATTGGATCACCGTCTTCGCGCCGGCAAGGACATTTCGGTCTGACCTTGCCAGGGTGGAACCCCCCGGGTCCGTCACCGGGGCAGCCCGACCTTGCGCCGCGGCCCCTGCACGAGAATCCGCCGACGAGCGGCGGAGCCCGGAAGGCACTGCAGCCGAGCCCACGCCGCACGGGCGCAGCGTGCCGCTCGCGAAATACAGCGAAGAGCGCGGTTGAACGGGGGCGCGATTGCGCGTAATCCTCCCGCCGTGACTTCACGCCGAGCCATCGCTTGCTTCGTGAGCGCCTTCATCGTCGCTGCGGCAGGCGTGTGGGCCGGTTGCGCGACGACCGCGCCAAGCGCGGGGTATACGCCGGTCACCGGGATCGTGATCCCCGCCGCGACCATCGTGGCCGGCCATGGGTGCGGAACCGGCGCCGACCAGGTGTTCAAATACGCGGCCGTGGTCTCGACGCCGAGCGGCGAGGCGCCCGCGTTCGTCACGTCCGGCGTCTTCGACTGCTTCGCCGACGGCACCTTCTCGAATCTGCCTTCGCCGGATGGAGGCAGCCGCACGTTCGACGTCCAGGTCTTCGCCTATACGGAGGCGTCGTTCCCGCCGGCGCTCGTGTGCCCGAGAAGCACCGTTCCGTGCCCCGGCGACGACGCGGGAGCCGTCGCTCCCTGGGAAGGATCCGCGAACTGGACCACGGAATGCACGGTGACGCAGATTCAAGGGGTGCCGTCGATCACGACGTGCGGCGCGCTCGAGCCCCGCGACGCGGGTTCGGGCGGCGACGACTCGAGCGCCTCGGAGTAGCCGCGCGAGAAGGCGCGCCGGCGCGCGGCGCGAGAGAAGGGGGCGACCGGGCGACGCCTGGCGGGCGTGCCTGGCGGGGTCGCCCATGCGACACTACACATCCTATAGACATGAACCGCCCGCAGGCGATGAGCTTTGCGTTCCCGAAGCCCGGGCCGGCGCTGTGGTCGATCCTCGGCGCGATGGCCGCGCTCGGGGTCTTCACCGCGTTCCTCGCCACATGGGTGCCCGGCGGCGAGTACGTCTTCCGAGCGCTCGTTTGCGACCTCGACCGCGCGTTCCACGAGCCGTGGCGGCTGCTGAGCTCCGGATTGCTCACCAGCCCAGCCCAGTGGTCGCATCTGATCTATTCGCTCGCGGGCGTCTACTTCCTCGGAGCGACGCTCGAGCACCGCTGGGGGCCCTGGCGCTTTGCGCGCTTCTTCGCGATCGCCGTTCTCTTCGGCAACCTCGCGACGATCGCGGCGAGCGCCGTCATGCCCGCCGACGCCCAGGCGCGGTTTCATCCGGAACATGTCTTCGGACCGATGGCCGCGATCACGGCGATCGCCGTGGCTTGGTCGCGCGAGTTTCGCGACTCGACCGTGAACCTGTTTCTCGTCCTCCCGGTGCGCGCCCAGACGCTCCTCTGGCTGACGATCGGGTTCTGTGCGCTCGATCTCGTGTACCCGGCCGGGCTCCCGGAGGGGGTGGTCGCCCCGTTCGGGGGGGTCGTCGCGGGGCTTCTGTTCGGCGGCTCTCCGTCGCTGGCGCGAACGGCGTGGCTCCGATTGCGACTGGCAGTGCTTCGCCGGCGCGCCTCGGCTGGGATCGTCGACGACATCCTTTCGTCCAAGCCCAAGCGCCGCCCGCGGCCCGGGGCCCCTCCGCTGCGTGTCGTAGGCGGCGGAATCGAAGACGTGCTGAAGAAGCGCACGCCGCCCAAGGACAAGCGCTACTTGAACTAGTTTCGTCGCACGACGGTTCGTGTACGGGCACGAGCACGGGCACGTTTACGGGGAAGAGCTTCTACCAGGGGTCTGTCCTCCTACGGGCGCGCGCGCACGGAGGGGCGCGGCGGACGCTGCACTGGAGTAAAGTCCCGTCGCCCATGTGGAGCCATCGTCACCTGCTCGGTATCGCGCAGCTCTCCCGCGAGGACATTCTCCACGTGCTGGACGCCGCGCGCCGATGGTTCGCGATGCCCCGCGACGAGGCGAAGAACGCCCGGGTGCTCTACGGACGGTCCGTCGCCAATCTCTTCTTCGAGTCGTCCACCCGCACGCGAACGTCGTTCGAGGCGGCCGCCAAGCGCCTCGGCGCCGACGTGGTCAACGTCACCCCGCAGACTTCGAGCATCACCAAAGGCGAGACCCTGCTCGATACCGCCCGCAACCTCGAGGCGCTTCGCGCGGACGCCATCGTCCTGCGGCACCCGGCGTCCGGAGCACCTCAGTTCGTGTCGGAGCACATCCGCGCGTCGATCGTGAACGCCGGCGACGGCTCGCACGAGCACCCGACCCAGGCGTTGCTGGACGCCTTCACGATCAGCCGCAAAGGCAAGCGCTTCGAGGGCCTGGTCGTGGCCATCTGCGGAGACATCCTTCACTCGCGCGTCGCACGATCCAACGCCCTCTTGCTCGGCGCTCTCGGAGCGGAAGTACGTCTCTGCGGACCGCGCACTCTCCTGCCCCGATGCGCCGAGGCGCTGGGGCCGACCGTACGAGTGCTGGCGCGGGTCGATGACGCGGTCGAGGGCGCCGACGTCGTGATGGCGCTGCGCATCCAGACCGAGCGCCTCGCCGGAGCGATGATCCCGAGCACGCGTGAGTACGCGCGCACGTTCGGGCTGAGCCCTCGCGTGCTCCAGCGCGCCAAGCCCGACGCCATCGTCATGCACCCGGGACCCATCAACCGCGGCGTCGAGATCGCGTCCTCCGTCGCCGACGGGCCGCAGAGCGTCATCCTCGATCAAGTCGAAGCGGGCATCGCCGTGCGCATGGCCGTGCTGGACCTCGTGATCGCCGCGGGCGACGCCCATCGAGCACGGGGTTGAGGGCGTGAGCGTCGACGCAGGCGCCCCGCTGGGGGTCTTCGACTCGGGCCTCGGTGGCCTCACCGTAGTGCGGGCGCTGCAGCGAGCTCTCCCCGCCGAGCACATCGTGTACCTCGGCGACACAGCGCGCGTCCCGTATGGGACGAAGGGAGCGGCGACCGTCGTCAAGTACGCCATGGGGTGCGCGCGGCATCTGGTCGCGCGCAAGGTCAAAGCGATCGTGATCGCGTGCAACACGGTGAGCGCGGTCGCTCCGGAGCGCCTTCGAGTCGAGCTCGACATCCCGGTCCTCGGGGTGATCGAGCCGGGGGCGCGCGCGGCCGTCGCGGCGACGCACACGGGACGAATCGGCGTCCTCGCCACGGCAGGAACGATCGCCTCGGGGGCGTACCCGCGCGCGGTGGCGCAGGTATCCACGCGAGCCGAAGTGGTCGGGCAGGCGGCGCCTCTCCTCGTTCCGCTCGCCGAAGAGGGCTGGACGACCGGAGACGTGCCCCAGCTCGTCGTCCGCCGATACATCGAGCCGCTCGCGCACGCGGGGGTCGACGTCGTGCTGCTCGGCTGCACGCATTACCCGCTCTTGCGCGACGTCATCGAGAGCGAAGTTCGGGCACGCATCGGCCCACACGTCGCGGTGGTCGACAGCGCGACCGCCATGGCCGCCGACGTCCGAGATTTCTTGGACGCGCGGGGGCTCGCCCGCAAAGGGGACGCGACCGACGCGTGGGTGCGCCTGCTCGTGACCGACCTTCCACGCACCTTCCGGGAGACCGCGGCGCGGTTCCTCGGGGGCGCCGTGGGCGAAGTCGAGCAGGTGGATCTGTAGAAGGGAGGTCGCGCGCCGTCGGACGGTTCGTTGCCTTCACTCTTCCTGGATGCGTATGAGCCGCGGCGACGAAGCCGCGACACCGCTCTGGGCAATCGCTGCGAGCGCCCGCCGTACGTCGCGTTCGACGGCTTCGTGCGTCAGCATCACGATGTCCACGGGCACGCCGCTCGACCCTCCCCCGCCCTGCTGCACCATCTGCTCGATCGAGACCCCGGCGTCCCCCAGCGCGCCGGCCAGCCGCGCGAGGACTCCGGGCCGGTCGTGCGCCTGAAAGCGCAAGTAGTAGCGGGTCCGCACGTCGTCGAGCGACGCGAGCGGTCGGCTCTTCGTCTGCACACTTCGCGTCGCGAGACCCGCCACGCCGCTCAGGCGCGCGCGGGCCACGTCGAGGACGTCCGCCACGACGCTGACGGCCGTCGGCATGTCGCCGGCTCCCCGCCCCGACAGCAGGCACGGCCCGAGCGCCCGTCCTTCGAGCGCGATGGCGTTGAGCACGCCGCCCACGTTCGCGAGCGGCGTGTCGCGGTGCACGAGCGCGGGATGCACCCGGAGCTCGATGCCGTCGCCGCGCTCGCATCCGATGGCCAAATGCTTGATGGCAAACCCGAATCGCTCCGCGAAATGGTGGTCGATCGGGTCGATCCCACGGATTCCTTCCGTGGGTACTCGCTCCGCATCGACCCGAGCCCCGAAGGCGAGCATGGCCAAGACGACGAGTTTGTGCGCCGCATCGTGGCCGTCGACGTCGAGACTGGGATCGGCCTCGGCGTATCCCTTCGCCTGCGCCTCTCGCACGGCCTCGTCGAAACCCAAGCCATCGTCGTGCATCCGCGTGAGCACGTAGTTGCACGTGCCGTTCACGATCCCCTCGAGCCTCACGACCCAGTCGCACGCGAGGGCGTCGCGCAGCACGCGAACGACCGGGATTCCCCCGCCGACGGAACCCTCGAAGCCCAGGTCCACGCCATTGGCGATCGCCCGATCGATCAGCGCCGGCCCGTGCATCGCGAGAAGCATCTTGTTGGCGGTGACGACGCTCCGCTTCGTGTCGATCGCCCGCTCGACATAAGCGCGCGTGGGATCCACCCCCCCCATGACTTCCACGAACACGTCGATCGACGCGTCCGCGATGACTGCCTCGGGATCCGTCGTCAGGAGGGCGCGATCGACCGCTGATGGTCGCTCTTTGCCCGCGTCACGTACGAGAACGCGCGCGACCTCGAGCGGCGCGCCCACGCTCTGGGCGACGTATTCCGAGCTTTCGCGGAGGAGCCGCAGGACCCCTCCCCCCACGGTGCCGCAGCCGAGGAGGCCCACACGAACCGGTTTCATCACTCGAGTTTACACGGTCTCCGGCTCGCGAGGCCTCGAGAGAACCTCTTGGGCTGGGTCATCAAGCCGGCGGCGCAGCCGCCGGGTTCAGTACCGCGACCGTCACGGAGCGGTCAGGTGTAGTTCGTCCAATCGCGCGGGCCTTTTCGCCCGGTGCGGCCGTGATGGAGGACAGCGCTCAATTCGTCGGAAGCGGCTGCGGCGCGGCCTTCTCTTCGGGCTTCGGCTTGGGCATCTCTTCGAGCGCGCCTTCGAGCACCTGGTCCATCTTGCTCACGAAGAGGAACTCGAGCTCGCTCTTGACCTCGGCCGGGACCTCGTCGAGGTCGGCCTTGTTGCGCTCGGGGACGAGCACGCGCTTGATCCCCGCGCGGTGCGCGGCGAGCACTTTCTCTTTGAGACCGCCGATGGGTAGAACGCGCCCCCGGAGCGTGATCTCCCCGGTCATCGCCACATCGTGCCGAACCCGGATCCCCGTCAACATCGACACGAGCGCCGTGAACATCGTCACACCCGCGCTCGGCCCGTCTTTCGGCATCCCACCGGCGGGGATGTGGATGTGAATGTCGCTCTTCTCCAGGAAGTCTCGGCTGATGCCGTAGCGTTCGGCGTTCGTCCGCACGTACGACAGCGCGGCTTGTGCCGACTCCTTCATCACGTCGCCGAGCTGCCCGGTGAGCTGCAACTTGCCCGAGCCGAACATCCGCGTCGCCTCGATGAAGAGGATCTCGCCGCCGACGCTCGTCCACGCAAGCCCCGTCGCGACGCCCGCCTCTTCGGTGCGCTCGGCGACTTCGCTCGTGAATTTCTGCGGCCCGAGAAACTCGCGGACCTGCTCCTCACCCTCGATCTTGCGGGCGGTCGTGTCCCCCTCGGCGATCTTGACGGCGACGCCCCGGATGATGCTCGCGATCTGGCGCTCGAGCGTGCGGACGCCGGCTTCGCGCGTGTACGTGTCGATGACGAGGTCGACCGCCGGGTCGGTGATGTCGAGCATCTCTTTGGTGATCCCGTGCTCTTCGAGCTGCTTCGGGACGAGGTGCCTGCGCGCGATCGCGAGCTTCTCGCGCCGCGTGTAGCCGGGGATCTCGAGGATCTCCATGCGGTCGCGAAGCGGTGCGGGGATCGGGTCGGCGATGTTCGCCGTGGCGACGAACATCACGTTGGAGAGATCGTACGGGATCTCCAGGTAATGGTCGGCGAACGTGTTGTTTTGCTCGGGGTCGAGCACTTCGAGCAGCGCCGCCGCCGGATCACCCCGGAAGTCGTGCCCGATCTTGTCCACTTCGTCCATCATGAAGACGGGGTTGATCGTGCCCGCCTTCTTCATCCCCTGGATGATCTGCCCCGGAAGCGCGCCGACGTACGTTCGCCGGTGACCTCGGATCGCGGCCTCGTCGTGCACGCCGCCCAGCGAGATGCGGACGAACTTCCGGCCGAGCGCGCGCGCGATGCTCCGGCCGAGCGACGTCTTGCCGACGCCGGGCGGGCCGATGAGACAGAGAATGGGGCCCTTCTTGTCCTTCTTCAGCTTGCGCACCGCGAGGTACTCGAGGATGCGCTTTTTGACCTTCTCGAGGCCGTAGTGGTCTTCGTCCAGCACTTTGCGCACCGCGCCGATGTCCATGTTGTCGGGCGTCTGCGCGTGCCACGGCAGGTCGAGGATCCAATCGAGGTACGTGCGCACGACGGTGTATTCGGCGCTTCCGACCTGCATGTTGCGCAGCCGTTTGAGCTGCTTCTTGGCGACCTGCTCGGCCTCCTGCGGCAGGTTCGCCTTGGCGATCCGCTCTTCGAGGCCGTCGAGATCGCCCTGGTCGCCTTCGTCTTCGCCGAGCTCCTCTTTGATGGCCTTGAGCTGCTGGCGGAGCACGTACTCCCGCTGGTTTTTCCCCATCTCCTCTTTGATCTGGGAGTTGATGCGCTCGCGCATCTTGAGGATTTCGAGCTGCCGCGTGAGGAGCTTGAGCACTTTTCGAATGCGCTCTTTGACGTCGATCATCTCGAGGAGCGAGGCCTTCTCGTCGACCGGCGCGTCGAGATTGCCCGCGACCAGGTCCGCGAGGGCGCCCGGGGCCTGGATCGAGTCGATGAGCGATCCCGCTTCGCGCGGAAGCTCGGGCATGAGCTGAATCACCTGCTTGGCGATATCCCGCAGGCTCATGCTGAGCGCCTCCGCCTCGTCGTCGGCGGCGTTCTGCTCGGGCAAACGGCTGACCTTCGCTTTGAGGTAGGGGCCGCTCTGCGTCATCGTATCGAGTCGGATGCGCGTCAGCCCTTGCAGGATCAGCGAGTAGTTGCCGGAGCTGTGCTTGAGCGCTTTGAGCACCCGCGCCGCGCAGCCCACGTGATGCAGGTCGTCCTTGCCGGGGTCGTCGGTGGACGGATCGCGCTGCGCGAAGATCGCGATCACGGGCGCGGACAGGTTGTCGACGTCTTCGACGAGCGCGACCGACTTCTCACGACCCACGTCGAACGGCGCGACGGCGCCGGGAAAAAGGACTGCGTTGCGAATCGGCAAGACGGGCAGCTCGTCGCCGAACTGGATTGTCTCGTCTTCCTCTCGTGCGGGGGTCTGCTTCTTCTCGGACATTGTCTCGCTACCTCTCGCGATAGGCGCCGCCGCAGCGCGCCCGTGGGAAGCATGTCGATGTCGGCTGCGTTTCAGCCATCCTAAGCACGCCATTTCGCGCGCGCCACCGCAAGGGGAGCAAGGATCGCGCCGCCTCAACCGGGGCCGTCACGTAGTGACCTTGCCTACACACTGCCGACCAAGCGAGCGGGATCGAGCGTGTGGATGGCCAGACCGGTCGGCACTTTCGGATAGAAAAATGTGCTCTTTTGCGGCATCACCTCGCCCGCTTCGGCCACCTCGCGAACCTGCGCCACGGGCGTCGCGTTCATGAGGAAGAGCACGTTCCCACTCCCGTTGCGGAGCGCCGCGAGCGCCGCCTTTGCGTCCTGCGGGTAGTAAAGGTTCGTCTTTGCCGCCTGGGCCTGCGGTGTGATGCCGAGAATGTGCTCGAGGATCCCGGCGTGCAGAAGCGTCACGTCCGTCGTCCGCAAGACCTTCGGCTTTGGCCCCAACGTGGGATGCTCGCCGAGGTGGGCGTCATCGCGGAGCGTCAGCACGATGACGCGACCGTCAGCCGCAGCCGCAGCCACGCTCGGGGCCCGGTCACCCGCCGTCCGGAGCGCGCCAAGGATCTCGTCGGACTCGGCCCCCCGAGAGAGCTCGGCGACGACGAAAGTGTCCCGGGCCTGCCGCAGGAGGTCGTCGAAGGAGAACGACGCGAGCGAGTGAACGTGGCGATGCGTCGGAAACACGACGAGGTGGGGGTCGTCGCCGTTCACGAGGAACGTCAGAAAGAAGCGGTGCTCCGCGCGCAGCGGCGCGCCGGGGTGCGCGGCCGAGACTTCGTCCGCGTAGCGAACGGCGGTCTCGTATCGGTGGTGGCCGTCGGCGATGAGCAGAGTCGAGCGCGCGACCCCCTCGACGATCGCGCGAAGGGCGCTATCGCCGCGCACCCGAGCCAACGCGTGGTGGACGCCGTCGGGCGTATCCATCTCCGCGAGGGGCTCGCCATCCGACAAGGGTCCGTCGAGCTCCCGGCGCGGATCGCGATAGAGCATGAAGCCGGGGCTCAGGTTCGTTCCGGTGGCGCGAAAGAGCTTGAGGCGGTCTTCTTTGGGCCCCGAGAGCGTGCGCTCGTGCGGCAAGACGACGCGATCGGCGAAGGGCGCGAGCTTCACGAGCGCGAGAAAGCCGCGCCGGGTGATCGCTCGCTGGCCCCCGCCGCCCGGCGGGGTGAACGTCTGATCGAAGCGGTAAAACGACGGCTCCGAGTCGCGCACGAGCACGCCGTCCGAGCGCCATTGAGCCAGGATCGCGGCGGCGCGAGCGTACTTGGTGTCGCCGTCGCCCTCGGGCAGAATCAGGCGCACGACGTTGTGTGGGTCTCGCGCCGCGAGCGCCGAGCGCTCCGCCGGAGAGATGACGTCGTAGGGAGGAGAAACGACGCTCGCGAGACCGCCCGGCAGGCGCGCGAGGTCGTACCGGAGCGGTGTGAGCGGTGCGATTTCAGCCATGGCCTATTTCCCTTCGATGCCGAGATGGACGCCTCGCGCGATGTCGCACCGGTGATGCTCGCCTTCCCAGCGGATCCGCCCCACGGCCTCGTAGGCAGCCTGCGATGCAGCATCGAGCGTCGCGGCGTGGGCCCCCACCGCGAGCACCCGACCGCCGCTCGTGACCACGCGGCCATCGGGCGCTCGGGCAGTGCCCGCGTGACGCACGAACGCGCCCGAAGGCAGCGGCGCGTCGAGCCCCTCGATGGGGTCTCCCGTCCGCAGTTGGCCGGGGTACCCGGCGGCCGCCATGACGACCGAAACCGCCGCGCCGCTCGCGGTGTCGGAGCGCGCGCGCGAGAGGTCGCCGAGGGCAGCCGCCTCGAGGAGCTCGAACCAATCGCCGTCGTACATGGGCACGAGCACGGTGGCCTCCGGATCGCCGAAGCGGACGTTATACTCGAGCACGCGCGGGATGCCGCGGTCGATCATCAGGCCGACGAAGAGCACGCCGCGAAATGGAGCGCCCTCGGCCGCCATGCCCGAGAGCGTCGGCTCGACGATGTCGCGCATGACGAGCGCGTGCACCTCGCGGGTCACACCGGCCGCCGGGGCGTAGGCGCCCATTCCGCCGGTGTTCGGACCGCGGTCGCCGTCGCCGACGCGCTTGTGATCCCGCGCCGGCGCGAGCGCCACTGCGCGGCTGCCGTCGCATACGACGTGGAAGCTCGCTTCCTCTCCCACGAGGCGCTCCTCGAGCACGACGAGGCGGCCGGCATCTCCGAATTCGCGCTTGCGCATGATCCGCTCGACGGCGGCGCAGGCCTCGTCCACCGTATCGGCGACCACGACTCCCTTCCCGGCCGCGAGCCCATCGGCCTTGACCACGAGCGGAGCGGACCCCGGACCGCGCTCCCGCGCGTGCTGCCGAAGGTGCTTCTCGGCAGCCGTCGCGTCGTCGAAGACGGCGAAATCCGCGGTCGGGATGCGGTGGCGCTTACAGAACCGCTTCATGAACGCCTTCGAGGCCTCGAGCTGCGCCGCTGCTCGGTTGGGCCCGAAGGCAGCCACGCCACGAGCCTGGAGGGCGTCGACCAGGCCGAGGACGAGTGGGAGCTCCGGGCCGACGACCACGAGGTCGGCGTGCTCGCGCGCGGCGAGATCGACGAGGCCGTCGACGTCGTTCACGCGAACCGCCACATTTCGGCCGACCGCCTCGGTGCCCGCGTTGCCGGGAGCGATGACGACGTCGTGAGCGCCCGCGGACATTGCGGCGGCAAGGGCATGCTCCCGAGCGCCCGATCCGACCACGATCACTCTTGCCCTTCTCGCCATCGCTCCGCCGTCAAATACGCCGGCGGCGCGTAGCACGATGAGGCCGACTCGCCAAGCGAGCGTGCAGCAGCGTATCCTCAGGGTCCGTGGCTGAATCTCTCCCGCCCGTCGCCATCCGCGTCGTCCGCCCGTTCGCGACAGAGGACGAGCTTCTCGAAAACGAGCTCGAAACGCTGACACGCACGAGCATCACACTGCTCGGAGCGCCCGCGCGCCCTCCGGGGCTCGTTCTGCGGTTCGAGCTCGTCCTCGCGTCCGGGCAAGTGCTCGTGCGCGGCGAGGGGCGGGTCGTCGGCTACCGGCCGGACGCGCACTACGGGACCGGCGGGCTCACCCTGCGCTTCACGCGGCTCGACACGCGCTCGAAGGCCCTCGTGGACCGAGCCGCCGCGCTCCGGGACCGCCGGCGGCCATCGTCCCTGGCCGCCATGGCAGAGTCGCCATCGCTGCCCGCTCCCCCGTTCACGTTGGAGGAGGAGCGGTCGGAAAGTGGCTCGACCCAATCCTTGCCGCCCGCCCTGCGGCCCCCGAGCGCGCGGCCCGCGCCCCCGACCGAAGCCGCGTCGCCGCGGTTGCCCCGCGATCGCGACGCGCTCCTCGAGCGATTGCGCGCGCGCTCGAAGGATATCGATCGCCGGCGTTGATGGTTGCGCTCGGGTCAATGCGGGGTCGCGGGCCCGACACCCTCTTCTTCCACGTGGTACTTCTCGCGAATACTCGCGTCCGCGTCTTTGGTCTCCTTCGCGTCGAGGACGATGCGTGCGACGCCCTGTCCGGGTAGGAACGTGACGACGTGGAAGCCCCCGGTGGGGCGGGCGAACGCGGCGCGCACGTCGTCGAGCGACCGCGCGGGCTGACCGTTGACGCGGTCGACCACGAGGCTTCCGATGTGCTCGTAGCCCAAGGTCGCGGCGACGGGCAGCACGCCCGAGAGAACGATAACGCCGGGCCGCTCGGACGAGGAGCTCCAGCGCTCGAGCTCGTACGGCTCCAGAATTCGCGACGGGGCCTTGTTCTCCCAGTCCTTGCCGAAGGTGAGGAGATACTCGTGCGAGAGCCTCTGGAAGACCAAGCCGCCGCGGACGGTGTAGCCGGGCGGGTCCGGACCGAACCAGGGCACAAGCGTCTGCTCGCCGGGCCACCGCTTCAAGACCACGCTCGCCCGCTGCCGCTCGCCGTGACGAACCAACTCGACCGCGATGGCGTCGCCCGGATGATGCCCCTGCGAGAACAGCGAAGCGTACGAGAGCCGCCCCGCGCCGGGATCCGCGTACGTGCCGTCGCTGTCGATTTTCGTGCCGCCCACCGAGAGGATCACGTCGCCGGTCTCGAGGGACCCGCTCGAGCTTCCGAGCGGAGACACCTCGCTGACGAGCCAACCGCCGTCGTCCGGGCCGAGTCCGAGCGAGGCGCGCAGCGCCGGATTCGACAGCTTCTGGCCCATGAAATCGGCCGTGGCGCAGCCCCGGTACGGTGGGTGCGACACATCGGTCGCGAAGTCCGCCAGTGTCCGGGATCCGATCGCGTAGACCTCGCCATTCGACCAGCTCATGACGAGGCCCGCGACCCGGCCATCGACGCTGACGACGTCGGAGACGCCGACCCGTTGGGCGTCGACCTGCGAAATCTTCATATGCACGAAATCACAGCGACCGCTGACTTCGAAGCGCGAGACAACACCCTCGGACGACTCCAACCGCATCCCCTCGGCCGCCGCATGCCAGAGCTTCACGGGACGCGGCGCAGGAAGCGCGGGGGACAACGACGCGAGCTCGACCCCGTCCCAGAACCCCGGGTCGTCGACCACGAGCATCGCCAGGCCCGCGTCCACGTCGAAGAGCAGGACCCGTGCGGGTACCCGCGCGATGGCCCCGGGCTTCTGCACCTCCACGTGCCGGTGGTTGCGCAGGCCCCAGCCGCTCACGAGGATTCGCCTTCCTTCGATCGCGAGGCCGGTCAACGTCCGCGTCCACGGCTTACCCGAGCCCCAAGGCGCGCTCCAGTCGACGTCTGCGCCATCGGCTTGGATGACGACGACGGCGCGCGACGAGTCCACCAGAGCGGGAGGTGCCGCTGGGCTGGCGACGGGCAGCGCGATCGCGGGCGCGGGCGCCGGCGCGGATGTCGTCTTGGCGCGAACACACGCGGACTGCGCCGCGGCCACCGCAATGCACGCGGCCCAGACGCTACAGACTCTTGTCATTGCCGATCCCGTAGGTCGCAAGGATCGAGGCTCGAGCGGAGAGAGCTTGCTCGTGGTCGACGGCCTCGATGTGGTGGAACGGTCCGAGCTCGAAGACGTCCTGCTTCTGATGGCTCTCTTCGAGCAACCGCGCGAGGTCGGCGAGGTTTCGAACGGGCTGGCCGTTCACGCGCTCGACCACGAAGGGGACCGAGAGATCGACGCCCGCGTTCGCGGGGTTGCTGAAGATGTGAGCGAGCAAAACCGCTTCGCGGTCGATCGCGGGCGGCGGTTCCCAGGAGCGGAATGCGAGATCGTGGAGGATGGCGGCTCTCCGCGCTCCGACCGGATGCATCGCGCTGAAGTACTCGATCGTGGCGGGTACGAACAGCAGGCCTGCGTAGACGAAGTACCTCGGCTTCGAGCGCGACTGACGCAGGCGGTTCCACGGGGGAAACTGGCTGGCTCTCCACTCCACGTTCAGCGGCCTGCCCGCCCGCCACACGTCGAAGCGGACCCGCTGTCCGAGCGACTTCATGTCCACCAGGTGGAAGAAGGGCGCGCGCGCTGCGCCGATCTGGCACGTGCCATCGTCGGCGACCCGCTGCCCGTCGACCGCCATGAGCACGTCGCCTGGCTCGATCGCGGCACCGAGGTCGCTCCCCGCGGCGATCTCTTGAACGACGACACCGCTTCGGTCGTCGGGCAGCTTGCGCTCTCGGCGATACGCCGGCGAGCTCAGGGGAAGTACGCGAACGGGCAGGTCGGGAAAGCCGGTGTAGTGGCCGTCGGTGAAGTCGTCGAGAAAGTGGCGGACGATGGGCGCAGGAATGAAAAAGCCGATGCTCTGTGCGCCGGTGATGACCTGGAACGCGACCCCCACGACCAGGCCGCGCTGAACGACGGGACCGCCGCTGTTGCCGGGGTTGAGCGCGGCGTCCGTCTGGACGACCAGATGCTTCGACAAGCCCTCCAAGTAAGCGCGCTGCTCAATCCGCGAGACCACTCCCGCGGTGGTCGAGAGCTCGAGCCCGCCGAGCGGATAGCCGTAGGTCACGACGCTCGAGCCGATCTGCGGCAAGTCCCCGACGCGAAGCGGGCGGAGTCCTCGCAAGAACGATCGGTTGGCTACGCGAAGGAGCGCAAGGTCGCAGTCGTCGTCCACCGCCTCGACAGTGGCAATCGCCGGCGCAGAGCCGTCGTTCTTCTTGACGGTGACCTGCTGCGCGTCGCGGACGACATGGGCGTTGGTGAGCAACCGGTCCCCGTCGATCAAAAATCCGGTTCCGGAGGCCGATTCGGGGGGAAGAAGCTTCCAGGGCGCCGTCCAGTCGTGACCCGCGCGCGAGACTTCGACGCGCAAGACCGCGCTTCGAACGTCCTGGTCCGGCGGGTCCAAGGCGATGGCCCGCCCGGCCGAAAGCAAGACGGCGATCCAAGCCAGCCCGGCGAGCCACCATGGAAACAGCCCGCGCCCGGTCGTCGCCAATCCGCGTGAATCCGGGCGAACCATCCGCACAAGGAAGGCTCAGGTCCCGTGCACTGTCAAGGCCAGCGAGCTTCGCTCGGGCGTCAGTAGGAAGCCCGCTCGAGCATCCCCATCGAGACTCGACCTTCTCGTACACGCTCGATACCGGCACCTCGCCGCCGAGCGCCGGGAAGGCGCCGTGCGCCTGGTCTCCGAGGTGCACCGTGAGGAGCCCCTGCCCGCTACCCTGGCGCCGGTAGTGCTCGACGCGCTTCTCGCGGGTCGACACGAGCACGTACTCCTCGATTCAAGGTGCGTCTACCGAATCCGCGCCGTCGTCATGGCCACGAACCGATTGGCCAGCTGCAGCACCGCTTCGAGAGCGCCGGCATCCGCGTCACCGGCCGCCACCGCAATCTCGACGCCCGCCGCAGCCTCGCACGCTTCCGCTCGTGCGATAGCAAAGCATCGAGCCTTGTCCGCCCGGGTGACCCTCCCCGCGCCTTCGGCGGCGTTCAAGCAGGCACTCTTCGCAGCCCGCATGGCATGGTCGCGGAGGTAGCAATCGCGAATCCGTGCATTGCGCACGGCTTCGAGAAGTCCAATCGCAACCCTGTAAGCCTCCAATTTGTGGTGCGGAAGTAGGTAACTCATGTTCGGTCGCTCCTTTCACCCCGCTGAAAAGGAGCGACCGAACATGAGTCCCCTCGTCCCAGCCCCAATCGGGCGAGCGCCCAACTACGATAGCAATCGCAGTGACGCCGCAAAGCGGCGGCACGAGATTGCAGAAAAGTCCAAGTCGCGAGTCCAAGCGAGACCTCTCTCTCGACCGCGACCCTTGACCCTTGACCCTTGACCCTTGACCCTCGACCCTCGACCCTCGACCCTCGACCCGCGACCCGCGACCCGCGACCCGCGACCCTCGACCCGCCGCCCTCGACCCTCTCTCGACCGAGACCCCTCAAAGCCCCCCGGACGTAGCAGCTCCCCCACCCCCCGCCGGCACAAAGTCCACCTTCCCAAGCGGCCCCCGCATCGTCCACCCGTAAAACCCGTCCGCGCGCTTCGATTGCTTGATCCGCGGATCCGCAAGCTCGAACAGCGCCGGCGCATTCGAGCCCGGAGCGCCGAACAGGCTTTTGGTCACGTCGCTCTGCGCGCGGTACGCGTCGTTGATCTTGAAGCGCACCTGCGCGTCGCAGAGCGACTCCATGGCGAGCTCGCGCATCGTGATTCGCCCCTCGCCTTGCAAGTCGAGGTCCTTGCCCCCCGCGACCAGCTTCGTAATCCGGAGTATCCCGTCCTTGGCCTCTGCGCCGAAGGTGATCGTCCCGACGTGAATCGTGGGCAGCGCGAGGGCGCCCTTGATCTTCGCTTTGCCGTCGCCGACGGCAACGTCGTTGATGACCAGCGACATCGACCCGCTGCCCTTCGACGCCTTCCCGTCCGGCATCTTGAGATTCACCGATCCGCCGAGCTTGCCTTGCAGCGGCACCCCGAGAACGCGTACGAGCGGTTCGACCCGGCCGACGTCGACGGATTCGAGCACGAGGTCGATCGATTGATCCTTGCCTTCCGTCTCGTACGAGCCGCTCACCTCGCCGCCGAACGCGAGGGCGTCGAACGTCATGTCGCTGCCGCCGAAGATCGACGAAAGGATCCCGTAGCGGACCGTCGCCTCGTCGATCTCGATCTTCTGCGGCGGCTGGCCGGGCTCCGTCGACGCGGTGAGAATTCGGACGCCCTTGAGGCGCGCCCCGCTCAGCCAGTAGCCGCTCATCTCGTCGATCTGGAGCTCCTGATCACCCCCCGCCGCGCGCTGCTGGGCATTGAACGACGCAGTTACATGCTCTTTGAGCTTGGTGTACGGAAACGTCAGAGCCGCAAAAAAGAGCAACGAGGCGACATAGAACGCGGGATAGCCGACCCACTTCGCGTACCGGGCGTATTTCAGCAGTCGTTCTTTCACGGCTTCGAGCTCCCGGCGGGCGTCACTTCGGTGCGATCGTACGACGACGCGCCAACCTCGATGTCGTATGAGTCGTTCTCGCCGCTTCGCTTGCGGATGTTCAGGCGCGTCACGGAGACCGGGTAGCCGCTTTGCTCGATCGACTCGAGGAAGCGAGCGAACGGCAGCATCCCCGTCCGCTTGAGATGGATGTTCGTGCCGTGCTCCACGTAGCGCTTGCCGTGCGGCACGTCGGGCAGAGGCGTCGAGTCCGTGACTTCGAGCTTCTGCTGGCGCGCGCCCGGCTCCAAATACCCCGCGAGCGAGGGCGCCTTCTTCGCGTAGCGGAGCACGATCGCATCCTTCTTCGCCTGGCGCTCGCGCACGCGACTGCGCGCGTCTTGCACGTCGGCCAGTGCTTGACGCAGCTCTTCGTTGTCCGACGCGCCCGACCGGACGATCGCCTCGAGGCCGAACGGCACCGCCAGCAGCAATAGGGTCGCCCCGGCGAACGCGAGGATTCCAACGACTCGGCGCTCGCGCGCGGTCATCTGCAAGACAGGGCCAGCCATGTCACTTGCTCCCCGAGCCGCTCGCGGCCGCGCTGGTGCTCTCGGACGTGTCCGCCTTCTTCTTCGGTGGGGTCTTCACGTCCTCTGGGCACTTGAGATCGAGCTCGAGAACGTACTTTTGCCGGTCGCCCCCGACCGCCTGCGTCGTGCTCTTTATCTTCACGTCGCTCAGGCACTTGTCGTCCGAAAGAGTCGAAGCGATCGCGTTGGCATCGGCGATCGACCCGACGATGCCGTGCACGACCACATGCCCCTTTTGCACGTCGAGCTCTTCGATGTCGTGCGTCATCGAAGACGGGATGGCATCGGAAAGACGGGCCATCACGTCGAAGGCGTCCGCGTGCGGCATCGGATCTTCGTCGGTGAGCGCCACTTCCTTGGCGAGCAAGTCCTGCGCGTCCTGCGCTGTGGTCGCCTCGGTCCCGAGGACCTCTCTGGTCACTGCGCCGAGGGCGCTCTCGAGCGCCTCGTGCTCCTTGTGGACCGTATGCAGCCGTGCCCACGCGCTGAAGACGAAGCTCACGAGGATCGTCGCCGCGAGGCCGGCGAGTATCGGAATGCGCTCACGAACCCAAGCGAAGCTGCGCTCGAATGCAAGGGGCCCGCGGCGCAGGTTCATCCCCGCCCCGCGCCCGGCGAGCGACAGCGCGAGAGAAACGGCTTTGGCGTATCGCGGGAGGTCGCGGGTGCTGTCGGCGCCGATGGCCGTAAAATCGATCGCGGGCTCCGGCAGGACACGCACGGGCATCTCGAGCGCGCTCGATAGGAACCCCTCCGCGCCGGCGATGAATGCGCCGCCGCCGCAGAGATACACGCTGCTCGGTGCCGCACCGCCGCGCGCGCGGTGTGCGGCGAACGTCATCCCGATGTCGCGGGCGAGGTGGGGGGCGGTTCCGGGCAGCCCCTCGGTACCTGCGGAAAGAGTGCGCGCGGAGGCCGGATCGCCGCGCTCGAGAATGAGCACTTCGCTGGTCTTCGCACCGAGATCGACCAAGGCGATCGCGTCCTCTTCGCCCAGCGCCGCGACGTAGGGGACGATCCCCGACAGGGCGAACGCGCCGACCGCCACTCGCTCCGGCTCTTGCCCGATGGCCTCGCGAACGAGGTCGATGCGCGCGCGAACGTCCTCGATCCGCGCGACCGCCGCGACGATCGGCAGCTCTCCCCGCTCGGCCCCGTGCTCGAGTTGCTCCCAATCGAACACCGCCTCGGCGAGGTCGAATGGGACCTGCGCCTCGAGCTCGTAGGTAAGGACGTCCGCCAGCTGCTTCTGCGCCGTCGCAGGAAGGACCAGGCGGTGGATCGCCGCGCGTGACCCATCGATGGCCACGGCGATCGCATCCGCCCCGTGGGCCTCGCCTGCCAGGGCCATCTTCACGGCAACGCGGATCGCTTCGGTCGTACCTTCGCCCGCGCCCACGTCGGCCGAGCCCAGCCGCGCGAGGGCGATCTTGCGATACGCGGAGCGTACCAGGGCCGCCTTCACGCTCGTGGTCCCGATGTCGATACCCAGCCAAGTCGGCATGTCCGCCGTTCTCCTCGCGTTACTCGATCTCGTAAAAGAGCACTTGCCCACCTACGTTCGGCTGAAGCGCCGCCGCGATGGCGTTGGCCTCCTGTCCGGTCGCGGAGGTCGATTGCGCGCCGACACCCGAAGGCGGAGCGCCGGTCGCGCCGCCGGTCAGCCCGCCGAGCAGCGACGGAGCGCTGCGGAAGTCGACCACCGTGTGAATCTTCACGCGGGTCTCGCGCCGATAGCCTTTGACCACGCCCACCGAATAGATCGAAAAGACTTTGCTCTCGGTGGAAATGCTCTTGCCGAAGTCGCTCTCCGATAGAAACTTCACCGGCTTCAAGCCCATGAGCGCCAGGAGCGGGCCCAGCTTTCCTTGCCCCTTCATCGTGGCGATGAAGTCGCTGGGCGAGCCGAAGAGCGGCGCCCCCATCGTGATGCCCTGGCCCATCGTGACCCCCATAACGAAGAGCTGCATCTGCGCGGGATCCGAGCAGAGCTCCGAGGTCGGCGACGTGCCGGAGCACACGATCGCGTAGAGCGTGAGGGCGTTCGCCGTATTGACGTTCACCGTGCCCTGTCCCCAAACCGTCATCTCGCGCTTCTTCGGGTCGTTCGGGCTCGGATCGACGAACGTGGCCCAAAAGTCGTCGGTCACGCCGCGTACCATGTGAAGCTCCTCGAGCGAATCGTATGGGGCGTTCTTGCGGCGGTACGGTTTGGGCAGGAGCTGGTACCAGGCGTCTTCCACGGCGTTCGACGAGGGGGCGTTGGTCACGTCGCACGAGTAGAGCTGCTCATCGGGGTCGGCCCAGTCGATCAGGGCCGAGCACGTCGTCAGGCGATCGCTGTAGTTGCCCGTCGAGTCACGCTGCTCGAAGAGGGGGTTATACTGAATCGGGGCCATGCGGCTCATGATCTCTTTGGCCAGGCGAATGTGTGCGATCTCGTTGGACGCCCCCATGTTCACGTTGATCTTCGAATCCTCGTCGACGATGACCACCTCGAAGCGGCCCCCCTTGAGACCGAGGTTCTTTCCGAGCGCCGTGTCCGTTCCGGACAGGGCAAAGAAGTCTTGCGCGGCTTCTTTGTCGTTGAACGCGCCGAGGATGCGATCGGCGTATTGCCAGACGGGGAGCTGGGGGGGCGTCTGCCTCATGAGCATGAAGAGGGGCGCGATCGCCTGGCGCATCGTCGGCTCGGCCGCGACCAGGAGGCGCGAGAGGTTGATCGCGCTCCGCGCGAAATACTCCGCCTGCACCTCGTCGCGCACCGCGGTCGCCGACGCGAACTCGGACCCCGCGTCGTCCTGGAGCTCCGCGAGCATGACGATCATGATGACGATCGCTCCGAGCACCATGATGAGCGCCACCCCCCGCTCGCGCTTTCGGCGGAGAGCGCGCAGCGCGGCTCGCTGGGAAGGCGCGCCCCTCATTGCCTGGGGATCCCGAAAGAGAGCGGTTGCTGGATCGGAACGAAGACTTTCGTCGTGTACGCGTACGTCGGCCCGCCGCCGACGCCGTTGAGAACGAGGGTGACCTTGACCTCGAGCGGAAGGCGGTTCGGCTGCCCGGTGATCTGCGTCGAATCCCACGTCTCGACCCACTGACCGGTCTGCGGATCGAGGTAGCGCACGTCGAACTGGTCCACGTCCTCCGCGACGACGTTGACGGTGCCTCCTTTGAGCGGATCGAAGTCGATCGGAGTCTGCTCGCGCCGGACCAGGTCCATCTTGTCGGGGGCGTCGGGGTTTCTCACGACGAAGTACCCCACCTCTGCCTGGTCGGATTCGTGCGAATCGCGGTCGGTGCGCATGTGGGCGAACGCCGTGAAGTCGACGCGGTCGAATGGGATCGAGCTGTGGCCCACGAATGCCGTCTTTTGCGTGACGAGCGCCTGGACGGACGGAACGTGCATCGAAAGGTAGGCCGCCGACAGATCGCGCACGATGCGCTGGAGCGCCTCGCGGCCTTCGTGCGCGCGCTCGGAGCGAAGCTCTTCGCCCTTCTTTCCGCGCGAGAGCGACGAGATGACGCCATGGATGAGCACCGCGACCATCGCCAGAACGGCGATCGCGACCATGACCTCGACCATCGTCATGCCCCGACGCGGAGCGTTCGCGCACGGGCTCATCGAGCCCCCTGCGGAGCGAAGGCGCCGCCCAAGTTCGGCGCCGCTCCACCCTCGGAGAGCGCGCCCGCGTCGAGCATTCCAGCGAGCAGCCCGGCGCGCGACGGGTTCGTCACGTACTGCGTCAGCGAGAAATCGCGAGCGGTGGATCCCTCGTTCCAGTGCACGACGACGGTCACGCGCCGTATCGCGCTTTCGAGGAGCGGCTTGAGCGACGGATAGACGAGCGAGAACACCAGCGAGAGAAGGCCCTGCGCGCCGGCCCCGCCGAACGATTGCTGGAGCGACTGACCCATATTCTGGAGACCGGCGTCGAAGTCGAGGGACGCGCCCCCCGCCGGGTTGTTGAGCATCGCTCCGAGCGAGCCGGGCATCCCGCTCCCGAGCTCGCCCGCGTCGAGGCCGAGGCCCCCGCCCAAGATCGAGCCCGCGCCACCGTCGGCTGCCAGCTCGGTGGCCTGGGGCAGCGTGACGCGCTCGACCTGCCAGTCGCACGAGAAGCCTGGCACTTCCTTTTCGTCGCAACAGATGGAGCTGCTGTCTTTCTCTTCGATCTCGGGAAAGCCGAGCTTGAGCTGCTTTTCTTCGACTTCGCTCATGCGACAGCGCCCGAGCGCGACGGCCTGGCTCATGTTTGCCGCGGTTTGGTTGCCGGCGACCAGTCCGGCCTGCGCCGACAAGATCGTGGTCACGACGGCGCCGAAGAGCGCCACCGCCACCATGACTTCGAGGAGAGAGAAGCCCCTCCTGGCCGCCAAGCGCCCGCGCTCGCCCATCGCTCAAAACCCCGTATCCCGGCGGTCCGACGCGTGATCGTCGTCCGTCGGCACTTCGAGCTCCACGGCGCCTCCCTTGACCGTCACCTTTCCGGTCAAGGGGGAGACGAGCACGGTCAAGGTTCGCCCGCTCTCCTCCGAGTCTCCGATGCTCAGCTCGACGGACGCCCGCTCCGTGCGGCCGCCGGGCCAGAAGTACAGGTAGGCCCGCCCGGACCGTCTTGGCGTCTCGTCGTGCGTCGTTTGAACGGCTCGAAACTTGATACCCCTCTGGAGCGACTTGCCTCCCTTGCCCGATTCGACGTCGCCGAAGCCGTACGCTTCGAAGGGCGTGAACCGGGGCTTCGGGATCGGAGGTCCCTTGACGATCTTGTCCCCCGCCTCGAGCGCCGCCTTCTCCGCCTGCGTGATGGCGTCGGCACCGCCGGTCGCGGCGGCGTCGTCCGACTTGACGAGCATCGGGATGTCGCTCTGCTCGAGCCAAATTTTCTGCTGATCCAAGTCCATGACCAGCCGCAAGTCGTGCGACGTCGCCGTCGCGCGCGTGTACGCGACTTTAATCGCGCTGGAGATCATCGTGGCCGAACGACGCAAGCGCGCGGACGGCAGCTGCATCGAACCTGCGAGAGCGACCCCGGAGACCACCACGATAATCGACATGACGACGATGATCTCGATGAGGGTGAGGCCCCGCTCCTGCGGACGCATCCGAACGAGGGGCCGCACCACCATCACTTCGCTTCGGGCTGCGGAACGTGAAGGTCGTCGTCCGTTCCGTCTTTGCGGTCGGGGCCCGCGCTGGTGCACGTGATCTCGTCGGTGTCGCACGCGAGCTTGAACGCGATACCCCACGGGTCCTTCACGCTGAAGCCCGTGTCGAGGATCTTCTCCTTCTTGAGCTGGTCGATGGTCGGGCAGTCCTCGCCAGCGTGCACGGCCTTCCACTGAATCGTCGCATCCCGAATCGTATTGCACGCGGTCTTCGCCAGTTTGAGGTCGGCGCTCTTCTTCGCCGACATCACACCGACCGAAATCGCGGCGGTGAGCACGCCGATGATCGTGATGACGACAATCAACTCGACGAGCGTCAAGCCGCGAGAGGTGGCGCGAGGCGCCGCCCGAGCCACTGTCTTGATGGGTACCATCTGCTTCTCCTTCATGTTTCCGAGCCTTCTCATTCCACGCGGTCCAACCCGCCCGGCTGCCCGTCGGGTCCGTCGCTCGCTACGTCGAAGCCACGCGGATCGCGGCGACCCGGGCAGGTCACGCGAAGCGGCCTGCCCCACGCGTCGCGCGGCACTTGATGGAGGTAGCCTCCCGAGACGAGGTCCGCCAGCGCCCCCGGGCAACCCCGCTCGTGATCCGCGCGCCAAGCTGCGACCGCGCCGTCGGTCGCCGTGATCGTCGTGCGGGTCGCGCGAACGTCCGCCGCGTATTGCTCGCGCTGTCGCAGGAGTACGAAGGCGGCGACGAAAGTCGCTGCGAACAGCACCTGGCGCGCGCGAGCCCGACCGAGGAGCGCGCGCAGGCCGCGACGCTGCTCCCAGGGAAAGAAGACTCTCGGCTCGTCACGCTTGCCCGGCATTCTTCGACTCTGCCTCCGCGCTCGGTCCCATCCTCACTGGGCGAACTCGTTCATCTGGATGAGCGGCATCAAGATCGCGAACGCGATGAAGCCGACTCCGCCTCCCATCACGACGATCATCAGCGGCTCGAGCAGGCTGGTCAGCGCCTGCACGCGCGTCTCGACCTGCGTGTCGTAGGCGCGCGCCACGTTCTCGAGCATCTGCTCGAGCTGGCCGCTTCGCTCGCCGACGGCGATCATGTGCGTCACGATCGGCGGAAAGTTCCCGCTGCGCTTCAGCGGACCGGCGATCGACTCGCCCTCGCGAATGCTGGCGGCCGCCGTCTCGATGACCTTTTCGAGCTGCGCATTGTCGAGCACATTCTTGACGATTTCCATCGCCTTGAGGAGCGGCACGCCGCTGCGAAGCAGCGTCGCCAGCGTCCGCGCGAAGCGCGACACCGCGAGCATCTGCACGAGCGGACCGAAGACCGGCATGCGAAGCATGAACCCGTCTTTTGCGATGCGCCCCTCGGTGGTCGAGAGCCAAGCGTTGACCCACGCCACGCCGAGCCCGGCGGCCACACCCACCACGATGCCGACGAGGTACGCACCGATCGACTCGACGACGAACGCGCACGTGACCAGGAGGCCCCCCGCCAGGAGCGCCACGACCACGAAGAGCATGTGCTTGGCGCGATCGCTCTCCTTGTAATCGCGCAGCGCCGAGCGCGCGAGCGTGAACGTCACGAGAGAGAGGACGAACCCGAGCATCTGGTTCGACGAAATCAGGTGCGAAGTGCCGATCAGCGCTTGCGTGTACCAGGGGAGCGCGCGGTCCAGGCTCTCGAAGATGGCGGTCACTTTGGGGACGACGACCACCATCATGACGGTGATCAGCGCCGATCCGATGACGACCATCAGCGCCGGGTAGGCGAGCGCGGCGCCGACTTTGCCGCGAAGCTTCGACTGCGATTCCATGAAATCCGCCAGCCGCTCGAGCACCGCCTCGAGCGTTCCGGATGCCTCGCCCGCGGCGACCATGCTGACGTATAGGTTGGAAAAGACGTGCGAGTGCGGCTCGAGCGCTTTGGCGAGCGACCCCCCCTCGTTGACGCGATCGACCACCTGCGTGAGCACGCGCTTGAGCTCGAGCTTTTCGGTCTGTTCGATGAGCGCCGACACCGACTCCACGAGCGGGATCCCGGCGTTGACCAAGGTCGCGAGCTGACGGGTCATCATCGCAACGTCGCCGACCGCCACCCGGCGGAAGAGCGACCCGGCCTCGACCGACTTGCGGCCCCCCGACTTTGCCTTCACTTCTTCGTTCGCGCCGGTGAGCAAGATTCCTTCGCGCTTGAGGACCGCGCGCAACGCCTTGGCGTTGTCGGCGTCGCGCACGCCGTGCACCTGCTTGCCGCTCGCGGCGAGAATCCCGCGATATCCGAAGACCGCCATCTGTCACCCCGCTCCGGCGCGCGCGCCTGGTGGGGCAGCCGCGGGCGGGACGACTGCGACCGGCGTCGCCGCCTCGACCTCGATGTCCTCTTGGGTCGCGGCGAGCACTTCTTCCACCGAAGTGAGACCGGCGAGGACCTTTCGCGCGCCGTCGTCCCGCAGCGTGTCCATTCCCTGGTCTTGCGCGACGCGTTTGATCGACTGCGAATCGGCCTTTCGAAGGATCAGCGGTCCGACGGCGTCGTCGACCAGCAGAAGCTCGTAGATTCCGCGGCGGCCGGTAAAGCCCGTGTTGGTGCATTGCGTGCAACCGCGCGCCTTGTAGAAGCTCGGGCGCTGGGTCGTGTCGAACGTCTCCAGCAGATCTCCCTCGCTGACGTTGCGCGGGAAATAGCGCGACGACGGGTTGTTGCGGCGCGCGGCACGCGAGCGCATTCGCTCCGGCGTCAGCCCCAGCTCTTCGAGCTCGAAGTCCTCCGCCGGATACGGGTATTTGCAGTGCGGGCAGAGCACGCGCACAAGACGCTGCGCGAGAATGCCGATGACGCTCGACCGCAGCAGGAACGGCTCGGCCCCCATGTCGATCGTCCGGGTGATCGCTCCGGCAGCGTCGTTCGTGTGAATTGTCGAGAGCACGAGGTGGCCGGTCAGCGACGCGTTGATCGCGATCTCGAGCGTCTCCGGATCCCGGATCTCACCGACCATCACGATGTCCGGATCCTGCCGGAGGAAGGCGCGGAGCGCGCTCGCGAATGTCAGCCCGATCTTGGGCTGCACGTGCACCTGGTGAATGCCCTGGATCTCGTACTCGACCGGATCCTCGGCCGTCAGGATGTTGAGGTTGGGCTGGTTGATGCGGTTGATGCACGCGTAGAGCGTCGTCGTCTTGCCGCTGCCTGTGGGACCGGTGACGAGGACGATCCCATCCGGGCGCCGGATGAGGCCGTCCATGAGAGCGTATTCTCGGGGACTGAATCCGAGATCCGGCAAGTCGAGAAGGACGCTCGACTTGTTGAGGAGACGCATGACGATGCGCTCGTAGCCGCGGCTCGTCGGGATCGTGCTCACCCGGATGTCGAAGCTCTTGCCCGCGATCTTCTTGGTGATGCGCCCGTCTTGAGGCAAGCGCTTCTCGGCGATGTTGAGCGAGCTCTCGATCTTGACGCGACTGATGATGCTGTTCAGAAACGGGCGCGGCGCGCGGCGCGCGATGTAGAGCTCGCCGTCGATGCGGTACCGAACGATGACTTCTTTCTCCTCCGGCTCGATGTGGATATCGCTCGCGCGCTCTTTCATCGCGGTCAAAAATAGGGAATTGACCCACCGGATGACCGGCGCTTCTTCGTCGGAGTCGAGGATGTCGCTCGCCGCCTCGTCTTCTTCGCCGGCGTCGTCGCTCTCGAGCTGCTCCTCGCCGGCCTGACGCTCGTACACGCGGTTGATCGCATTCTCAATCGTGTCTCGGCCGCCGACGCTCGCCTCGACCGGCTTTCCGAAGATGACCCTGAGGTCGTCGAGCGCCTGAGTGTCGAACGGGTCGCCGCAGACGACGTGCACCGCCGCCTCGTTCTCGCGCAGGACGATCACCCTGTGGGCCTTGGCGAAGGCGATCGGCACACGAGTCGCGACCGCCGTCGCGATGTCGGCCGGGTCGATCTGGCCGATGAAGGGCAGCTGCGCCTCGTCTGCCAGCACGCGAGCCAGGGTCAGCTCATCGGCGATGTTCGAGTTGACCACCAGGTCGAGCAAGTCGACCCCTCGCTCGCGCTGCACCGCAAAGAGCGCGTCGAGCTTGTCGCCGGGCACCACGCCGCGCCGCAGCAGGATCTCCCCGAGGAAGCGCTGCTCGGAGGCCATCGTGCACTACCTCTCGATCCTCTCCACGTTGCGCGGCGGGGGCGCGACGTTGAGCGTCGGCGGCGCGGGCGGCGTCGGGTTGGGCGTCTCGGGCGAAGCCCCCGCAGGCGCCGGGCTCGGCTGCATTCCCGCCGGGGTCGGAGCGCCGGGCGCCGGCAGCGACTCCGTCGAAGTCGGCAGATCGACCGGCAGCCCCACCTCGTGCCGCTGCAGCTCGCGCGGTCGCGTCAGGTCTTCCATACGCCGCTGCTCGGCCACTTGGTCGAACGACTCTCGGATGTTCTCGAGCAGACCGTTCATGCGCGAAAAGTCCTTGGGCGGCTCGTACGCGGTCTGATCACTGAAGACGAAATAGTGGTCGAGAAACTCCTGCCTCTCCTGCATCTTTCGCTCGAAGACGGTGCGGAGGTCCGACTGCTCGCGGATGATGTACGGGGTGAGCACGAGGATCAGGTTCGACTTCTGCGTGGCGCTGCTGGTCGACCGGAACAGCACGCCGAGAACGGGGATGTCGCCGAGCAGCGGGATCTTCGTCTCCGTGCGCGCGATTCGGTTTCGCACGAGGCCGCCGATGACCACCGTCTGCTGATCTTTGACCACCAGCTGCGTCTGCGCCGTTCGCTTCGAGAACGGCACGACGCCGAGCGAACCGATCGGCTGCTGCCCGGTCACGTCGCTGATCTCTTCGGTCACTTCGAGGCGCACTTCGTCGGAGTCGTTGAGGTGCGGAACGATCTTGACCTTCGTGCCGATGTCCTGCCGGGGCGCTGTCGCGCCGAACCCGCCGAAGCCCCCCAGCGCGCCCAGCGCACCGCCCGCCGCACCCGCGGCCCCGGGAAGGGCGCCGAACCCGCCGAAGTTCGTTTGCAGCGGGATGTTCTGGCCCACGTTGATCTCGGCAGGGATGTTGTCGGTCGCCAGGATGTGCGGTGTCGACAGGATGTCGGCGTCGTTCGTGCTGGCCATCGCGTTGATCAGCACGCCGAACGCCGGGATCGAGATCCCCGTGCCGAGGAGGTTCTCCGTCCCGGCGATGCCCGGACCGCGGATGCCCAGCGCGAACGCGTTGAGGGTCGAGTCGGTCGGGCTGGGCAAGAGGATCGTTTTGAACGGATTCAGGCCGCCGAAGAGGGTCGTCGGCCCGGCAGCGACCGTGTTGTTGATGATGTCACCGCCATGGAACGCCACTCCGAGCTGGTTTTCGCGGTCGATGGTGAGGTCCATGATGACCGCTTCGATGAACACCTGGCGCCGCGGCTGATCGAGCTTGTCGATGACCGTGCGAAGGTTCGCGAAGTCCCGGAGGCTCGACGTCACGACGATCGAGTTGGTGGACTTGTCGGCGCTCACTTTGACCCCCGACTCGAAGATCGCCAGCGGAGTGCTGCCCGGCTTTCCGGGAGCGCCGCCGCCTGTGCCGGCGGCCACCGCCCCCGTGACGATTTCGCCGAGGGTCTTGGCGAGCTCCACAGCGTCCGCGTGCTGGAGCGCGAGCACGTGGATCTCGCCCTCGCCGGTGCGAAGCGGCACGTCCAGCCGCCTGATGAACTCGAGGATCCGCAGGTAGGCACGCTCGGTCGAGATGATCACCAGCGAATTGCTCCGGTCGTCGGAGAGGATCTTCGCGATGTGAAGATCATTGCTCCCGAGTGCCGCCTTGGGATCCTTCGGCGCTCCTGCCTTCAGATCGAACACCTCGTCCAGGCGAGCCTGAATGTCCGAAGCCGTTCCGTAGTGGATCGGCTCTATCCAGATCTGGTCGCCCACGCCGCCGACGTCGACGTCCTCCAGGATGTGCATCATTCGCTGGATGTTCGTCCCGGTGTCCGTGATGATGAGCAGATTGCCCGGGCTGTACACGGTGATGTCTCCGTCCTTCGACTTGAAGTGGCCGAGGACGTTCGCCACCTCTTCGGCGCTGACGTGACGCAGGCGGTGGATCCGCGTGATGTACCGATCTTCGTTCGTTCCCGTCTGACCGGCCACGTACACCGGCGCGCCCATCTTCGCGTCGGGTGACTCGACGATCTTGTAGAAACGCCCGTGCGGCACGACCGTCAGCCCGTTGGCCTCCAGAATCGAGAGAAACGCCTGATACGCTTCGGCGACGGTCACCTTCTGCGGCGAGAAGACGGTGGCTTTGATGTTGCGGACTTTGCCCCCGAAGATGAAGCGCTTGCCCGTCAGCTCGCCGATCACCCGCACGAGCTCGGCCAGGTCCGCGTCCTCGAGCGAAAACGACACACGCTCTTCCCCGGCGCGTGGCGCGTATTCGATCCCGGTTTCGAACTGCGAGAGGCCCTGCGTATCGGCGATCGGCTTGCCGTTCGGGCCTACTGCGGGCTTGGCGGCGTCCGGGGCCACGGCACCGGGCGCGGGTTGTGCCGCCGGTTGTGCAGCGGGGGCGACGGCGGGCTGAACCACCGGCATGTTCGGGCGCATGCGCGTCGGCTGCGCGCGCACTTCGGCGTTCGTCGCGGCAATCGCAACGCTGCAAAGCAGGATGGTCGTTCGTGCGTTCGCTCTCATCTTCGTGCCCGCGTCGCTCCGTTCTGTCTATCTCCCATTGGTCGGCGCCGTGCCCGCTGTCGGCTTCGGGCCGGCGGACGGGGGGTGCTGCGGTGTCCCCGCCGCGGAGGTGCCGCCACCCGCGTCCGATTCTTCCTTCGGCCCGACCGCGTGACCGACGATCGCCGACGCAACCAGCGTGAGCACGCCCACGACCAAGATGCACCCGCTCACCATCGCTCCGACGGTGACGAGCGTCTTCCGGAGCAGCGTCCGGTTGTCCATGGGGGTCGACTCGGGCATCGCGAGACTCACTTGATGTTGTAGTCGAGGTTCGTTGCCTGCCCGCGCCGGTTGACCGACACCGTCAGGTGATCCGACGTACGCAGGCGCGCGTATGCCTCGAGGGCCTTCTCGGGGCTCGTCATGTCGAAACCGTTGATCTTTTCGAGGCGGTCGCCGTTCTCCATGCCGAGCGCACCGAGAAGAGTGTCGGGCCGTACGCCGAAAAGCCGGATGCCGACGATCTTGCCGTTCTCCTGCTCGGGGACGATCCGCGCCTGGCGCATGAGCTCCGCCTGGTTTTCGAGGATCTTGTCGACCACGCCGCGGTCGACGTTGAACTCGGTCCCACCGACCTTTTGAATTCCCTTCTTGATGTCGTCCGGGACCGACGTGGCTCCACCCGGCGCGGCCGCCACCGGCGGCGGCGGTGCGGCCATCGGCGCTCCGGCGTCCGGCGACGGGGGAGGCTTGAACATCCGAGCCTGGCAGAGCTGGGCGCCGCTGGCGAGCCATACCCGATCCCACCCGACGAATTTGACTTCCTTGTCGCCGAGCACGCCGCCGCGCCGGCGGAGGAAGGTCTTGCCCTTGTCCTGCGCCGTCTCGAGCGCGGCGAATGACCAGTCGGGGTCGGCCGACGCCGTGATGATGAGGACGTGAATCCCGTCGCACTCGGGCGCGCTGTACGGGTCGCTCAGGTCGGGAGCGGGGGGCGGCGTGTCGGCGCTGTCGACGGGAGGCGGCAAATTGAGCGGCCCGGTGACCGAGTCGAACGGGTTGCGCGCGAGGATCGGCTCCGCGCTCGTGGCGTGCGGGCTCGCTGCCCCCGGCTGCACGACGACGCGCGACATGAGCGGCGGCAGCGCGAGCTGCTTGTCATCCGCCCCGAGGCTCGCTCCGACGACCTGCATGATCCCCTGGGCGTCGAAGAACGCGGCCACAGCGACCAGCGCCAAGATCACGGCCCAGAAGTGGCGTTTGAGGACTTTGTCGATGGCCATCGCGAGAGGTCGGCTACACGCCCGGAAGAGGTTCCCTCACGGGTCGCCCGGCGAGAGTGCGAGGCATGTGCCACCCACGAAAACACTCGAAACTCCAGGAGCTTCCGGGTGCACCGGCTGGGGAATACGACAGCTTGGCGGGGAGTCTCCTTCGTGGAAGGGACGTCCCGACAAACTGTCAACGCGCCCAGCCCGTACGACGACGAGACAATGCGCTGGGCTGGCGGTCGCCCCTTTGCCTACGTCACCCCGGTCGCGGCGCGCTCGCGCGCGGTGCGGTCGACGTCGGCCGCGTTCGGGCGATAGCCGAGGAAGCGTTGCTCTTTGATGACCTTCGCCACGTCGGCCGGGACCATCGCTTCCCACGACGGGTCGCCCGCCTGGATCTTCTTCAAAGCGTCGCGCGAAAAAATCTGCAAGTGCTCCCGGGTGTAGCTGTCGAGGGCCCGGATGTTCCCGTTGTCGACGAGATAGCCGTAAAGCTTCTGCAGATGCGTCGCGACCGTCAGGTTCTCGACCGTCGTCAGCCGGTTGGTGGCCGGATCGAGAAACGGATAGATGTAAAGCCGCAAATCGTATTTGAACAGCCTTCCGAAGGACTCGAGGATGCCTCCCTCGAGCTCCGTATAGTACTGCGGGTCGAAGATATCGCGCAGGCTCGCCGCCCCCATGACGATAGCAATCTTCTTCTTCGCGAACTGCGTCAGGTACGCGGCGAGGAGGTAGTACTGGAAGTAGTCCGAGATCATGACGGTCATGCCGGCGGCGGCGAGCATGTCGGCGCGAGCGAGGAAGTCCGATCGATTCACTTCGCCTCCGTCCGCTCGCAAGTTGCGCATCGTCAGCTCCATGACCCGCACGATTTCGCCGCCGTCGGGGCCGATGTCCCGGCGAAATTGGGTTTCGGCCGAGCTCAACATGTCGAGATGGACGTGGCAAACCGGCCGGAAGCTTCCCCGCTCGACGAGCACGTTCTTCTTGTAGAGCACCTCGGCCGGCTGCAGCACCCGCCCGTTCGGGCCGAGCATCACGGCCCCGGACAGACCGAGCTGAACGAGCTTCATGCTCATGAGTCGGTTGTCGACGTGACGAAACTCGATACCCGAGTACTCGATCATGTCGATCTCGATCCGGTCGGTCGTCAGGTTGTCCAAGAGCGACTCGATCAGCAGCTCTGGCTCGTGGAAGAGGAAAAACGCGCCGTAGAGCAAGTTCACGCCCACGATGCCGAGGGCCTCCTGCTGCAGGGCGTTCTCCTTGTCCTTCATCCGCACGTGGAGGATGATCTGGCTGTCTTGGTCGCGCGGATGCGACTGAAACTTCACGCCCATCCACCCGTGGCACTCGCTCGCGCCCTTGTAGCTTCTCGCGGAGACCGTGTCGGCGAACGCGAAGAACGCGGTGGTGTCTCCGCGGCTCTCCTTCAGGCGCGAGAGGTTGAGCTCGTGTTCGTAGTCGAGCATCGACTGCAGGCGCTGACGACAGACGTAGCGCTCCGCCTTGCCGTAAATGGCGTCGCTCACCGTCATGTCGTAGGCGGAGATGCTCTTGGCGATCGTGCCCGCAGCGCCGCCCGACCGGAAGAACCAGCGGACGACTTCCTGGCCAGCGCCGATTTCTGCGAACGTTCCGTACCGGCGGGCGTCGAGATTGACGCGCAACGCCTTCGAGTGCGTGTCCTTCACGTGATCGTTGACGGAGAACGTCGCCATGCATTCATGGTACCGCCCAATGGCCCGGGAGAGCTAGCGCAGGGGAGCGCGAGCCGCGGCGCGTTCGGCCCAGGCCGTCTCGGTGCACCGCCGTCGAGATACGATCTCTCCGCGTCGCTGCACTAGTGCACCGCCGTCGAGATACGACCAATCGCCTGCGGCGATTACGCTCGCTGCGCGAGCGGGCGGTGCCCTAGTTTTTCCCTTGGGCTCCGCCCAAACCCCGACCTCGCTCCCGCGAGTTCGCTAGCGCACCGCCTCCTGCGGATCTTAGTTCCACCTCGACGGCGGTGCACTAGAGCGCCCGCTTCTTGAAATTGCGTACACTGAGCGCCACCATACCGACGCTGATCGCCACGAGCGCCGCGACGTTCGACCAGAGCTGCGCCGGTCCCGCTTCGCGGAGCACGACGCCCCTCAGGATTTCGATCATGTGCGTCGCCGGCAAGACGCGCCCGATCCAGCGCAAAACGAACGGCAGGCCGGGCGTCGGGAAGATGTAGCCGCTCAGGAAGATCGACGGCAAAAGAAACATCTGCGCCATCTGCTGCGCCTGGGCCTGGGTCTGCGCCCGCGTGCTGATCGCGAGCCCGATCGACAAGAGCGCGAACAAGTACACGAGGGCCATCACGAAAAGGAAGACCAGGCTGCCCCGGACCGGAACGCCGAATCCGAAGCGCATCGCGACGAGGATCATCGCCATCTCCGTGATCCCGACGAAGAGGTAGGGAGCCAGTTTGCCGAGCATCAACCCGAGCGGATCGATTGGCGTCACCAGGAGCTGCTCGAGCGTGCCCTTCTCGCGCTCGCGCACGATCGAGATGGCGGTCAGCACGATCGCGACGATCTGCAGGAGAATGGCGATGAGGCCCGGTATGATGAAGTTCGCAGTGCGCCCGTCGGGGTTGAAGAGGATGATCGGCTGCACGGCGAGGGCGTTGTCGGCGGGCTTCGAGCCGGCCTGAACCCTCTCGCTCAACGCCTGGAGCGTCTGGTCGCTCGCGACGCCGTTGACGCTGGCCAGCGCTTGGGCGCTGACGTTCGAGTCGCTCCCGTCGATCAAGACCAGGATCTTCGCCCCTTCCCCGCGAGCGCGCCGATCGTGGAAGTCCGGAGGGATGACCACCCCGACGCGCGCTCGCCCCGCCGTGATGTCGTCGCGCGCAGCGCGCGGGTCCGGCGTGACGCGGGTGATCCGGAACGTGTGCGTGGCGCGCAGTTTGTCGATGAGCTCGCGCGCGTAGTGGGTACCGTCTTGGTCGACCACCGCGGTCGGCAGATTGGAGACCGTCTGATCGATGAACCCGAACAGGATCAACTGAAAAAGGGGAATCATGAGCGCGATGACCAGCGTGGCCCGATCGCGCCGGATGTGAATGAACTCCTTTCTGAAGATCGCGAGAAACGATGCGGTGAAATTTCCGTTCATGGTCCCACCGATGAACCCGCGCGCGACGCACCGCGAGCGGCCGCGGCCTGTTCGGTGAGCGCGACGAACACGTCCTCCAGCGACGGCTCGATTTCGCGCACGCTGGCCTTCGCAAAACCGGCGCGTTGGAGGCGGTCGACGAGATCTTCGTCGGGGACGCGAGCCGACACGACGGTATGCACCGATTGGCCGAAGATCGTGGCGCTACCGACGTAATCCTGCGACTGGAGGAAGACGAGCGCGCGCGCGGGCTCCCCGTGCGTCTCGATCTCGACGCGGCGAAAGCCCGGTTGGTTGACGGTCGGCAGCTTCCGCAGCGCTTCGGGCGTACCGCTCGCCATCATCCGAGAGAGGTAGAGATAGCCGACTTCCCCGCAGCGCTCCGCCTCGTCCATGTAATGAGTCGTGACGAGAAGCGTGATCCCCTCGCCCGCCAGCCGGAAGAGCACGTCCCAGAGCTCGCGCCGCGCGACGGGATCGATCCCGGCGGTCGGCTCGTCGAGAAAGACGACGCGCGGCTCGTGCATGAGCGCCGTACCGAGCGAAAGCCTCTGTTTCCAGCCGCCCGAGAGGAGCCCGGCGCGAAGGTCCATGTAAGGACCGATGTGGGTGAGATCGACCGCCGCGTCGCGCCGCTCTCGGAGCTTCGTGCCCGACAACCCGTACACACGCGCGTAAAACTCGAGGTTCTCGCGCACGGTGAGGTCGTCGTAGAGCGCGAACTTCTGGCTCATGTACCCGATGCGCCGGCGGATCTCGTCGCCTTGCTTTGCGACGTCGAGGCCGAGGACGCTGGCCGAACCCCCGCTCGGCGCGAGCAACCCGCACAAGATGCGAATGAGCGTGGACTTGCCCGACCCGTTCGGCCCCAGAAGGCCATATATGGTTCCGACGTTGACGGAGAGGTTGACGCGATCGAGCGCGCGAAAGTCACCGAACATGCGCGACACGTCGCGCACGGCGATCGCGGGTTGCCCGTCGCCTGACGATACCGGGGTCACTTCGGCACGCGGATGAGCGCCGCCATTCCCGCGCGAAGCTCGTCATTGCCCTCGCGAATGCCGATGCGCGTCGCGAAGACCTGGTTTGCGCGCTCGTCGGCCGTCTGCAGGTTGCGGGGCGAGTACTCGCCGACCTTGTTGATGTACTCGACGGAACCCGAGAAGGTTCGATTCTGGAACGAGTCGACCGAAATCGGCACTTGCTGGCCCGGGCGAATGTGCCCAATCTGCGTCTCGGGGACGTAGATGCGCACGTACAGCTGGTCGTCCTCGACCAGGGATGCGGCGGTGGCGTTCGGCGCGAGGATGTCACCGGGGCGCAGGTCGAGCGACTCGACTCGCGCCGCGCGCGGGGCGCGGACAATCAGCTCGCCGATTAGGACGTCGGTCTGGTCGAGCCTTCCTTGCGCGGACTCGACGACTGCCTGCGCCGCCGCGATATCCTCCGCGCGCGAACCCGCCTGGACGAGCCTGGCGCTGGCTCGTGCTTCGACCGCACGCGCCCGCGCCTGGGCGATATCCTCGCGACGGGAGCCGTTCTTGAGCTCATCGAGCTCCTGCGCCGCCGCGTCGCGCTGTGCGATCGCGCTCTTGAATGCGATGTCCGCGTCGTCGAACTGCGCCTGGGAGATCGCCTGGGTAGCCAGGAGCCGGCGGGAGCGGTCGGCGTCGAGCTTCGCCTTGTCGACCGCAACCTGCGCGGCGACCAGGCGTGCCGTCGCGGCACCGATCTGCTCGCTGCGCGCGCCGACCTTGGTCTCTTCCAGGGCCGATACGGCCGTCTGCGCGCGCGCGTTCGCTTGCTCGATCTCCTCGGGCCGCGCTCCGCGCATCGCCTTTTCGAGGTTGGCCCTTGCCTGGTCGAGCTCGCCCTTGGCGACGAGCCGCTGCGCCGGCAGGTCGCCGGCCTCGATCTCGACCAGCGGCTGCCCTTCCTGGACGCGCTCTCCCTCTTTGGCGAACACGGCTTTGACCCGACCCCCCACGCGCGACCCCACTTCGATCGTGCGCGCCTCGACTGTGCCGCTCCACTCGTAGGGCCGCGTTCCTTCCCAGGCACGCCAACCGGCGTATCCGAGCAGGGCGACGACCGCGGCGGCAAGGAGGGGAAGGCTCCGGACCAAGGCCGACTTTCGCGACGCGACGACGCCGGCGGACGCGGGGAGGGGGGCCGCTTGCGGAGTCACAGCGGTCCGATGCTCACCGAACCCATGCGGTCGCGCGAGCTGGGTCGGCGATCCTCGGTTACGAAGACGTTGAGATCGTTGGAGTTCCCGCGCATCGGGCCAGGCTCGCACGGCCGACTTGCGCTCGTCTAGTGAACGGGCCGCCTCGCGCCGGCCTGAGGGATCCCATCAACGGAAGCACCCGGAGCGAGGCGGCACTTCAATAAGAGCAGAGCCGAGCGCCGGCGCTAGCACCGCTGGTCGGCAATTGGCGACGACTCGTCGGAAGAGCTCCTCGTTCTGCTCGCCTAACGGGCCGTTGAAGAAAGCGAAAGGAGCGAGAAAACCGCCAGAACGCCAAGATCGCCAGGAGAGAATGACTGACGATTCTCTAACTCTCGCGTGGCGTCCCTGGCGGTTCGTCTCTCGTTTTTCAACGGCCTGCTAAGCCGTCTTCCTTTGTTGGGTCCTCTCGAGTAGCTCCTCGTAAGCTCCCCCGAACTCGACGACCTTGCAGCCTTCGCCACTCTCGCTCGGCTCGCGATCGCGGAGCTC
>Ga0265319_1000080_pt1 | contig 75462 bp, 64 predicted proteins | sample 4824metaG_FD_192443 | JGI IMG/M metagenome (GOLD analysis project Ga0265319, IMG submission 192443) | Rhizosphere microbial communities from Carex aquatilis grown in University of Washington, Seatle, WA, United States - 4-8-24 metaG | ecosystem: Host-associated > Plants > Roots > Rhizosphere >... | reverse complement strand
TGACGTTCATCGCGATGTTCACGCCGGTCGAGCCATTCACGCCGCGCTGGGCGATCCAGGAGACGGCGAGGGAGAAGACGATGCAGATGATGATCATGAGCAGCGGGCTGTTGTAGCTGCCGCTGAAGGTGTCGGGCCAGAACTGGCCGGCAAGATAGCCGCCCAGCAACGCGGTGACACCCACCATCAGGCCGGGGTACACCCAGTAGTAAAGGTGGCTCGCCCACCCCGTGAAGAACTTTATGATCCGGGCAAACTTGAACGCCTTCTTTTTCGAGATGAAAGCCTGCTCCGCGTAGAAATAGGAGGAGCCGGTGCCGGGATAGAGTTTGGACAATTCCGCGTAACTGATCGCCGTCGCCAGGCAGAGCAGCAGGGCGACGAGGAAGCCGAACCACATGGCACCGCCGGCCAGCGGGGCGCCATACAGGGCCTGTTCCTCGAAGGTCAGCCAGAGGAAGGCGCCGGGGGCGATCAGCGCCATCGCATTGAAGGTCAGGCCCGTCAGCCCGAGGGTGGGCTTCATGGAAGCGGTGTTTTTTTCAGCCATGGTAATTTTATGTTTGGATTTGGGGGTTCGCTGGGTTGAACCACTCCCTCAATGCACCCGTTGTACCATCTGGTGTTTAGCCGGCGTTAAGACCATGCCGCGACGTGCTAAGAAAACGTTAAGGCCGGTGTTGCCGCAGTGCTAAAGACCGGTGCCACCGGCGCGCCGCCACCAAGGCCCAGATTGCCTCCACGAGGCCGAACGGCCAGGCCCCCTGCAGGAAGCCATACGCCGAGCCCAGCGTGCACGCGACCGCGAAGGCGAGGATGAACCATGGGCTGCGCGCCTCGAACGCGTAGCACACCAGCATCGCCGTGACCGCGAACAGACCGAACAACGTAAGCCGGTCCAAGTGCGCGGTCATCGGGCCGTGGCCGGCGGTCCGGAGTGGTGGCCGGGACGGACCGGCACGGAGCGGGAGTGACCGCCGGCGGACCTGGCCGGGGCGGAAGGCGTTCCCGCCAGCACCGGGGAGGCGGGAACGAGCAAACTGACGAGCAAGACCAGCCAGAGCGCGAAGGCGGTACCGAGCACCCGCCACAGCCGGCGCCGGTTTTGCGTGAAGCATTCCGGTCCCGGCAAGAAATGGGATGGGTCGACGATCCAACGTACGTCCCCCGCCGGGCGCCACAGATAATCGTTGCCGATGAATCCCTCGGCCGCGAGCACGCGGATAAAGTGGGCCTGACGCGCCGCGGAGAAGCCAGCGCGGGACGCCCGGATGACCACGCCGGCGGGCGAGGGTTCGACCTCGAGCACGGTGTCGAGCGCGGCAAAGGAGAAGGTGTAGCGCTCCGGCCCCGCTGCGCCCCGCGTGGGCGAAGCCGGCCGGGCGCCCGGCCCCTCACTGCTTTGCGGGAAACTGGTCATCGAGGGCGAGGTTCAGCAGCAGCACGTTGACCCGGGCCTCGCCGAGAAAGCCCCATTGGGGCGGCTCGATCGCCTTTTCCACCAGGGCGCGGATCGCGGGCTCGCCGGCACCGCGCGCGGCGGCCACCCGGGCGACCTGGAAGCGGGCGGCGGCGGGGCTGATGTGGGGGTCGAGACCGCTCCCCGACGCGTAGACCAGGTCCGCCGGCACGGGCGCGCTATCCGGGAGCTTGTGCGCCTCGCGCAGCGCCTTGACGTTGGCGCGCACATCGGACTGGAGCTGCGCGCTGGTCGGCCCGTGGTTGCTCCCGCTGGAGCCGGTGATGCCCGTCGGACCGGTACCGTAGCCGGCCGCCGAGGGCCGCGGCCAGAAATACCCGGGATCGGTGAAAGGCTGGGCAAGCAGGGCGGAGCCGACCAGCCGGCCGTTGCGCTCCACCAGGCTGCCGTCAGCCTGGGGGCGGAACGCCAGCTGGGCGAATACGGTGATCGCGCACGGATAGAGCACGCCGCACGCGACGGTCCAGACCACGGTCTGGCGGATCGACTGGAGGGTGAGTTTGAACATGGTGGAGCGGGGTCGGAATTCAGGGGGCGAGGTGGACGGCGACGAGGAGCAGGTCGATGAGCTTGATGAAGACAAAGGGCACCAGGACGCCGCCAACGCCGTAGATGAGCATGTTTTTCCGGAGGATCACCTTGGCACCCAGCGGCTGGTACTTCACCCCGCGGAGCGCCAGCGGGATCAGGGCGACGATGACCAGCGCGTTGAAGATGACCGCGCTCAGGATCGCGCTCTCCGGCGAATGCAGGTACATGATGTTGTAGGCCTGCAGCGGGCCGAAGCCGCCCTTCTCGGTGGCGTAGAGCAGCCCGAACATCGCCGGCAGGATCGCGAAGTACTTGGAGACGTCGTTCGCGATGCTGAACGTCGTAAGCGCGCCGCGCGTCATGAGCAGCTGCTTGCCGATCTCGACGACCTCGATCAGCTTGGTCGGGTTGCTGTCGAGGTCGACCATGTTGCCCGCCTCGCGCGCGGCCTGGGTGCCGGTGTTCATGGCCACGCCGACGTCGGCCTGCGCAAGCGACGGCGCGTCGTTGGTGCCGTCGCCGATCATCGCGATCAGCTTGCCGCCCTCCTGTTCCAGGCGGATCCGGGCGAGCTTGTCCTCGGGTTTCGCCTGCGCGATGAAATCGTCGACGCCCGCCTCCGCGGCGATCGCGGCGGCGGTGAGCGGGTTGTCGCCGGTGATCATCACGGTGCGGATCCCCATGGTGCGGAGCTGGGCGAACCGCTCCTTGATCCCGCCCTTCACGATGTCCTTGAGCAGGACGACGCCGAGCACGCGCCGGTTCTCGGCCACGACCAGCGGCGTGCCGCCGGCGCGCGCGATCCGCTCCACTTCGGCCGCCACCTCGGGCGGATACGCGCCGCCCTGCGCGGCGACCCATGCCCGGACATTGTCGGCCGCACCCTTGCGGATGTGGCGGCCGTCGAGGTCGACGCCGCTCATGCGGGTCTGGGCGGTGAAGGGCACGAAGGTTGCATGTGGCGCGGCGACCTCGCGGCCGCGCAGGTTGAACCGGTCCTTGGCCAGCGTGACGATGCTGCGGCCCTCGGGCGTCTCGTCCGCGAGCGAGGCCAGCTGCGCGGCGTCGGCCAGTTCGTTCACGGTGACCCCCGGCGCCGGGATGAAGTCCGTCGCCATGCGGTTGCCCAGCGTGATCGTGCCCGTCTTGTCCAGCAGGAGGACATCGACGTCGCCCGCGGCCTCGACCGCGCGGCCGGAGGTGGCGAGGACGTTGCGGCGCATCAGCCGGTCGATGCCGGCGATGCCGATCGCGCTGAGCAGCCCGCCGATCGTGGTCGGAATGAGGCAGACGATGAGCGACAGCAGCACCGGGAGGGAGGTCAGCACCGCGCCCGTCTGGTTGGCCGCTCTCTGGTCGTAGATCGCCATTGGCGGCAGGACGAGGACGACGACGATGAACAGGGCCGTGAGGCTCACGAGGACGATGTTGAGCGCAATCTCGTTCGGCGTGAGCTGGCGGCGCGCGCCCTCAATCATCGCGATCATCCGGTCGAGGAAGGAATTGCCCTCCTCGGCCGTGACGCGGATAACGATGCGGTCGCTGGTGACGCGGGTCCCACCGGTGACCGCGCTGCGGTCGCCGCCGCTCTCGCGGATGACGGGGGCCGACTCGCCGGTGATGGCGGACTCGTCGACCGTGGCGATGCCCTCGACGACCTCGCCGTCGGCCGCGATCAGGTCGCCCGCGGTGCAGACGATGCGGTCGCCGACCTTAAGGTCGCTGCTGGCGACGGTCATTTCGCGTCCGTCGACCAGCTTGCGGGCCGTCGTCTTGGTCCGCATCTTGCGCAGCTCGTCGGCGTGGGCCTTGCCGCGGCCCTCCGCCATCGCCTCGGCGAAGTTGGCGAAGAGGCAGGTGAACCAGAGCCAGAGGCAGATCTGGAGGTTGAAGCCGGAGAAGTCGAAGAACAGCCAGCCCGTGGTGAGGATCGAGCCGAGCCACACGACGAACATGACGAGGTTCTTGATCTCATCGCGCGGGTGCAGCTTTTTGAACGAGTTGAACACGGCCTGGCGGACCAGCGAGGAGTATTCGATTTTGAAAGTGGTGCTCATGGTTGGGAGGTGGTTGCCTTAGAATGCACGGCCGGCCAACATGAGCCCGTGCTCGAGCAGCGGCCCGAGGCAGAGCGCGGGGAAGAAGGTGAGAGCGGCGACGATCACGATGACGCCGGTCAGCGTGAGGCCGAAGGTCCAGCCGTGGACCGGCAGCGTCCCGGCGGAAGGTTCGACGGTCTTCTTGGTCGCGAGCCGGCCGACGATGGCGAGGGCGGCGGCGATCGGAGCGAAGCGTCCGATGATGATCGCGAGGCCGAGGAGCACGTCGTAAATGGGCACGTTGGCGTTGAGGCCCGCGAAGGCGCTGCCGTTGTTGTTGGCGGCCTCACCGTACGCGTAGAGCACCTCGCTGAGCCCGTGCGGCCCGGCGTTGTTCATGCTGGCGATCCCGGCGGGCAGAAAAACGCAGATCGCCGTCGGGACGAGTGCGGCGACATTGGGCAACAGGACACCGATGACGGCCCAGGTCGCCTCCCAGGCGCCGAGCTTCTTGCCGAGGTACTCCGGCGTTCGTCCGATCATGAGGCCGGCGATGAAGACGGTGATCAGGACGTGAAAGAGCATGCAATAAACGCCGCAGCCGATGCCGCCGAACATGATTTCACCGATCAGGATGTTCCACATCGGCATCAGGCCGGCGAGGGGCATCCAGCTGTCGTGCATCGAATTCACCGAGCCGTTGTCGATGGCGGTGCAGGAGACGCCCCAGAGCACGCTGTTCATCACGCCGAAGCGCTGCTCCTTGCCCTCCAGGTGCGGCATGATATTGTCCGTAACCGGATTGGGCTGCGCTTCGGCGTACCAGGCGAAGGCGAACGAAAACGCAAAGAGCCCCAGCATCACGGCAAACAAGGTCCACGCGTGGCGCTTGTTGCCGATCAGCAGGCCGAACATGTAGACCTGCGCCATCGGCACGACGATGATCGCCAGCATCTCGAGGAAGCCGGACAGCGGCGTGGGATTCTCGTAGGGATGGGCGCTGTTGACGCCGTACCAGCCGCCGCCGTTCGTGAAGAGCTGCTTGCAGGACTCGAAAGAGGCGACGGGCCCGATGGGCAGCGGCTGGGTGTCGACCTTCTGGTCCACCATTACCGGCTGGTCGACCATGACCGGCTTGCCATCGGGCCCGGTCACGGGCTTGCCCTGATCGTCGAGTTTTGGCGCCGACGCCATCACGGGCTGGCCCTGGGCGTCTGTCTTCTGCACCTGCGCGGTGTACGGCTGGAGCAGCTGGGCGGTCGGATAGTGCTTCCATGTCTGGGGCACACCCTGCCACGCGAGGGGGATCGCCCACAGCACCGACAGCGGAATGACAATGTAGATCGTGCCGCGGGTGAGATCGACCCAGAAGTTGCCGATGGTCTTGACGCTCGCCCGGGCCAGTGCGCGGCCCACGGCGACGAGGATGGCGAGGCCGGCCGCGCCGCTGATGAACTGATGGACGGAGAGCCCGAGCGTCTGCGAGAGGTAGGTCATCGTCGTCTCGCCGGCGTAGGACTGCCAGTCCGCGTTGCAGGTGAAGCTCCACGCCGTGTTGAACGCCAGGTGCCAGGAGAGGTTGTCCAGCCCCTCGGTGTTCAACGGCAGCCATTTTTGGGTCATCAGGACGGCCATGAGCGACCCGAAGCCCACGGTCGTCATGATCACAACCGCCCAGAGATAGCGTAACCAGGACATTTCTTCCGTCGGATCGACGCCGGTCAGCCGGTAGACCAGCTGTTCAACCGGATGCAGGACGGGATGGAACCAGGTCTGCTCGCCCTGGAAAACCCGCGCCATGAAGCGGCCGACAACGGGTGTGAGCGCGATGCCCAGGCCGAAGAAGAGCACGATTTGGATGATTTCGTTGGTGGTCATGTCAGCGGCGATAGGTTCCTGCAGGGTGCAGGGCCATTAACTTGGGTGAAGGGTGGGAGTGTGTCCGGCCGGGCCCGGCCTGGGTTGGATCGGGCGGTGAGAATTTCCGCCATCGGCTGATGAAGGAGAGTCGTTGCAGGCATGCCCGGTTTCATGCAGCCCCCATACCACCACGCGCTAAGCAAACGTTGGGCTTGGCGGGAAAATCATTAATTAACTGCTAAGCCGTGGCCGGACCGGCGGACACCCGCACCGGTGAGGGCGTCCCTGCCGGATTGCCCGGACGGTGCGGGGCCGATCGATCCGGCCCCGGAGAATCGAAGCGGGCCTTTGGCTTTCACGCGCCCGGACCAGCCGGTCTCGCGAGAGGGTTGGCACGCGTTCCGGGTGTCGGTTCTTTTTAGGCCGGAACTTCGGCTGGCAAATCCCGACCACGCTCATCACGGCTGGCGCGACGAAGTACTTGTCCTCAACGCCGTCAGGCCGCGGGCGGCGGGCCTTCAGTGCTGGAGCGAGCGCGGGTGCGCCTGGACCGAAACCGGGGACGGCCAGGGGATGCGTGAACCTCCCGGCGATCGCTCGCCCAGCTGCCCCACGATCAGGCCCAGCACAAAGGCGGTGATTGCCACCACGACATAGGCGGCGTCGCGCAGGCGATCCACCACCGGCGGTACGCCAACGAAATCAGTCGCAGGGGGTGGAAGGATGACGGGCGTGTTCATGACCTGAACCATTAGCGGGTCTGGCTGTGCGCTACGGTCAAATCTCGCTCTTGCGTCGATCGCGAACTGGTCTTGGTGAGCCAGAGTAAACTGCAGATCACCCCGACGCAGCCCAGGACAAAGACCAGTTCCGCCCAAGGGCGGGCGGGCGGCGGCACGGACAAGGAAAGGTGCGGGGAGTAGTAGGTCTTCATGCCGGCATTCTAGTCCCGGCCCGCTCCGGGTGGTAGTTAAGATGCGCCGCCGACCCACTAAGAAGATGCTAATGGGGCGCGGCCGCTTCCCGTTCACTCGGACACGAACCGGAAACCGATGCCGGATTCGGTCCGGAAATGCCGCGGATGATGCGGGTCGGCCTCGAGTTTCTGGCGGAGGTGGGTCATGTGCACGCGCAGGTAGTGGGTCTGGTCCTCGGCCTTCGGGCCCCAGATCTCACGGAGCATCTGGCGGTGCGTCACGACCTTGCCCCGGTGCGTGACCAGCAGCCGGAGCATCGCATACTCCCGCGGGGTGAGCGACACTTCCGCGCCTTGGCGCCGCACCAACCGCGCCGCGAGGTCCACCGTGAGGTCACCGAAGTCCATCGTGGCCGGTTCCTCGCCACTCGCGGTCGTCCGGCGCAGCAGCGCCCGCAGGCGGGCCGTCAGCTCCAGCGCCCCGAAGGGCTTGGTGAGGTAGTCGTCGGCGCCCGCATCGAGCGCCGCCACCTTGTCGTCCTCCCCCGCCAGCACCGACAGGATCAGCACCGGCACGCTTGACCACTCGCGCAGCTGGCGCACGACGGTCACGCCGCTCATGTCGGGCAGCCCGAGGTCGAGCACGATGGCGTCGGGCCGGTGGGAGGCGATCGCGACCAGGGCCTCCTGGCCGGTGGCGGCCTCGGTCACCCCGTATCCGGCGGCCTCGAGGCTGACGCGCAGCAGGCGGCGGATCTGCTTCTCGTCGTCGACGACCAAAACCTGGGGTGGGACCGCGGGGGTGCTCATTCGGTGGGGATCGCCCCGGGGGCGGCATGGGGCATGTAGATGGTGAAGACGGCGCCGCCGCCCGGGTTGGCGCCGACGACGATGTCGCCGCCCTGGGCCACCACGAAGCCGCGCACGATGGAGAGGCCGAGGCCGAGGCCGCCGGCGCGCGCGGCGTCGCCGCGCTCGAATTTCTTGAACAGCCGGTCGCGCATCGCCAGCGGGAAGCCCGGGCCGCGGTCGGCGACGGTGAAGAACGCCCGCGTGCCGCCGCGCTCGATCCCGCCGGTGAGGAACACCGCCGTGCCGGCGGGCGTGTGGCGCGCGGCGTTGAGCAGCAGGTTGGCCAGCGCCTGCTCGGTCAGGGCGAAATCGGCGCGGACCGGCGGCATGTCCTCGGGCAGGACCACCTCGAGCGGGTGGCCGGCCAGCGCGTCGCGCACGCCCTCGAGGGCGGCGTTCACCAGGTCGCGCGCGTCACACCAGTCGAGCCGCGGCTTCAGTGCGCCGCTCTCCAGCCGGGTCTGGTCAAGCAGGTTGCCGACGAGCCGGTTCAGCCGGCGCGCGGCCGCGCGGCCCTCGTGGATCAGCTCCGCCCGCAGCTCCGGCGTGGCGGCGGGCAGGTTTTCCAGCGCCCCCGTGATCACCGCCAGCGGCGTGCGCAGTTCGTGCGAGACGCTGTCGAGCAGCACGCGGTGCAGCTTGTCGGACTCGGCCAGCAGCTTCTCCCGCGCGCCCGCCTCGCGCAGGTGCTCGCGCTCGACGATGAGCGCGAGCTGCCGCGCGAACGCCTCCAACAGGTCGCGCTGCGCCAGGGTCAGCGCGCGGCCTTCCGGTACGGCGATGCCCAGCACGCCCACGGCCTTGTCCTCGCGCAGCAAGGGCAGGTAGAAAGCCGCGCTGCCGGGCAGCGTGTCGGTGAAGCGGCCCGCGGCCCGCTTGTTCTGGTAGACCCAGTCGGCGACGCCGCGCTCCTTGTCCTCGAGCGCGAACGAGCCGGCGAAGTGTGGCGTGACCGTGCCGCCGGCGTCCCCGGCGAGCAGCAGCGCGGTCTTCGCCTCGAAGAGCTCGTCCGCCTGCCGCAGCGCGGCGAACACGGCGGCGTCCAGCGTGTCGGCCTCCGCCAGCGCGCGGGTCAGCTCGAAGAGCGCCGTGGCGCGCTCTTCGCGCCGGCGCTCATTGTGCGCCTGGGCGCGGATGCGCGACGTGAGGTGGCCGGCGACGAGCGCGACGACGAAGTAGGTGCCGAAGAGCGTGGCGTCCTCGATCTTCCCGATGTAGAAGGTGAACCGCGGCGGGATGAAGAGGAAGTTCCAGGTCAGGGCGCTGAGCACGCCCGCGGCCAGCACGGGGCCGCGGCCGACGCGCAGGCTGAGCATGATCATCGCCAGCAGGTAGACGAGGCCGACGGCGAGGTAGGTGTCGGCGGGCAGCAGCTGGCCGAGCAGGGTGATGACGGCGACGGTGCCGGCGGCCAAGGCGTATTCCCGGGGCGGGCTGCGCAGGCTCCGGTCGACCGCCAGCAGCCGGCGGCGGCCGCGCTCGGACTCGGCCGGGACGACATAGACGTCGATGTTGCCGCCCTGTCGGAGGAGCCGGTCCACCAGCGTGCCGCGCACCAGCTCGGCGAGCCGGCGCCGCCGGGGCTTGCCGACGACGATCTGCGTGGCGTTGTGCTGGAGCGCCACGCGCACGAGCGCCTCGGCCACGTCGTCGTCATGGGTGATGATGATCTCGGCGCCGAGTTCGCGCGCGAGGGCCAGGTTCTTGTCGAGCAGCCGCTGGTCCTCCACCGGGAGGGCGACCGAGGGCTCGACATAGGCGGCGAGCCACGGCGCGCCCTGGGCCGCGGCGAGCCGGCGGGTCCAGCGCACCAGCTGGGTGGAAAACGGGCTGGGGCCGACGGCCACGAGCAGCCGTTCGCCGCTGCGCCAGACAGTCTGCTTCGCGGAGCCGGCGCGCAGGTGGCGGAGCTGGCGGTCGACGCGCTCGGCGGTGTAGCGCAGCGCCAGCTCGCGCAGGGCGGAGAGGTGGGAGTCCTGGAAGAAACCGGCCTGGGCCGCGGCGGCGCGCTCGCCGAGGTAGACCTTCCCCTCGCGGAGCCGCTCCAGCAGCGTCTCCGGCGTGAGGTCCACCAGCTCGAGCTCGTCGGCGAGGTCGAGCACGGAGTCCGGCACGGTCTCCTGCTGGGTGGCGCCGGTGATCTGGCGGATGGTGTCGGCCCGCGACTCGACGTGCTGGATGTTGAGGGTGGTGAAGACATCGATGCCCGCCTCGAGGAGCTCGAGCACGTCCTGCCAGCGCTTGGCGTGGCGCGAGCCGGGGGCGTTGGTGTGGGCGAGCTCGTCGACGAGCACGAGTTTCGGCCGGCGCAGGATGATGGCCTCCAGGTCCATCTCGGCCAGCCGGGTGCCGCGGTAGTCGACGGCCTTCCGCGGCACCAGGGCGAGGCCGGCGAGCAGCGCCTCGGTCTCGACGCGGCCGTGGGTCTCGACGACGCCGACGACGAGGTCGGTGCCGGCGGCGCGTTCCTGTTGCGCGGCGCGGAGCATGGCGTAGGTCTTGCCGACCCCCGGGCTCATGCCGAGGAACACCTTGAGGTGCGCGCGTTTCGCCCGGACCTCGTCGGCGTGCAGCGCGGCAAGGAGGGCGTCCGGGTCGGGGCGGTGGTCAGGCATGAAGGAAGGGGGGCGGGTCCGGTGCGCCGTGCCGCCGGTCCCATGACGGCGGGTATGACAGACCGGGGCAATTTATGGCGACGAAAAACACCGGGTGGGGTCAGCGCTGAAACAGCCACAGCAGCAGGCCGAGCCAGAGGAAAAAACCGCCGGCGAGCAGCCGCACGATCATCCGGTCGGTCTCCGCCAGCGCCGCGACCGGCAGCCGGACCCAGGAGAAGTCCACCAGCCAGCGGATGCCCAGGGTGGACGGCGCCGCGTCCCGGGCCAACCAGCTATAACTGTCCGGGATAAAGCCCTCCGCGGCCAGTTCGCGGATGAAGCTGGCCTTGCGCCGGTCCGAAAACGAATCGCGCGTGGCGCGGATGACCACCGCGCCCTCCGTTTCCTCCACCTGCAGGAGGGTGTCGACGTCCGGGAAGTAGAACTCGTAAACCGGCGGCGGGGAGGCGGTGGATTTCATGGGGCGCGGGTCAGGGTTTGCCCGAGGCCGCGGGCGGCCAGCCGACGCGGGAGCTGCCGGTGGATTGATGCGCGGGATCCGCGAACCAGAGGATCGCGGTCAGCAGGGCAAGGCCGAGCAGGACGACGGCGATCATGAGGTCCTTGCCGCGCCGGGCCGGCGGCGGGGGCGGCTTGAAGAAGTCTAGGTCATCGGGAGGAGGCATGCTGATCGAGGGCCAGGTTGAGTTGGAGGACATTGACGGTGGGTTCGCCGAGGATGCCCCAGTCGCGGTCGCGAGCGGCCCGGGCGATGAGCGCCTGCACCTGCGCCAGGGGCAACTGGCGGGCCTTGGCGATGCGGGCGGCCTGCAGGCCGGCGTTGGCGAGGCTGATGTGCGGGTCGAGCCCGCTGCCGGAGGAGGTGACCGCGTCGGCCGGCACGGGGGCGTCGGCGGCCAGGCCGTTGGTGGTGCGGTAGGCGGCGACGGCGGCCTTGATGCTGTCGGTGAGCTTCTGGCTCGTCGGCCCGAGGTTGGTGCCGGAGGAGTTCGCGGCGTCGTAACCGGTGCCGGCGGCGGACGGGCGCGGCTGGAAATACTGGTCGCTGGAGAAATTCTGCGCGAGCAGCAGCGAACCGCGCACGGTGCCGTCCTGGTCCGAGACGAGGCTGCCGTTGGCCTGGGCCGGGAAGAACGCCTGGGCGCCCGCCCAGACGGCGAGCGGATAGGCGCCGCAGAGCAGCGCGGCGAGGACGAGCGTGAGCAGGAGTGAGGTCTTGAGTTCGAGCAGGAAGGTTTTCATGGGCGGAGGGAGAATTTCGGGAAGCAGAGGCCACGGAGGTGGCACAGAAATCGCCGAGGATGGTAAGGGATTTGGATTTTGCCCTGTGAACCCTGGATCAGGCTCTGTGTACTCCGTGACGATGGGTTGATTCAGACCAGGTGGGCGGCGTTGATGAGGACGTCGATGAGCTTGATGCCGACAAAGGGGATGATGATGCCGCCGAAGCCGTAGATGAGGAGGTTGCGGCGGAGCATGGCGGCGGCGCCGACGGGGCGGTAGGCCACGCCGCGCAGCGCGAGCGGGATGAGGGCGATGATGACGAGCGCGTTGAAGATCACGGCGCTGAGGATCGCGCTCAGCGGGGAGGCGAGGTGCATGACGTTGAGCGGCGCGATGGCGGGAAAGGCGCCGACGAGCATGGCGGGGATGATGGCGAAGTATTTCGCGACGTCGTTCGCGATGCTGAAGGTCGTGAGCGAGCCGCGGGTGATCAGCATCTGCTTCCCGATCTCGACGATCTCGAGGAGCTTCGTCGGGTTGCTGTCGAGGTCGACCATGTTGCCTGCCTCCTTGGCGGCCTGGGTGCCGGTGTTCATGGCGACGCCGACGTCGGCCTGGGCGAGGGCGGGGGCGTCGTTGGTACCGTCACCGGTCATGGCCACGAGGTGGCCCTTCGCCTGCTCCTCGCGGATGCGGGCGAGTTTCATCTCCGGCGTGGCCTGGGCGAGGAAATCATCGACGCCGGCCTCGGCGGCGATGGCGGCCGCGGTGAGGGGGTTGTCACCCGTGATCATGACGGTGCGGATGCCCATGGCGCGGAGCTGCGCGAAGCGTTCCTTGATGCCGCCCTTGACGACGTCCTTCAGGTGGATGACGCCGAGGACCTCGCGACCCTCAGCGACGACGAGGGGCGTGCCGCCGCTGCGGGAGATGGAGTCGACGGCCTCGGTGACAGCCACGGGATAGGTGCCGCCCTGGGCTTCGACCCAGGCCTTGACGTTGGCGGCGGCGCCCTTGCGGATCTGGCGGATGACCTGATTGACGACGACGGGCGTGAGATCGACTCCGCTCATGCGGGTTTGCGCGGTGAACGGCACGAAAATCGCGTGCGGCGGCCCGAGCTCGCGGCCGCGGAGGCCGAATTTCTCCTTGGCGAGGACGACGATGCTGCGGCCCTCGGGCGTCTCGTCGGCGAGCGAGGCGAGCTGGGCGGCGTCAGCCAGGCGCTCGCGGGTGATGCCCGGCGCGGGCACGAAGTCGCTGGCCTGGCGGTTGCCGAGGGTGATGGTGCCGGTCTTGTCGAGCAGGAGCACGTCGATGTCGCCCGCCGCCTCGACGGCGCGGCCGGAAGTGGCGAGGACGTTGCGCTGAAGCAGGCGGTCCATGCCGGCGATGCCGATGGCGCTGAGCAGACCCCCGATGGTCGTCGGAATGAGGCAGACGAGCAGCGCGATCAGCGTGGTGATGGAGAAGGCGACGTTTGCATAAATGCCGAACGGCTTCAGCGCGAGGATGACGAGGAGGAAGATGATGGTGAGCGCGGAGAGCAGGATGGTGAGGGCGATCTCGTTGGGCGTCTTCTGGCGGCTGGCGCCCTCGACCATGGCGATCATGCGGTCAATGAACGTATGGCCCGGCTCGGAGGTGACACGGATCACGATGCGGTCGCTGAGCACGCGGGTGCCGCCGGTGACGGCGCAGCGGTCGCCGCCGCTCTCGCGGACGACCGGGGCGGATTCGCCGGTGATGGCGGACTCGTCGACCGAAGCGATGCCCTCGATGACATCGCCATCGGCGGGAATGACGTCGCCGGTCTCGCAGACGATGGAATCGCCCTGGCGGAGATCGGTGGCAGAGACCTTTTCTTCACGTCCGTCGCGCAGACGGCGGCCGAAGGTCTGGGTGCGGGCGCGCTTGAGCGTGTCAGCCTGGGCCTTGCCCCGGCCCTCGGCGACAGCCTCGGCGAAGTTGGCGAAGATGACGGTGAACAGCAGCCAGAGGGCGACCTGCAGGACGTAGCTGACCGGATCCCGGGAGGTGAAGAGCTGTTCGAAGGTCAGCAGCGCGCCGACCAGGGTGACGAACATGACCGGGTTCTTCAGCTGGGCGCGCGGGTTGAGCTTGGTGACGGAGTCGATCGCGGCCTGGCGGAGGATGGCGCGGTCGAAAAGGGAGACGGCTTTGGTGCTCATGGCGGAAAGTTAAGGGGGATAAGTGGTCGGTTTTGAGCGGGGAGCCTCAGAACAGTTTGCCGGCGCCCATCAGGTAGTGCTCCACGACGGGCCCCATGGTCAGGGCGGGCAGGAAGGTGAGTGCGCCGACGAGGACGACGGTGCCGACCAGGAGGATGATGAAGGTGGCGCCCTCGACCTTGAAGGTGCCGGCGCTGGCCGGGACGAGCTTCTTGCCCGCGAGGTTGCCGGCGAGGGCGAGGATCGGGACGATCATGAGGAAGCGGCCGATGAGCATGGCCACGCCGAGGGTGGTGTTGTAATGCGGGTCGCCGTCGGCGGGATTGGCGGTGAGGCCGGCGAAGGCGGAGCCGTTGTTGCCGACGGCGGAGCTGTAGGCGTAGAGGATCTCGCTGAAGCCGTGCGGGCCGGCGTTGTTGAGCCCGGCCTGGCCCCAGGCGGAGACGCTGGCCCAGGCGGTGCCGCCGAGGATGGTGGCGGAGAGGACGATCAGGACGAGCATCACGAGCTTGATGTCATAGGCCTGGATCTTCTTGCCGAGGTACTCGGGGGTGCGGCCGACCATCAGGCCGGCGATGAACACGGCGAGGACGACGAAGATCAGCATGCCGTAGAGGCCGGCGCCGACGCCGCCGAAGATGACCTCGCCCGTCTCGATGTTGAAGAGCGGCACGAGCCCGCCGAGCGGCGTGAAGGAGTCGTGCATGGCGTTGACGGCGCCGCAGGAGGCGTCGGTCGTGATGGTGGCGAAGAGGGCCGAGTTGAAGAGACCGAAGCGGACCTCCTTGCCCTCCATGTTGCCGTCCGCGGCGGCGACGCCCAGTTGCTGGTGGATGGGATTGCCGGAGGCCTCGGCCTGCCAACAGACCAGCACGCCAGCCACGAACATCGCGAACATGGCGCCCCACACGGCCCAGCCGTGGCGCTGGTTCTTCACCATGCGGCCGAGGTACCAGGTGAGTGCGCTCGGAATCGCGAAGATCGAGAGCATCTGGAAGAAATTGGAGAGTGGCGTGGGATTCTCGAACGGGTGGGAGGCGTTGGCGTTGACGTAGCCGCCGCCATTGGTGCCGAGCATCTTGATCGCGACCTGCGAGGCCATCGGGCCCTGCACGATGGTCTGGGTGTCCACGGACTGGTCGGCCATGACCGGAGTCTTGCCGTCGGCGGCGAGGACGGGCTGACCCTTGTCGTCGGTCTTGGGCACCTGGATGGTGTAGGCCTCGTAGGTCTTCGCGACGGTGTAGGGCTTGAAGTTCTGGATCATGCCCTGCGAAACGAGGAACAGCGCGAACACGAGGCAGACCGGCACAAGCAGGTAGTAGGTGACGCGCACCGTGTCGGTCCAGAAGTTGCCGATGGTGGACGCGGACTGCCGGGCGATGCCGCGCACGAGGGCGGCGGCGATGGCGATGCCGGCGGCGGCGGACGTGAAGTTGTGGATCGTCAGCGCGACCATCTGGGAGAAGTACGACATGGTCGACTCGCCGCCGTAGCTCTGCCAGTTGGTGTTGGTGGTGAAGCTCGCGGCGGTATTGAACGCCAGGTGGGGGGCCAGGCCGGGCAGCGCCTGCGGGTTGAGCGGCAGGTGGTCCTGGAAGCGCAGGATGAAATAGGTGAACAGCAGCCCGACGAGGCTGAAGGCCAGCAGGGCGAAGGTGTAGCCGAGCCAGTTCTGCTCCTGCTCCGGGTTGATGCCGCAGATGCGGTAGGTCAGGCGCTCGACCGGCCGGACCACCGGGTCGAGCCAGGTCTTGCCGCGGGCGTCGAGCACCTGCACCAGATAGAGCCCGAGGGGCTTGGTGAGGAGCAGGAGGGCGCCGACATAGAGGGCGAATTGGAACCAGCCGTTGGGATTGTTCATGGCGGGGGCCGGTCAGAAATTTTCCGGGCGGAGCACGGCGACGACCAGGTAGACGAGGAGGGCGACGGCGAGGAGGCTGATGAGGATGATTTCCATGGGGGAAGGGGTGCGGCGGGGACGGGGCTTCAGCGGACCTTTTCGCAGAAGCGGGCGTACGCGGCGCTGAGGACGAAGAAGGCGATGGCGAGGGCGGCAAAGATGAGATCGTTCATGACGGGCCGACGATATCACGGGCGGGGGTCGCCGCCTAATTAAGGACCGGGGCCGGGGCGTTAAGATTGCATTAAGCCGCGCAACCCGCACGGCCCCGGCCGGATAGCGGGCGATCGGCCCGGGCCGGCGCACTTTTATCTCTCTTTTTCTCGGCGGCGGGACACGCTGGCGGCATGGAAAAACGTCCATTCAACGAACTCGGCCTGTCGCCGGAGATTTTGAAGGCGGTGGACAAGATGGGATTCGAGGAAGCCTCGCCCATCCAGACCGCCGTCATCCCGTTCGGCCTGGCCGGGCGCGATGTCGTGGGCCAGTCCGCCACGGGCTCGGGCAAGACGGCGGCATTCGCCATTCCGGCGATCGAGAAGGTCGACGTGCGGCTGCGCCAGGTGCAGGTGCTCGTGCTCTGCCCGACGCGCGAGCTGGCGGTGCAGGTGTCGGAGGAGTTCGGCAAGCTGGCGTTCTTCAAGAAGGGCCTGATGGAGGTGCCGATCTACGGCGGCCAGAGCTACGAGCGGCAGTTCCGCGCGCTGGCGGCGGGCGCGCAGGTCGTCATCGGCACGCCCGGGCGGGTCATGGACCACATGGAGCGCGGCACGCTGCGGCTGGACCAGCTCAAGGTGGTCATCCTCGACGAGGCCGACCGGATGCTCGACATGGGGTTCCGCGACGACATCGAGCACATCCTCAAGTCGGTGCCGGCGGAGCGGCAGTGCCTGTTTTTCTCGGCGACGATGCCGCGTGCCATCCAGGAGCTGATCAAGCGCTACACCCGCGACCCGGAGTGGATCCGGATCGAGGCGCATGCGCAGAACGCCCCGCAGGTGGAGCAGATCTACTTCGAGGTGGACCGCCGCTCGAAGATCGAGCTGCTCACGCGGCTGATCGACCTGCACGACTTCCGCTTCGGCATCATCTTTTGCAGCACCAAGATCATGGTGGACGAGCTCGACGAGCACCTGCACGCCCGCGGCTACTCGACGGACCGGCTGCACGGCGACATCACCCAGGCGCAGCGCACGCGGGTCATGGACAAGTTCCGCCGCCGGGGCTTCGAGTTTCTCGTCGCCACCGACGTCGCGGCGCGCGGGCTGGACGTGGACGACCTGGAGGTGGTGTTCAATTTCGACCTGCCGAACGACGCGGAGGATTACACGCACCGCATCGGCCGCACCGGCCGCGCGGGCAAGCAGGGCATGGCCTTCACCTTCGTCGCCGGGCGCGAGCTCTACAAGCTGCAGAACATGATCCACTATGGCCGGCTGAAGATGCGCCGCGAGCGCGTGCCGTCGATGGACGAGGTCGAGGAGGCGAAGGGCAACGTGTTCTTCGAGAAGCTCCGCGCGGTCCTGCTCGAGAAAAAATTCCGGCCGCAGGACCAGATGGTCGAGCGGCTGCTGGAACAGGGCTACACCAGCACCGACATCGTCTCGGGGCTGATCCACCTCATGCAGGGCGACCCGGCCGAGCCGGCGAAGAAGACCGCCAAGCCGAAGGCGGAGCGGATCGCGGCCAATGAGAATCATCCGCCGGTGCCGGCGCCCGCGGCTTCCGTCCGTTCGCCCTATCCGGCGAAAGGGGCGCCCGACCTCCGGGCGCGCGTCGAACCCGCCCGGCCGGCCCGCCAGAGCCTTGGCGGCGGGGGGAGGCCCGGTGCCCCCGGCGAGGTTTCGGGTGACAGGTTCGCCGCGCAGAAACGCACCTACGAGCGCAAGCCGCGCACGGGGCGGGAGCCCGGGTTTGCGACGGTTTCCTTCAATGTTGGCCGCGCGCAGCTGGTCACGCCGGCGGACCTGGTCGGCAAGATCGCCGGCGTCACGCGGCTGCCGGCGACGATCGTGGGCGCGATCGACATCCACGAGGAGCACACCCACGTCGACGTGCTGGCCGAGCACGCGGAGCAGGTGGTGGCCAAGCTCGCCGGCATCCGGGTGAAGAACCAGTCGCTGAAGCTGGCGATCGTCCCGCCGGGCGCGGCATGAACCGATGGCCGGCGGTCCGCTCACTCCGGAGAATTGCACCGCCGGCGAGGTCGCGGCCCGGCTCGGGCTGGCCCCGCTCGAGCCGGAAGGCGGATTCTTCCGCCGCACGGCCGAGTCGGAAACGATCCTGCCCGGCGGCCGGCGCGCGTGGTCGGTGATCTACGCGCTGTTCACGCCGGAGGGATTTTCGGCCCTGCACCGGCTGGCGGCGGACGAGATCTGGTTTTTCCACGCGGGTGATCCGCTGGAGTCGCTGCGGCTGGCACCGGAGGGCCCGGGGCAATGGGTGAAACTCGGCTTGAATCCCGCGGCCGGCGAACGCCCGCAGGACCTCGTGCCGGCGCGGGTCTGGCAGGGCACCCGGCTGGTGGCGGGCGGCCGCTGGGCGCTGGTGTCCTGCGTGGTGGCGCCGGAATTTGTCTGGGGCGACTTCGAGCTCGCCCGGAGGGAAACCTTGGTGGCGGCCCACCCGGAGCGGGCCGCGGACATCCGGGCGCTGACACGTTGAGAATCCGCGCAAGACCGTCGCGGCGTGCGACTTGACAGGCCCCGGGGGCGGCACTATCTCCAAGACCCGTTGTCCATGGAAGCCGCCCTCGACCAACCCGTGCTGGTATTGAACCGCCTCTGGCAGGCGGTGAACATCATTGGGGCGCGCCGGGCCTTCGCACTGCTGGCCCGCGAGCACGCGCAGGTGGTGCACCAGACCGAGGACGCGTTCCGCACCTACTCGCTGCTGGATTGGATCGACTTCTCGGCCTACAACCCCCCGCGCGAGGCGCTCGAGACCGTGCGCACGGTCAGCCGCCGCATCCGGCTGCCGCACGTGATCCTGCTGACCTACTTCGACAAGCTGCCCTGCAAGGAGCTGAAGCTGACGCGCAACAACGTCTTCGAACGCGACGCCGACCACTGCCAGTACTGCGGCCATACCTTCGACCGCGAGCAGCTGAACCTCGACCACGTCATCCCGCGCCATTACGGCGGCAAGACGACGTGGGAGAACATCGTGTGCTCGTGCATCAAGTGCAATTCGCGCAAGGCCAACCGGCTGCCGCACGAGGCGCACATGCGGCTCATCCGCAAGCCGGTCCGGCCGAAATGGCGGCCGGTCATCTCGCTGGTCCTCGGCAACCACGGCCATGAAAAATGGAAGGACTTCCTCGACGTCGCCTACTGGAACGTCGAGCTCGAGGAGTGAGCCCGGCGGCCCGGCGTTCGCGCCACCCATGAAGCTTCGCGCCCATCTTCTCCGGCTGTTCCTGGCGGGACTGCTCTGCGCCACGGCCTGGGCGCGCGACGAACAGCGCATCGCCAAGCTCACCGAGGCCATCCAGTCGCTCGAGGCCGTGATGGCCGACAGCAACTCGCCCGCCGCGGACCGGCCGCGGCTGGAGCACAAGCTCGAGGCGCTGAAGCAGGAGCTTGGCATCCTGGAGGAGCGCGAGGCCATCGAATCGCGCGAGCGGGGCCTGCAGGCGCAGGTGCACACCCAGACCCGCGAGCTGCTGCGCGACCGGCTGCAGATGATCGGCTCGGACCCCGCCGCCCTGGACACCCGGCTGCGCGCGCTGGAGGCGCAGCGCCTCCGGGCCACCGGCGAACGCGCCGCCCTCAACAACCAGAAGGAGGACGCCGGCCCGGCCCTGACCGAGGCCCGCCGCGCCGAGCTCGACGAGCAGACCTTCAGCAAGAACGAGGAAATCCGCAGCCTCGCCCTGCAGCAGGACGCCGCCGAAAACGAGGGCCTGCTGGTACGGCAGGCGCAGAAGCTGCGCGACCAGCTGCGGCTCGAGGAAGCCGGCCCCGTCCCGCCGTCGCTGCGCGGCTGGTTTGACAAGCGCCTGGAGCTGCGGACCGACACGACGCGCGACCGGCAGCTCGCCGACATGAGCGCCAACGTGGCGGACAACCTGAAGGTGAGCGAGGCCGGGCTGGCCCTGGCGAAGCAGAAGATGGCGAAATTCGACGAGGAGCTGCAGCTGCTCGAGCGGCAGACGAACTTCCTGCGGCGCAACCCCCAGCTCGACCAGCTCCTGGCCACGCAGCGCGCGCAAAAGGAGCTGCTGGGGCAGCGCCTGCCCTTCCTGAGCGACCAGGTGGAGGCGCTGCGCGACTCCCGGGACTTCCTGAAGTCCCGCCGGGAGCTGCTGGCCCTGGAGGAGCGGCTGCTGCAGGAGCAGGCGGACACCCTGGGCCTCGGCTACCTGAAGCGCCTGCTCTGGCCGCTGGCGACCGCGGCCCTCATCTTCGCGTCCTACCTCGTGATCAGCCGGATGGTGCTGCCCCGGCGCTACCAGAAGGAGGAGCTGTTCCTCGCCCGCCGGCTCGGCCGTTACGCCACCGTGCTGCTGATCTCGGTGGTGGCGGCGCTCTACCTGCTGGAGGACCTGCGGGTGATCGCCACCACGCTCGGCCTCGTCAGCGCGGCCATCGTCATCTCGCTCCAGGAGGTCTGCGCCTCCTTCTTCGGCTGGTTCGCGATCATGTTCAGCGGGAAGTTCACCATCGGCGACCGGCTCGAGATCGAGGGCGTGCGCGGCGACGTGCTCGACATCCAGCTGCTGCGCACGACGCTGCTGGAGGTGAACAACTGGCTCGGCGTGGACCAGCCCACGGGCCGGGTCATCATCGTCCCCAACAATTTCATCTTCAAGAGCAAGGTCTTCAACTTCTCCCACGGCCATCCCTTCATCTGGAACAAGATCGAGGTGACGGTGACCTACGGCACGCCGGCGGCCGGGGCGACCGCGCTCCTGCAGAAGGTCCTCGAGGAGGAGACGCGCGAGGATTTCGCCGAGGCGCGGCAGGAGGCCGCGGAGATGGAGCGACGTTACGGGGTGGAGGATGCCGACTACCGGCCGAAGATCTACTCCCGCATCGCGGACAGCGGCGTGACCTTCAGCCTGATCTACGTCAGCCACTACCGCCGGAGCTCGGTCACACGGAACCGGATCAACCGCCGGCTCATCTCCGAGCTGGAGACGCATCCGCACATCCAGCTCGCCTATAACACGCTCCAGGTGATGGCCAGCGTCGGCCAGGCCGGCGCGCCGTCGGCCGTGCTGGGCCACGACCACACGCAGGCGCCGTTCCCGATCCGGCCGGGGGCGTGATCTTCGGCTTGGCCGCAGGACGGCGGCCGCGTCACGCCAGCGGCAGGGTGATCCGCATGGTGGTGCCGCGCGGGCCGGTGGCGAGGACGGACAGCTCGCCGTGGTGCTCCTTCATGATGCGCTGGGCGATGGCCAGGCCCAGGCCCGTGCCGTCGGCGCGGCCGGAGAGGAAGGACTCGAAGATGCGCGGCCGGATGGACTCGGGGATGCCGCCGCCGGTGTCGGTGAGGTCGATGTGCACCGCCCGGCCGCCGGCCTTCTCCTCCGGGGTGCAGAGCACGGTCAGTTCGCCGCCGTGGGGCATGGCGTGGAGCGAGTTCAGGGCGAGGTTGAGGACGACCTGCTGCAGCTGGCCCTTGTTGCCCTCCACCAGCAGGGCGCGGCCGGGCGCGGGATAGTTCAGCTGCACGGCGGCCTGGGCGAGCTTGGCCCGCAGCAGCACGAGGGTGTCGTCGAGGATCTCCGCCAGCGACCAGCGCGAATGCAGGGAGGAGGGCGCGCGGCCGAAGGACAGGACCCGCGAGACGATGCCCTCGAGCTGCTCGATTTTCTCCGTGATGACCTGCAGGTCGCGGCGGCGGGGGTCGTCGGCGGAAAAGTCGGCGCCGAGCGGGCCATGGAGGAGCTTGATGACGGTGAGCGGATTCCGGATCTCGTGGGCGATCTCGGCGGCGAGCATGCCGAGGGTGGTGAGAGTCTCGTTCTTGCGCAGCACCTCCTCCGTCTGGAAGACGCGGGCGTAGAGCCGGGCGTTCTGCATCGCGACGGCGGCGAAGCTGCCGAGGGCGGTGAACAGGCGCTTCTCGTCGTCGCTGAAGCGGTGCGGCGTGCCGTAGAAGACGGAGAGGACGCCGGCCGGCGCGCCCTCGAGGAAAAGCGGCGCGGCGAGCGCGGAGCAGAGCGAGCGGTCGCGGGGCAGGTCGGCGGCCTCGCTGTAACCCGGGCCGTCGATGTTCTGGAACTCGGTGGACTTGCCGGAGCGGATGACGGCGGCGAGGAGCGAGAGGTCGGCGGGCACGGTCTGCTGCTGGAGCGTCAGGCCGGCGGCGGCGAGGTCCCCGTCGGCCGACCAGGCGTGCAGGCGGAGCTCGCGGCGGTTGCTGTCGTAGTCGTGCAGCAGGCAGAGCCGGGCGTTGAAGAGGGCGCGGCCGCTCTGGGTCAGGGTGGACAGGAGTTCCTCGGGTGCCAGCTGGGCGACGAGGGCGTGGCCGAGCTCGACCAGGGTGGTGAGCTGCTTCGAGTTGGTCCGCAGGCGCTCGAACTGCCAGAGGCGGTGCAGGACCGAGCCGGCCTCGGCGGCGAAGCGGGTCAGCCGGGCGAGGGCGGCGGGATTGAAGGCGCCGACGCGGTCCGCGTCGAGGTTGACGACGCCGATGGTGCGGCCGCCGACGATCAGGGGCGCGGCCATCTCGCAGCGCACGCCCTGGCGGGCGGCGATGTAGCGCGGCTCGCCGGCGACGTCGGTGACGAGGAGGGCCCGGCCGTGGAGGGCCACCCAGCCGGTGACGCCCTGGCCGGGGCGCAGGGCGAAATCACCCAGGTCGGGCGGCAGGCCCTGTTCGACGCAGATCTCCAGCCGGCCGCTCTCGGCGCTGAGGAGGGAGAGGGAGCCGCTGTCGGCGGCGAACACGGCCATGATGGCGGCGAGGATCCCGCCCTGCGCCGACGCGGCGTCGTTCGCGCGGGTCGCCAGCGAGGCGATCTCGTACAACACCGCCGCATCTCTCGATTCATCCAGGCTCATTGCCGCCGAGCTGAACAGGAATGGGGCGGCTTGGGGAGCGAAATTCGCGGGGAATCGGTGGCGGCCGGCCGCTCCGGCGGTCAGGCCGTGGCGGCCTCGGCGGTGGGCGGGGTGATGAGGGCGCGCAGGGCGTCCTTGAGGGCGTGGAGGCGGGCGAGGTCGACCGACTCCTCGGGCTTGTTGGACTCGATGTAGAACGTGTCGATGGCGATGCTGCGCTCGGTGTTGATGCGGGCGAAGGTGGTGTCGTAACCGTGGTCGGAGATCGTCTTGACCAGCCGGAACAGCAGGCCGATCTGGTCGTGGGCCTGGATCTCGACGATGATGCGGTTGAGCGAGAGCTCGTGGTAGACGTCGACGGTCGGCGGGAAGGAGGCGGGCAGGTCCTGGTTGGTCGCGGTGTAGCGGGTGGCCGCGGCGTATTTCTTGGCCTGGGCCGTGATGTCGGGCATCAGGTCCTTGTTGCTGACGAGGCCGTCCTCGACGGTGCGGGCGAAGGTCTCCATGGCCTGCTGGTTCTGCACGACGCCGCGGCCGGGCACGACGACATGGAAGGTGTCGATGGCGATGTGGTCGGAGCGGGTGGTGATGCGGGCGGACAGGATGCTGAGGCCGGCGACGCTGAAGGCGCCGGCGAGCTTGTAGAAGAGGCCGGCGCGGTCCCAGGTGACGACGTGGACGGTGGTGTAGCTGCGGTTGATGTCGTCCTTCCACTCGATGACCGGGCGGAGCGAGCCGAGGGAATCGGCGGCGGAGATGGAATGCAGCAGCCGGTTGACCATCTGGATGTGCAGGGTGATCTCCGGCGCGTCGGTCTGGATGAAATAGCGCTCGGGGAGGAGATTGAAGTGCGCGGTGATCTCCTCCGGACTGATGCCGGGGATGGTCTGGGCGATGAGGGTCTGCCGGATCATTTCTTTGTGTTCGAGAAGGCGGGTGTCGACTTTGTCACCGAGGGTCAGGCGTTCCAGCGTGGTGTCGAACAGGCGGCGGTGAAGCGAATCCTTGTAGCCGTTCCAGAGGCTGGCCGAGGTGCCGTTGGCGTCGCAGTAGGTGTGCACATAGAGGTAGCGCAACCGGTCGGGGTCGCCCACCATGTCGGCAAAGGCTGCGGCAGTCTTCGGGTCATCCAGATCGTGCTTCTGCCAGAATCGTGCCATGACCAGATGATTTTTGATGATAAAATTCACCAGATCCCGCTTGCCGGCGTCGATTTGCAGACGCTCGAGGACGGGGCCCGCGATGATCACGCCGGTGTCGGCATGGCCCTGGATGCCCTGGCCCTTGCCGATGTCGTGCAGGAGCAGGATCAGGTAGAGCAGGGTGGGACTGGAGGTCTTGTGCAGCTCGTCCCGGTATTTCTCGGCGATGGGATCGGCGAGGGTGAGGATGTTGTCGAGTTCCCGGATGGCGCTGAGGGTGTGGATGTCGGCGGTGTAACGGTGATAGTATTCATGCTGCACGAGGCAGGTCAGCGGCTTGAACTCGGGCATGAAGCGGCCGAGCACGCCCAGTTCGTGCATCAGGGCCAGCGGCGGGTAGACGCGGCCGGCATCCTCCAGGATCGTGCGGAAGCTCAGGTTGGCGTCGAGGGAAGCGATCACCGGCGGGGTGATCAGGTCGAGGGAGGCGCGGATGAGCGCGGCCAGGTCCACGTCCGGGGCGCAGCCCAGCTGCTGGCAGTGCCGGAAGACCCGGATGAGCCGGACGGGGTCCGCCAGGAAGACGTTCGGGTTCTCGGCCGCAAGCTCGCTGCCGCGGAGGAGGAAGCCGTCGAGGCGCTTGGTGCGTTCCGAGCGCCGGGCCAGCAGCAGGTTCTTGAGGGAGCCGACGAGTCCGGGGGCGGCGGCGATGGTGAGCGCCAGGCGCTGCTCGATGATTTTCGAGATGCGATAGATGGCCTGGGCGTGGCCGTAATAATCCTGCATGAACGCCTCGACGCGCTCGAGCAGGGCGGCCTGCGGATAGCCGAGATTGGCGGCGAGGCGCGGCTGGGTCTCGAGGTTGAGCACGTCGGTGGCATGCCTGCTCATGTAATGCAGCTCGTTGCGCACCCGCAGGAGGAAGTCGTAGCCCTGCTCGAACTGCTGCAGCTCGGCGGGCTGCAGGTAGTTTTGCGAGACCAGCTCGTCGAGGCGGGAAATCCCGAGGCGCACGCGGGCCATCCACAGGGCGTTCTGGTAATCGCGGAGCCCGCCGACGCCGTTCTTGATGTCGGGTTCCTGCATGAAGACGGTGTCGCCGTGCTGCAGGCGGCGGCTGGCCTGGTCGGCGAGGCGCGCGGCGATGTAGCCCTTGGGGTTGTCCGTGAGGTAATGCTTGCGGTAGGCTGCGGCGAAATTGACGAAGAGCGGCTCCGCCCCGGCGAGGAAGCGCGATTCGAGCAGGGAGGTCTTGGTGCGGATGTCGCGGCCGGCCTCGGCGAAGACCTCGTCGAGGGTGCGGGTGGAATGGCCGATCTTCAGGCGCAGGTCCCAGAGCGGATACAGGATGCCGTTGGAGAGGTGTTCCTGGAACCGGGCCAGCCCGGGGGTCTTGGCCGCGGTGGGGTAGAGGAACATCACGTCGATGTCGCTCAACGGATTCAGCTCGCTGCGGCCATAGCCGCCCAGCGCGATCAGGCAGACGGGCGTGGGCGGCTCGCCGTGCTCGCGGCGCCAGGACTCCATGGTGTAATTGAACAGCGGCAACAGCAGCCGGTCCATCTTCCCCGCGATGGCGGCGACGATCTCCCGGCCCGGATCGCCCCGGCGGTGCATTTCCTGGATCCGCGTGCTCTCCACCTGCAGGTAGGTCTTGCACGCCGCCAGCCGCTCGGCCGGCGAGCTGTCGCTCGTGAAGGCAGGCGTGAGCGGGAGGACGGAGCTGATGGGACCGGTCATGGGTGGGGTCTACATCAACAGCGCAACTCGCTAGGGGAAAGCTGGAAATACCCCGCGAAGGGCTGAAAACACCGAATAAATATTCTGGTTGACGGGCAATTCCGGTCTTGAATACTCCGCCTTCTCTCGCGGGAGTAGCTCAGTTGGTAGAGCACCACCTTGCCAAGGTGGACGTCGAGAGTTCGAGTCTCTTCTCCCGCTCCACTTTCAAAAACCGCTGTTCCTCAGCGGTTTTTTTGTTATCCATGCCGGTGTGAAAGCCTCCGATTTCTTCGCCTTGCCGCCCTCGCTGGTCCGGTTCGCCCCGTTTTTCCCCGCCGAGGCCGCGCCATGGGAGTGGCTGAAGCAGATCGGCGCCGCGCTGGAGGCGGCCCAGTTCGGGCCCACCGAGGTCAAGATCCCGCCCGGCGTCCACCTCGAGGGCCGGGTCTGGCTGCATCCCTCCGTCAAACTTCCCGCCTACGCGACCATCATCGGGCCGGCCTATATCGGCGCCCGGACCGAGATCCGCCCGGGGGCCTTCATCCGCGGCAACGTCATCACCGGCGAGGGCTGCGTGCTGGGCAACGCCAGCGAGTTCAAGCACTGCCTGCTGCTTGACGGCGTGCAGGCGCCGCATTTCAACTACGTGGGCGACTCCCTCCTCGGCAACGGCGCCCACCTCGGCGCGGGGGCCATCTGCTCCAACCTCCGGCTCGACCGGGGCCTCGTGACGGTGCGGCTGCCCGGCGGCGCGGTGCCCACCGGCCTGAAGAAGTTCGGCGCCGTGCTCGGCGACCATGCGGAGGTCGGGTGCAACGCCGTGCTCAACCCCGGCACCCTGCTCGGCCCGCGCTCCCTCGTCATGCCGTGCACCTCCTTCAGCGGTGTCCTGCCGGCCGACACCATCGCCCGCATGCGGCAGACCATCACGATGGTGTCGCGCCGGGAATGAGCTGACAGCGACCTTGCCTTTCCGTCCCCCTCTCACCTTCACTCTCACTTTTCCCCTTCGTCATGCCCCGCGTCCTCACCGGCATCAAGCCCACCGGCACCCTCCATATCGGCAACTATTTCGGCGCCATGCGCCCGGCCATCGAGCTGCAGGCCGGCGGCGATGCCTTCTATTTTATCGCGGATTACCATTCGATGACTTCGCTCACCGACCGCGAGGAGCGCCGCGGCTATACGCACGGCGTCGCCCTCGACTGGCTCGCCTGCGGCCTTGATCCCGCCAAGGCGGTCTTCTGGCGCCAGAGCGACGTGCCCGAGGTCTGCGAACTCACCTGGCTGCTTGGCTCGCTCGCGCCGATGGGCCTGCTGGAGCGCGCCCACAGCTACAAGGACGCGCTGGCCAAGGGCAGTGCGCCGAACTGGGGCCTCTTCACCTACCCGGTGCTCATGGCCGCGGATATTCTCCTCTACGACACCAAGGTCGTGCCCGTCGGCAAGGACCAGAAGCAGCACGTGGAGATGACCCGGGACCTCGCGGTCAAGTTCAACCTGACCTACGGCGAGACCTTCGTCATGCCCGAGGAACGCATCCGCGAGGATGTCGCCACCGTCCCCGGCCTCGACGGCCAGAAGATGTCCAAGAGCTACGGCAACACCGTCGAGATCTTCGGTGACGAGAAGGCCCTCCGCAAAAAAATCATGGGCATCGTCATGGACTCGCGCACCCCGCAGGAGCCCAAGCCCGATGCCGGGAAGAACCTCGCCGTCCAGCTCCTGAAGCTCTTCGCGACGGCCGACGTCGCCGCGGACTTCGAAAACCGGCTGCGCGCCGGCGGACTCGGGTATGGCGACCTGAAGAAGGCGCTGTTCGAGCACTACTGGAATTTCTTCGCGCCGTATCGCGCCCGGCGCGCCGAGCTCGCGGCCAATCCCGATTACGTCGAACAGGTGCTGCGCGACGGCGCCGACCGCGCCCGGGCCGTGGCTGCGCAGACGATGGCGCGAGCGCGCAGGGCCTGCGGGCTGAGGTAACTTGACGCTTCGACCCGGCCGCCTAGATTCTCCGCCATGAATTATAGCGTGACTCTTGTGGAATCCGACGAAGGTTGGGCCATCTGGTGCGACAGCCTGCCGGGTTGCTGTTCGCAGGGTGCCACGCGCGAGGAAGCACTGGCCAACATCCGTGCGGCGATCACCGAATATCAGGAAGCCAAGGCCATCGTGAATGAGGACGAACTCGGGGTTCGCTCCGTCCAGCACGATACCGTAACGGTCTGAGTCATGCCGAAACTGCCCGGCATCGGTCAGAAGGATGCGGTGCGGGTGCTGCAGAAACGCGGGTTCCGGGTGATGCGTGAGGGCAAGTACATCACGCGGTCGAACGGCGCGGTGATGGTGCAGGTGCCCGGACACAGTGTCATCAACGCCTATACGATGGGTTATATCGCCAAGGTTGCCGGGCTTACCCCCGGTCAGTTTCGTGAATTGCTGTGAACCGGTGGCTGTCATGAGCGACCACTCGGACATCGGCCGGAAACGCCAGCGCGCCATCTCTGTGGCCGGGGTTGGTGGCCGTCGCCCGACGGTGCCGGTGGCGCAGGCGGAGTTGGAAAAAGCAGCGCAGGCGGCCATGGCCCCCGCGGCGTGGGCCTACCTCGCCGGCGGGGCGGGACGCGAGTCCACCATGGACGCCAACCGCGCCGCGTTCGAGCGCTGGCGGATCGTGCCGCGCGTGCTGCGCGACGTGGAAACACGAGACCTTTCGATCGAGCTGTTCGGCCGGCGGCTGGCTTCGCCGCTGCTGCTCTGTCCCATCGGCGTGCTGGAACTGGCGCATCCGGCGGCCGACCTCGCCGTGGCCCGGGCCGCGGCGGCCCGGGGCGTGCCGTATATCTTTTCCAACCAGGCCTCGGTGCCGATGGAAACCTGCGCCGCCGCGATGGGCGACGCCCCGCGCTGGTTCCAGCTTTACTGGAGCAAGTCCGACGAACTGGTCGCCAGCTTCGCCCGCCGGGCGGAAGCCTGTGGCTGCGCGGCGATCGTGCTCACGCTCGACACGACGATGCTCGGCTGGCGGCCGCGCGACCTCGACCGCGGATCGCTGCCGTTCATGCGCGGCCAGGGCATTGCCCAATACACCAGCGACCCGGTGTTCCGGGCGCAGTTGGGTGGGGCGGATCGTCCCGATGAGCCGCGTTCGGCCGAAGGCTCGCCGGGGACGACTCGCCCCACCTTCAATCTCCAGGCCCTCGCCACGGCGCTGGCCCAGAAGGCGAATTTTCCCGGCGGTCTGCTGAAGAACCTGACATCCGCCGACCCGCGCGCCGCCGTGCAGCGGTTCATGGCGACCTACTCCCGTCCGTCACTGCAGTGGGACAACCTGAAGTTTCTCCGGCAGCAGACGAAGCTGCCGATTCTGCTCAAGGGCGTGCTGCATCCCGACGACGCCCGGATGGCCGTTGCGGCGGGCATCGACGGCCTGATCGTCTCCAACCACGGCGGCCGCCAGACCGACGGCGAAATCGCGTCGCTCGACGCGCTGCCGGCGGTCGCCGCGGCGGTGAATGGAAAAATCCCCGTGCTCTTCGACAGCGGCATCCGCGGCGGGGCGGACGTTTTCAAGGCCCTCGCGCTCGGCGCGACGGCCGTCTGTCTGGGCCGACCCTACGTTTATGGGCTCGCGCTGGCCGGACAGAGGGGAGTGGAGGAAGTCATCGGCAACGTGCTGGCCGAGTTTGACCTGACGCTCGGGCTGGCGGGCTGCCGCAGGGTGCGGGAAGTGACGCCGGATGCGATCAGCAAGGGGTAGGGCGCGGACTCCGATCCGCGCCGCGGCGGCTCAGATCACCGCATACACCGGCCGCGGGAGCGCCGCGATGCGGTCCATGATCCGCTGGGCGGCTTGCTCGTAGCGGGCCTTGCCGGCGGCGGGATCATCATAGTCGCTCGCGGGGATCGGGGCGCCGAAGACAATGGTCACGGGCGTGCCAAACCGGGGGATCGACTGACCCTTGCCAAAGGCCGCGAACGAGTCGTAGACCCGGCAGGGCACGACCGGCACCCCGGTTTTGCACGCCATGAAGCCGACCCCCGCCTTGGCCTTTTGCAGCCGGCCGTCGGGCGAGCGCGTGCCCTCGGGGAAGAGGACGACGGCCCGGTCCTCCTTGAGCGCCTGCAGCACGCGCTTGATCGCGCCGATGTCACCGGTGTCGCGCTCGACGGGGATCGTCTCGACCTGGTCGAGCCACCAGGCGAGCAGCCGATTGTGCCAAAGCGTCTTGCGGGCAAAGAAACGCATCTGCTTCGAAATCTGGCTCCCGACCAGCGGCGGATCGAGGTGGCTGGCATGATTGGAGGCGATGAGATACGGGCCGGTGCGCGGGAAATTCTCCGTGCCGACCACCTCGCCCCGGAACCACATGCTGTGCACCGTGCCGGCCAGCAGGTGGAAGAAGCCGTAAAACGGCGTCATCTTCAGGTGGTCGGGAGACTGCGGCATGGGGGTAACCGCGGACAGAAGTCAGCGGACAGAGGACAGACAAATACTGATTTGACCGGCTTGGAAGCCCTGGAAATTGGGACTGGCGGGCTTCACGGGGAGAGCTTGGCGGCGATGAGCCCCGCCATTTTTTCCACGACCTGGTCGAGGGTCATGGACGTCGAGTCAATGTCGATGGCGCCGGCGGGGACGACCAGCGGCGAGGCCTTGCGCGACGAGTCGATCCGGTCGCGCTCGGCGATCGAATCCTGCCCGCCTTCCCGGGCGCGGCGCTTGGCCCGTTCGGCGGGATCGGCATGCAGGAAGAAGCGGAAGTCGGCGGCGGGAAAGATCACCGAGCCGATGTCGCGGCCCTCCATCACGAGGCCGTTGAAGCCGTGCCGCCGGGCAACGTCCACCTGGCCGCGCTGGTAGCCGAGCAGCTTCTGGCGCACCTCGGGGATGGCGGCGTAGTGCGAGACGTGGTCGTTGACGCTCTGCCCGCGGATCTCCTCGCCCGCCGGCTGGCCGCCGATGAGCATCTGCGCGGAGCGGCCGGCGAGCCGGGTGTCGAAGGCCAGCCCCGCGAGCGCCGCGTGCACCGCCGGCAGGTCCGTGGGCGCCACGCCCCGGCGCAACAGCTCGTAGGTCATGTGCCGGTAGAACGACCCCGTGTCCACGTGCAGCAGGTTGAAACGCTCGGCGAGGATCTTCGACGACGACGATTTGCCGGAGGCGGCGCCACCGTCAATGGCGATGAGAAGGAAGGGCGGGGGCGCCATGGACCTCAATGTGAGCCAGCCCGCAGGCCGGCCAGCAAGTCAAAGAATTCCGGGAAGGTCTTCGCGCAGCAGCCGGGATCCCTGATCGTGAGCCACGGCTGGCCGTTCTTGAGCAGGTCATGGCAGCCCAGAATGGCGAAGCTCATGGCAAAGCGGTGGTCGTGGTAGGTCTCGATCTCCACGCCGGGCGTCAGCGGGCGCGGATGGAGCTCGAGCGCGTCCCTCGTTTCGACGACGACCTGGCCGAGTTTTTTCAGCTCGCGGGCCATGCCGGCCACGCGGTCGGTCTCCTGCTTGCGCGTGTGCGCGATGCCGGTGATCTTGGTCGGCCCGTCGAGCAGCGGCGCGATGGCCGCGAGGGTCAGGAAGGTGTCGGAGAAATCGTTGAAATCGGCCGTGATCGCGCACCGGGCCGGGCCGGCGCCCACGGACTGGCCGGACAGGGTGATCAGGTTCTCGGTCGCCAGCAGCCGTTGGAATTCCGCATCCCCCTGCAGCGCGTCCGGGGCGAGGTTCCGACCGGCGACTTCCAGCTGGCCGCCGGTCACCGCGGCCAGCGCGGCAAAATAACTGGCGGCGGTGGCATCACCCTCGATGGCGTACTCGGCCGGAGCCTGGGCGAACTGCCGCACCATTTGCTCCGTCATGCGCACGAACGGGCGCGACACGGTTTCACCCTTGATAGCCACATGGAGCGGCTGGCGCGCGTGCGGCGCCACCAGCAGCAGCGCGGTCCACATCTGGCTGCTTTCGGAGGCGTCCAGGTCGACCCGGCCGCCATGCAGCCCGGTGGTCTTGAGGCTGAAGGGAAAAACCCGCGCGCTGGCCTGGGCGCCCTGCGTCTCCAGGGCCTCGAGCAGCGCGCCGATCGGCCGGCGGCGCATGGCCTCGTCCCCGTCGAAATGATACAGCCCCTCCGGCCGCAGGCAGACCAGCGCCGTGAGGAAGCGCGCCGCCGTGCCGGCGTTGCCGACGTCGATCTTCGCCTCGCCGACCGGGATCTCGCCGCCGTGGCCCTCGACCCGGATGGTCAGCGCCGTTTCATCGGTGTCGACCCTGAAGCCGAGTTGGCGCAACGCGGCGACCATGATGCGGGTGTCGCGGCTGAACAGCGCGCCGCGCAGGGTGGTCGTGCCCTTGGCCAGCGCCGCGAGGATGAGCGCGCGGTTGGTGATGCTCTTGGAGCCGGGCAGCGTGACGCGGCCGCGCACCGGCCGGGTGAAGGGTGGGATCGGAAGCGTGGACGGGAAAGGCGGCATTAAAGAATCGCTCATTTGGATTTCAGAAAACCGGGAAACGGATTGCTCGGGTACCTTCCTGATTTCCTGAGTTCCACATTCGTCAGGGGATCGGCCGGAACTGGTCGCGGTAGGCCTTGCCGCGCTCGAGGATGGCCGACACCTCGAACCAGTCGCGGTTGGCCAGGGCGCGCTCCAGGCCGTGCAGTTCCTCCTGGTAGGCGCGGACGGCGCGGAGCACCTCGTCGCGGTTCTGCTCGAGGATGGTCTTCCAGAGATTCGGGTCGCTGCCGGCGATGCGGGTGGTGTCGCGCAGGCCGCCGCCGGAATAATTGCGCCACGACGGGTCGCGCCGGTGGAGGCAGGCGCAGAGGGTGGAGGCGAGCACCTGCGGCAGGTGGCTGATGTGCGCAACGATCTCGTCGTGCTGGTCGGGTTCGACGGTGGCGACCTCGGCGTCGAGGGCGGCCCAGAAGGCCGCGACCCGTTCCGCCGCCCGGGGATCGGTCTCGGGCAGCGGGGTGACAAACACCGTGCGGCGGACGAAAAGGTCGGCGCGGGCGTGCGCCCAGCCGGTTTTCTCGGAGCCGGCCATCGGATGCGAGCCGACGAAATGCGCGTGCGGGGCGAGGGCCGTGTGGCCGAGCCGGCAGATCTCGCCCTTCACGCTGCCGACGTCGGTCACGATGGCCCCGGGCGTGAGGGCGGGCGCGATCTGGCGCACGAGGGCGACGATCTGGTCGACCGGGGCGCAGACAATCACCAGCCGCGCCCCGTGCACGGCGTCGGCGGGGGAATCCGCGACGCGGTCGCACCAGGGCTGGGCCTTGAGCTGCAGACGGGTCTCAGGCCGGCGGGCCCAGAGGGTGATGTGCCGGGCGGCGCCAAAATGCCGCGCCGCCTGCGCGACGGAGGCACCGAGCAGGCCGGGGGCGAGAATGGCGATTTGTTCCAACACGCCTTCCCACGAAAACGGCTCGCCCCGGATTGTCGAGCCCGCGGCGCGCACCGGCCGCCGGGCCTCAGCCGCCCAGCTGCCGCAGGAGGTCGAACGCGGCGGGCGTGAGCGGCATGACGGAAAGCCGGCCCTGCCGCACGAGCCCGATGTCCTTGAGCGCCGGGGTCGCCTTGATCTGCGCGAGGGTCACGGGTTGCCGGAACGCTGCGCCGGCGGCCAGCTCGACGGCGACCCAGCCGGGCTCGTCGGCGGTGGCGTCGGGAAACGCGGGCTTGGTCACGCGGCCGGCTCCGACCACGCTTTTCTCCTCGCCGCTGTGGTAGAAAAGAACCTCGTCGCCGCGCCGCATGGCCTTGAGGTGGAGGCGGGCCGCATAGTTGCGGACGCCGGTCCAGGCGGTGCGGCCGTCGCGGACGAAGTCGGCCCATGCGTAGGTCCCGGGTTCGGATTTCACCAGCCAGTATTGCGTTGTCATGGGGGAGGGGGCTTGGTCGGATGCGAGGATGAATGAGGCGGACCCAGAACTGGAGAAAAAAGCCCACCGGGCGCAACTGATTCTTTACGGGGTCATGATTCTCTTCCTCATCCTGCCCTTTGTCTTGCTGTGGATGAAGAACAAGGGTGTATTCCGCTGACGCAACGCCCCGCGCATGAACAAGACGCTTCTGGCCATCCGGATTTTCTTTATCGCCCTCTGCGCCACCGCCAGCTGGCTGGTTTGCTATACGGTCGAGGATTGGGACCACCGGCGCGGCCTGGCGGTCATGATCGGCCTGATGATCGGCACGCTGGTCGTGCTGGTCGACCTGATGCTGAAGGGCTTTTCCCTGCGCGGGCTGACGGCACTGACCTTCGGCCTGGGCGTGGGGGCGCTGATCTCCTGGCTGATCTCCAGCTCGCCCCTGCTCAACAAGGGTGACCCGCAGATCATCTATCTCGTCCAGCTGGCCCTGTTTGTCATCTGCACCTATCTCGGCACGGTCATCGCCCTGCGGGGCAAGGACGATTTCAACCTCGTGATCCCCTACGTGCGGTTCGTGCCGCACGAGGTGGACGTGCCGCTGGTCGTCGTGGACACCAGCGCCCTGATCGACGGCCGCATCGCGCGGATCTGCGAGACGCAGTTCCTCGGCTCGGCGCTCATCATCCCCACCTTCGTCCTCACCGAGCTCCAGGCCATCGCCGACTCCCCCGACCCGGTGAAGCAGGCCCGCGGCCGGCGCGGGCTCCAGGTGCTCAACGAGCTGCGGGCGATCAAGCACATCGACATCCGCATCCACCAGAGCGAGGTCGCCCGCCGGCAGGACATCGAGGCCAAGCTGGTCTTCCTCGCGCAGTCGATGCGCGCCAAGCTGCTCACCACCGACACCAATCTCGCCAAGATGGCCCAGTTCCAAGGCGTCTCCTGGCTCAACCTGCACGCCCTGGAGAGCGCGCTGCGCCCGGAGCTCGTCATTGGCGAGAGCATCGCCATCGACCTGGTCAAGATCGGCAAGGAGGACGGCCAGGCCCTCGGCTACCTGCCCGACGGCTCCATGGTGGTGGTGAACAACGCCCGCGCCTACGTCGGCAAGCGGGTCACCGCCGAGATCATCGGCGTGCTGCCCAGCAGCGGCGGCAAGATGGTCTTCGCCAACCTGCTCGGCGAGGCCGCGACGAGCTGAGCGCCTCCAGCTCCGGTTTTCCGCCCTTCCACAAAATAAGCTTGCCGTCCTAACCGTACTAGTGCAACTAGGACGGCATGCTTCCGTTCTCGATCGAACTGAAAGCCGGCCTGCCCATTGCGGAGCAGGTGATCTTCGCCGTGAAGAAGGCGGTGGTGGCGGGGCAGCTGAAGCCCGGCCAGCCATTCCCCTCGGTGCGCGCCGTCAGCCAGGAGCTGAAGATCAATCCCAACACCGCGCACAAGATCGTGGCGGCGCTGGTCGCGCAGGGCGTGCTGATCACGACCCCCGCGGTCGGCAGCGTCGTGGCCGAGCAGACACCGGGTGACCGGGCGGAGCGGGCTGAGCTGCTCGGCGCCGACCTTGAGCGCGTGGTGGTCGAGGCGCGGAAGCTCGGCCTGACGCTCGACGAGGTCTCGGCCGGGCTCGCCGCCAACTGGAAGAAACTCAACCGCAGGTAGGATTTCACCATGAACATCATCGAAACCGAATCGCTCACGCACCGCTACTGGCGCACCGAGGCCCTGCGCGGCCTGACCCTGGCGGTGCCGGCCGGCAGCGTGTTCGCCCTGCTCGGGGCCAACGGGGCGGGCAAGACCACCGCCATCAAGGTGCTCATGAATCTGCTTCGGCCCACGGCAGGGGTGTCGCGGGTCCTCGGGGTGGACTCCCGCCGGCTGGGTGAGCGGGAGCTCGCCCAGATCGGCTACGTGTCCGAGAACCAGCAGCTGCCGCTCTGGATGACGGTGCGGCAGCTGCTCAATTACTGCCGGCCGTTCTATCCCGGCTGGGACCGCGCCCTCGAGGCGAAGCTGCTGGCGCAGTTCGACCTGCCCGAGGACCGCCAGCTCAAACAGCTCTCGCGGGGCATGCTCATGAAGGTGGCGCTGCTTTCCTCGCTCGCCTACCGGCCGCAGCTGCTCGTGCTCGACGAGCCGTTCAGCGGGCTCGACCCGCTGGTGCGCGACGACTTCGTGCGCGGCCTGCTCGAGGCCTCGGAGCTCGGCGACTGGACGGTGTTCATCTCCTCGCACGACATTGAGGAGGTCGAGCGGCTGGCGGACCACATCGCGCTGCTCGAGGCCGGCCAGCTGCGCTTCACCGAGACGACGGAGGCGCTGCTCGGCCGCTTCCGGCGCATCGAGGTCACACTGCCCGGCGGCCCGGCCCGCCTCGACGCCCCGCCGGCGGGCTGGCTCGAACTGGAGCAGAAGGGCGGCCTCGTGCGGTTCATCGAGACCCGTTACGACCGCGCCGCCACGGAGCAGGCCTGCCGCGAGCGTTTCCCCGAGGCGGCGGTGCTCGCTCACCCGATGACCCTTCGCGAAATATTCATCTCCCTCGCCCGGGCCCGGCGCGCCGAGGTGCGGACCACGGCGGCATGAGCCTGGTCTGGCACATCGTCCGGAAGGATATCCAGCGGCTGTGGCTGCCGCTGGGGCTCTGGCTGGCACTCGTCCTGGCGCAGACGCTGCTGGCCGTCCATTCCATGGGGCTGGTCCAGGTGACGGTGTCATCTTATGAAGGCCTGTCCTACTTCGTCGCCACCTGGGGCGTGATTCTGGGCGTGGTCGGCTTCGTCCTGGCCGCCTGGCTGGTAATGGAGGACAATCTGGTGAGCACGCAGGCCGGCTGGCGCACGCGACCGATCAATGGCGCCCGGCTTCTGGCCGCCAAATCTTTGGGCGCTTTGCTCATGTTCAGCGTCCTGCCGGCGGCCGTTTTGACTCCGGTGTGGTTGGGGTGTGGCTTTTCCGCCGGTGAATGGGCCGGGGCCGCGGGGGCGCTGATGTTGCGGTCCGGCCTGATTTCCGCGGCGGCCTTTGCGCTGGCGGGCATCACCGAGACGTCCGGGCAGTTCCTGCTGCGGGCGATCGGCGCGGCGGTGCTCCTGCCGTTGTTCGTGGGTTATGTGTCGGGGGCCTTTGCCCGCCCGGGGGGCGACACCCCGGTCGGCGTGGCCGAGTCCCGTTCTTGGCTGCTACTCGCGATTGGCCTCCTGACCCCGCTGGTCATGCTCGGACACCAGTTCCTGACCCGGCGCACCCTGCGTACGGTGGCGATTTTCGGCGCCGGCGTGGTGCTTATGCTCGGGGTGAAATTTGCGTGGGTGTGGGATTTTTCGTCGCCCGGGTCCGGGCCCGGCTCCGACCAGCAGGCCGCGGCCGCGGCGGCCGATCCGGAGGTGAAGTTCCGGGTCACGGAGCAGACGGAGTCATCGGCGGATGCGGAGAAGAACGGTGACGCTTCCTTCCAGGCTCGGTGGAGTGGCGTGATGGCCGGGGCACCGGCCGGATCGTTTCTGCGGCTGGACTCGGCCCGCGGTCTCCGGCGGCGGGCGGACCAGTCGCTGGCGACCGTCGGATTCAAGGTCACCGCGGGGCGCCAGACGACCCCGCCGGAATCCGCCGTGCGGGTGGCGGCCGGGCTGCCGGGTCTGGCTGAGGAGCCGGCAACTTGGGCGATTGAGAGCGACCAGACGGACCCCCGGGGCCTTTTCCAGGTCCGGCTCACCGCCTCGTTGCTGCGCGGACGAGTGCTGGGAGAACTGCCGCTGCGACCCGGCGCGGAGCTGCACACGGGTTCCAGCCTCACCCGGATCGTCAGCATCGAGCGGACGGAGAGCGGGCTGGTCGTGCAGTTGGAGGAGTGCGACGCGTGGTTTGCCTGGCTGGCGGGAATGGATCCCGAAGGTCCCGATTCGGCGTGGCGTAACAGCCGGCGGGTGGCCGACGGCTTTGTCCTGCTCAACCCGGCGCACACCTACGTGCAATCGCCCGCGGTGGCCGTGATCGGGACGATCCGGGTGAATTCGCTCCAGGTTTACCGCCGGGAACTGACGGTGACCCCTCCCACCACAACCGTTGCCGGTGTGGCGCAGGAAACCCCCGGGTGGGAAGAAGGGTTGGTGATCATGAAGGTGCGTTTTTCCCCCGATCATCCGCTCACGCGCCTGATTTCCCGCTGACGCCAACCTATGAAACTCATCTGGCACATGGTCAAAAAGGACATCGCCCGCGACCGTTGGGCGCTGCTCGCCTGGGCGCTGCTCTTTGTCGGGCAGTTCGGGCTCGGGATCACCGCCCGGCATTCCGACGGGAGCGACCCCCGCTGGGTGGCGCAACTCCAGATGGGTGCGGCCGGCCTGGTCTTCGCCCAGATGATCATGGGCTATGTCCTCGTCGCGCGCCTGGTGCACGCGGACGCGCTGGTCGGGACGGCTATGTTTTGGCCGACGCGGCCGATCGCGCCGGCCCGGCTGTTCGCTGCCAAGGCGCTGGGTGCGCTGCTGATCTTCGGGTTGCTGCCGGTGGTGCTCCTGCTGCCGTGGTGGCTGTATTGCGACTTTGGCTGGCGGGAGATCCTGTGGACCGCCATCGAGACGTTCGGCTGGCAGTTGCTGATGATCGCGCCGGCCTTGCTGGTGGCGTCGCTCACCGATGATCTCGGCCGCGTGTTGCTGTGGACCCTGCTGCTGGTCATCGGCGGGTTGTCGTGGATCGTGCTGTTGCAGGCTTCGTTGGTGTCGGCGTGGGGCCGGGCCGTCGGGCAGGTCGGCACCCCGCTCATGTTTACCCGGCTCTGGATGTCCGCGCTGGTGTTTGTGGCCGGTGGTTTCCTGATCGGCGCGCACCAATTCCTGACCCGGCGCTTCGCCCGCTCGGTGGGGCTGGTGGTCCTTTGTCTGGGCCTGGTCGCGGCGGTCGGGCAGGCGTGGCCTTGGAACCTGACGGGGTTCATCGCGGAATGGCACCGGCCGCCTCTGCCGCCGATGGCCCCGGGATTGGTGGAGGGACTGACGTTCACCGTTTTGCCGGCGAAGGGCGTTTTCGGCCGGGGAGATCTCAAATTGAAGCACGATTCCAACCCCAAGGATGCCACGCTCAACCTGCGGTTGCAGGTACAGGGGCTGCCGGCAGACATGACGATCGCGGCGGAGAGCAAGCCGATGGCCTGGACCTGGCCCGATGGCATGAAACTCGCGCGCGAGGATTTCTATCAACCGCATAATGACCCCGCCGAAGTGCTCCTGCGCCGGACTTACTCGCTGCCCGTGCCGGCGGCGGACCCGGAAACGGTGCGGTGGGAGAAGGCAAGGATGGATAAAATCGACGCGAATTTGCGGGCCCAAGGTTTGCAGCCTCTCCAGTGGCGCGACCCGCAGGCGCCGGTTCCACCGGGAGTGATGATGACGGGATACACGACACTGCCGAATTCCTTCCTGGCCAGGATGCGCGCCGAGCCGCCCGCGTGGGTTTCGAACCTGCGCTGCATCCTCTACCGTCCGGAGGTGATCATCGACCTGCCGCTGCAGCCCGACGCCCGGGCTTCCACCCCGGGCAGAACCTTTCGTCTGCGGCAGCTGAACCTGGACAAGCCCGTGTTGCTGGTAACCACCCGGTCTTCCGTGGCCGCCATGGGTCTTTGGTTTTCAGCCCTGATGCGGGGAGAATTCAGAAACTGGCTCTTTCGCGATCGGATCGTGTCGGTCAATCATGATACGGGGGATATCGGTTGGGTGGGGGAAAACCAGGCGGGCTCCCGTTCGCTCCAGGTCGCCGGCGTGACGGTGGACTGGAATCTTCTGCATGTGCAGCCGCGCCTGGTAATCCGCGACGGGAAATCTGTCGTCAGCGATCCGCAATGGCTGGAACATTCGACGCTCGTGTTCCTGACCGACGAGGAAGTCGCCCGGTTTGACCGTGAGGTGAAGGCGGACAAATTTGCGCTCGAGCCCGAGGTCAAGGACTGAGTTGGGGGTGAAGGGCGGTGATAGACCGCCGCTATCGGCCCAGCCACTCGTGCAGGCCGGCCTCGTCGGCGATCTGGCGGAACATCTGGTAGTCGGCCGCGAGGAGCGATGCGTAGCTGGGCTCGGCGAAGCGCCGGCAGTGCAGCAGCACCTTGGCGCGCTGGCCCGGGGCGCGCACCAGCCGGCCGAGCGCCTGGTTCACCTTCTGCAGCCCGGGGATCTGGTAGACCCGCCGGAACGCCGCGTCCCGGCCGAGGCCGGCGAGCGCGTGCATTTTGGCTTTCTGCACCGCATTGACCTCGGGCAGCGCCGGACCGACGACCATGGCGTGGGTCACCCGGCCGCCGAGCAGGTCGATGCCCTCGGCGAAGCTGCTGCCGAGGACGAGAAAAAGCGCGTCGGCCAGCACCAGGCTTTCCTCGACCCAGGCCGTCTGCGCCGCGAGATCGGGCAGCCTCGGCTGCAAGGCGACCCGCAGCACCGAGCCATCGCGCTCCAGGGCGCGCAGCACGGACTCGGCGTAGGCGTAGGAGGGGAAGAAGACGGCGACGGCCGTCGGTTGGGAGCTGGGTGCTGAGAGTTGAGCGCGGGATGCCTGATGCATCGCTTCGACCGTGGCGGCGGTCGTGCCGTAGTGGCTGGCGCGCTGCCGGTAGGTGGTTTCGACCCGCAGGTCCACGGCGACGTCGTAGGCGCCCGCGCGCCACGGGGTCGGGGCGTGGAGGGTGGCATGGGTGGGGCGAACCGTCCCGGTGAGCCGTTTCGACAAGCTCAAGGCCCCGAGCCTGTCGAGGGGCCGCGGCTCGTCCGGGACGACTCGCCCTGCCTCCAGACCGCAGGCCGCCGCCACACTGTCGTACGGCTGCAGCGTCGCCGACATCAGGATCGCGCCGCCGTACGCGCGCAGGGTTTCGCCGATGGCCGAGGCAGCGTCAACGCAGGTGAACTCCAGTTCGCCCTCGCGCGCAACCCAGAGCAGTTTTTGCAGCGCGGAGTCGGCGAGGAATTCCCCAAGCGCGGCGAACTGCCAGAGTGTCGCCGAGTGTTGCGGCCCGAGGGCGGCGTAGTCCAGCGGCTGGGTGCTGACGAGATTTGCCAGCCTGGCCACGAGGTCGTGGATTTCGTTCTCCAGTGCCGGCTCGAGCGATTCGGCGGGCTTGAGCGAGGCGAGGAGCATGGTCCATTCCTCGACGGCCAGCACCAGCAGGGCTGGTGCCTGCTGGTGGTCCAGTTCGGCGAGCAACAGGCGGGCGTCGCTGTCCGTGGCCCGGTGAGAATGGGCGCCGGCGACCCGCGATGGCAGGTTGTGCGCCTCGTCGACCACGAGCAGGGTTTCCGCGGGGTTGAAACCGGGCTGCTCGTAGAAAAGGCCGCGGTTGTCCGGCGCGAAGACGTAGTTGAAATCGCCGATCCAGACATCGTGGAAGGCGAGGGCGGTGCGCGTGATCTCGTAGGGGCAGATGCGCGCGTCCCGGCCGGCGGCGCGCAGCGAGCCCAGGTCGTGCGGCTGGGTGTCGTCGAGGTAGAATTTTGCCAGCCCGCTCCCCGGCCAGCGCTCGGCGCAGTCCCGCAGGAAATCGCAGCCATCGCGCACGCAATGGAACGTGTGGTTGACACAGTGTTCGCTCTTGTTGCGCACCTGCCAGAAGGCCAGGGGCGAGGAAAGTTTGTCATCTATTATATGACAAGTATCCGGGGCGGTCATCTGCCGGAGGGTGTGGATGACCTGGAGCTGGCCGGTGGATTTGCCGGTGAGCCAGATGAGGCGGGCGAACCGGCCGGCGCGCAGCTGGCCGAGCGCGAACTCCAGCACGCAGCCGGTCTTGCCGTAGCCGGTGGGGGCCTCGAACAGGAGGACGGCGGACGGCGGGCGGAGGGCGGCGGCCAGATCCGCCTGGATCGTTTCCTGGCCGGGGCGGAGCACGGCGAAGGCGGGGCGGAACTGGAGCGCCCGCCGCCGCGCAGTGGCGCGCTGCCGCAGATTGAGGAACTCGACGATGGCGTCGAGCTGATGGTGGACCAGCGCCTCGTCGAACGGCGTCAGGGCGATCGTCTGCACCAGGCCCGAGCCGGCCTCGACGAAGATGAGTTCGGCGCGGATGAGCGGGGAGCCGGCCGCCGCGGCCCGGGCCAGCACGGCGTAGGTGGCGAGCTGGAGGAAATACGCCGGGTAGTCGGCGCGCAGCGCGGCCTCGTCCGCCGGCAGCGGCCGCATGACGCTCTTGATTTCACGGAGCGTGTCCCCGACGCGCTGGTCGATGCGGCCGTTGAGGGTGAAGGTCCAGCCGCGGTGGGTCAGGCGGCCGTCAATGGCGACCTCGAACTGCGCGGCCGGCGCCTCGGCGAGGGTGCGGGTGCGGAGCTCGTTGTGCCAGTGTTGGCCGAGCTGCGCGCGCCAGAGGCCCTGCGGGCCGCCGCCGGCCTCGTGCGGCCCGAGGGCGAAGCCGGCGAATTCGCCGACGCCCAGGCTGGCGGTCCGGAGCTCAAGGGAAAAATCCATGTCAGCCCAGGCGGATTTCCGTTTCCGCGTGCACCCATTCCTCGAGCCGGCGGGCGATCCGGGCGACCGTGGCGGCGTCGGCCGTCTGGGCGGCCAGCGGCTGGTTGAGCAGCTGCGCAGCGGTGGCGCGGTCCGCGGCGGGGAGCTGCGGCCACCACTGCTGTTTCACGGGATAGCCTTCGTCGCGCAGGAAACAGTAGAGGGTCTTGAGCCAGACGATGCCCGGGGGGCCGCCGGCGGCCAGCGCGGCGAAGCTGGCGCGCAGCAGCTCCGCCACCACCGGGCGTGATTCGTCGGACACCGGGTTGCGGTGGAGCAGCTTGGTCAGGTTGGCGGCGGCCTGCAGCGTTTCGTAGGACCGGCCGATGCCGGGGTGGCGTGAGAGGAAGCGGTGCTCCTTGATAAACCAGGTGCGGCCCTGGCTGGAGGATTCGAGCCAGAGCTCGGCCTCGTCGAAGAGGTCCAGGGGTGCGGCGGCGGCCTTGCCCGCGGCCAGGCGCCGCAGGCAGTGGAGGACGCCGTGCTCGCCGGAGAAGGCCGTCAGCTGCTCGAACTTGTCGGAGCCCGACGGTTGCTTCGCGAGGATGAACGCCGAGGTTTGGAGCTGCGGGCCGGGCACCCGCCTACGCTCCTGCCGGAGCCACGGCGCGGCAAGCCACTTTATCTTTCAACGGGCGCCGAGCGCGGCGCGGGCGGCGGCCGGGTCGGACCAGGCGGGCAGGACCGCGCCGCAGGAGATGACGGTCTTCATGCCTTCGGTGACGGACATGTCGAGCTCGATGAGCTCGGACCGCGGGAGATACATGAAGAAGCCGTTGACCGGGCTGGGGCAGGTGGGGACGAAGACCGCCCAGTGTTCGCCGCCGAGGTGACGGTGGGGTTCGCCGCTTGTCGTGTTGGTCAGGAAGCCGATGGTGTAGGCGCCGGCCCGGGGAAACTGCACCAGCACGACCTTGCTGAACTGGGTGCGGTCCCGTGCGCCGAAAGTCTCGATGAACTGCTTGACGCTGTTGTAAAACCCGCCGATGCCCGGGATGCTCTGGATCAATCGTTCCCCCATCGCGCCGAAGAACTGGCCGAGGAACAGGTGGGAGAAAAAGCCCAGCAGGGTGATCAGGGCGAGGGCGATCCCGGTGGTGATGATGTCCCAGACAATGCTCGGCAGGTGGCTGAGCGCCGCCGGCAGGTAGGGCGAAAACAGCGGCGTGATCGAGCCGCCCACGATGCCGATGATGACCTTCAGCGCCCAGACCGTGACCACCAGCGGCGCGACCAGCAGCAAGCCGGTCAGGAAGGCGTTGCGCAGGGATTTGATGCGGGTGTCGGACATGCGGGAGGAGTGAAGCAGAGATGAACCCGGTTGCCACTGATATTTTGAATGTCGCGCCGCTACCGGGTCAGCCGGAATGCCGGGATCGCGCGGACTGCGTGCAACCGCGCCAGCGCCCGTTTCTCCGCGGCGCGCATCCGGCGTTTCGGCGCCGGCTGGAGGTCGTCATAGCCGGCCAGGTGGAGCCAGCCATGGACCAGGTAGAGGGTCAGCTCGGCGGAGAAATCGCGCCGGTGCGCGCGGGCATAGGCCGCCGCCCTGTCGGCCGAGACGCAGATCTCCCCCGCGAGGCCGTCGGCCGGATCCCCCGCAAACGTGATCACGTCCGTGGCGGCCGGATCGCCCAGGAAACGGGCGTGGACCTGCGCCAGCGCCGGATCGGTCAGGAAGGCGAGGGACAGTTCCCCGGGCGGGCAGCCGCCGAGAAATTCACCGGCATGGCGGTCGAGCACGGCGATCGCCGCCGCGACGGCGGTCCGGGACAGGCGCAGGCGCGGATGGGCGTTCCGGATGACGGTCGTGCGCGGAGGGTTTGTCATCTATGATATGACAAACCTTCAGTTGCCGGCGGTGCCCTCGCCGGAGGCCTTGGCGTGTTCGTAGGCCTCGATGATCTTCTGGACGAGGGGGTGGCGGACCACGTCGGAGGCGGTGAAGGTGTGGAACTCGATGCCGGGAATGTTTTTCAGGACCCGCGGGGCCTGGGTCAGGCCGGACTGCTTCGCGCGCGGCAGGTCGATCTGGGTGATGTCGCCCGTGACGATCATGCGCGAGTCGTCGCCGAGGCGGGTGAGGAACATCATCATCTGCTCGGGTGTGGTGTTCTGCGCCTCGTCGAGGATGATGTAGGCGTTGGCCAGGGTGCGGCCGCGCATGTAGGCCAGCGGGGCGATCTCGATGACGCCCTTCTCGGACAGGGTGGCGACATCCTCGGCGTCGAGCATGTCGTGGAGGGCGTCGTAGAGCGGGCGGAGGTAGGGCAGGATCTTCTCGCGGAGGTCGCCGGGCAGGAAGCCCAGGGTCTCGCCCGCCTCGACGGCGGGGCGTGTCAGCACAATGCGCTGCACCTGGTTCCGGAGCAGGGCGGAGATGGCCGCGGCCATGGCGAGGTAGGTCTTGCCCGTGCCGGCCGGGCCGATGCCGAAGACGACGGGGTTTTTCTGGATGGCCTGCAGGTAGAGTTTCTGGCCGATGGTCTTCGGGACGACGCTCCGGCGCTTGGTGGCGATGACCAGCGGTTCGTTGAACAGGGTGCGCAGGCTGGCGCCGCCGTCCTTGGTGTACAGGTGCAGCAGCCGGACGAAGTCGGGGGTGCGCAGCGCCAGCCCCTGGGTGCGGCCGGTGTTGAGCAGGGTGAAGAACTCCTCGGTGCGCGCCAGGGCCTCCGCCGGGCCGTCGATCTGCAGCCATTCGTCGCGGGTGACGAGGCGCACGGCCAGCGTCTGCTCGACCCGGGTGAGATTGTCCTCGCTCCCGCAATACAGCTGCTGGAGGTGGCGGGCGTTGGGATAGTGGAGCGTCTTGGAATCGGGCACGGGGGATAAGCAGTACACTTCAAGCTTTTGGCTTAAAGCCGTCCGCGACGGTGCGCAGCCGCCGGTACATGGCGTCGAGGGACTCGGGGAGCACGCGGGTCTCGCCGATGACGGGCATGAAGTTGGTGTCGCCTGTCCAGCGCGGGACGATGTGCGCGTGCAGGTGGCTGATGCTGCCGCCGGCGGCGGTGCCGAGGTTGAAGCCGAGATTGAAGGCATCCGGCTTGATCGCGGCGCGCAGCACATCCTTGCCGAGGATGATCTCGTCCATCAGGTCGGCGCGCTCCGCAGGGTCGAGCTCGGTGAGATCGGCGACGTTGCGGAACGGGACGGCCAGCAGGTGGCCGGGGTTGTAGGGATAGCGGTTGAGGATCAGGTAGCAGAGCCGGCTGCGGTGGATGATGTGCGCGGCAGCGTCATCGCCGAGCGCGGGGAGCGCCGTGAACGGGTTTTCGCCGGACATTTTGCGCGGCGCCTCGATGTATTCCATGCGCCAGTAGGCGTGGAGATGTTCCATGGTCGGAGGGGACTGTAGGTGGCCGGCGGGCCATGTCAAAACCCCAAAGCGCGGGCGAATCCCCGCTTTGACACGGCCCGGCGGCGCTCCAAGCTGGGTGCCGTGCTCGTCGAATACAAAAACGTGCGGCAGGAACCGGGGTGCGGACCGCGCCGCTGGTTCGAGGGTGGGGGGTTCGAGCTGGTGGTCTGGTACCGGGCCGACGGGCCGGTCGAGGGCTTCCAGATCCTCCACCGCCACCGCCACCGCGGCCGCGAACGGGCGCTGACCTGGCGCGACGGGGCCGGCTTCAGCCACGGCCGGGTGGACAACGGCATGGGCTCGCCGTTGAAGAACCTGACGCCGATCCTGCTCCCCAATGGCGGCATTCCCTGGGAGGAAGTGCTCAGGGAATTCGACGAAAGCAGCGGCTCGCTGGAGCCGGCCCTGCGCGCGCTGGTGCGGCGGCGGCTGGAGGCCCGGGGCTGATGGACCGCCGGCTCGTATGGTTCTGCCTCCTGCTCGCCCCGGTGCTGGCGTGGTCGGCGGTGCGGCCGCACGATTATTTCACCTGGTTCCTGGAGATCGTGCCGGTGTTCATCGGGCTGCCGCTGATACTGGCCCTGCACCGGCGGTTTCCGCTTTCGACGCTGCTGCTCGTGCTGGTGTGGTGGCACTGCGTGATCCTGATCTTCGGCGGGCACTACACCTATGCCCGCGTGCCGCTGGGGGACTGGGCGATGCATTGGTTCGGCTGGACGCGCAACAATTACGACAAGCTCGGGCACTTCGCGCAGGGCTTTGTTCCTGCGATCCTGGCCCGGGAAATCCTGCTCCGCACCTCGCCCCTGCGCGACCGGGGCGACGGCCGGCCGAGCCGCTGGCTGGCTTTTCTGGTCGGGTGCGTGTGCCTGGCCTTCAGCGCATTTTATGAACTCGTGGAATGGCGGGTGGCGGTGAGCTCCGGGGCGGCGGCGGATGATTTTCTCGGGACGCAGGGCGATCCCTGGGACACGCAGAGCGACATGGCCGCAGCCCTCGTCGGGGCGACCGTGGCGCTCCTCGTGATGCCGCGGTGGCACGACCGTTCGCTGGCCACGCTGACAAAGTAGCGGCGCGACCGGCCCGGGCGGTTCACCGCTCGGTCTTCCGGATCATGAGCTTCACGCCCGACCAGGTCGCGTCGACGGCGCAGACCTTGATGTCCACCAAGCCCAGGGGCAGGGCGATCGCCCGGATGGTGTCCTCGGTGATGTCGGTGGCGACTCCGGAGGATTGCTTGGGCCACGAGACCCAGATCACCCCGTCCGGCGCGATCTGCCGGCGCAGGGTTGCGAGGCGGCGGTGAAGCACGGCGGCGTCCAAGGCGAACAGATGCACGAAGCCCATGCCCCGGCCCGCGCGTGCCAGCCACGTCACCCGCACGTCGGCGGGCAGCTGCAGGAGTCCGGCATAACCCGGCGGGGCGCCGGGGACAAACGCGCTGAGTCCGGTCTGGTAACCGAGTTTTTTCCAGAGCGGCGTGGACGAGTAGCCGGCCATAAGCGGGGGATGATCAGGGTGTGGCCTCGGACTTCCCGACCGGGGTCCCGGATTTTCCCGGGATGGGCAGCACGATGAATTCGGAGGCCCGGGCCGGGTCCAGGTACTGTTTGGCGAGGGCGCTCAATTCGGCGGTGGTCACGCTTTCGTTGTCGGTGTAGCGGCTGCGGCTCCAGTCGAGCCTTTGGGGAAACTCCTGCGCCGAGGCCAGCACGGTGTTGAGCCAGTATTCGTTGGTGCGCGACGATTCGCGCAGCGCGGTAAGCACGGGCTGCTTGGCCCTGACCAGTTCCTCCGCCGTGACCCCGCCGTCATGGAGCCCGGCGGCGACGGCCCGGATGGCGTCGGTGATCTTGCGCGCCGCGTCCGGGGCGACGGTGGCGTCGGCGACGAGCCAGCCGTAGCCCGGATAGGCGTCGCTGAGGTCGGAGACGGCGTTCGGGCTGTAGGTGCCGCCCATCTCCTCGCGGATCTTCACGCGCAGGCGGTCGGCGAAGACGTCGGCCAGCAGCCGCAGGCGGCGGGCGAGCCTGACGTCGTGGCTGTCCGTGGCGGGCCAGTAGAGGCGCACGATGGCCTTGGGAATCTCGGTCGGCACCTCGTACTGCTTGGTCAGCGGGCGGGCGGGCGGTACTACCCGGCGGGCGGCGGTGTAGCCGGGCTTGGCGGCGCGGGGGGGAAGGGCGCCGAAGGTCCGTGCGACGGCCGCGATGGTGGCGGCGCGATCGAGGTCGCCGACGATGGCGATCTCGATGGGACCCCGGGCGAACTCGGGCGTGAGCCACGCCTTCAGCTCGTCAAGGTTGCGGGCGAGCAGGACGTCCTTGGACGGGAGGCCGAAGCGGACGTCGCCGCTGGCGAGGAGGCGCTCGACCTCGAGCTGCAGCGGCCCGTCGGGGGTGTGCTCCAACCGCGCGTAGAGCTGTTCGGCGCCCTTCTTGACCTGCCGGATGGCCTCGGGCCGGTAACCGGGATCGGTGAGGAAGGCGCAGAAGAGCTGGAGCTGCAGGAGCAAGTCGGCGCGGTTGGTCGTGCCGCTGAAATTGAACGCGTCCTCCTGCGTCCCGAAGCCGAGCCCGATGGTCTTGCCCGCGAGAATGCGCTCGAGGTCGTCCACGCTGTGCCGGCCGAGACCGCCCGGGGTGAAGGCGACATTGGCGAGCAGCGCCAGGCCGGGCTGGTCGGTCGGCATCGTGAGCAGGCCGCCGCCGACGCGGACGGAGACCCGGATGCGGCCCGCCTCGAAGTCGGTGGGCTTGAGGTCGAGGCGGACGCCGTTCTGAAACTGGATGAGGGTGGCGCCGAGGTCGTCGACCGCGGTCTGTTTCACCACCTGGCCGGCCGGGCCGAAATCGGTGTAGGCGAAGGCGCCCGCCGCGCTCTTCGCGTGGGCGGTGACGGGCACGGCCCGGCTGGCCTCGTAGGCGGCGGTGATGGCCGGCGGCGCGTCGGGCAGCACCAGGTTGCCGGAGACAAAAATCCGGCGGCCGGGCGTCTCGCTCCACGTGGTGCGCAGGGCGGCGGCGCAATCCTCCGGCGTGATCTTGGCGAGCGCGGGCCCGTAGAGCGCGAGATTGGCCGCGGGGTGGGTGGAAACGGAGCGGTCGAGCACGTCGTCGGCCAGCTCGTCCGCGAGTTCGCCCGAGCGGCGGGTGGCCGCGGTGCGGACCGCCTGTTCCAGGTTGTTGCGCATCTCGGCGACGGCCTCGGCGAGCTCGTCCGGCTGGAAGCCGTGCTCAAGGGCGCGGCGGAGCTCCTGCTCGGCGACGCCGAGGGCCGCGTTCCACTGGTCGGGCCGGCAGTTGAGCTCGATGGAGGCGTTGCGGAAGAAATCATACTGTTCCGTCACGCCGACGAGGCCGCTGAGGAAGGGCGCGCCCTCCTCCTTGGCGAGGATGGAGAGGCGCTGGTTGAGCATGCGGAGGGCGAGGGTGCGCGGGAGGTACTTGAGGCGGAGGGCGGCGGTGTCGGGCTCGTAGGCGTAGGGCACGACGGTCTCGAGCGCGACGTTGGTGCTGCCGGCCTCGGGCTCGGGGTGCAGGCCGGCGATGATGCGGTCGGGCGCGGTGACGGTGCCGAGGCGGGGTTCGGGCAGGGCGGGGGCGCGGTCGGCGAGCGGGGAGAAGATCTCCCGCACCAGCGGCTCGACGGCCGCCGGGTCGATGTCGCCGGCGAGGACGAGCACCATGCGCTCGGGGCGGTACCAGGCGTTGTAGAATTCCTCGAAGCGGTCGTGCGTGGCCGTCCGGATGACCGACTCGAGGCCGATGGGCAGGCGCTCCGGGAAGCGCGTGTCGGGCACGAGAAACTCGAGCTCGGCGACGAAGGTGCGCAGGCCGACGGAGTCGCGCGCGCGCTTTTCGCTCAGGATGATGCCGCGTTCCTTCTCGATCTTGTCCGGGGCAAGCGTGAGGCCGCCGGCGACGTCGGCGAAGAAGGTCAGGGCCTCGCGCAGGGTGGCCGGCTTGGTGTCGGGCAGCTCGAGCTGGTAGAGGGTGCGGTCGAAGTTGGTCGAGGCGTTGGTGTCGCCGCCGAAATCCATGCCCAGGCGCTGGAAGTACTCGACGACGCTCGCCGACGGGAAATGCGTGCTGCCGTTGAAGGCCATGTGCTCGAGGAAATGGGCGAGGCCGCGCTGGTTCTCGTTCTCGTAGAGCGAGCCAACCCGGACGGCGAGGCGGGCGCTGACGCGGCCCTTGGGCTCCTGATTGTGGAGGAGGACGTAGCGGAGGCCATTGTCGAGCCGGCCCCAGTGGATGGCGGGATCGGCCGGCAGGTCGCTCGTTTCGTGCGCGAAATTGCCCGCGAACGCCAGCAACGGGGCCAGTAACAGGACGATAAACACGCCGCGCAGGGCGGGGATGCGGCGAGCCCGGGCGACGGGGGCAGAAAGGTGGATTGGCATGGCGGATTGCAGTGTTCGGACACCGGCGCAGAGTGCAAGTTTCCAGCGCAGAGCGGGATGGGGAAGTGCGGCAGAGTTTTGTGTGGCAAAATGCGCACCTCGCTCCCTATCTGGTGGATACTCATGAAAGCGAAAGCCAAGTCCAAGCCCGAGCTGGTTAACGCCGCTCTCGCCCGGAAGAAGGGCCCGGTGTCGAAATACCTGGCGCACCACTACCGGCATTTCAATGCCGCGGCCCTGCTGGACGCGGCCAAGGGTTATGAGGCCCACCTCGCCGCCGGGGGCAAGATGCTGGTGACGCTCGCCGGCGCCATGTCCACGGCCGAGCTGGGCATCTCGCTGGCCGAGATGATCCGCCGCGACAAGGTCCACGCCATCGTCTGCACCGGCGCCAACCTGGAGGAGGATATTTTCAACCTCGTCGCCCACGATTATTACGAGCGCGTGCCGCATTACCGGCACTTGACGGCGCAGGACGAGGAGGCGCTGCTCGCCCGGCACATGAACCGGGTGACCGACACCTGCATCCCCGAGATGGAGGCGATGCGCCGGATCGAGCAGGTCGTGCTCGCGGAGTGGATCCGGGCCGACCGCGCGGGCGAGCGCTATTTTCCGCACGAGTTCATGTACCAGATCCTGCGCGGCGGCCAGCTCCGGAAGTCCTTCCAGATCGACCCGAAAAATTCCTGGATGCTGGCCGCGTGCGAGAAGAACCTGCCCATCATCGTCCCCGGCTGGGAGGACGCCACCCTGGGCAACATGTATGCGGCGGCCGTCATCCGCGGCGACGTGAAGAACGTCCACACCGTGCGGACCGGCATCGAGTACATGACCTCGCTGGCGCGTTATTACACCCACACCGCCCGCCGGCTGCGGAACGGCGAGGGTTCGATCGGGTTCTTCCAGATCGGCGGCGGCATCGCCGGCGACTTCCCCATCTGCGTGGTGCCGATGCTGCACCAGGACCTCGAGCTCACCCGCGTGCCGCTGTGGGGCTATTTTTGCCAGATCAGCGACTCGACCACCAGCTACGGCAGCTACTCGGGCGCGGTGCCCAACGAGAAGATCACCTGGGGCAAGCTGGGGGCCACAACCCCGAAGTTCATCGTCGAGAGCGACGCCACGATCTGCGCCCCGCTGATTTTTGCGTGGGTGCTGGGGCAGTAGGCGCGCCTCCTTTTTTAATCACGAAAAACACGAAGACAACCAAGTGCGATGAACCACACCTTCGGGACCTCCGTGCTTTTCGTGGCGGCTTCCCGTTAGCGGGTTTCGCGCCGTGATTTGGATCTACAGGCTTCTTTTTTTGCCCCTGCTGCTGCTGGCCGCGCCGTATTACCTGTGGCGGATGCGGCGCCGCGGCGGTTATGCGGAGAATTTCGGCCAGCGTTTCGGCGGCACCGACCCGCTCCCGCCGCGGCGGCCCGGCGTCCACCGGCTCTGGCTGCAGGCGGTCAGCGTGGGGGAAATGCTGGCGATCGCGCCGCTGCTCGAGGCGTTGCACCGTGACGGCCGCACGGAGGTCTACCTGACCACCACGACCAGCACCGGCTACCGGCTGGCCCGGGAAAAGTACGGCGCGCTGACCGTCGGCCTCGGCTATTTCCCCCTCGATTTCTGGGCGTTCAGCGCGCGGGCGTGGCGCCGGGTGCGACCCGATCTCTGCATCCTGATGGAAGGCGAGCGCTGGCCGGAGCACGTGCACCAGGCCCGGGTGCGCGGGGTGCCCGTCGTGTGCGTCAACGCCCGGTTGTCCGACCGCAGCTTCCGCCGCTCGATGCGCTTCCGCGGTCTCCTCCGGCCGCTCGCCGCCGGGCTCACGCTGGTCCTCTGCGCGTCGAAACGCGATGAGCAGCGGTTCCGGTCTCTGGGCCTGGACCCCGCCCGGCTGCAGACCACCGGCAACCTCAAGCTCGACGTCGAGATCCCGCGGCTGGCGGACGCGGAGCGGGACCAGCTGCGGCGCGAACTGGGCCTGGGCGGCGGCCTGGTGCTGCTCGGCTCGTCCACGTGGGCCGGGGAGGAGGCGGCGCTGGTCGCAGTGCTCCCCGCGGTGCGCGCCCGCGGGCTGCAGGTGTCGTTGCTGCTGGTGCCGCGGCACGCCGAACGGCGCGAGGAGCTGCGCGAGCTGCTGGTGCGGTCCGGGCTGACGTTCCATTTCCGTTCGGCCGGCCACGCGGCCGGCGAGGTCGATGTCGCGGTCGGCGACACCACCGGAGAACTGCGGAACTTCACGCAGCTGGCCGATCTGGTGTTCGTCGGCAAGAGCCTCGACCCGCATGCGGGCGGCCAGACGCCCGTCGAGGCGGCGGTGCTGGGCCGGCCGGTGATGCACGGGCCGCGCATGACGAATTTCCGCGAGATCATCCGCACCCTCGCCGAGGCCGGGGCCGTCCGGCCAGTGGCGACGCATCCCGAGCTGATCAGCGCGGCGGTGGAGCTGCTGGCGGACGCGCCGCAGCGGGCGCGGCTTGCGGCCGCGGCGCGGGCCTGGCACGAGGAGAACCGCGGCGCGGCCGCGCGCACCCTCGCGGTCATCCGGGCACACCTCGGGCCGCCGGTTTGAGGCTCACGCCGACCTCACGCCCCCACGCCGGCCCCCCGGCACACGCCCGCCGCCGCCCGGCCGTTCCGGCCGCCCGCCGCCCCGGGCCGCCGGCGGTGGCGCTGGCGCGGCTGACGGCAGCGGGCTACGCCTTAGTATACTATTAGTTGACAAATGCGGACGGGGGTCGCTGTAAACTAATAGTATACTAAGGTCGCGGGAGCCGCGCCGGGGTTCAGGGCGTGGGGCCGGCGGCGGGAGCGGGTGCGGGGTGGGGCGGAGGACCGGGCGGCAGGCCGGGCGATCCCGCCGGCGGAATCGCGGGCGGTGTCGCCGGGCCAGTGGCGGGGGCGGGAGGGCCGGATGGCGGGGCGGGCGGCGGATCCGACCGCGGGGGGGGCGCCGCCGGGGTGGACCGGCTGCGCCGGGGGGCCTCGTACAGGCGGATGACGTGCCGGCGCTGGTCGTAGCTGATGATTTCGGAATAACGGCCCCAGCTGAGCAGCGTGCGGAAGAGCTGGCGGGGCTTCTCGTGCGGCAGGGCGATGGTCAGCTCGCGGATCAGCTCCTCGTCGGAGAGCAGCTGGTTTTCCTGCACCCGGATCAGGCGGACCAGCAGCTCGAAGATCTTCAGCTTGAGCAGCTGCTCGCGCACGATGCGCTTCTGCTCGCCGGTCGCGGCGGCGAGCGCCTCGTGGCCCAGCGGGGTGATCTCCACGTCCTGCCCCGGGGTGCGCACGAGCCCGAGCAGCTCGGCGGCCTTGACCAGCCGCACGACGGAGCCGAATTCCTTGCCCAGGCGCTCGGCGAGCGCGAACACGTCGGCGGCTTCATGGTCGATCAGGCCGAGGAGGCCGAGCACTTCGGCGGGCGTGACATACGGGATGGAGACCGGCGCGATGCGACGGCGGTTCTCGTCCACCTTGGTCGAGACCTTGCCGGTCTCGCCGCCCGCGGCGTCCGGCAGGTTGGTGTGGGTGAGGATGCGGTGGAGGTTCTCAACGGCGGCCCGGAATTCCGGGGAATCGGGGTCGCGCGGGTAGGGCATGGTGACGGGCACGACCACATCCACCCGGCCGGGGTTGGCCGCGAGCAGGACAATCTTGGTCGCGAGGAACACGGCCTCGCTGATGTTGTGCGTGACAAACACCATGGTGCGCAGCGGGTGGTCGGGGCTGGCGAGGAGACGGGCGATTTCGTTGCGGAGCGTCTCGGCGGTCAGGACGTCGAGCGCGCTGAAGGGCTCGTCCATGGCCAGCACCTCGGGGTTGGCGATGAGGGCGCGGGCGATGCCGACGCGCTGCTTCATGCCGCCGGAAAGCTCGCGCGGGTAGGAATACTCGTAAGCGCCGAGGCCGACCGTGGCGAGGACCTGCTCCAGCCGGGCCGACTGCTCGGCGGGCGCCAGCGCCTCGACCGGCAGCAGGATGTTGCCCCGGACCGTCAGCCAGGGGAAAAGCGCGAAATTCTGGAACACCATCGAGACCCCCGGGGAGACCCCGGTGAGCGGCGCGCCCTTCCAGAAGACCTCCCCCTGGCTGGGGGTGATCAGGCCGGCCATGATGCGCACGAGGGTGGACTTGCCGCAGCCGGAGGGCCCGAGCAGGGCGACGGCCTCGTTGCCACAAATGGCGAGGTTGATGTCGGAGAGGACCAGCTCGGACTCGTGGCCGGCCGTCTGGCCGTACTCGTGGGACACGTGGCGGACCTCGATGAGCGGGGGGGAGGAAGGTTCGGGCATGGGATCAGAGGCCGAAGCGGCAGCGGCTGTCGGCGAGGGCCTGGAGCTTTTTCCAGAGGGTGCGGTTGATGCCGACCACCACCACGGCCATGATGAGCACGGCGGCGGTGAGCTTGGGGAAGTCGCCGGCGTCGGTGGCCCGGCTGATGAGCGCGCCGAGGCCGGTGGCCTGGTAGAGTTTGCCGCCGGTGTTCACATATTCGGAGACGATGGTGGCGTTCCAGGCGCCGCCGGCGGCGGTGACCCAGCCGGTGATGAGGCCCGGGAAGATCGCGGGCAGGAGGAAGCGCGTCCACTGCCGCCAGCGGTCCAGCCGGAGCAGGGTGGCGCAGCTGACGATGTCATTGGGGAGGGCGGCGGCGGAGGCGGCGACATTGAAGAGGATGTACCATTGCGTACCGAGGAGAATGAGGATGATCGAGCCCCATTGCAGCGTGCCGCCCACGAGCAGTACCAGGCCGAGGATCCACGGATAGATCATCGGTGCGGGGAAGGAGGCGGCGAACTGGATGAAGGGCTGCAGCCGGCTGGAGAGCCGCGGGTTCAGCCCGATCCAGACGCCGACGGGAACCGTCCAAAGGGTGCCAAGGGCGACGGCGGCCAGCACGCGGCCGAAGGTGATCACCGTGCAATAGAGGATCTCGAACCAGTCGCGCGGGGGCACCAGAGCCAGCAGCAGGGCGAGTCTCACCCCGCCCCAGGCCAGTCCCGCCAGGAGCGCGGTGACAAAAACCCGATAACCCCAGCGGGCCGCACCGGATGCGGCGGGCACGGGCGGCGCCGCGGCCCCGGCCGGTGGCCGGCCCGGCAGGGTCAGAAAACGCCGGCGCAATTTCTCCAGGATCCCTCCCGCCAGCCCGGCGAAATGGGAGCGGGCGAGCCACAGCTGGAAGGAGGACGGGGGGAGGGCGGTGCCGGCGAAATCGTCGAGCTTGAAGCGCCGCGACCACACCACCAGCGGCCACCACACCAGCCGGTCCACCGCGAGGATGATCACGCCCATGGCGACGATGCCACCGATCTGGGCGCGGACGTCGCCCCGCTCGATGGCCACGCTCATGTACGAGCCGATGCCGGGCACGCGAAAATCCTGGTCACCCAGCCGGAAGGCCTCGGTGATGCTGAGGAAGAACCAGCCGCCGGCCATCGACACCATGCTGTTGTAGAGCAGGCCCTGGGCGCCGACGGGCAGCTCGATGCGCCAGAAGCGGTGCCACCAGTTGAAGCCGTAGAGCTGGCCCAGCAGGCGGTATTCCGCCGGCACCGCGCGCAGGGAGTCATGGTAGCTGAAGGTCATGTTCCACACCTGCCCGGTGAAGATCATCAGGACACAGGCCAGCTCCAGCCCGGTGTTGCTGTGCGGAAAGATCCCGACGAGGAAGAGCACAAGCCCCGGCAGGAATCCCAGCACCGGAACGCTCTGGAGGACATCGAGGGCGGGCAGGAGGAAGCGGCGCGAGCGCAGGTCGTAGTAGGCCCAAGAGGCGACCAGCAGGGAGAAGAGCAGCGAGAAGAAATAGGCGATCCAGCCCCGCGCGAGGGAGAACAGCATGTACTTGGGCAGCGCCGCCGGGGAGAGGTCGATATCCACCATGGTGCGCAACGGCTGCTTCCATTGGGAAGCGATGCTGGCGACGCCGACCAGCAGCGCGCCGAGGGCGAGCAGGACACAGACGTCGATCCACCAGGCGGAACGCGGAGGGTCAGGGTTGGGAGGTCGCTGGCTCAAGATGCTGATGCAAAGCGCGGCGGCATCACGCTCAAGGAGAAAGCGGTCGGGTGCGGACCGGCCGGCGCTAATTAGCAGGCAAGCTCGGCGCTATGAATTTCCGACGCCGGCAACCGCGACTCCGCGAGGACGGTCCGGGCGATGGCCCGCGCGGCCGTTGGCCGGGCCAGCCGGCCGAGGTTGGTGCGCCAGTGCTGCCACAGCCGGGCGTCGTGCGCGAACAGGCGCTGCAGGGTCGAGACGATCTCCGCCGGCGTCTCCGCCAGCGCCCCCGCGTCGTGGCGGCGGATGAGCTCGTAATTGCCCTCCTCCTGTCCGGGCACAATCTGGCTGACCAGCAGCGGGCAGAGCGCGTTGATGGATTCCTGGGTGGTGGCGCCACCGGCCTTGCTGATGACGACGTGGTGGGTCATCAGGAGCTCGGGGATGCGGTTGGTCCAGCCCAGCACTTCGGCCGCGGCGGGGGCGCCGCGGGCCAGGTCGGCCAGTTCCTGGCGCAGCGCCTCGTCGCGACCGGCGGTGAAGGTGAGGTGCCACTCGCGGTGCTGGAGGAGGGCGCGCGCGATCGCGACCGCCTCGCGGCGGCCCGAGTTGATCATGAAGAGCACCCGGCGCCGCGGATCCCCTGCCGGGTCCGGCGGCTGCCAGTGCGCCGGCCGGTCGGCGAAGGCGGAGGCGACGGGAAAGCCGCTGACGTGGACCCGCGCGGGCGGCACACCTTGGCGGTGCAGAAAGGCGGCGGAATCGTGATCGGTGACGAACCAGCCGGCCGACGGAGTGCGGTACCAGAGCGAATTGATGGTGAGGGCATCCGTGATGATGGTGTAGTGCGGGCCGAACACCCGGCCCTCGTGCCGCAGCTGGTTGAGCAGCCAGCCGTACACGGGGTAGGTGGAGCAGATGGCCGCCGGCTGTTTTTCCTCAAGCAGGCGGCCGAGCAGCCGGCGGTGGCTGGCCAGGGCGCCGAACATGCCGGCCGCGCGCGGCGACTCGTCGAGCCAGCGGTACACCCGGCTCCAGATTTTCGGGGCGGTGTTGATCAGCCGGAGGTAGCCGCGGCGGGAGAGGTCGTTGAGGCGCGGAGCGCGGAGGGCGAACACGTCGACCAGCTCGGCGTCGATCCCGGGCTGCCCGTTGAAGGCGCCCTGCAGGGCGCGGGCGGCGCTGTTGTGGCCTTCGCCATAGCCGGCGGTGAGGATCAGGATCTTTTTCATGGTGGCTGGCGGTGGAGGCGGGACGATCAGTCCCGCGGGCTGCCGGGTGGGCGCCGCAGGCCTCGCGGGACCAATGGTCCCGCCTCCAAGAATACAAAGGAAGCGGTCTGCAATCCGGTCACGCGAGGACGGGCATGGTCAGCGGCTCCTCGCTTTCCTCGGCCGGGTTGGCGGAGGGCTGGGGTGCGGGGAACCGGGCCACGAACTCACGGTAGGTGATGAGCTCGAGGCGGCCGTCGTGATGCTCGACGATGGCGGTCAGGGACTCGACCCAGTCGCCGGAGTTGAGGTAGTGGATGTCGCCGATCATCTTGTCCGCCGGGGTGTGGATGTGGCCGCAGATGACGCCGGTGCAGCCGCGTTCGCGGGCGAGGTTGGCGATCTGGTCCTCGAACTTGCCGACGAAGCTGACGGCCTGCTTGACGCGGGCCTTGATGGCCTGGCTGAGCGAGAAATACTCCTTGCCGCGGAGGGCGCGGAACCAGTTGTAGCAGCGGTTGAGGCGGAGCAGGAGCGCGTAGCCGGCGTCGCCGAGGTGGGCGAGGATGACCATGTGCTTGATGACGCCGTCGAACACGTCGCCGTGGAGCACGAGGTAGCGGCCCCGCGGGGTCTCGAGCACGCATTCCTCGACGAGCCGCAGGTGCTCGAACTGCAGGGGCAGCAGCCGGCCGAGGAAATCGTCATGGTTGCCGCGCAGATAGACGACCGCGGTGTCGCGCTTCTGGATCATGGTCAGGACGCGGCGCACGAAGCGGGTGTGGGCCTTGGTCCAGGCGCCGCCGCGGCGCAGGCGCCAGCCGTCGATGATGTCGCCGTTGAGGATGAGGCGCTCGCAGCGGACATGCTTGAGGAAGTGGGTGATCTCCTCGACCTTGCTGTGCGGGGTGCCGAGATGGATGTCGGACACGATGACGGTGCGGACCTTGAGGGTGGATTTGCTCATGGGCGGGAGGGGGCGGGGAGTTTTCGATTCGCGATTTCCGATGCCCGAGCGGCCGGCGCGGCGTGGTGGCTGGACGCGGCCTCGGCGAGGTCGGCGGCGAAGCGGTCGATGATGGCGTCCCAGGACAGTTTGCCCACGGCGGCCGGCGCGGCGGCGGCGAGGCGCGCCCGCAGGGCGGGATCCGTCACGAGGCTCACGGCGTGGGCGAGGAAGGCCGCGGCGTCACCCAGGGGGGCCACGAGGCCGTTTTCGCCGTGGCGGATGAACTCATGCGCGGCGGCGTAGTCGAAGGCGCCGACGGCCAGCCCGCTGGCGAGGGCCTCGGTGATGACGTTGCCGAACGTCTCGGTGGTGCTGGCGTGCAGGTAGACGTCGCCCGCGGCGTAGTGGCGGGCGAGGTTGATGCCGGTGTAGAAGCCGGTGAAGACGATGTCGGGCCGCTGGCGCTGGTAGACGGAGAGCATCGGGCCGTCGCCGACGAGGACGAGGCGGGCGCGCGGGGCGGCGGCCCGGATGGCGTCGAAGGCGCGGAAGAGCAGCGGGTAGTTCTTCTCCGCGGCCATCCGGCCGACATGGAGGATGACGGGGTCGCCGGGCGCGGCGCCCCAGGAGGCGCGCAGCGCCTCGTCGCGGCGCGCGGGGTTGAACAGCACGGGGTCCACGCCGCGCGAGAGCAGCCGGAGGTTGGCGTAGCCCTCGGCGCCGAGCCGGGCGAGCAGGGCGCGGGTGGGGACGAAGGTGCGCAGGGTGCGGTTGTGCACGTGGCGGAGCCAGGCGGCGACGACGGGGCGCAGCCAGCCGATGCGGTAGTCGCCGGTGTATTGGTCGAAGTTCGTGTGAAAGCTCGACGTGACGGGAATGCCGAAGGCCCGGGCGGTGGCGATGGCCGAGGCGCCGAGCGGGCCCTCGGTCGCGACGTGCACCAGGTCGGGGCGGTTCAGCGACCAGAGCTGGCGCATGCGGCGGCCGGCGGGGAGGCCGAGCCGGAGCTGCGGATAGCCGGGGATCGGCACCCCGGGCAGCCGCACCTGGCGGCAGGCGACGCGCTGGGTCACGCTGAAGCGGGCGGATTCGTGCCGCTGGCGCGGGCGGATGATGGTGACGCGGTGGCCGCGCTGGGCGAGGCCGTCCACGAGGCGGCCGAGCGTCATGGCGACGCCGTTGATTTCGGGAGAATAGGTTTCGGTGACGAGGACCAGGTTCAATAAGGGTGCCCAGGCGGCGGTGACAGGCCAACCGTCGAGCGCCGGCAGCATGGGGGTCCCTTGTTAACGGTCCGTGTCGGCGCGGTGACGATTGGGTGAACAACCGCCCGGCGGCCGGGGCATGCAAATAGATTAAATAGTAGTTGCGCGGCGCGCGCGAAAGTTTCTAACGTCTTGCTTTTAGATTGATGCAAACCCACGGGCCCAAGCGCATCTACACACCGCAATCGCTCGAATTCTGGTTCGGCCGCCTGGAGGCCGACTGGGAGGGGCAGTTCGACGCGTCCCACGTGGAGCGCGGGCATGAAATGTACCGCGACGGCGAGATCCGCGAGCTGGAACTGGGGGCCAAGGACGCCATCATCCACCGCAAGGTCGAGAAGCGCGAGGAATACGCGGTCATCGAATGGGACGGCGAGGCGATCCGGGTGCGCTCCTCCTCCACGGACGTGCTGCTGGCGAACGCCATCGCGGTGGCCGGCCTGCACGAGATCGAGGAACTGCTCGTCGACGAGATGACGGCCCTGCTCCCGGGCGCCGCGGCCAAGGCCAGCCCGGCCGGCAACGGGCACGGCGCCGCCCACGGCACGAGCGACTCCAAGTCCGACCAGCCCGCGCGCGACCTGCTGCTGAGCTTCACGACCACGGCCGACGGCCTGGTCTTCCTGGCCTACTGGAAGCAGGGCCGCAGCCGGATCCCCGCCCTGGGCAACGCCGCCAACCACCCGACGGCGGCCGAGCGCGCCAAGCTCATCGCGCTGGCGACCTACGCCCGCAAGGCCCACTTCCGCTACAACCAGACCACACACGGCTACGCGCTCGACGCGCTGGCGGACATCCCCGGCTTCCTGCGCGACCTGCTGCCGCACTGGAAAAAGCAGTTTGCGATCGAGCTCGACGTCAAGGTGGGCAACCTGAAACAGGGCGCGCGGGTCATCGAGATCGAGGCCGTGGCGGAGAAACGCAACGGCTCCGGCCTGGATCTCCGCTGGATCTTCCGCGCCGGGGAGAAGCTGCTCACGGAGGAGCAGGCCGCCGCGCTGCTCAAGCACGGCCGCACGCCCATGCTGCTGCCCGACCTCGGCATCGTCACGATGTCGCCGGAGAAGTGGGAGAGCTTCAACCAGTGGCGCCGCAACCTGGAGGACACCTCGGCCGGCGGCGCGCTGCCGCCCTACCTGATCTTTTCGCTCTTCAACGACAGCCGGATCAAGGTCACGCTCGGCGCCGAGCTCGACGCCTGGCGCCAGAAGGTGCTGAGCCCGTCGCCCGCCCCGCCGGCGCTGCCGGAGTTCCTGCGCCAGTACCAGCGCCGCGGCGTCGAGTGGATGCACCACCTCTGCGAGACGGAGTGCCACGGCCTGCTGGCCGACGAGATGGGCCTGGGCAAGACGGCGCAGGTCATCGCCCTGCTGCAGTCGCGGCCGCTCCGCGGCCAGCGCCACCTCGTGGTCTGCCCCGCGAGCGTCGTGCCCGTGTGGCGCGAGGAGCTGGCGCGGTTTTATCCGGAGGCGAAGATCGACACGCTCAAGTCGGGCAACGATTTCACGACCAACAAGGCGCCCTGCATCTGGCTCGCGAGCTACACGCAGCTGCGCAAGCACCGGGCGCTGCTGGACGGCATCGAGTTCGGCTATGCGGTGCTGGACGAGGGCCAGTTCATCAAGAATCCCGACGCCAAGGTCACGCAGGCCTGCTTCGCGATCAAGACCCAGCACCGGCTCGTGCTCACGGGCACGCCGCTGGAAAACCGGCAGCTCGACCTGTGGTCGATCTTCCGCTACCTGCTGCCCGGGCTGCTCGGCTCCCGCGCGGCCTTCGAGACGGCGCTGGTCCAGGACCGCGAGGGCACGATGCACCGGCTGCGGCGGCAGGTGGCGCCGTTCATCCTCCGCCGCACCAAGAACGAGGTGGCGAAGGAGCTGCCGCCCAAGGTCGAGATGGACCTGCTCTGCCCGCTGACCGAGGTGCAGCGCACCGAGTACGCGCGCATCTGCACCGAGGGCCTGGCGCGCCTCGGCGAGGACATCAGCCTCGCGCTGCGGGAGAAATCCTTCGGCTTCCTCGCGCTGCTCACGCGGTTGCGGCAGGTCTGCTGCGACCCCGACCTGCTGCCGTGGCTCAACGCCCCGCTGACGGACAGCGGCAAGCTGCAGCTGCTGATCGAGAAGCTCGCCGAGGTGGTGACCAGCGGGCACAAGGTCGTGATCTTCTCCCAGTTCGTGACCCTGCTCAACCGCGTGCGCACGGCGCTCGACCACCATTACCCGGACCTGCCGCGCTACGAGATCACGGGCATGACGGTGGACCGGCAGAAGCCGGTGCGGGACTTCCAGACCGCGGCGGGCGCGGCGGTGATGCTCGTCAGCCTGAAGGCGGCGGGCACCGGCATCACGCTGCACGCGGCGGACTACGTCTTCCTGCTCGACCCGTGGTGGAACCCGGCGGTCGAGGACCAGGCCATCGACCGGGTGCACCGCATCGGGCAGACCAACACGGTGTTCGTCTATCGCATGGTCACGGCCGGCACGATCGAGGAGCGCATCCAGGCGCTGAAGGTCGAGAAGAAGCAGCTGTTCAACCAGGTCGTCGGCGGGACGACGGGCGACTTCGAGTGGACGAAGCATTTCAGCTCGCTGAACAGCCTGATCCAGCTCAGCGCGGTGGAGACCGGCGAGGCCGAGCAGCTCAACGCGGTGGTGGCGGTCCCGGAGCCGGCCCCGGGCGGGGTTGCGGCCTCCTGAGGCGGCCCGCGGCGCTCAGTCCGTGGCGGCCGCCGGCGGTGGTGGCGCGGGCGCGGCCGGCGTCACGGCCGCAGGCGGCGGCGTGATTTCCGCCGGCGGCGGACCGGCGGGCGGCGCGTCGCTGTCCGCCGGCAGGTGCCTGGTATCATAAAAAATGCGGACACCGGCCTTCTCGGCCGGGAGGAGTTCGCGGGCGCGCAGCAGGGCGCGGCGGGTGGCGGCGACGGGATTGGCCTCGGCCGGGAAGAGGTTGTTCTCACCCAGCTGATCGAGGAGCCCGCTGCGCCGGAGCACGCGGGTGACCGTCGGGTTGCTGCCGCTGATGAGCAGGGACCGGCCGGTGAGCCGGAGATAGTCATGGAGGTTCTCCAGCGCCATCACGGTCGAGGCGTCGAGGTGGTGGGCGTTTTTCATCCGCAGGATGAAGATGCGGATGTCCTGGTTCTCCGCCAGGCGGCGGACCTCCTGCTGGAAGAGGTCCGCGGCGCCGAAGTAGAGGTCGCCCTCGACGTGGATGATGGAGATCTGCGGGTGCGGGCGCTCGTCGGGATGGTGCAGCTCGGCGAGCTGGCCCTCCGGATTGATGGTGTATTCGGCCAGGGTGGGGGTGCTGGTCTTCTGCAGGAACAGGGCGAGCGCCACGCCGATGCCGACGTAGATGGCGGTGTCGAGCTTCAGCAGCAGGCAGGAGACGAGGGTGACGACAAAGACGATGGCGTCGGAGCGGGTGGAGCGGCAGGCGATGCGGATCTGATGCCGGTTGATCATCTTCACGCCGACCCGGATCAGGTGCGCGGCGAGCGCGGCGATCGGGATGAAGTTGAACACCGGTGTCACGAAGAGGAGGACGAGCAGGACGACAAAGCTGCTGAACATCGAGGACATCTGGGTGCGGGCGCCGCTCTGGAAGTTGACGGCGGAGCGGGCGAACGAGGACGAGCCCGGCACGCAGCCGAAGAAGGCGCAGGCGATGTTGGCGGCGCCCATGCCCATGAGTTCCTGGTTCGGCTCGATCTTCTGGCCGCTCTTGCCGGCGAGGGACTTGGTGATCGAGGTGGCCTCGAGCATGCCCAGGATCGAGATGGCGATGGCGGTGCCCGCGAGCTCCGGCAGCAGGTGCAGCTTCCGTTCGCCGAAGTGAAAGCCGGCAAAGGCGGGGATGACCGCATGCAGTGCGCCCTCGTCCTGCACCATGCGGAAGGGCGCGGCCGGGTCCCAGAGGGTGAACAAACGGGCGAGCAGGGCGAGCAAGGCGAGGCCGAGCAGCGCCTCGGGCCAGTGCGGGCGGAAGCGGCGCACGGCCGTGAAGGCCAGCAGGGCCAGCAGCCCGATGCCGAGCGCCCAGGGCTGGATCGCGAGCGTGCCGAGGTTGATCAGGGCCTGCACGACGTTGGTCACGAAGCTTTGGGCCGGCCCGACGTCGTACCCGAGCAGGTTGTGGAGCTGGCTGCCGATCAGGAGGACGCCGATGCCCGTGCTGTAGCCGACGACGACCGAGCGGGAGATGAACTTGGTGATCTCGCCGAAGTTCAGCAGGCCGGCGAGGAACTGGATCAGCCCGATCAGGAAGGCCAGGTAGATGGCGAGCTGCAGCGGCTCGAGGGTGGTGACGCCGGAGTTGGCGGCGATGGTCGCCGCGACGATGAGGGAGATGGAGCTGGTCGGCCCGAAGACGTGGTGGTGGGAGGAAAAGAAGAGCGCGCCGACCAGGCCGCCGATGATGACGGCGGCGATCACCGGCTGCGGCGGCAGGTTCAGAATCAGGGAAAAACCGATGGCCTGGGGGATGGAGACGAGGGTGAGGGTGGCGCCGGCGAGGAGGTCGGCCCGGCATTTCTCCCACGAGTAGTGCCGCAGCTCGGCGACGAAGGGAAATCGCACCTTGAACATCTGTGCGCCCAGGGCGGTCACCTCATCGGTCAGCTCTGATACTTCCGACATGGCCTTCAACGTGGAAAGACCGGCCCTGATGGCGAGTGCATTCTGGCCGGCCCGGGGGCCGAGGCCCGCCGGTGTTTTCCCCGTTTGTCACACGGCCGACACGGAACCGTAACATTGGCCCCCTATGATCGGCACTTTCCCGGCTGTTTGCCGGTGAAATATCCACACAAGCCATCCAAACCCACCCAACATGTTTAAGCGCAATTCCAAACTGTTCGCCACTGCGGCGTTCCTCTGCACCGCCGGCATCGCGCTGGCCCAGGACAGTCAGGCCCTGATCGACACCCTGATCCGCAAGGGCATCATCAACTCCGACGAGGCCAAGGCCATCCAGACCGAAGCCAAGAATGCCGCGAGCCTGGTCTCGACGACGGTCACCGGAAAACTTTATATCGACGTCAGCGACGTCTCGGCGAAGACGGATGCCGGGGTGAAGCAGGATCCGAGCGGCGTGGGCGTGGACGTCAAACGCTTCTACTTCGGGGTGACCCACCAGTTTGACAAGATGTGGTCGGCGAACATCAACACCGACTCGGCGTTCAACGCCACCACCGGGGTCACCAACCTCTTCATCAAGACAGCCTATGTGCAGGCCAAGTTCTCCCCCGAGGCCATCGTGCAGGTCGGCTCCGCGAACGAGCCCTGGATCCCGTTCGTCGAGGACACCTACGGCTTCCGCTACGTGGAGCAGACGGTGACCGATCGGCTCAAATTCGGCAACTCGGCGGACTGGGGGGTGCATTTCCTCGGCACCAACAACATGGTGAGTTACAATTTCTCCGCGGTGAACGGCGGCGGCTACAAGAACCCGACCCGGTCCAATTCCATGGATTTCGAGGGCCGCATCTCGGTCGAGCCGGTCAAGGGCCTGGTCTTTGCCGTCGGCGGCTACACCGGCGACCTGGGCAAGGACAGCAACACGAGCCCGGCGAAGCAGACCGCGACCCGCACGGACCTGCTGGTCAACTACACGACGGACAAGTTCAAGGTCGGCGGCGAATACTTCTCCGAGGACAACTGGGGCCTGACCGCCGCGGCCACCCCGGACAGTGGCGACGGTTATTCCCTCTGGGCGCAGTACAAGATGGACAAAATGTGGTCGGTCTTCCTGCGGTACGACAAGGACAAAGCCAGCAAGGACCTGCACCCGCTGTTCCAGGAGACCTACTATAACTTCGGCGTGCAGTGCTCGGTCATGAAGGGGGTCGACATCTCGCTGGTCTACAAGAACGACAACATCGACCACCCGACCAGCGCGAGCGTGATCACCAGTGCCGAGGAGATCGGCCTATACGCGCAGATCGCATTCTAAGCCATCCATCCCCTGCCTCCCTTTACCATGAAAAAAATCATCCTTTCTTCCCTGCTTGGCCTCTTCGCCGTCACGGCCGCCTCGGCCCAGATGCTCATCAACGGCGCCGGCGCGACCTTTCCCTATCCCATCTACGCGAAATGGTTCAACGAGTACGCCAAGGTCGACCCGTCCGTCCGGTTCAACTACCAATCGATCGGTTCCGGCGGCGGCCAGAAGCAGATCCTGGCCGAGACGGTCGACTTCGGTGCGTCCGACGGCCCGATGTCCGACGAAAACCTGGCCAAGGCGCCCCGCAAGCTGCTCCACATCCCCACCGTGGCCGGCGCGGATGTGATCAGCTACAACCTGCCGGGCAGCCCGAAGCTGCAGCTCGACGGCCCGACGGCGGCGGCGATCTTCCTCGGCACGATCCGCAAGTGGAACGATCCGGCGATCACGGGGCAGAACCCGGGCGTGACCCTGCCCGACCAGGACATCCTGGTCGTCCATCGCTCCGATGGCAGCGGCACGACCTACATCTTCACCGACTACCTGAGCAGCGTGAGCCCGGACTGGAAGGCCAAGGTCGGCAAGGGCACCTCGGTCAACTGGCCGGTCGGGCTCGGCGGCAAGGGCAACGAGGGCGTGTCGGGCCAGGTCAAGCAATCCCCCGGCGCCATCGGCTACATCGAGCTGGCCTACGCGAAGCAGAATCAGCTCCCGTACGCCGCCATGAAGAATTCCTCCGGCAACTACATCGAAGCCTCCATCGCGTCGGTCACCGCGGCGCTGGCCACGGCGCAGATTCCGGACGACTTCCGGTTTTCCATGGTCAACCCCCCGGGCGCCGATGCCTACCCGATTTCGGGCACAACCTGGCTGCTGGTCTACCAGGAGCAGAAGGACCACGAGAAGGGCCAGAAGCTGGTCGAGTTCCTGAAGTGGGCTTACAAGGAGGGCGAGAAGATGGCGGCCAAGCTGGACTACGCCCCGCTGCCGGACAGCGTGCAGGCGCGTGTGCTTGCGCGGATCGACGAGATCAAGTTCTGAGCGGGTTCACCTGATTGTAACAATATAAGGTTCGTCACCGGAGGGTGTGGCTTCCCACCCTCCGTTTCACTTTCCGCCTGCATGTCCACCGTCCCTCCCGCACTGGCCGCCGCGCAATTTGCGCCGCCCCGCCGCTGGCCCGACATCTCCTTCCGCTGGCTGGCCTTCCTGGCGGCGTGCACCATCGTCGCCCTGATCGTCCTGGTCGGCTGGGAATTGTACCATGGTGCGCAGCTGGCGGTGAAGAAGTTCGGGTTCTCCTTCCTCGGCAGCTCGATCTGGGACCCGGTGGCGGACAAGTACGGGGCCTGGCCGTTCATCTACGGCACGCTCATGACATCGTTGATCGCGTTGCTCCTGGCCGTGCCGCTGGGCGTGGGCACGGCGCTGTTCCTGACGGAGGTCGCGCCCCTGCGGCTGCGCCAGCCGGTGATCATGATCGTCGAGATGCTGGCGGCGGTACCGAGCGTCATCTTCGGCCTGTGGGGTATCTTCGTGCTGATTCCCTGGCTGCGGGACAATCTGTTCGTGTGGCTGAAGCACGGGCTCGGCTTCTTGCCCCTGTTCCAGGGGCCGATCTACGGGGTCAGCGTACTGGCGGCGGGGATCATCGTCGCGATCATGATCCTGCCGATCATCACCTCGGTCTCGCGCGAGATCCTGCGCTCGGTGCCCAACCTGCAGCGGGAGGCCGCCTACGCCCTGGGGGCGACGCACTGGGAGGTGATCCGGATTGCCGTGCTGAGTTATGCCCGTCGCGGGGTCTTTGGCGCCGCCGTCCTCGGGCTGGGCCGCGCGCTGGGCGAGACGATGGCGGTGACGATGGTGATCGGGAACCGGCCGGAGGTCAGCTCCTCGCTGTTCGCCCCCGGCTACACCCTGGCGAGTGTGATCGCCAATGAATTCACCGAGGCCACCACCGACGTGTATCTCGCCGCGCTGTTCGAACTGGGGCTGGTGCTGCTGGCCGTCACCATTCTCGTCAATGTGATCGCGCAGCTGATGCTGCGCACCCTCGCTGGCGGCGGCACCGGCAAGGTGAACTGAGGCCCGCATGAGCGCGACCACCACCGTCCCCTGGCTGCAGGCCGCCCCGCCCGGGCATGCCTGGCGCATGTTCAAGAGCCGGGCCATGGGCGGGATCATGCTCGCCAGCAGCATCGCGGTGATGGCGCCGCTCTTCCTGGTGCTTTATTTTCTGATCCACGAGGGCGCGAGCTCGATTGACTGGCACTTCTTCACCCGGCTGCCCCGGCCCCCGGGCGAAGCGGGGGGCGGCATGGCCAACGCGATTGTGGGCAGCCTCGAGTTGCTGGGGATGGCGGCGGTCCTGGGGGTCCCGGTCGGGGTGTTCGGCGGCATCTACCTGGCGGAGTACGGCCGGGACCGGACCAACTCCTGGATCCGCTTTGCCGCCGACGTGCTCAACGGCATCCCGTCCATCGTCTGGGGCATGGTGGTGTACCTGCTGCTGGTCGTGCCCTTCAAGACGTTCTCGGCCTACGCCGGCGGCGTGGCGCTGGGCATCATGATGATCCCGCTGGTCATGCGCACGACCGAGGAGATGCTGCTCCTCGTGCCCCAGGGCTATCGTGAAGCGGCCCTGGCCCTCGGCATCGCCCGGTGGAAGATTGTCATGGTCATTGTCGTGCGGGCGGCGATGAAGGGCATCATCACCGGCATCCTCGTGGCCCTGGCCCGGGTGGCGGGCGAAACGGCCCCGCTGCTTTTCACCGCCTTGGGCAACAGTTTCTGGAACCGGAACCTGGCCGAGCCGATCTCGGCCGTGCCGCTGCAGATCTTCGCCTACGCCATCTCGCCCTATGACGACTGGCACCGGCAGGCCTGGGCCGGGGCCCTCGTGCTGCTCAGCATGATCCTGACGCTGAATATTTTTGTCCGCATCATCTCCCGCGACCGCAAATTCACCTAATCATGCAAGTCATGACCGAACCCAGCGCCCCCCCTTCCCCGAACCAGCCGTACACGGTGAACGTGGCCATGCCCGCCGCCCCGGCCCTTCCCCCGCAGGCCGCGGCCGAGGTGGCCTTCGACATCAAGAACTTCTCCCTGTGGTATTCCGCCCACCAGGCCCTGCACGACATCACCATCCAGATCCCGAGCAAGCGGGTGACGGCGATCATCGGGCCGAGCGGTTGCGGCAAGTCCACCTTCCTGCGCGCGCTGAACCGCATGCACGAGCTGAGCCCCGGGGTGCGCATCGCCGGCGACCTTCGCCTCTACGGGGAGGACCTCTATTCGCCGCAGATCGACGCCACGCTGGTCCGCCGCCGCGTCGGGATGGTCTTTCAAAAATCCAATCCCTTCCCGACGATGACCATCGCGGAAAACGTCCTCTGCGGCCTGCGGCTGAACGGGGTCCGGGACAAGCAGCTCCTCCGGGAGCGGCTGGAACAGTCCCTGCGCATGTCGGCCCTGTGGGACGAGGTGAAGGACCATCTTTACCGCCCCGGCACCAGCCTGTCCGGCGGCCAGCAGCAGCGCCTGTGCATCGCCCGGGCGATCGCGGTGCGTCCCGAGGTGCTCCTGCTCGACGAGCCGTGCTCGGCCCTCGACCCCATCGCCACCGCCAAGGTCGAGGAGCTGATCCACGAGTTGAAAAGGGACTACACCATCGTCATCGTGACCCACAACATGCAGCAGGCGGCGCGCGTTTCCGACCGCACGGCGTTCTTCTACATGGGCAAGCTGATCGAGTACGCCGAGACCCGCACCATCTTCATGAACCCCGCCAACCCCCAGACCGAGGCATATGTCTCGGGCCGCTTCGGCTGAGGAAATCAATCAATGAGGAACTCAGGAAGGCTGGAACGAACCAAGGCAGCCTGACTTATTTCCTGATTCCCTGATTTCCGCATTTAATCATCCTGACTTCCAAACATGAAACGCTTCTTCGACGCCGAACTGGAAAGCTTCCGCGCCCACCTCCTGCAGATGGGCGAGCGCGCCATCGACCAGACCCGCCTCGCCATGCGCGCGCTCACCGACGGGGACATGCAGCTGGCCGACAAGGTCATCATGGCCGACGACGAGCTCGACAAGCTCGAGGTGCACATCGACGACGAGGCCATCCGCTACATGACCCTGCGCGGACCCGTGGCCTCGGAACTCCGCCTGATCGTGGTGGGCATGAAGGCAAGCCACGACCTGGAGCGGGTGGGGGACGAGGCGACCAGCATCGCCCGCCGCTCCCGCAAGCTGGCCATCGAGCCGCGGCTGGAGCTCTACGCCGACATGCCACGCATGACCAACATCGCGCTGGAGATGCTGCGCGACGCGCTCGACTGCTTCGTGCAGGAGGACGAGCAGAAGGCCCTGAGTGTCGTCCGCCGGGATGCCGAGGTCGACAACCTCAACCGGCTCGTCTACCGCCGGCTGACGAGCTACATGATCGAGAAGCCCGAGACCATCGCCCGGGCCATCGAGCTCATGTTCATCTCCAAGTCCATCGAGCGGATCGCCGACCACGCGGTCAACATCGCCGAGGAGATGGTCTTCCTCTCGAAGGGGGAGGACATCCGCCATTCGGACATCACCAAGGTCATCGCCGCCCCGCCGGGATCCTCCGCGCCGCCGATGTAAGGCTGTGGGGCGGGATCGCTGATCCCGCCACGAGGGTGATGCAAGGTGCGACGGCGGGATCAGCGAACCCGCCCCACAGGCAGGCACCTGCCTCAGCGATAGCCCAGCGCGGTACAAGCCAGCATCGTGCCGTAGCCGATGAGCCCGCAGACCGGCAGCGTGAAGATCCACGCCCACACGATCCGCTCGACCACGCCCCATTTGACGGCCCCAAAGCGCTTGACGGCGCCCACGCCCATGATGGAGGTCGTGATGGCGTGCGTGGTGGAGACCGGAACGCCGATGCTGGTGAAGCCATGGATGATGAGGGCGGCGGTCGTCTCGGCGGCGAAGCCGTGCACCGGCTGCATGCGGACCATCTTGTGCCCCAGGGTGCGGATGATGCGCCAGCCGCCGGCGGCGGTGCCGGCGGCCATGGTGACGGCGCAGGTCACGACGATCCACTTGTCCACGACAAACTCCGGGGTGCGCAGGAAGGCCAGCCCGGGCGGCAGGTCCTTGAACACGCCGGACTGCGTGCCGGTGTAGAGGGCGAGGGCGATGATGCCCATGGTCTTCTGCGCGTCGTTGGAGCCGTGGCTGTAGCCCATGAAGGAGGCGCTGACGAGCTGCAGCTTGCCGAACACGCCGTTGACCGTGCGGGGCCGGAGCCGGTGGATGCCCATGGTCAGGAGAAACATCAGGCAGTAGCCGCCGAAAAAGCCCAGGAGCGGGGAGGTGATCATCGGGAGGACGACCTTGGGCCAGAGCCCGGACGACCAGTTCATCACGTTCCAGTTGCCGTGGGCGGAGGCCAGCGCGGCGCCGCACAGGCCGCCGATGAGGGCGTGGCTGGAACTGGACGGCAGGCCGAGCCACCAGGTGGCCAGGTTCCAGATGATGGCCCCGGTGAGCCCGGAGAAGATCGTGAACATGGTCACGTAGGAGGTGTCGACCAGGCCGCTGCCGATGGTCTTCGCCACGGCCGTGCCGGCCAGGGCCCCGACGAGGTTGAAGAAGGCCGCCAGGACGATCGCCTGGCGCGGGGTCAGGACTTTGGTCGAGACGACCGTGGCGATGGCGTTGGCGGCATCATGGAAGCCGTTGATATACTCGAAAACCAGAGCCGCGATGAGGACGATCAGGAATATGGTCATGGGGCTCGGCCGGGGGTGGCAGTCGGGCGCGGGCGGGCTCAGGAATATTTCAGCATGATCTGGAAGACGACCTGGCCGGCGTCACGCGCGCGGTCGACGGCCGTCTCGACGAGGTCGTACAGTTCCATGAGGATGACGACCTCCTTGGCGTCAAACGGGCCGTTGTAGAGCTCCTTGACGAGCGCGAGCATGACCTTGTCGGCCTCGCCCTCGGCGAACTGAAGGCGGGAGTGGGCGTCCTGGATGCGCTCGATCTGGGTGCCCTGGCGCAGTTCCTTGACCATGAAGACGACCGACTCGACGGCCTCCTCGAGCAGCACGACCTGGCGCTGCATGCTGTTGCGGGGGACGCGGGCGGGGCAGATCGTGAGCCGCTCGACGATCTTCTCGACGGTCTTGGGGATGCGGTAGAGGGCGAGCGAGAGCGCTTCGATGTCCTCGCGCTCGAACGGGGTGACGAACGTCTTGCAGAGCTCCTCGGTGATCTCCTGGGTGATGCGCTTGTCCTTCCGGCGCGTCTGGATGATGTCGTGAATGCTGGAGGCCTGCGCGGCGCTTTCGTTGGCCAGGATCTTGGCCAGCAGGGCCGTGCTGGATCTCGCCTCCTCGGCGCTCGCCTCCAGCAGGTCGTAGAATTTCTCATCCTTGCCCAGGAGCTTCTTCAGGGAAAACATGCCTGAAACCGGATACCGGAACCCCGCGGGGAGGCGAGGGGAATTTTACAAAAGTTACGGACCATCGGGTGTCACGGCGGGGTCGCCGTGGCTCCAATTAAACCGCTGGAGTGCGGGCGACCCCGCCCGCGTCCTCGGGAAAGTGGGGCGGTCAACGGGATTCGAACCCGCGACCCCAAGAATCACAATCTTGTGCTCTAACCAACTGAGCTATGACCGCCATAAAATTGGGAGGGGCAACATCCAGAGGGCGGCGCAGGCTGTCAACCTTTCTCCGGCGGATTTGCCGTTGCTGCTTTTCCGTGCAGGTATAGGGCTTGAACATGGCGCGTTACCGACTCCTGACCTACAACATCGCGCATGCCCGGGGGCCGCTGCCCGTGCACCAGGGGCTGCGCTCGGCGGCCAAGATCCGCTCCAACCTGCTGAAGATCGCCCGGCTCATCCAGCGCCTGGGGGCGGACATCGTGGCCCTGCAGGAGATCGACGAGAACTCGCGCTGGAACGGCAGCTTCGACCACCTGGCGTTCCTGAGCGCCCACACCGGGCTGGCGCACGCCGTGCATGGCGTGAACAACCGCCGCACCGGCCGCTACCATCTCAACTACGGCAACGCGGTCCTCTCCCGCTTTCCCATCGGGTACAGCGAGACCACGCCCTTCGGCCTCGGCAAGCTGGGGGAAAAGGGCTTTGTGTTCGCGGAGATCGAGGTGCCGAAGAAAGGCCGCCTCCCGCTGGTCAACCTGCACCTGCACCACCGCTCGCGCCCGCAGCGGCTGAAGCAGGCCGCCCGGCTCATCCGCTACCTCGACGAGCAGTGCACCCACCGGTCCGCGCACTGGCATGTCCCGCTGATCGTCTGCGGCGACTTCAACAACCCCTCGCACCGGCCCGACGCCACCGCGACCCTCCTCGGCTATTTCGAGCGGACGAGCAACTACACCCTGCTGCCCAAGACCGGGCGCACCTTCCCGTCGCTCCTGCCGGCGCGCGCGCTCGATTACGTCTATCTTCCGGCGGAATGCCGCGAGCCCCGGGCCGAGATCATCCGCAGCTACCTCTCGGACCACTGCCCCGTGCTGGTGGAATTCTCGCTGCCGTGACCGCGCCGGTGAAAATTTCGCTCGACCCGCGGCGTCCGGCTTCGGAACCTAGCCAATCCATGGACCGCATCGCCGAAGCCTTCGCCCGGACCGCCCGCGAGAAACGCGCCGCGTTTGTCGCGTACCTGTGCGCCGGCGACCCGGATTTCGACACCTCCCTCCTCGCCTGCCGGGCGGTCCTGGACGCCGGCGCGGATGTGCTGGAGCTGGGCGTACCCTTCTCCGACCCGCTCGCCGACGGCCTGACGAACCAGCTGGCGGCGCAGCGCGCGCTGGAATCCGGCATGACGACCGCCCGGGTGCTCGAGCTGGTGCGGCGGGTGCGCGAGTTCAGCGCGGCGCCCATCGTCTTCTACACCTACTACAACCTGGTTTTCTCCAACGGTGTCGACCACTACATCCGGGCTGCGAAGGAGGCCGGGGTGGACGGCCTGCTGACCCTCGACCTGCCCCCGGAAGAGGCGGGCGAGGTGCTCGCGGCCTGCCAGACCCACGGGCTCAAGACCGTCTTCATCGTGGCCCCCACCACCCCCGTGGCGCGGCTGGCCCGCATCTGCTCGGCGGCGACCGGGTTCATCTATTACGTGTCGCGCGAGGGCGTGACCGGCGTCCGCGACCAGGTGGCCTCCAACATCCCCGAGGCCGTGGCCCGGATCGGCCAGTACACCGATCTGCCGGTGGTGGTCGGCTTCGGCATCTCCACCAGCGAGCAGGTGCGGCAGGTGGGGCGCTACGCGGACGGGGTCGTCGTCGGCAGCGCGCTGGTCAATGTCATCCGCGAGAATCTCGGCAACCGCGCCGGCCTGCCCGCGCGCCTGCGCATCCACGCCGCCGAGCTGGTGGCCGGCCTGGCCTGATCCCGCATGACCCCCGCCAAGAAAACCCGCAAGATCCTGCTGATCGACGACGACCGGCTCCAGCAGAAGCTGCTGGAGGCGATGATCCGGAATTTCCGCAGCGGCCCCTTTGAACTCGAGGACGCCTCCACCTACGCCGACGGCTTCAAAAAGCTCATGAGCGGCAAGTATGCCGCGTGCCTGCTCGACTACCGGCTCAACGACGCCGACGGCCTGGCCCTGCTGCGCGAGGCGCGGATCGCCGGCTGCGTCACGCCGGTGATCGTGTTGACAGCGGATGACAGCGAGGAGGTGGACCTGGCCGCGATGGATGCCGGCGCGGTGGACTATCTCGTCAAGGGCACCTTCACCCCGCGCCTGCTGGAGCGGGCCCTCCGCTACGCGCTGAAGCTGGACGAGACCCTCGCCCAGCTCCGCCAGCTGGCCCAGCGCGACGAGCTCACCCGGCTGTTCAACCGCCGCGAATTCCAGCGCATCCTCGAGGAGGAGTGGGACCGCAGCGTGCGGTTCAAGCGGCCGTTCACACTGGTGATGGTGGACATCGACCACTTCAAGCGCATCAACGACGAACACGGCCACCAGACCGGCGACGAGGTGCTCCGCCACGTGGCCAGCCTGCTCGCCGGGCAGGTGCGCAACGTCGACCGGGTCGCCCGCTACGGCGGCGAGGAATTCGTCGTCATGATGGTCGAGACCGACCGGAAGAGCGCGGTGGAGAGCATGCAGCGGCTGGGCCTGCTGCTGGCCGAGACCCCGTGCGTCGTGCCCGTGTCCGACCTGACCATCGCGGTGACCCTGAGCGCCGGCGTCGCCACCAGCATCGAGGACGCCGGCAGCGCGGCCGATCTCGTGGCGGCGGCGGACAAGGCGCTGTACGCGGCCAAGGCCGGCGGCCGCAACCGCATCGTCACCACCGACGGGAAGTCCTACCGGTACACGGTGAGCTGAGCCTGCGGGCGGGATGCGGGCACCCCACCCACAAAAAATCAGCTGGCCTCCGGCGGCGGCACCATGATCCGCAGGCTCTCCGGCTTCAGGGAAATTTCCAGCCGGGCGGTCGTCGCACGCGGCTCGCCGTCCGTGTGGATCCAGCCGGGCTTGGCCCGCTCGATGACAAACTCCGCACCGCTGAGACGGGTGACGGCCCGGACCTGGTCAAAGGTGTCGGTCCCGAGCCGGTAAAGCATGGTGCAGGCGCCAAGGAAGCCGACCTGGGGCACGCTGACCAGCTCGAAGCGGCCGTCGTCCAGCTTCGCGCCGGGGGCGACGCGGGCGTCGTTGCCGTACTGGTCGGAGTTCATGACCGCGAGGGTGAAGGCCCGCAGGCGGATCGCCTGCCCGGCGTGATGGACGGTGAGCGCCTCGGGCTGGTGGGTGAAGAACGACGGCACCCCGACGCGGAAATAGCCGGCCAGGCCGCGGCGGGTGAGCCGGCTGAACCGCACGGCGATGTCGGCCTCGAAGCCGAGGCCCATCGCGTTGAAAAAGGGGAAGCCGTTGACCAGGCCGGTATCGATCGGCATCGGCCGGCCCGCGAGCAGGGTGCGGAAGGCGCCGTGACCCGGGCGGCGGATGCCGAGGTGGCGGCCGAGTCCGTTGCCCGAGCCGCAGGGGATCAGCCCGAAGACCGCCGGGGTGCCGACCAGGCCCGTCGCGACCTCGTTCATGGTGCCGTCGCCGCCGATGGCGACGACCAGGCTGCAGCCCTCCGCGACGGCCTGCCGGGCGAGTTCCGTCGCATGCCGCGGCCGCTCGGTCGAGACGATGGCGCCGTCGAGCCCGTGCCGGGCGATGAAATCGGCCGCCCGGCCGCGCAGATACGGGTTTTTCCGGTTCGAGCCGGAGAAGGGATTGAAGATGAACCGGACTTTGGTGGCCAAGGGAGGGCCGGAGATTGAGACGGGTCCGGCCGCCGGAGGCAAAAGGAGTTTTGCAACAAATCCGCGCACGGTCTGCACTGGCCGGATGCCACCCGTCCTCCATGTCCTCACCGGCTGCACCGCCGTCGGCAAGACCGAGCTGGCGCTGCGCTGGGCCGCGGCGAACAACGCCG